>ERZ795048.418-NODE-418-length-45344-cov-8.815452_pt1 | contig 45344 bp, 45 predicted proteins | sample MGYA00375132_ERZ795048 | MGnify/ENA primary metagenome ERZ795048 (study PRJEB30177, sample SAMN05720225) | activated sludge metagenome | isolation source: Anaerobic digester | place: Hong Kong | collected 2014-12-17 ...
CCGGGGCAGCGTGGCCGACAACCTCCGGGTCTACCGCACGATCCGGTCGCTTTCGTCGCTTCCCGAAAGAATGGTGGTCGAGTTCGGACGGTGGTGGCCGATGCGGTTTTACGAAGCCGACGTCCTTATCTGCCCCTTTTTCACCTACGCCGATCCCGCCGAGGCCCCCTTGGCCGATTTCGCCGTCGAGGTGCTGCGCGACGGCGTCGAGGTGGAAGGAGTAGTGGCCGACGATACCCACACCGTGTATATGCCGCCGCTGTTGGAAATGGCGGACGTCCGGGTGGGCCCGGAGAGCCGGGAGCGGCTTCCCCTCGTCATTTACGACGGCGCCCTCCGCGGAGAATATTTCAACGGCGACATTCTGCGGATGAACGCCCGGATGGTGGAAATCAAGCCCGCCGCCGGGGCGCGGTATACGGCGGCCCTGGTCACTCTCTGGGACAACATCCGCAAGATCGGCGAACGAACCGACGGCCCCCCGGCCTGATGTGCGAACGGTCATGAAGGAGTACGAAGATGACGGACACCTTCGATACGATGATGAATAAGTTTCTGGTCCCCCTGGAAACGCTGACGGGGGGAGTCAAGGATTCGGTCTACTTCCTGCGCCGCGACGGCTGCTTCGTTTTTTCCCATGGGTACTACCATCCCCACCCCGGGGAGTTCATCGGCAAGATCATCTACTATCCCACCCCCGAGGGCACCGCCGATATCTGGGGGCGCAGATACGAGGCCATGCACAAGGCCTGGGTGGGAGGGGAGCATGTCGCCATTCTCAACGACGTCCAGATCGTCAAACATTACGAAATCGACCCCCGGCTCGACCCTTCCCGGCCCCGACCGCTGGTGGCCGATTTCACCCTGGAGTTTCCCCTCGAGGAGTTTCTCGGATACTTCGATCCCCACCATTCCCTGATCGAATGCACCGCCCTGCACCCGGTGGTGGGGGAGTGGGTGGAAAAAACCTCGGCTCTCTTCGATTTCCCCCGGGAGAAGATGGGGGTGACCGGCTCCCTCGCCTACGGGAAAATCGAGGAAGCGGACATGGATTTCGACGTCATCTTCGCCGGCTCCATGGAAGAAAACGCCCGGGTGATCGAGCGTATCCGCGAACTGGTCCGCGACCCTTCCCGGCAGGTTTTCGAGTTCGGGAAGTACTGGCCGATTCGGACCTACCACGAAGGTTTCCTGATCTGCCCCTTCTTCGTGTACGAAAACGTCGCCGACGCTCCGCTCGGCGGCCGCGACCGGGTCCGCCTGGTTCGGGACGGGGTGGAGGGGCGGGGAACGGTCGCCGACGATTCCCACTCCTGCTATCTCCCCATCGTGCTGGACCTGGAAGACGTCGTCTTCGCCGGCGGTGAAACCCGGGGGCACCTGCGCCTGATCTGCTACGACGGTTCCATCCGGGGGGAATACCGCCGGGGGGAAACGGTGGCCTTCGACCGCGGACGTCTTCTCGAGGTGGAACGGGACGGCCGACCCACGGAGGCGCTGGCCCTCGATTTCCATAAATACCTGGCCCGGGTCTGAAGGGGGGATGAAAAAAGCGCTGCCGGCCGCGGTCTTGGCGGGAATATTCTTGGCCGCCCCGCCCGGTTTCGCCCGGCCTCCCGTCTTCAAGCTGGGGCGGCCGGCGGATTACCCTCCGGGAACCGTCCGCCACCTGATCTTCTACGACGCTTTCCTGGTCTCCGACGAAGAAGGCATCTACGCCATCTCCTCCATCTGCACGCTGCGCGGGGGGCCCACGTTCTACCCGGCCAAGGACGAACGGGGCGCCTTCGTCTGCCGCCGCTGCCATTCCCTCTACGACCTCGAGGGCAATCCCGTGCTGGGAGCGGCCCGGGATCCGTTGCCCTGGCTGCGGTTGGAGGTGGGGGAGGACGGCTATCTTTATCTCTACCGGGACCGCCGCGGGGAACGCGGTCTTCGTATCCCCCACGATCCCCAGGCTCTCCCCGTTCCCGGCCGGGGACGCCCGGTCGAACTTCCGCCGTTTCTCATGCGTTGACGGCCCGGGCCGGCTCCCCTCCCGTTCCACTCCCCCCTGCCGGTCCCCGGAATCAGCTTTCCAGGGGGGCGGCGGCCTCGATCTCGACGGTTTCGACGATTCCCTGCAGCCAGGCGGTTCCGGCCGCGGCCGCGGCCGGGGAGAGCGCCTGGACGGCCGCGACGTAGCCGGCCGCGACGGGAGCGCCTTCGAATTCGGCGAGGAAGGCGTCCCGGGCGCGCGGATCGCCTTCCCGAGAAGCCTGGCCCGCCAGGATATCCCGGATCCGCCCCCAGTTGGAACAAAACGACAGTTGACCCTTGCGGGCCGGGGAATCGCGGTCTTCGATCCGGGCGGCCGAAAGAGAGCATTTATCGGCCAGTTCCCCCAGCCGCTTGGTCCGTTCCGCGATTGCGGAGTCGAGGAGTTCGACCGCTCCCGCCAGGGCCGCTCGCGTCCGGGGGTCGGCCCCGAAACGGGGGATGCGCACGTCCAGGTACCACCGCCGCAGGGCGAAAAGGTTGGCCAGGTAGTGGAGGTTTTTCCGGACCCGGGCGAGAATGTCCCCCATAACCGCGGGGTCGAAATCCTTTTCCCCTCCGGCCCTCGATCCTCCGAAAAGCAGTTTTCCGCCGGGAAGGAAATCCCGGCGCCGGACGACCCCGGCCGCTATGGTCGTGCCGAAGCCGATCCTCACCGGCCCGACCAGCCCCCCCTGGCCGCCGAGAAAGATCGGCGCCTGATTCAGCATCACGCCCCGGGGGACGTCCCCGAGCAGGGAGGGAGTGGCCTTGTCCTGGGCGGGGGTAAAGTTGAAATGAATGTAGGAGGAGCCGACTTCGCTGTGGTTTCCGCTCCCGGTTCCTCCCGCCATGAGGACGTCGCAGAAATTGATCAGGCTGCCCAGGGTGACGAAGGGGAAGAGAACGGTCTGTTTCATGCCCACCGCGTGTCCGGCGCGGGAGCCTTCTTCCAGGAGCGTTCCCGGGCGGACATGGGCTCCGGGGCCCACCAGCGCGCCTTCGAGGAAGACCGCACCCGAAAACGATCCGCCTTCCAGGGTGACGTTCCGGTCCAGCCGGCAGTCGAGAAGGGTAACCGGACCGTCTTGGCCGAGCCGGGCCCCGGGGCCGATCGCGGTCCGGGCGCCGCGGAGGCGGCAGCCGGGGTGGATGACCAGCCCGGCTGCGTCGATCCGGTCGAGGTCGACCTCGGGCGCGATTTCGACGCTTTCGGGGAGGGGTACGACCGCGCCCCGTTCCCTGAGGATGTCCAGGCTTCGTCGTTTCACCCCTCGGCCCCCTTTCCCGGTTTTCCCGCCGTTTCGGGCATGTTATACCACCGCACCGCCCACCGGGCCAGGTCGGGGGTGAAGCGCAGGCGCAGCCAGAGCGCGGCTCCCAGCCCGGTGAGGAGCAGGCGGCTCCATTGCGGGGCCTCGTCCAGGGTATAGACGAAACCCAGGGCGGCCGCCCCCGCGGCGGCCCACCCCCAGGAGGCTAATATGCGGAAGCAGAACGCGTTCCCCGCCGCCAGCAGGCCGAAAGGAGCCAGGACCGCCCAGAGAGGGTCGCTGAAGTAGGCTCCTCCTCCGGCCGCGGCCAGCAGGGCCGCACCGCCGGCGGCGCGGAAGAAAGGACCGCGGATCCGGGCCGTGAAGTTGGCGTTGCTTTTGACCACCTGGGGCGGCGGCGCGGCCGGGCTCAAGACCGCCCCCCCCAGGACGGAAAGGGCCCGGTTGAGCGTGAGCGGGGAAAGCCCTTCCTTGACCAAAGCGTCGATTTCCTGGAAAGCGAACTCCCCGTCGATAATCCCTTCCCCGATCGTGTCGGCGGGCTTGGCGGTGAAATCGGAACGGGCCCCGATGTCCCCTTCGACCGTGGAGTGGTCCTCGGAATGGGAAAACCGGTCCATGTTTCCGTGAACCATCCCGTCGGTGATGAAATGGGAGACGATCCCGAGAAACCGGGCGCACCGGGAAAGGTTGTTCTTCAGATAGGCCCGCCGGGCCTGGTACATCCGGTGCCGCGTGGTTTTCCGCGCGCGCTTCCAGACGTGCACCACGGTTCGGCGCTTGTCCGGTTCCACCGACCCTTCGACCATCTCCGGTTCGAAATAGCTCAGGCCGAAACTTTCCGCCATTTCGGCCGCGATCCGTTTATGGTCTCTCCATTTCATTGGTGGCTCCGGCGCCGCAAGGTCGTGTATACTATACACTAGTTGTCACCTCAACCAAGACAGGAGTTGCGCGGATGAAAACGGCGGCGGTTATCGGGTTTTCAATGCTGCTGGCGGCGGCTTCGGAGGCGGCCTTTCCGATGGAAGTCGACGCGCCCATCGCCCGGGTCACGGTCTACGGCCAGGCGGCCATGGTTACCCGCCATGCCGAAATTTCCGTGCCCGCCGGGGCGTCCGAACTGCGCCTGCGGGGACTCTCCCCCTCGTTGATGGACGATTCGGTTCAAGTCCGGGGGCTGGGCGCCGGGAAAACTACCATCACCGGCATCGCCGTCGAGAACGTTTTCCTGGAAAATCCCCGCCGCCAGGAGGTGGAAAAACTGGAAACCAGGCTGGAAGTCCTGCGGAACCGTCGGGAAGAGCTGAAAAAACAGCTCGACGCCCTGGCCCTTCAGCTCGCCTTTCTCGCCACCGTCCGCCCCGGGGAGAAGGCGGCGGCCCTTCCGTCCCCGGAACAGTTGCAAGGGGTGCTGGAATTCATCGGCTCGTCGGCCGGCTCGATCGGGGAGAAAACGGTCGCCGTGGAGCGGGACCGGGAGAAGATCGGGAAGGAGATCGCCGCGGTCGAGGAAGAACTGCGCCAGATCCAGGGGCCGGCTGCGGCTTCGCGCCGGGAAAAGACGGTGACGGTTTCGATCGAAGCCGACGCCCCCGGGCTCTTCAAACTCGAGCTCCTCTACATGGTGCCGGGCGCCCTGTGGCGGCCCGTGTACGACGCCCGCGCCGATCTGGCCGCGGGGCGGGTGGCGCTCGACTGCCGCGCCGAAGTCCGGCAGTCGAGCGGGGAGAACTGGGAAGGGGTGGACCTGGCCCTCTCCACCGCCCGGCCCCTGGTGGGGGGAACCCCGCCCGAGCCCCGGCCCTGGTATATCCGCTTCCTTCAACCCCAGGTTTCGGCCGCTCCCGGAGCCATGTACCGTAGGTCCGAGGGCAGGGCACTCATGGCCAAGGAAGCTTTCGCCGGGGCGGAGTTGGAGGAAGCCGCGGCCGATTTCGAGGACGCGGTCGCGGTCGAGACCGGCGCCGCCGTCTCTTTCCAGGTGCCCCGCGCCCAGGACATCCCTTCCGACGGGCAGTTCCACGGGATGATGCTGGCCCGGCGCGTTTTCCCGGGGACGTTCTCCTACCTGGCCGTTCCCCGGCTCTCGGAATCGGTGTACCTGCAGGCCCGTTTCGTCAACGACGGGGACGCTCCCTACCTGCCCGGGGAAATCAACGTCTTCAACGGCGACGACTTCATCGGCAAATCCCGGTTCGAGGGGGCGACCCCGGGCCAGGAGAGCCGGCTCGACCTCGGGGTCGACGACCGGGTCAAGGTCGAACGCACGCTTTCTTCCGAGGAAACCCGCCAGGGAGGGCTCTTCCGGGGAGACACCGCTTACCGGGAATACGCGTATCTGATCAAGGTCGAAAACTTCACCCGCGCCTCCGCCCGGATCGACGTCGTCGACCAGGTACCGGTCTCCCAGACGGCCGAAATCAAGGTGGAGATGGACGAGGTCGAGCCCCGGCCCCTGCCGGAATGGGAGGGGAAGGGCCCGGGGCTGATGAAATGGAGCCTGGACGTTCCCCCGGGAGCTTCCCGGGAGATCTCCTACAAGTATTCCGTGTCCTACCCCAAGGACCGGGAAATCCAGGGCCTGTGAGGAGGGCGGGACGGTGATCGGGAGCGCGTGGCTCTGGCTGGTTCCCCTTCTGGCCGGGTCCCCTGCCGCCGGACCCGTCCCGACTCCGGCCCCGGTCCTTTCGGAAGCGGCGGCTCGGCAGTCGCTGGGGAACGTGAAGCCCTTCTTCATCCGCAACACCGGCCAATACCCCGAGGACGTGGATTTTTATTTCAAGGGGCGCCGGGGAAACGTTTTCCTGACCGGGGAAGGAATGGTCTACGATTTCATCCGGGAGGTTGCCCCCACCGAACCCGGGGAGGAAACCGACGCCCTCCCGGGAAAAGACGGTACGGCTCCGCCGAGCTTCGAACGGCTGGTTTTCCGGCTTCGTCTCCGGGGCGCCGATCCGGCGGCGTCGGCCGCGGGGGAAAAGGAGCTGCCCGGAAAGATCAATTACTTCATCGGCCCGCAGACGGAGTGGAGGACCGGCATCCCCACGTACGAAGAAGTGGTTTACCGCCGGATCTGGCCCGGGGTCGACCTCCGGTATGTCTTCCGCGAAGGCAGTCCGCGACCGCGGCTGGAAATCTCGCCCGGCGCCGACCCGGCGGCGGCGGCCTTCGATTTCGCCGGCGTGAAAAGCGTTTCGGTGGACGCGGACGGCGCTTTGAACCTGGAAACCGCCTTCGGCGTCTTCCGCGAACCCCCGCTGCGGGCATGGCAGGAGGAGGGGAAGCCGGTCCCCGCCGTCCGGGTCGCGGACGGCGAATCGGGATATTCGATCCGGGCGCAGGAGTTCGACCCCGCCCTTCCGCTGTTCATAGAATGACCGCCGTCCCCGTATCCGTCCTCCCTCATCCGGAACGCGGATGAAACCGTCGGAGTACACCCGCTACGCCGAAGCCGCCATGACCGGCTACCTGGTCTACCTCTTCCTGTTCATCCTTTACTTTCACGAGCGGATCCCCGGCTGGCTTCCCCTGGAAGGGGCGGTGACGTCCGCCCTCGCTTTTCTGGCCGCGACGGTCCTCCTCCAGGAACGCTTCCCCGGGTCCGGGGTGCTGAGGACGGTTCGAAACTGGCTACCCCTCCCGCTCGTTCTTTTCGGCTACCATATGGTTCATTTCCTGGTCAACTCCGACCGCAACCCCGGTTTTTTGGTCGACCGCGACGGCTGGCTGATCGCCGCCGATCGTTTCCTGTTCGGCACCGATCCCACCGTCTGGCTGCAGCGGATCACCGTTCCGGGTCTGACCGAATTCATGCAGATCGTGTATGCCACCAATTACTTCCTCCCCGTCGTCCTCCTGCTCGTTCTCTTCCTCCAGCGCCGCCGCCTCGCCTTTCAGCACGCGGTCTGGGTGATCGCCCTCGGCTACGTGCTGTCCTATCTGGGATATTTCGCCGTCCCCGCCGTCGGCCCCCGCTTCACCGTCGTTCACGATGTTCCTCTCTGCGGCATCTGGTGCCGGGAGCGGCTCGCCTCCGCGATTTATTTCATGGAGGCCTGTCCCCGGGACTGCTTCCCCTCCGGGCACACCGAGATCCCGCTGGTCACCCTCTGGCTGGCCTTCCGCTGGTTTCGCCCCCTGGCCCGCGCCTACCTGCCCGTCGTCATGCTTCTGATCTGTTCCACGGTCTACCTCCGCTACCACTACGTGGTCGACGTCCTGGCCGGGATGGCTTTGGCCGGACTGGTGATTCTGGCGGGGCGCCTGACCCTTCCCCGCGCCGGGCTGGAGACGGAGGCCGGAGGGGAGGCCTGATTTCCCGGAACCGGCGCCTTCTCCCCTCCCGGCGGACGGATTTCAGGGCCGCAGAAGGATGAAGAGATCGAGCGAAGCCCCCAGCAGCCAGTGACAGACGATCACCGGCCTCAGGGAACGGCAGTGCAGTGCCGCCAGGCCGAAGACAACCCCCGCCGGGAACGACGCCGCCAGTTCGGCCGCGGGCTTATGCAGATGCATCGCTCCCGACACCGCGGCTTGAAAAACCATGGCCGGGACCAGGCCCCAGGCGCGTTTGAGCCCGAAGAGGGCGAATCCGCGGTAGAGAAATTCCCAACCGATATAATAGAGCAGGTAGGAAATCTCCAGGAGCACGACCAGGAGGATATTGGCTCCGCTGAGCGGGAATTCCTTGCCGAAGAGGGGATAGAAGCCGCGGAAATCGGCTTGATCCGCCGAAAACCAGGAGATCGTCAGAACCGCCGGAACCCCGACCGCCAGCCAGGCGAGTTCGCGTCCGCGCACCGGTTTTTTCCATCCGTAATCGGCCAGGTTCCCCATTCCGGTCCGGCGGATGATGGCGGCGGGAACGGCGAACATCAGGACCAGCGCCAGGATGAACTGGTATACCGCCGCGCCCGGCTGGGGAATGCCGGGGAGAAGGGAGGCCAGATAGTAGGCCGCGGAGATGCCGACGGTAAGGCCGGCGATGACGGCGCCGCTGCCGGGAGTGCGTCCCATCAGCTCCCGTACTCCGTCCCCGGGCCGGCCCTGGTCCCCCCCAGGAGCACGCCGATCGGCTTCAGCAGCTCCACGTGGTCGCAGATGATCTTGAAGCAGGTGGTCAGGGGGGTGGAGAGAATCATTCCGATCGGCCCCCAGATGAACCCCCAGACGATCAGGCTGAGCAGGACGGTCAAACTGTTGAGATCGACCTTGTCCCCGATCATGCGGGGACTGAGGTAGTTCCCCTCGATGTTCTGAATGACGAGATAGCATAGGGCGACGACGATGGGCATGGTCAGGGTGTCGTGCGTGGCCAGGGTCACCAGGATCGGAGGGAGGGCGGCCACGACCGCGCCGATGTAGGGGATGTAGTTGAGCAACCCGGTCAGCGGCCCCCAGATATAGGCGTAATCCACGCCCAGCAGGAGCAACACCCCGGTCATGACCACGGCCAGGCCCAGATTGATCAGAGTCCGGATGCGCAGGAAATCCCGGATGCTCCGGGTCAGTTCGACGACGAGTTTTCCCGCCTGCCTCCGGTTCCCGATTCCCCAGGCGTTGATCAGCTTTTCCTTGAAATTCGGGGCGTCCACCAGGATCAGGACCAGCATGAAGAGGACGATGAGGATATTGGAGAAGATCCCGATCAGGGAAAGAATGGTATTGAAGAGCCGGCTGATCAGCCCGCTGATCAGCCTGGAGAAACTGACCGGTTCGTTGCCGGAAAAAGTCAAGCCGGGGATGATTTCGCTCAACCGCTGGGTCAGCCGGTCGTAGGTTTGGGAAAAGTCGTGGATGTATCCCTGAAGGCGGGAAAGGTAGCCGGGAAGGGAATTGGCGAAACTGTTGGCCTGACCGACCAGGAAGAACCCCAGGGTGCCGATCATGGCCAGGAGGATGGCGATGACCAGAAAGACGGAGATGGAATAGGGAATCCGTTTTTTGATCCCGGGAAGCTTGATCTGGTGGATGAAAGCGATGGCGGGGTAGAGGATGTAGGCCAGGAGCCCGGCGATGGCGAAGGGAATGAGAATGGAGCGGGCGATGTAGAATATCCCCAGGAGAAGGATGAAACTGATGAAGAGAAGGCAATAGGCGACGATATTGCCGGAACCGGTGTGTTCCTTCACGGGCGCGCGCTCCCTTTGTTGGTTGACGGGCGAATTATAGTCGAAACTCCCGCTTCCCGCCAGAGCAGACTTTTTTCCGGACGCCTCCCGCGGCGATCTTTTCGGGAAAAAAATAGTTAAAAAACGGTTGACCCCGGCCTCTGCGGGCAATAAATTGGTAACATAACGGCAAGGAGATACCGTAGCCATGGGTATTGAGATCAGGCTTCCTCTGACCGATTTGCAGAATCGGGTGCTGGCGTTCGCTTTCGAGTTTATCCATGGCAACCTCTATCCGCCCACCGTCAAGGAGATCCAGGAGGCGCTGGATATCCCCAACCCCGGCACCGTTCACAAGGCCATACAGGCCCTGGAGAAAAAGGGATACCTGGCCAAGGAAAAACGGGTGGCCCGGGGAATTCGCCTGACCGCGCTGGGCGAAGAAGTCTGCGGGCTGGAACGTCAGCTGAGACTGGAATTGGAATAAGGAACGGGAAGAAGATACGGGAGATCGTCCCCCGAAGGGGAAGGAGGGAACCATGCACACCGCCCAGGAAATCCTGCACGAAAACTGCCGGGTCGGCGCCGATTATCTCATCGAAATGGGAGGCAAGAAATACACCGCCACCTTTAAAGGCTACCGCAACAACAACCAGTACGCCCCCAGTTTCGAGATCGTCGGCACCCACGAAGTGCGGGTTCTGCGCCAGCTCGATTGATATCGACGCTTATGCGCCCTTCGGCACCGGTCGTCGGCCGGGCGGCGGTACTGCTTTTCCTGCCCGTGGTGTTCGGCTGCGGAAGGGGGGAAAAAAGCGCCGCGGAAGCGCTGCCGGTAAGAGTCTTCCGGGTTCCTTCCGGGGCGGTTTCGGGGAGGACCTACCCGGCGCGGTGGGAGTGGGGGCGCGTTTCCGATCTCTCATTTCCCCTGGGCGGCCGGATCGAGGATATCCGGGTCGATATGGGCGCCCGGGTGGAGGAGGGGGAGGAGCTGGCTTCCCTCGATTCCTACCCGATCCGCCTGAAGCTCGAGGCCCTGGATGCTTCGGGGGTGGAAGAGGGTTCGCCGGATCGAAGCCCGCTCCTCCGGCAACTTGAAGACTGCCGGATCCGGGCCCCCTTCGCCGGCCTGGTGGTTTCCCGTCCGGTTCAGCGGGGGGACCGGGTTTCGCCCGGGGAAATGGTGCTGCGGGTAGCCTCTCCCGCGGGTTCGGTCCTGGTTTTGAACCTGCCGGCGTCCGCAGCCGAATGGATCGGCCCCGGTTCTCAAGCGCTCGTCCGAACCGGCGCCGCCGAAAGCCGGGTACTGGCCGGAACCGTGGTCTCCGCCGCCCCCATTCCCGGCGCCGATGGGGAACTCGAAGTCAAGGTCCGCCCGGAGGGGATGAAAACGGAGAGCGCCTGGGAAGGGGCGTTTTCGGTGACCTTCCTCTCGGCCCCGGGCCGCGGAGCCGCTTTTGTGGTTCCCGCCCGGGCCGTGGTGGAGGGGGTTCGGTCCGGGGACGATCGGGTTTGGGTGGCCCGGGAGGGACGGGCTCACCTGCAGCGGGTCAGGGCGGGCCCCCTGGTCGGCGACGGCCGCGAGATTTTTTCCGGAGTCGTTTCCGGGGACCTGGTCATCCTGACCTTTCTCGACAATCTCCGCGAGGGAACGCCGGTCAAGATCATCGAGACCCGGACCCGGGAAACTCCGCCTCCGGCCCCCGCCCCCGGTTCGGGGTCCTGATCAGGCGACCCCGGCCGCCTTGGCTAATTCGACCATGATGGCTTTCTGGATATGGAGCCGGTTTTCGGCTTCGTCCAGGATGATCGAATGGGGGCCGTCCATCACCTCCGATGTGATCTCCCAACCCCGGTGGGCGGGCTGGCAATGAAGAACCTTCACCCCGGGGTCCGCCAGGGCCAGCAGTTCCCCGTTCACCTGATAGGGCATGAACACTCTCCGCCGTTTCTCGGCCTCCGCCTCCTGTCCCATGCTCGCCCAGGTGTCGGTATAGATGACCCGCTTGCCCGCCGCCGCCGCCCGGGGGTCCCGGACGGACGCCAGGGCGGCTCCCCGTTTTTCGGCCTCGGCCCAGATCCCGGGGTCGGGGTCGTATCCTTCCGGACAGGAAATGGTGAAGGAAAAACCGAGAACGCCGGCGGCGTTGATCCAGGAATTGGCCACGTTGTTCCCGTCGCTGATGAAGGCGAAATCGATGCCTCCGAAGTCGGGGTCGGCGGGGTCGAGATCGAAATGTTCGATCACGGTCAACAGGTCGGCCAGGACCTGGCAGGGATGAAGCAGATCGGTGAGGGCGTTGATAACCGGGATCGAGCAGGAGTCCGCCAGTTCTTCCACCGCGCGGTGGGAAAAGGTCCGGGCCATGATCAGGTGGACCCAGCGCTCCAGGTTTTCGGCAGTATCTTTGACCGATTCGCGCTTTCCCAGTCCGATGTCGGAAGGGGAGAGATAGATCGCGGTCCCCCCCAGATCGAACATTCCGGTTTCGAAGGTCACCCGGGTGCGCAGGGAAGGCTTTTCGAAGATCATGGCCATGACCTTGCCCTCCAGGAGGGGATGCCGGACCCCGTCCCGGCGCTGTTTTTTAAGGACGGCCGCCAAGCTGAAAAACCGGCAGATATCCTCGCGGGAAAAATCCGCGATGCTGATCAAATCCTTGCGCATCTCATCCTTCCTTGCTCATGTACTCCTTGAACCGTTCCAGGCTGGGGGCCATCGGCGTCGGTTCGCCGACGGCCTTCATCGCCGACTGCACGTCCTTGAGTCCGTTGCCGGTGACGAGAAAAACCACGGTTTCTCCGGGCCCGACGCCGCCGGTTTCCCGGAGTTTCTTCAAGCCGGCGTAGGCGGTGGCCCCGGCGGGCTCGGCGAAAACTCCCGCGCCCCGGGCGATTTCGACGATGGCCTCCAGAATGGATTCATCGCCGACCAGGACGCCCGTCCCCCCCGATTCCCGGACCGCGCGCACGGCCGCCGCTCCGTCGCGGGGGAGATCGACGGAGATGCTGTCGGCGATGGTGGTGGCGGCGACCGGCCGGATTTCGCGCCCGGCGGGGAGGGCGTCGACGATGGCCCCGCTTTTTTCCGACTGCACCGCGATGATCCGGGGAAGACGGTCGATCAGCCCCACCGCCAGCAGGTCCTTGAAACCTTTCCAGACGCCGCTGATGATGTTGCCGTCCCCGACCGGGACCAGCACGGCGTCGGGAGGGTTCCATCCCAGTTGTTCGCAGATCTCGTAGGAGACGGTTTTTTTACCCTCCCGGGTGTAGGGGTTGTACCCGGTGTTGCGGTTATACCATCCGTACTCCCGGCAGACTTCGGTGCAGAGATCGAAAGCGTCGTCGTAGCTGCCGTCGACCGCGAACACCCGGGCCCCGAAAACCAGCAACTGAGCGATCTTGGCCTTGGGCGCCGCCTTGGGAACGAAGATGGTGGGGGAGATCCCCAGGCTGGCGCAGAGACAGGCGGTGGAGGAGGCGGCGTTGCCGGTCGAGGCCCCGGCGATCACGGAGAAACCCAGTTCCAGGGCCTTGCCGACGGCGACGGAGCTGGCCCGGTCCTTGAAGGAGGCGCTGGGGTTGCGGCCGTCGTCCTTGAGATAGAGTTTCTCCATCCCCAGCTTCCGGCCGAGCCGGCGGACGGGGTAAAGCGGGGTCCAGCCGATCTGGATGGGCATAACGTGGGAGCGGTCGCGGAGGGGGAGCAGGTCCCAATACCGCCAGACCGAACGGTCGTCGTCGCGGGCCAGGCTTTCCCGGGTGAGCCGGCGGGCGACGGCCTCGTAGTCGTACTCGACGTCCAGGTTCCCTCCGCAGTCCGGACAGACGTACTGCATGCCTTCGATCTTCTGGGTCCTGCCGCAGGAAATACATGTCAAACCGATTGCAAAGCTCATCGCTGCGTTCCGTGGTGAAATGGGCTGGAGGTTGTCCCCGGCGGCCCGGGCCGAGCCCGGGCCGCCGGGGCGAAAGCCGCCGGGTACCCGGCTCAGCAGACGGGGTCCGGGATGATCCTGGTCCCGCACTTGCCGGCCAGGGCGTCCACGGCCTTATCCAGGCTGGTGATGATGGATTCCTGTCCGCCCCAGGCCAGGAAGCGCAGGCAGGCGAGGACCTTGGGGCCCATGCTCCCGGCCTTGAAATGTCCCTGGTCGTAGAGCTTCTTCATTGCCGAGTAGGTGATGCACTCCACGTTCTTTTCCTCGGGCGAGCCGAAGTTGATCTTGGCGTGGTCGACGTCGGTGAGGATGAGGAATTTATCCGCCCCCACCACTTCGGCCAGTTTTTCCCCGGCCTTGTCCTTGTCGATCACGGCCGCGGTTCCCTCCAGGTCGTCGCCCCGATAGATGACGGGAACGCCGCCCCCGCCCGAGCAGACGACGATGATCCCGGAGTTGACCATCCGCCGCACGGCGTCGTATTCGATATTCTTCAGAGGATCGGGCGACGGCACCACCCGCCGGAAACGTTTTTCAACGTTGGCGGGTTTGACTTCCTTGATTATGTAGTCGGGGCGCTCGGCCTTGATCTTCGCGGCTTCTTCCTTGGTGTAAAAGGGGCCGACCGGCTTGCTCGGGTCCTGGTAATCGGGATCGTCTTCGCTGACCAGCACCTGGTTGACCAACGCGGCGACCGGGATCGGGAGCTTTTCCCGCCAGAGCATGTTCTGCAGCGTCTGCTGAAACATATACCCGATCTGGCCTTGGGTCATGGCCCCCACGATATCCAAAGGCTGGGGCGGGACTTCCCCCGCGCCCGCTTCCTGCTGGATAAGCAGGTTGCCGGCCTGGGGGCCGTTCCCGTGGGTGATGACCAGGCGGTAACCCTTTTTCAACAGTTTGACCAGCTGCTCGCAGGTGATGGCCACGTTGCGGCGCTGTTCTTCCGCGGTTCCCTTTTCGTCGGCCTGTTTGATCGCGTTTCCGCCCAGGGCGACTACGACTGTTTTTCTTGCCATCTTACTTTCTCCGCTTGGTTAGGGGTCGATCGCCCGTCAATCGAGGAAACCGGCCATGGTCGCGGCCATGACCGCTTTCTGCCCGTGGAGACGGTTTTCGGCGACATCGTAGATACAGGAATTGGGCCCGCTGGCGACCTCGTCGGTCACTTCCGAACCGCGGTCGATCGGCATCGGGTGGGTGTAGATGCCGTTGTCCGTCGCGGCCATTTTCTCGGCGGTGCAGGTCCAGCCCCGATATCCCAGCGCCTTTTCGATCTCTTCCTGCTTCCGAAGCTCTCCGTCCCGGTAGGCCTCGGGGCTCATCCAGTTGCGGGAGTAGACGACGTGCGCCCCGTCGTACCCGGCTGCGGAGTCGTGCGTGACCTCGAAGGTCCGGTCGTTGGTTTCGCAGTTCATCTTGGCGGCGGCGACGACCTCGGGGTCGAGATCGTAACCTTCGGGATGGGCCACGGTCACGTCCATGCCGTAGCGGCTGCCGATGAGAATGGCTTCCTGAACCGAGCAGAGGGAACGGCAGAGAGCCCCCTGGGCCCAGGTCAGAAGCAGCTTCTTCCCCTTGAGGGCGTCGGGGTCGAAGGTCGTGGCCAGCGTACCGGTCGCCAGCTTGCCCTGCGGGGCCAGCCATTCGATCCAGCCCATGACGTCGGCCAAACCTTGGCACGGGTGAAACTTGTCGTGGGCCATGGAAATGACGGGCATCTTCGCCCATTTGGCGTATTCCCGGAGGAGATCGTCCCCCTGGCCGTAGGCGGCGATCTTATCCTCGAGGATGCGGATTCCCAGTCCGGCGGCGTAGCGGTCCATGACCTGGGCGGCGTCCTCCACGGTTTCTCCCGCGGACTTGGCCGTCTTCAAGCGCATGCTCTTGGGTTCCAGAAACTGAGCGTGGGCGCCCAGTTCGGTGGCGGCGGCCTCGAAGGACTGCCGGGTCCTGACCGAAGGATTGTAGAAGAACATGAAGAACTGTTTGCGGAAGAGGATGTCGAGGTATTTGGAGCCGAAGCGGTCCTGCTTCATCTCGAACGCGAGTTTCAAGACCCGGTCCAGGTCCTCTTTCGCCCATTCCTGGGTGCAGATGAAATCTTTATACTTCAGGTTTCCCATCGTCGTCCTCCTTTGCGGGATTGCCTGCGCCGGGGTTAGCCCGGGCTGTCTCAGTTCCTGTGCGGTCCTACGGGGCCGGAAAACAACCGTGACATAATATAGAGGGGCGGTGCCGCCGTCAATCCCGCAATGCCGCCGCCGGGCTTACGAGCCTCCTGCGAGGAGTTCGAAGAGGAATATCCCGGCCATGGCCAGGCTGAAAACGATCTTCATGAGCGTCCCCCCCAGAAAGCCGAGGAGACTGCCCCCGCCGACCTTGAGCGAGAGCAGGGCCCCGCGCCCGCCGAAGATAAATTCGAAGAGAAAGGCGCCGGCGAAGACCCCGACCAGGAGCCCGGGAAGGGAACCGAGCAAAATCCCCGCCATCCCCCCCAGGATTGACCCCCAGGCGCCCCAGGCCGATCCCCCGAACTTCCTCGCCCCCACGGCCGAAGCCAGATAATCCAGGACCTGGGCCAGCGCACCGATCGCCCCGATGACCGCCAGGCTCAACCACCCGACGGGAGAGAACCCGGAGAGCAGGCAGTAGACCAGGACCCCGGCGAAGACCAGGGGGGGGCCCGGGAGGGAAGGGATGAAACTCCCCGCCAGCCCCGCCAGGATCAGCGCCCAGGCCACCACCAGCCGCCCGGCCTCGCTCAGCCAGTCCATGGCGTCTCCTTTCCGGTTTTCGCCGGTTGACCGCCCGCCTTGCGGTTTGCTATTTTACCTACCCCGGAACGATTTGGAGAAAAAAATGCGCTGGATGCTCCGCTCCAAAATACACAACGCCACCGTGATCGACGCCAACGTCGACTATATCGGGAGCGTGACCATAGACGAGGACCTGATCGAGCGGTCGGGGCTGATGGTAGGGGAAAAAGTCCTGGTCGTGGACAACACCAACGGCGCCCGGATCGAGACCTACGTGATCAAGGGCGAGCGCGGTTCCGGGATGATCTGCATGAACGGCGCCGCCGCCCACCGGATCAAGGTCGGCGACCGGGTCATCATCATGGGGTTCGAATTGACCGACGAGCCCATCCGGCCCCGGATCATACTGGTCGACGACGACAACCGTTACCTGAGCCTACTCTGAACGGGGGCGCGGTCTCCGGGAAGGCGTTGAATCCGGACGGAGAGAAAACGATCCGCCGGCCGACCGCCGTCGCCGTTCTGGTGCTGGCGACGGCACTGGTTTTCCTGGCCCAGGCCGTTACGGGGCCGGGCGCGGCCGTCGCCCGGTTCGGTTCCGTTCCCTATTACCTGACCCACCCCTCGGCGTCGCGTCTTCCCGCGGAAAAAGTCGCCGGCCTCGGGGACGAGGCGGTCCCCCCTCCGATCCCGGGACGCGTCGGCGCGCTCTTCACGGCGACCTTCCTCCACGCGGACTTCATCCACCTCCTCCTCAACCTGTTTTTCCTCTGGATCTTCGGGGGCGCCGTCGAAGAGGCGCTGGGAGCCTGGAGGTTCGTCCTCCTTTACCTGGGCTGCGGGGGCGCCGGGGCTCTGGTCCATGCTCTCGCGCACCCCGGTTCGCCCCTGCCCCTGGTCGGGGCCAGCGGAGCGGTTTCCGGCGTCATGGGAGCGTTCTTCGCGCTCTTTCCCCGGCGGCGGGTTACGCCCGTTCTTCCGCTGGTTCCCTTTTTTCTTCCTCCCGCCGTCCTTCCCGCTTCGGTTTTTCTCGGGCTCTGGTTCCTGGTTCAGATCCTTTCCCTGGGGGCCGGCCCGGAGACCGCTTTTCTCGGCCACGTTTCCGGGTTCCTCCTGGGAGCGGTCTGGGGTCGGGCATGGGGCCGGCGTAGCTCCGCCGGCCCGGTCCGCTAGAAAGAGAGGGTGAGCTGAAGGCTCCCGCCCTCTCCGGGGAGGGGGTCGAGGGAGGAGACGCAGACTCCCAGCAGCCGGACCGGATCGGCGGGGGGCGGGGAAAGAAGCAGTTCCCGAACCGCCGCGGCGATCTCTTCGCCCCCTTGAACCGGCCGCGAAAGCGTCCGGCTCCGCGTGGTGGTCCGGAAGTCGGCGGTCCGGATTTTGACGGTGACGGTCCGGCCGCGCCGCCCCCGGCTCCGAAGCCTTTCGCCCACCCGTCCGGCCAGTTTCTCCAGCTCCGCGGCCATCTCCCCCAGCCGCGCCAGGTCCCGGGGAAAGGTCGTCTCCGCGCCCATCGATTTGGGCGGCCGGGCGGGCACGACCGGCCGCCCGTCGATTCCGAAAGCGAGTTCGTGAAGGGTCGGCCCGAACGACCCCAGGCGTTTGCAGAGTTCCTCGACGGGAAAAAGCCTGATGTCTCCCGTGGTCCTCACCCCCAGTCCCCGCAGCTTCTTCAAGGTGGCGGGCCCGATTCCCGGGATCTTGGCCGGGGGCAGGGCGGCGACGAACGACTCCACCGCTTCCGGACGGATTACGGTCAGTCCGTCGGGCTTGCGCAGGTCCGAGGCGACCTTGGCCAGGAACTTGTTCACCGAAATGCCGGCGGAGCCGGTCAGCCCGGTTTCGGCGCGGATCCGGAGCTTTATCTCCCGGGCGATGGCGGTGGCCGAAGGGATTCCCTTGAGGTTGGCGGTCACGTCCAGAAATGCCTCGTCCAGGGAAAGAGGCTCGACCAGGTCGGTATAGGCGGCGAAGATCGCCCTGATCGCTTCCGAAACTTCCCGGTAGGCTTCGAAACGGGGAGGGACGAAGATCAGGGACGGGCATCGCCGCCGGGCGGCGGAGGAGGGGAGGGCGGAATGAACGCCGTAACGGCGGGCCTCGTAGCTGGCGGTGCAGACCACGCTGCGCCCGCGCGGGCTCCCCACCGCCACCGGTTTTCCCCGCAGCCGGGGGTCGTCCCGTTGTTCGATGGCGGCGAAAAAAGCGTCCATGTCGATGTGGATGATCTTCCTCATGCCGACCCGGAATTTTCTCCTTTGCCCCCGCGTTCGGTTCCTGGGGAATGGACAATCGTCCCCCGCGGAGCTACTATCGGACGATAGCAACCCGGCTTGCCGTTGGCAACCGGCGGTTGCGCCAGTTTCAACCCGGACCCGGAGGAGAGACCCATGACGATCGGCGTGACGTCGGCGGTGTTCCTGGGAGCCCTGGCGGCGGCGGTTCCGGAGCCCCCGGCCGCGGGAGATGGCGACGTTATTTACGACTTTCTCAAACGGGGCGAGCTCGGCGGCCGCGTGGGAGCCGCCTTCAACATGACCTGGCCCCGCGAGGACGACGCCCGCGATTACGGAGAGGCCTGGGGACTGGTCGAACTCGAGTACGAGACCGCGTCGCTGGAAGGCTTCCAGGCCGGGGTCTGGGCCCTCGGGGTCCAGAAGATATGGGAACAAAACAAGGGGGATTACGACGCGCTTTTCCTCCACGAACTGGACCTGCGCGAACTGTACCTCTCCTACGGCGGGGACGGGTCGCGGGTGGAGGCCGTCGCCGGCCGCCGCGGCCTTTTCCGGGCGCCCTCCACGGACGGGGATTCCCATGAAGGCGCCCAGCTCCACCTGGTTCCCCTGGAAAACCTCGATTTCTACGGCGCCGCCATCCACCGGTGGATCAACAACGACCGCACCAGCTTCGACGACAAGGGGATCACGGGGTGGGAGGACGTCGGCGATCTCAACCGGGAGGCGGGGAGCGGGTTCTATACGTTCGGGTTGAACTGGAGCATCCCCGACAATGCCTCCCTGCTCGGCTACCTCAACTACCAGGACGACGTCATGGCCGTGACCGGTGCCCGGGGCATCCTCGGGTTCCCGCTCTCGGACGATTGGAGGATCGGGTGCGACGGCATCTACGCTTACCATTGGAACCTTTTCCCCGATTCCGTCGCCCCGGGGTACGAAGACGTTCAGGAACTGCTGGTGCACGCATCCGTTTCCTGGAGGGAGATCTGTCTGGGCGGAGGGTGGTATTACCTTTCCGACGACCGCTGCGACATTATCGCCGGGGTTTTCGATTCGTTCGATCCCATGCAGGACGACGACTACTATCCCCTCGACGAGCTCAACGACGCCGATGAGTTCTTCTTCGACCTCGTCGTCGAGCTGGAGCCGCTCAGGATCGAGACCTACTACTCCTTCGGCCGGAACCACGCCCACGGCGTCTCCACCCGGGAGTTCGACCTCTGGGTGTTCTGGAACATCACCACGGCCCTGGAACTGGGCGGATATTACATCTGGACCGATTACGACGGCGGCGATATCCCGGACTATCAGCGCGCCGGCAGCAGTCTCGCGATCAATTTCTGATCCCGCCCCCGGCTTCCCGGAGGAGAAGGCCGTGGAGGATTCCGCGGTCGCTGACGACGGCGGTCTCCAGGCCTCCGCGCTCCATGATCGCGGCCGCGGCCGCGCAGCCGGCCGGGAAGATGTCCGCCCGGTCGGCGGGGAGTCCCGCCACCGCTTTCCGGTCCCGGAGGGGAAGGGCCGCCACCCTGTGCCCGATGGCGGCGATCTCTTCCAGGAAAACCTCGGTCCCCTGGACGCGGGCGCCGTCGTAAGTCTCCAGGCCCAGCTTGACCGCGGCCAGGGTGGTGAAGGTGCCTCCCACTCCCACCAGGGATATCGGGGAGGAGAAGAGTTCGAGGGGAAGCCGGCGGGCCAGGTGGCGCGCCCGCGCCCGCGCCGGAGCGTATCCGTCGCCGCTTTCGTCCCGGAGCCGCACGCAGCCCAGGGGTATCCCGGCGAAGAGCCAGGTTTTGGGGGCGACCCCGGGCCGGATAAGTTCGGTGCTTCCCCCTCCGGGATCGGCGACCAGATACGGCCCCGCCTCCGGCGGCAGTCCCGACACCGCTCCTTCCCAGGCCAGGACGGCTTCTTCGCGGGGTTCGACGACCTCCACCTCGATGCCCAGCTCCCGCGCCCGCTCCAGCAGTTCCCGGGCGCCGTCCGCCCGGCGCAGGGCTTCGGTCCCCACCGCCGCCGTCCGCTCGACCCCGTTCCGGGCCAGGGCGGCCCCGATGCTTTCGAGGGCGCTCAGGGTTCGTTCGACCGCCGCCCGGTTCAGCTTTCCCCCGCGCAGACCGGCCCCCAGCCGCGGAGTTTCGATCCCCGTCTCCAGGATTCGGGGGGGACGATCCGGGGAAGTCTCCGCCACCAGGTAGCGCACGGAATTGGTCCCGACATCGACAGCGCCGATCCTCATGTAACGCTCCCCGCCCGCGGCGGTTTTCGTGGACGCCCCATGATTTCAGTTCTCCGACGGCGGCGCAAGCTTTTGCTCGGCCCGCGTTCTCCTGTTGCTCGGGGGGAGAAGCTGGTATAATCGGATCAAAAGGAGAAACCGCCATGCCCTTACTGCTTTTTTCCGGAATAGGTTGGGGGGAACTGGCTCTGGTGCTGCTCGTTCTTTTCCTCATCTTCGGCGCGCGCAAGTTTCCCGAGATCATGCGCTCGTTGGGCAAGGGGGTGAACGAGTTCAAGAGATCCCTGGACGAGGGGGCGGATTCCGGGGATAAGAACCAGGCTCCGCCGCCGGAGGAAGAAAAGAAGCCGGAGTAAACCCGGTGGAGGAAAAAACCTTCGTCGAGCATCTCGAGGAACTGCGCGGCCTCATCCTCCGGTCGGCGCTTGTTTGGGTTGCGGCTTCTGCCGGCTGCTTCGTTTTCGCCGGTTCCCTCCTCGACGCTCTGCGTTTCCCCTTGACCCGGCTCGCTCCGGCGGGCGCCCCGGCGCTGCGCACGCTCTCGCCCGCGGGCGTGATGGTGATGAACCTGAAGCTGTCGGCGGCCGCGGGGTTCGTCGTGGCGTTCCCCGTCGTCCTCTGGATGTCGGCGCGTTTCGTCTCCCCCGGCCTCGAGCCCCGGGAAAAAAAGGCGGCTGCGGCCGTCCTGGGCGCGGGCACCGCCCTCTTTCTTCTGGGCGCGTTCTTCGTATACTTCGGGCTGCTCCCGATCTCCCTGCGCTTTCTCCGCGACTACGCCCTCGGCTACGGCATCGAGCCGGCTTGGACATTGGAGGAGTACGTCGCCTTCGCCGCCGCCCTGATCCTGGGCGGCGGAGTCGCCTTCGAGTTCCCGGTCGTGGTTCTCGGCGCCGTCGCCCTGGGATGGACCGACGCCCGCCGCCTGCGCCGCGCGCGGCCCTGGGTGGTGGCGGCAGTCCTCCTCGCCGCCGCGTTGCTCACCCCGCCCGACGTTGCCTCCCAGGTGATTTTAGCGGTTCCGGTGTTGATTTTATTCGAGATCTGTGTTTTCCTTGCAAGGTTCATGACCGGGCGCTCGCGGGCCGGGGCGTCCGGAGGGAGACGGAATGAGACCGCGTAAGGAGGTGGGTCATCGCTACCGAGGAAATTTACAGCAAGAGGATCTCCTGCGGGAAACGCACCTACTTTTTCAACCTCAAGGAGCAGGAAAGCGGGACCAGGTTCGTGGACATCGTGGAATCCCAGTATGACCGGGAAGAAGACCGGCACCAGCGGATCCGCCTGGTTATTTTCGAGGATCATATCGACGAGTTCGTCGACGCCCTGCGCGAGATCGGCGACGAACTGAAAAAGCGTTAACGTTTCCGGTCTTGGACCGGGACATGGGGCCGTAGCTCAGCTGGGAGAGCGGCTGGTTCGCAATCAGCAGGTCGTGGGTTCGAATCCCATCGGCTCCATCTCGGCCTCCTTCGCGGCGCAACGCGGGCGGGGTCCGAACCCGCCCCGGCGGCGGGACCGCCCCGAATACCGTCGGTCCGGCGGGGAGGGCGGAGGGGGTGCTCATGATCAAGGTTATCCTCATCTCGATGCGGCCGCGGCAATGGCTGAAAAACGGTTTTGTCCTGGCCGCCCTGGTCTTTTCCCGCGGTTTCGTCGACTCGTCCAAAGTCGGCCGGGCGCTCTGGACCATGGCGGTTTTTTGCTGCCTCTCCTCGGCGGTATATATTTTCAACGACGTCGTCGACCGCCGGCGCGACGCCCGCCACCCCCGCAAGCAGGGGCGCCCCATCGCTTCGGGGCTTCTTCCGGTTCCGTCCGCCCTGGCGGCCGCGGTTCCGCTGGCCGCCGCCGGTCTGGCGGGGGCTTTCCTCGTCTCTTGGACGGTGGGGCTGGCCGGGAGCGCCTACCTGGTCCTGATGCTGCTCTACTCCCTGATCCTGAGCCGGATCGCCATCGTGGACGTCCTGGTCATCGCTCTCGGTTTCATTCTCCGGGTTCTGGCCGGAGGCCTCGCCGTCGGGGTCGGGATCTCGAACTGGCTCTACCTCTGCACCTTCCTCCTGGCGCTGTTTCTGGCCCTGGGCAAACGCCGCCGTGAGGTCGGCGACCGCCCCGAAGCCGCCTCCGGGACGCGTCCCCAACTTTCCTTGTACACCGGGAGCCTTCTCGACCAGATGATCTCCATCGCCGCCGCCGCCACCCTCATGGCCTATGCGCTGTATACCCTCGACGGAAGGACCCGGGCGGAGGTCAGTCCCCTGATGTTTCTGACCCTTCCCCTGGTGGTATACGGCCTCCTGCGCTACGTCTTTCTGCTGCAGTGCCGGGGAGCGGGCGAGGAACCCGAACGGGTCCTCCTCTCCGATCCGGCTTTGCTGGGGACGGTGGCGCTCTGGGTGGGCGCGGTCGTGGTCATTCTCTCCGTCGCCGGCGCGGGGGGAGGGGGCTGAGGCCGTGTCCGCGTCCGGGAAGAAAACCGCCGTCCTCACGGCCGCGGCCCTGGTCGCCGGAATCGTAATCTCCGCCGCCGCCGTCGGCGGGGCTTTCGATCCCCTGGTGGGGTTGAACGCCCCCGAAGCGATCGGAGGTCTCGACCTGGGGCAGGAAGCGGCCCGGTTGGCGTCGGGGCGCGGTTTCACCACCGGTTTCATCCGCCCGGTCAGCCTGCGTTTCAACGACAGTTTCACGGCCCATCCCGATTTCGCCAACCCTCCGCTCTACGTGCTGGTCCTGGCCGCGGCCATGGCGGTCTTCGGGCGGAGCGACGCCCTCCTGGCCGGGACCTCGGCCGTGTTCCTCTGGCTCTGGGCTTTTCCTCTCTGGTGTACCGTCTCGCGGATATTCGGCAAGCGGGAGGCCGCCCTGGCCCTGTTTCTCTATCTGGTTTCGCCCGCGCTTCTGGACGAGGCCGCCGCGGCTTCGCCGGCGCCGTTTCTGGCGGGGTTGGTCATGGGAGCGGTCGTCCTCACCGAGTGGAGCCGCGCGCGCCGCCCGGTATCCGCCCTTGTTCCCGGGATCTGCGTCGGCCTGGGGTACCTGGGGCATTATACCTTCGGTCTCTGGCTGCTTCCGGCCGCAGTCTACCTCTGGCGGTTCGCTCCCGGGCGCCGGGGAGCCCGCGTCGGCTGGCTCCTGGCCGGGGCGGTCCTGGTCTCCCTGCCCTGGCTGGTCAGGAACGCGGTCCTGGTCGGCAATCCCTTCTTTTCCCTCTCCGGGTACCGGGTCTACATGTTCACGGACGCTTCTCCGGGGCACACTCTCTGGCGCGGGTTCGGAAGCCGGAGCCTCCTGGTCCCGGGCCGGGCGGGGGCCCTGCTGGGCAAGGCCCTGGTGGGGTTGAGGGACGGCGTGGAACAGGTGCTGTTCCTCACCGGCAATATCGCCTCGGTCTTTATCCCGGCCTCCCTCTTCTGCCGTTTCGGCGACGGCCCCCGAGCCCGCTACCGGTGGCTGTTCTTCTCCTTTTTCGCCGTGGAACTGGCGGCCTGGACGCTCTTCCGTCCCGGGGAGAGCGGGCTGCGGGCGTTCATCCCGGCCGGCACCGCGCTGGTGTCCGCCGCTTTCCTGCGCCTGGGCGCCGGTTTCGGTTCCCGGGGACGGACGGCGGCCCTCTCCGTCTTCGTTTTCCTGGTGCTCCTTCCTTCCTGGAGCGGCTTCGTCCCCGCTCCCTATCCCCGGGTCGCGATCTACAACCCCGGCCTGATCGAAGAGATCTCCGCGGCGGTTCCTCCCGACCGGGTGATCGTTTCCGACGTTCCCTGGGCGGTGGCCTGGTACGGGGACCGTTCTTCCCTCTGGCTCCCCGCCCGGGTGGGCGATTACGAGGAGATCAACCTCTACTACGTTCCGCCGGTGGAAGCGTTTTACATCACCGCTTTCTACCTGGGGCCCTACTACGATCCGGGCGAGCGCGACCCGGGCTGGCAGCGTCTGACCGCTTCCGGTTGGCTCCCCGAGGGTTGGAACCTCCGGCACCGCCATCCCCTTCCGGGGGGGCAGGTGCTGCTCTCCGCTTCGCCGCTGCTGGGGGAACGATGACCCCCCGCTCCGGTTCGAATCCGGTCTCCCCGCTCATGGTCGGCATCGCCGGGGGGACCTGCGCCGGTAAGACCACCTTGGCCGGCAACCTCGGCGCGCTGTTGCCGGAATACGCCCTGGCCGCGATCCAGTTCGACGCCTACTATCTTCCCCTCGACCACCTCGACCTCCACCAACGCGCCCGGATCAACTTCGACCGCCTGGAGAGCCTGGACCGGGCCCTCTTCGCCGAACACCTGGGACTGCTCCGGGCCGGCCTGCCCGCTCCCGTGCCGGTCTACGACTTCTCCGCTCATCTGCGCCTGCCCCGGGTCGAGATGCTCCATCCGGGGGATGTGGTCATCGTCGAGGGGATCCTGCTGCTGGCTGCCCCCGAGCTGGTCGAGCAGCTCGACCTCAAGGTCTTCGTGGACGTGGAACCGGACGTGCGCCTCGGCCGCCGGGTCCTGCGGGACATGGCGGAGCGGGGGCGTTCGGCGGAATCGGTGATCGCCCAGTACCTGGAATCCGTCCGGCCCATGCACGAGCTGCTGGTCGAGCCTTCGCGCCGGTCCGCCGACCTGGTGGTCCGGGAGGGAGGCCTCAACCCCGAAGCCGTGGCCGCGGTGGCCGGGGCCATCAGGAACGAACTGAGCCGGAGAAGGAAGAAGCGATGAAAACCAAGCCCGCCCGGGTCGCCTGCGTGGTCGGCGCCCGCCCCAACTTCATGAAGATGGCCCCGATCCTGGAGGCGATGGCCGGGGCGCCCGGCCTCGAACCGGTTCTGATCCATACCGGCCAGCATTACGACCGGGAAATGTCCAAGGCGTTTTTCGACGATCTGGGCATGCCCCGCCCCCAGGTCGATCTCAATGTCGGCTCCGGCCCGCACGGCCGCCAGACCGGGCTGATCCTGGAGCGCTTCGAACGCATCCTCATGGAATCCCCGCCGGACCTGGTCCTGGTGGTGGGCGACGTGAATTCGACCATCGCCTGCGCCCTGGCCGCGGTCAAACTGCATATCGGCGTGGCCCACGTCGAAGCCGGTCTCCGCAGCCGCAACCGGGAGATGGCCGAGGAGATCAACCGGATACTCACCGACCGGATCAGCGACTTTCTCTTTACCACATCCCGGGCCGCCGGAGAGAACCTGCGGGCGGAAGGGATCGGGGAGGAGAAGATCCATTTCGTGGGCAACGTCATGATCGACACCCTGCGCCGCCTGGAACCGCGCGCCCGGCGGGAATCGACGATTTTGGAAACGCTGGGGCTCGAGGGCGCCCCTTACGCCGTTCTCACCCTCCACCGCCCCGAACTGGTCGACGATCCCGGTTCGCTGAAGGCACTGGCGGCGACGCTCATCCCCCTCTCCCGGAAAATACCGGTGGTCTACCCGGTCCACCCCCGGACCCGCAACCGGTTGGAGGAATTCGGGCTCATGCCGGATCTGCTGGCGGCGCCGGGCATCCGCCTGCTCGGGCCCCGGGGGTATCTGGATTTTCTTCGGCTGTTGGCCGACGCCCGGCTCGTTCTCACCGATTCCGGGGGCATCCAGGAGGAGACCACGGTGCTCGGCGTTCCCTGCCTGACCCTGCGCCCGGAGACCGAGCGTCCGGTTACGGTCCTGGAGGGGACCAATATCGTGGTCGGCCTGGACGGCCGCCGGATCATGGGCGAAGTCGAATCCATCCTGGCCGGGAAGGGTAAGCGGGGACGCGTCCCCGAACTTTGGGACGGCCGGGCCGCCGAGCGCATCGTGGCCGTGCTTTCCCGGGCCCTGGCCGCGGACTGAAAAGGCCCTGGCCGCGCCGGGGCCGGGTCAGAATTCGACCTTGAAGCTTTTCTTGAAAGCGAAGGCCAGGGCGATGGTGAGAACGAAGTAGATCGCCGCCCAGTGCAGGGAGAAGAGGCCGCAGTTCAGGGACCGGGAGGGAAGCTCGAAGATCACGCGGTCGACGGGACCGTCGGCGGGGAGGTAGTCCTGCCCGGGCCGGAGGATGGTTTCCGGAAAAACATCCTTGGTCAGGACCGGATAGATGGGGGAGTTGGGCCCCTCCCGATCCAGCGACGCTCGAATCTCCGCTTCCTTGCCCCGCAGGATCGCGGTCTGGGGCCCGGACCCCGTCCGCTCGATTCTCCAGTCGGCTTCGCCCAGTCCGGCGATCCTCAGAACCGGGGTCAGCGCTTCCAGTCCGGCGCCGGTTTCCAGGGCGATCGTTTCCAGGAAGCGGTCGGCGCCGGGCTCGATCTGGGCCCGGAGCAGGAAAGGCGTCCCCACGGGAGGAAGCGCGTGTCCGTAGTGGAGGTCGAGCTGGGCCAGCATGAAGGTAACGGGAATGAATACCACCAGGAGAGGCGGGAGGAAAAACGCCAGGTAGCAGCCGATCGAACCCAGAACCCGGCCCAGGGATTTGACGATCATCGCCGAGCTGTCCCGGTAGAGGTAGATCTCCAGGAAATGCCCGAAGATCCGCTGCTTGTTTCTGCTGATGGCCCCCTGGTTGGAAAGGAGCCGGTAGACCAGAAGGATGAAGACGGCGGTCAGGGCCGAGCAGATCGCCAACCCCAGAAGAGCGGGGAGGGGGGCGATGACGAGCGTGAAGATTCCGGTTACGATGTCGGTCAACCAGCGCATGCGCACACCCGCCCGGGCTTATCCCAGGTAGCCCAGGCCCATCAGACGTTCCTTGACTTTCTCCTCGTCTTCGGCGTCCGCCACCTCGGCGGCGGTCGTTTCCAGGATATGGATGATGAACTCCTCGGGGCTGGAGTAACCGGCGCCCCGGCCGCAGGCGCTCAGTTTCTCGTAGAGGTCGTTTTCGATCTTGATCTTCTTGGCCATGCTCCGTCCTCCTTGCTGGGGATTACAAATACGGCAGATCCTCCGCGCCCTCCGTTCGCGCCGGGGGCGCCGGGCGGAAGATGCTGGTTCCCACCATGGTTTCGGGGACCGGGATCCCGAACGTTTCCAGGATGGCCGGGGTGATGTCGTAGAGGTGGGGGTTCAGGTTGAGGATGGGGCGGTTGGAGAAGAGGATGCCCGGGACGATCTCGGTGGCGCCGCAGTGGTCCCCGCTCCACTTCTCGGTGCTGGTGGTGAGAATATCGTCGGTGACCATTCCCAGGGCGCTCTGGTAGCCGGTCCGGTAGCCCCAGTCGTAGCCCACCAGCAGATCCGGCGCCTGGTCGACGTTTTCGCCGGAATAGACTTCGTCGGCGATGTGCACCTTCTTGATCACCGACTTCCCGTTTTCGGGATCGGTGACCGCCTCCAATTTCTCCTTCAGTTCCCGCTTGAGGGCGTCGGCTTCCGGCCCGGGGTTGACGGTCCCCTCCGATTCCCGCCCCCGGAGGTTGAGGTAGAGCCCGTTCAGTCCCAGGGCGTAGACCCGGCTCCGCTTCCAGTCGATGCCGCCCCCGGCGACGGCGGTCAGGTAGCCGTTTTCCTTCAGCCAGGTGTTGAGGTGGAAGTTGCGGTAGAAGGGCCCGAACCCGTGGTCGGACATGATCACCAGGGTGGTGTTCTCGTCCAGGCGCCGCAGGATTTTACCCACGACCTTGTCCATTTCTCCGTATATCTCTTCGATCACGTCGCCCAGCTTCGCCCGCATCTCCGGGTCGTAGATGGGGTGGTGGGGGTCGCGCAGGTGCCAGAAGATGTGGCTGTTCTGGTCGGTGCTGGAAAAATAAAAGAAGAAGAAGCCCTTATCGAAGCGGTCGAAGAGATAGTCGAACAGCCGCAGCCGTTCGTGGAGAACCATCATGGACTGACGGTAAAACTCTTCGGTGGTGAAGGTGCCGTTGTCCAGGGCCTTGGTCTCTTCCGGCATTCCCTGGGTGTAGAAATCCCCCGCGGCGTCGGCGATCTCGGCGGCGAACCCCCGGGGCAGATCGATGGGCAGGGCCGGGTTCTTGGGATCGATGTTGATCGGGGAGACGTAAAGCTTGAATTCCGGATGAACCTCCTTGAGATAGAATCGGCAGATTCCGGTGGGCGGGCGGTACAGCCCGGGGATGGAAGGAAGGGGGAGGGGGTTGAACTCGACGGTCACCCAGTCGCTCCATTCCCCCTGACGGAGGAGGATGCGCTGCTCCGGGTCTTCTCCTTCCCGGGGGCCGAGCCGGTCTTCGGGCACCCAGTCGCCCGCGGGAAGCATGATCTGGCGGTCGTAGATATCGATCCGGGCCACGGGGTTGACGGGGTCGATCCAGACCGTGAACGGGATCATGATCCGGGGGTTCCCTTCCAGGTAGTTGTCGGGAGGGCCCTCCAGCGCCTGGTCGATCCGGTCCCCCTCGGGGAAGACCAGTTCCATGCGCGCCCCCCCGTAGTCGGCGGGGATGTCGGCCGGGTCGGTGGTGAAATACTGGTAGGTGCCGTAGGTGCCGAGCAGGTCCGGGGTGCCCATTCCGGATACGCTCAGGGTCTTCTCGCCGGCCGGGGGGAAGTTGGAAGGCATCTTGAAGACGGTGGCGGGGATCCCCGCGTCCTCCAGGTATTCCCAGAAAGCCTTCCCCCGGCGCAGGAGGACCACTCCTCCTCCCGACAGGGGGACGGAGTATTTGCCCAGGGGGATGGTCAGCCCTTCCGGGGCCAGCGTCTCCGACATGGACAGGTAGGGCTGGTAGGTATCGGCCCGGCGGTGGATGAAATCGAAGATCCCGTGGCCTCCGGGGTTCATCCCGGTGATGAAGTTGGACCAGGCCACCGGGCTCTGCGGGGGGATACTCGACCAGAGGGGGGAAAACCCGCCGGCGTCGGCCAGTTTTTTCAGGTTGGGCAGTTTGCCTTCCTCCCACATGCCCCGGACGATGCGCGGGTCCATCCCGTCGAAACCGATGACGATCATCCGCGGCTCCGCCGCCGCCGTACCCAGGACTCCGGCCGCCACGGCCGCCGTCAGCAGGCGGGAAAGGATCATGTCCCCGCCTCCCGGTTCACGGCGACGTCGAGCACGCGGCCGTCCATGTTGGGGGGAGGTTCGATCCCGAAGAGGTCGAGGACCGTGGGGGCGATGTCCGTGATCGAGGGTGAGGCGCAGTCGACCGGGCGGTCGCAGAAGAAAACCCCGGGGACGAAGCGGTGGTCGATGCAGTGGTCGGCGCTCCAGGCTTTGTCGTTGTCGATGAAAACCGTCTCCTCCACCTTTCCCGAGACCGATTCCCAGGAATGCCGGAACCCGGGCCGGAACCCGAGGATGAGGTCGGGGGCGTTTCCCTTGAAGGGGCCGGAATAGACGGCGGCGGTGTCGTAGAGGGTGGTCACCGCCTCTTGGCCGGTTTCGGGGTCGGCCAGGCCGGAGAGCTTCTCGATCAGCTCCCGTTTGAGGGGTTCGACTTCCTCGGGGGCCACGGTTCCGCTCGATTCCCTTCCGGCCCGGTTGAGATAGAGCCCGGAGAGCCCGAAGGCGTAGGCCCGGGTCTTGCTCCAGTCGACGTCGGCGAACCATTCTCCCCCCGTCCGTTTCCCTTCCTTGAGGGCGAGGTAGCCGTTGTCCCGCAGCCAGGTGTTGATGTTGACCCCGCGGCGGAAGAGCTTGAACCCGTGGTCGGAACAGATGACGAGCAGGTCTTTTTCCCGGAGCCGCCCCGCCAGCCGCCCCACCATCGCGTCCATGTTCTTATAGAGTTCCTCGATCACCTCGGGCCGTGGAGGTTCCGCCGAGCCGGCCAGGGCCGGGTGGTCGTCTTCGAGGTAGCGCCAGAACTCGTGTTGAACGACGTCGGTGGTATCGAAGACGCAGCAGACCAGCCCTTTTTTCACCTGGCGCAGGGAACTGAAGAAGATATCCTCCAGGGTCCGGTGGCAGCCGTAGGTCTGCTGGAGAAACCCGTCGTCGGTGAGGACCCCCTCGTTCAGCGCCCAGGTGTCCTGGGGAAGCCCCAGGGTAGCGAAGGGCCCGTGGATCTTGCTGAGCATGATCGAATAGATCAGGGGATGGGAGACCGGCATCGCCGGGCGGCCGGGGTCGATCTGGACGGGGGAGAGGTACAGGTGGAGGTCTCCTTCCGCCTGCTTCAGGAAAAACTGGGCTATTCCCCGGATCGAGGACCGGCCCGCCTTGAAGGAAATTTCGATCCAGGGCGAGAGCCTGCCTTTCTTCAGGACGTGCCGTTTTCCCCCCACTTCGGCGACGACGGTGTCGGGGCCCTCGACGGTGAGCGTGAGCGGGGCCGAAAGCTCGCCCCGGTCTTTGCGGGGATCGGCGGGGCCGGGGATGCCGGTGGTATAAACCGGTCCCGGCCCGGAGAGGGGGACGAGGTAGCCCTGGGTCAGGTTTCGGTCCGCGGCGGCCGTGGTGAAGTAGGTGAACGTGCCCTGGGAGCCTTTCAGATCGGGCGTGCATAGTCCGGCCAGGAGCATCCCGTTGGCGAACGGTTCGGGGGGGAAGGTGATCGGAACCTTGAGCACGATGCTGAAGATCCCGTGTTCGCCCAGAATTTTCCAGAAGGGGACGCCCTTGCGCAGCATCTTGACCAGGGGTTTCCCCTTCGCGCCGCCCGAGCCGATCTCGGCCGAGGAAAGGGAGGGGAGGTAGGTGCGGGGATCGCGGCGGAGGAAGTCGAAGATATTGTGCTTGCCGGGGTTGGTGCCGGTCATGAACGAGGACCAGGCCACCGGCGAAATCGGGGGGTTGGTGGTGGCCAGGGGCGAAAAGAAACCTTCGGCTCTCAGCCGAGCCAGGTGGGGAAGGAGGCCGCGGTCCATGAACTCCCCGGCCAGGACCGGGTCGAGGCCGTCGAGCCCGAGAATGACCACCCGGTCGACCTTGGCCTTCCCCCGGCGTTTCTTCTTCCTGGCCAGGCGCAGCAGGGAGCGGAAGGGGAGGGTGAGGATGAGCACGAACGCCATGGCCAGGGCCCCGAGGATAAAGATGAAGGAGCTGACGAAGGCAAACCCGGCCCCGGGGCCGATATAGGCCCAGGACGTCTCCGGGACCGACAGGGCCGCGCCCCCCAGAACCAGGGCGGTCAAAATGTTGATTTTGAGCTTCATGAAATTAATAAGAAAGATTCTCATAATAACCTTGGGGAGTCAACTTCCTAATCGCCGGGGAGCGAAGCGGGCCCGTTGGGGACGCGCCGTCCCCGCTTATTCGGGGCTCAGGAGTTTTTCCAGGATTTTCAGGGACCGGTCCAGCCCCCGCCCGGGGGACCGCTCCTCCAGGAAAGGGCGGATCAGGGCGCTGCCGACGATGCCCCCGTCGGCCAGCCGCCACGCCTCCTCGAGCTGGCGGCGCGTGGAGATCCCGAAACCGATGCAGACGGGGAGCCGGGAGTGGCGCCTGATCAGCGCGATCTGGGCTCCCAGGGCGGCGGAGAGGCGCCCGGAGGTTCCCGTCACCCCGGTCCGGGCCACGCAGTAGATGAAGCCGCTGGCCGCCCGGGCGATGGTCGCGATCCGCCGGGGGGGAGTGGTGGGCGCGGTCAGGAAGATCCGGTCGACCTCCGCGGACCCTTCGGCGGGGAAGAGGCGCCCGGCTTCCTCGGGGGGCAGGTCGGGAACGATCAGCCCGTCGATCCCGGCCGCGGCCAGGCGGCGGTGAAGCCCGGCCGGCGGCAGGGAGAGAAAGGGGTTGAGGTAGCCCATCAGGAGCAGGGGGACGGGACTGCGCGCCCGGATTTTCGCGGCCAGGTCCAGGGCGTCGTTCAGGGACGCGCCTCGTTCCAACGCCCGCCGGGAAGCGGCCTGGATGACGGGGCCGTCGGCGGTGGGGTCGCTGAAGGGAATCCCCAGTTCCACCGCCGTCACTCCCCGGGCGGCCATCTCCAGCGCCTGCCTGTAATTGGTTTCCAGGTCGGGGAAACCGACCGTGAGGTAGGCCAGCAGGGATTTTTCGCCTCGGCTCCGCTTTCGGGAAAATGCCTGTTCCAGGGCGGTCATGGCTTGTTTCCTTCCTCGGCGATCGCCCCTTCCCGGCGGAGGATGTCCAGGTCCTTGTCCCCGCGCCCGGAGAGGCAGACGATCAGTTTTTTCCCGGGACCCAGCTCCCGGGCCAGGGTCTGGCTCCGGGCCAGGGCGTGGGCGCTTTCCAGGGCGGGGATGATCCCTTCGACCCGGCTCAGCTTCACCGCCGCCCGCAGGGCCCGGCGGTCGGTGACCGAACAGTACTCCGCGCGCCCCTCGTCCTTGAGGAAGCTGTGTTCGGGTCCCACCCCGGGGTAGTCGAGTCCGGCCGAGACCGAATGGGTGTCGAGAACCTGCCCCCTCCGGTCCTGGAGCAGGTAGCTGTAGCTTCCGTGAAGGACGCCGGGCCGCCCCCGCCCCAGGGAGGCGCAGTGGCGCCCCGTCGCCGGACCTTCCCCCCCCGCTTCGACGCCGACCAGGCGGACGGGGTCGGCGCGGAAAGCGTGGAAGATGCCGATGGCGTTGGACCCTCCGCCCACGCAAGCGACGACGGCGTCGGGGAGTCCGCCCCAGAGGCGCCGGGCCTGCCTCCTGGTCTCGCGGCCGATGACGGCTTGAAAATCCCGGACCATGAGCGGATAGGGGTGGGGCCCCACCACCGAGCCCAGCAGGTAGAAGGTGGTTTCGACGCTTTCCGCCCAGTCCCGGAGGGCTTCGCTGCAGGCGTCCTTGAGGGTCGCGCTCCCGGAACGGACCGGCCGCACCTTCGCGCCCAGCAGCTTCATCCGGAAGACGTTGAGAGCCTGCCGGCGGATGTCGACTTCCCCCATATAGACCTCGCACTCCAGGTCCAGGAGGGCGCAGGCGGTGGCCGTGGCCACCCCGTGCTGGCCCGCCCCGGTTTCCGCGATCACCCGCCGCTTTCCCGTTTTGCGGGCGAGGAGGGCCTGACCCAGGCAGTTGTTGATCTTGTGGGCGCCGGTATGGCAGAGGTCTTCCCGTTTCAGGTAGATTTCAGCGCCCCCGATTTCTTTCGAGAGCCGGCGGGCGTGGTAGAGCGGGGTGGGGCGCCCCACGTAGGACCGGAGCAGTTCCTCCAGTTCCCGGCGGAAGGCCGGATCGCGCCGGGCGCGCCCGTACGCCAGTTCCAGTTCCCTCAGGGGCTCCTGCAGGGTTTCGGCCGCGAAGCGTCCCCCGTAGTCGCCGAAATATCCGTTTCGGCCCGATCCGGTTCCCGTCTGCATGGTAGGTCTTCCTTTTCCGGCGTCACCCGCCGGCGGTTTTCCTCGCCGCCGCCGCGAAACGCGCGATTTTGTCCCGGTCCTTGATCCCGGGAGAAACCTCGACCCCGGAGGACACGTCGACCCCCCAGGGCCCGACTTTTTCGATCGCGGACGCCACGTTCTCCGGGGTGAGGCCGCCCGCCAGCAGCACCCGGTATCCTTCGTCCGCGATCCGGCGGGCCAGTTCCCAATCGAAGGTGCGGCCGGTTCCCCCGGCGGCGCCGGGGACGTAGGCGTCGAGCAGAAACGCCTGGGGGCGGTAGTCGCGCAGATCCTCCGCCGTCAGGGTGCGCCGCACCCGGAAGGCCTTGAAGTAGGGGAGGCCGAACCGGCGGCAGTATTCGGGGGTCTCCCGGCCGTGGAACTGGAGCAGGTCGAGCGACAACTCCCGGATCATGCTCCGGACCCGGTCGGGATCCTCGTCGACGAAGACCCCCACCCGTTGTACGCCGGGGGGGACCGCCGCCGCCACCTCCGCCGCCCGTTCTCCCGGGAACCGGGGGCTGGCGGGGACCAGGACGATTCCGGCCAGGTCCGCGCCCGCTTCCGCCAGCAGCGCGGCGTCCTCGGGCCGGGTCAGTCCGCAGATCTTGACCTTGATCCGGGTCACGGTCCGAACCTCCTCCGGGCGGCGCCCAGCAGCCGGCTCACGGCTCCGGCGTCTCCGCCCCCCCGCATCAGGGCTTCACCCACCAGCACGGCGTCGGCCCCCGCCGCTTCCGCCTCGCGGACGCGTTCGGGCCCGTCGATCCCGCTTTCCGCCACCCGGACCCGTCCGGGCGGGACCAGCGGCAGGAGTCGAAGCGCGGTGCCCGGGTCCACGGAGAGATCGGCGAGGTTGCGGTTGTTGATCCCGACCACCGCGGCCCCGGCCGCCACCACCCGCTCCAACCCTTCCCGCCCGTGGGCTTCGGCCAGGCAGGCGAGGCCGGCGTCCGCCGCCCGTTCCAAGAGCGTCCGGAGTTCGCCGTCGTCGAGCAATTCGGCGATAAGCAGCACGGCATCGGCCCCCGCTTCCCTCGCTTCCAGAAGCTGGTAGCCGTCGACGATGAAATCCTTGCGCAGGAGCGGCAGGTCGACCGCGGCGCGAACTTCCCTCATGTCGTCCAGGCTCCCCCCGAACCCGGCGGCGTCGGTCAGGACCGAGATCGCCGCCGCTCCCCCGGCGGCGTAGCCGCGGGCGACTTCGGCGGCGACGGCTCCGGGAACGATGGCTCCGGCCGAGGGGGACCTGCGTTTGATTTCGGCGATCAGGGAGACTCCCGGCGCGCGCAGGGCCCCGGCGAAATCGCGGCAGGGGGGGAGATCCCGGATCCGGGCGGCGAGCTCGGCGGTGGAGCGCTCTTCCCGCCGCCGTTCCACCTCCGCTTCCTTGATCCCCCGCACCCGTTCCAGGAAGGAGCCGGCCGCGGTGTTCACGGTCGTTTCCCGGGTTTCGCCGCCGTGGAGGTCAGGCGCCGTAGTTCTTCCAATTTGTGCATGGCGGCTCCCGACCTCAGGGCATCCCGGGCCATCTCGATCCCTTCCTCCAGACCCCGGGCGGCTTCCCCCAGCATGATGGCCGCGCCGGCGTTGAGAACGGCGATATCGGTCCGGGGCCCGGGTTCGCCCCGGAGGATTTCGAGGACGATCTCGGCGTTGCGCTCGGGGGCTCCCCCCTTGATTTCGTCGGGGCGGCACTTATCCAGGCCGTACTGCCCCGGGTCCAGGCGGAAGGTGTTGACCTTGCCTCCCTCCAGCCGGGAGATGACGGTGTCCTGGGTGAGGGTGATCTCGTCGAGGCCGTCGAGCCCGTGGACCACCCAGGCCCGCCGGCTTCCCAGCGAGGCCAGGACCCGGGCCATGATCTCGGTCAGCTCCTCGGCGTAGACCCCCAGGAGCTGGACGTCGGCCCCGGCGGGGTTGGCCAGCGGGCCCAGGATGTTGAAGACGGTTCTGATCCCGATCTCCCGCCGGGGGCCGATCGCGTGCTTCATGGCTCCGTGGAGGGTGGGGGCGAAGAGAAAGGCGACCCCGGCCTCCTCCAGGCAGGCTTCCATCACCGCCGGCGGGGCGGAGACGTCGACGCCCAGGGCCGTGAGAACGTCGGCGCTCCCGCAGGCGCTGGAGACCGACCGGTTCCCGTGCTTGGCCACGGTCACCCCCGCCCCGGCGGCGATCAGGGCCGCCGCGGTGGAGATATTGAAGGTGTTGCTCTTGTCCCCCCCGGTCCCGCAGGTATCGACGACCGTACGGCCTGCGGGGGCGCGCACGGCCACGGCTTTGCGCCGCATGATTTCGGCGCAGCCGCTGATCTCCTCCACCGTCTCCCCCTTGAGCCGGAGTCCGGTGACGAAGGCCGATATCTGGGCCGCGGTGGCGTCTCCGTTCATGATCGTTTCCATGACGTCGGCCGCTTCGCGCCGGGAGAGGTTGCGCCCGCTGATGACGGTGTCGATCGCCTCCCGGATCGGGATCTGTTCGGTTTTGCCGGCCAGGAAGTTGTAGAGCAGCTTCTTGCCCTGGACCGAGATGATCGATTCGGGGTGAAACTGGACCCCCTCCAGGGGAAGGGAGCGGTGGCGGACGGCCATCACCTCTCCGTCCGGGGCCCGGGCGCTGACCGCGAGTTCTCCGGGGAGAGACTCCTCCTCGATCGCCAGGGAGTGGTAGCGGGTGGCGGGAAAGGGGTTGTCGAGGCCGGCGAAGATGGTCTTGCCGTCGTGGGCGATGGGGGAGGTCTTGCCGTGGACGAGTTCCCGGGCCCTGACGATCCGGGCCCCGAAGGCGGCCCCGATCGTCTGGTGGCCGAGGCAGACGCCGAGAACCGGGATCTTCCCGGCGCAGGTCCGGATGATCTCGATCGAATTCCCGGCTTCCTCGGGCGTCCCCGGCCCGGGCGAGATCACGATCCGGTCCGGGGCCATCTCCAGCGCCTCCGCCCCGGTTATCCGGTCGTTGCGGCGCACGGTCACTTCTTCCCCCAATTCGGCCAGGTACTGCTTGAGGTTGTAAACGAACGAATCGTAATTATCGATGAGCAGGATCACTTCAGACCTCCTTGGGCCAGCCGGACCGCCTGGAACAGAGCCCGGGCCTTGTTGACGCATTCGCGGTACTCCCGCTCGGGAACGGAATCGGCCACGATCCCGGCGCCGGCCTGGATATAGGCCTTGCCGTCCTTGACCACGATGGTGCGGATGGTGATGCAGGAATCGAGGTTGCCGTCGAAGCTGAAGTAGCCGACCGCTCCCGCGTAGGGGCCGCGCCGCACCGGCTCCAGCTCGTCGATGATCTCCATGGCCCTGATCTTGGGGGCCCCGGAGACGGTTCCGGCCGGGAAGGTGGCGGCGAAGGCGGAAAAAGCGTCTTCGCCGGGGGCCAGGGTCCCCTCGACGTTGGAGACGATATGCATCACGTGGGAATACCGCTCCACGGTCATGAAGTCCTCGACTCGGACGGACCCCGGGATCGAGACGCGCCCGACGTCGTTGCGCCCCAGGTCCACGAGCATGACGTGCTCGGCCCGCTCCTTGGGGTCGTCGAGCAGTTCCCGCTCCAGGCGGTCGTCTTCGTGCCGGGAGGCGCCCCGAGGTCGGGTGCCGGCGATGGGCCGGACACGGACCCGGTCGTCGACCACCTGCACGTTGATTTCGGGGGAGGAGCCCACCAGCGCCAGGTCCCGGAATTTGAGGAAGAACATGTAGGGGGAGGGGTTGATCGTCCGGAGCGCCCGGTAGCAGTCGAACGCGGGCCGGGTCAGGGGGGCGCAGAAGCGTTGGGAGAGAACGGTCTGCAGTATGTCCCCGGCGCGGATATACTCCTGGGCCCGCTTTACCGCCCCCTCGAAATCGGCGGCGGAGAAGTTCGAGTCCGGAAGCTCGTCGCGGTCCACTTCCGCGGGCTGGTAGTAGGGAGCCGAAACCTCGGCCCGCAGGCGCTCGATCACGGTTTCGATGCGGCCGACCGCCTCGTCGTAGGCGGCGTCGGGGTCGTCGCCGACGCGGGCGTTGGCGACGATCTTGATCTTGTTGGTCAGCCGGTCGAAGACGACCAGGGTCTCGGAGACCATGAAGTAAAGGTCGGGCAGTTCCAGTTCGTCCGGGTTCCCGTCCGGGATGCGCTCGAAGAAACGGACGCAGTCGTAGCTGAAGTAACCCACGGCGCCCCCGGCGAAGGGGGGGAGGGTTTCGTCGGGCACCGGCCGGTATCCCTTCAAAATATCCCGCAGCAGGAGCAGGGGGTCGGGGGAGGAGAGCTTTCGGGTTTCGCCGTTTTCGATGATCTCGGCTTCCGTTCCGCGGCTGAGGAAGACCAGGGCCGGGTCGCTGCCCAGGAACGAATAGCGGCCCAGGCCGCTGGCGGCTTCGGCGCTCTCCAGAAGGTAGGCGTAGGGCGATCCCCCCAGTTTGAGGAAGACCGAAACCGGGGTTTCCAGGTCGGCGATCAGCTCGGTGTAGACCGGGATCAGGTTCCCTTCGCCGCATTTCCGCCGAAAAAGTTCTCTGTCCGGGTAATACATGAAAAACTCCTTGCTTGTCGTTACGAAAAAAGCCCCGGGGACCCGGCCGGGTCCCCGGGGCGACGCTCCAGGGGCGTGCCCGGGCCGAACCCGGCTAGGGTCCGCGCCAGATCCAGGTGAAAGCTCCTCCGCGTGTTGTCGAACCGGCATTCATGGCTTTGTTTCTATACATAGTAACATGGGGGTGGCGGGCGTCAAGCTCGAAAACAGAAAAATTTTCCGGGCACGGCGGCGCCCGGGGTCACGCCACGGCCAGCCAGCCTTCGCGGCCGGGTACCGTTCCCCGGCCCACGGGGCGCACGTCGAGGTTCCCGGGCGGGGGAAGCAGCTCCCCCAGGGGAACGAAGTCGATCCCGGCGTCCCGGGAGCGAGCCAGGAAGTCCGAAAACAGCCGCCGCCGGGCCCCGCCTTCCACTTCGGCATGGATGGTGAGGACGTTCCAGGGCGAAGATTCGATCCGGCCGAGGAGATAGGAGTTGTAGCCGTCGTCTCCGAGTCCGTCGCGCCCGATGACCTCGTCGTACGTGGGAAGGTTGACCGGGATCTGGGGTACGCCCGGCGCCCCGTCCCCGAGACGGGGGAGGAAGCATCCGCTCCCCCGGCAGTCGCTGGCGTAGCGCAGCCCCAGTTTTTTTTCCGCCTCGAGCAGGGCCGGCGTCCCCTTCCAGGCGGGGGCGGCGAAACAGTCGATGTCGCCGCCGGCGAGAGCAGCGAGGAGTCCGAGGCCCCGGCGGAGGAGAGCCTCGGCCTCTTCGGCGCCGATCCGGTCGGCCCGGGCCTGCCAGGCGCGGTGGTCCCAGGCGTGGAGGCCGATCTCGTGCCCGTCGTTCCGGGCGCGTTTCAGGAGATCGGGATCCAGCGCCGCGGCGATCGCGGGGCCCGGCCAGAAGGTTCCGCGCAGGAGGATCCCGGGCCCGTAGAGGGAAGCCGCCCGGCTGGAGAGCATCTTGCGCAGGAAGGCGGGTTTGAGCAAACGCCAGAGGTGGCGCCCCATGTTGTCCGGGCCCGCGGAGAAAAAAAACGATCCCCGGGCTTTTACCCGGGACAGTTCTTCCAGGAGGGAGGGGAGCCCGTCGCGGGTCCCGTTGTAGGTGTCGAGATCGATCCGGAGTCCGACGATCATCCCCGCCTCAGCCGCCGCCGCGCTGGCCGAGGCGTTCCGCCGCTTCCCGCAGGAAGAAATCGAGGGTGGAATGAACGGCTTCCTCCATCCCGATTTCGGGGGCCCACCCCAGCAGCTTTTCGGCGTTTCTGACCGAGGGCTTGCGGAAGACCACGTCCTGGTAGCCGCCCTTTCCGTAGTAGCTGCTCGATTCCACCGCGACCATTCCGGCGGGGGGAGGGAAGATCCCGCTCAGAGGATGGCGGGAGAACTGGTCGCTGAGGATCTCCGCCAGTTCCCGGATACTGGCTTCGTTGGCGGGGTTGCCGATGTTGAAAATCTCCCCGTCGGCTTTTCCTCCCCGGTTTTCGATGATCCGGAAAAGGCATTCGATCCCGTCACGGACGTCGGTGAAGCAGCGTTTCTGGGTCCCGCCGTCGACCAGCTTGATCGGGGTCCCGGTCACCAGGTTGAGGATGAGCTGGGTAATGGCCCGGGAGCTTCCGATCCGGGCCGAATCGAGGCTGTCCAGCCGGGGCCCGATCCAGTTGAAGGGGCGGAAGAGGCTGAACCGCAGACCCCGGGTGGCCCCGAAAGCCCAGATCACCCGGTCCAGGAGCTGCTTGCTGCAGGAATAGATCCACCGCTGCATCCGGATGGGGCCGGTGACCAGGTTGGAGGTGTTTTCGTTGAATTCGTCGTCCGGGCACATGCCGTAGACTTCCGAGGTCGAGGGGAAGATCAGGCGTTTGTTGAACCGGGCGCAGTAACGGACGATGCGCAGGTTCTCCTCGAAGTCCAGCTCGAAAACCCTCAGGGGGTTGCGGACGTATTCGATGGGGGTGGCGATGGCCACCAGGGGGAGGACGACGTCGCACTTGCGGACGTGGTACTCGATCCATTCCCGGTTGATGGCGATGTCGCCTTCGACGAAATGGAAGGAGGGCTCGTGGATGAAGCGCCGGATGTTCTCGGAGTGGAGGTCCATCCCGAAGACCTCGTAGCCGCCGGCGGCCAGGAGCCGTTCCACCAGGGCGTTTCCGATGAACCCTCCCACCCCCAGGATGAGGATCCGGGTGGGGGCGGCCTCGGGGAAGGAGAGAGCGGTTTCGCCCAGGCGGGCGCCGGCGACGAGGCCCAACTCCCGGGCGGCCTGTTCCCCGCTCATGGGAACGCCTTCCTGAGGCTGGGCCTCGACGATTTCCAGAGCCCCTTCTCCGCAGGCGACGGTGAAAGGCGCCTCGGAGAGCACGGTCCCCGGGGAGCGGCCGGGAACCCCTTCCGCCGTCCGGGATTTCCAGACCAGGAGCGTGGCGTCCCCGCCGGCGGTGAAGGCCCCGGGGTAGGGCCGGGTCACCGCCCGGACCAGGTTGTGGATGTCCCGCGCGCTTCGGGTCCAGTCGATCTTGCCGTCGGCGGGACGCCGTCCTCCGAAATAGGTGGCGAGCTCGTGGTCCTGTGGCCGGCGTTGCCGGCCTTGACCGCCGGCAGCGCCCGGTCCAGGAGGTTCTGCGCCGCCCGGTCCAGCTTGCCGAAGAGGGTAAGGGCCGTATCTTCTTCCCCGATCTCCACCCGCTCCCGGTCGACGATGTCCCCGTCGTCGGGCCGCGGGGTCATGTGGTGCAGGGTGACCCCGGTTTCGGTTTCTCCGTTGACCAGGACCCAGTTGACCGGGCAGCGTCCGCGGTAGCGCGGAAGCAGGGAGCCGTGCAGGTTAAGCCCCCCCCCGGGAGCCGCCGCCAGGACCGGCGCCGGGATCAGGTTCCGATAGTAGAAGGAAAACAGGATCTCCGGATCCAGGGAGCGGATGCGTTCGAGCCAGAGGGGGTGGCGCAGCGATTCCGGAGCGTAGACCGGTATCCCGGCCGCGGCCGCCGCCTCCGCCACCGAGCCGAACCAGATGTTTTCCCCGGGGTCGTCCCGGTGGGTGAAGACCGCCCGGACGTCGAAGCCGTGCCGCAGCAGCGCGGCCAGACCGGTGCGGCCCAGGTTGTGGTAGGCGAAAACGATGGTTCTCATGGTCGTTGCTCCCGTAGCGGTCCGGTTTCGGCGTTCGGTTCCGGGAGGCGGGAAACGCCTACCCGTCGGCGGATGAAAAATCGGGGCCGGGCCCGGACATCCTTATAGATTCTGCCTATGTACTCCCCGATCAGCCCCAACCCCACGAACTGGAACCCGACCAGGATGAAGAGCAGGGCGAAGAGGGTGAAAACCCCCTGGGCGGCCCAGACCGCCCCCAGGATCAGGCGCATGACCAGCAGCACCAGGCCGAAGGCGATCCCCAGGCACGCTATCGCCACCCCGAGCAGGGTGAGCAGGCGCAGGGGGAAGGTGGTCATACCCGCCACCAGGTCGAACTGGAGGTTGACCAGTTTGAAGACCCCGTACTTGGAATCGCCCCCCGCCCGTTGGGAATGCTCGACTTCGATCTCGGTGGTCCGGTCGGCGAAGCTGTTGGCCAGAACCGGGATGAACGTGCTCCGTTCCGGGCAGCTGACGAGAGCGTCGACCACCGGGCGGCTGTACGCCCGGAGCATGCACCCGTAGTCGGTCATGGTCACGCCGGTGGCGCGGGCGGTGACGATGTTGATCAACCGGGAGAAGAACCTGCGGAAGAAGGAATCGCGGCGGTCCCGGCGGACCGAGCCCACCACGTCGTACCCTTCCCGGGCCTTGTCCAGGAGGCGGGGAATCTCCTCCGGAGGGTTCTGCAGGTCGGCGTCCAGGGTGATGACCACGTCCCCGCGGGACTCTTCCAGGCCCGCCATCACCGCCATGTGCTGGCCGTAGTTGCGGTTGAAGAAGACCCCGCGCACCAGCCCGGGGTGGTTCTCGGCGGCCGCCTCGACGATGGCGGCGGAACGGTCGCGGCTGCCGTCGTCGACCAGGATCAGTTCGGCCGGGCAGCCGAGGTTTTCCAGGACGGCCGCCGCCCGCCGGATGAACTCCTCCAGCACCGCCTCCTCGTTGAAGACGGGGACGACTACGCTGACCGAGATTGCGTCGGTTCCGTTCACGAAAAAGTTATACCACCGTTGCCGGCTCCCAGCCAGAGTTTCCGCCCGCCCCGGCTTTTCAGGGCCGCCGGGCTTCGGCCAGGGCGTCCTTGATCGCCTCCACGGCGTCGTCGACGTCGGAGTCGAGCATCTCCGGAAAGAAAGGCAGGGAGAAGAGGCGTTCGGAGACCCATTCCGTTTCCGGGAGCAGGCCCGGCCCGAACCCGTGTTCCCGGTAATACTGCTGGGTGTGCGCGGCCCGGAAATGGATCCCGGTCCCGATGTTGCGTTCCTTGAGCCGGGTGAGAAAGTCGTCCCGGCCGATCCCGGCCTTGTCGGTGTCGAGGAACACGATGTAGAGGTGGTGGCTGTGAACGTGGGGGTAGCGGGGGGCGGAAGGGAGGATGATCTCCTCCACGTCCGCGAGCAGGCGGTCGTACCGGTTCGCCAGCTCCTCCCGGCGGCGGTTGAAGCCTTCCAGCCGGGGAAGCTGGGTCAGGCCCAGCGAGGCCTGCAGATCGGTCATGTTGTATTTGAACCCGGGAACGACCACTTCCACCTGGTTCGAGCCGCGCCGGCTGTACCGCTGCCAGGCGTCTTTCCCCAGCCCGTGGAACTTGAGCACCCGGATCTTTTCGATCAGTTCCTCGTCGTCGCCGACCACCATCCCCCCCTCGGCGGTGGTGATGTTCTTGATGGGGTGGAAGCTGAAGACGGCGGTCCCCCGGCTTCCGATCAGCTCGTTCCCGAAACGGGTGCCGAGGGCGTGGGCGGCGTCCTCGATCAAGTGCACCCCGTGGTTCCGGGCCAGGGCCCGGAACCCGTCGAGGTCGGCCGGCGCCCCCGCGTAGTGGACGGGGACGATCGCCCGGGTTTTTTCCGTGATCAGGGGCTCGACGCCGGCGGGGGTGATCATCATCGTGCCCCGGTCGATATCGGCGAAGACCGGCCGCGCCCCCAGCAGGGTGATGAGGTTGACGGTGGACACCCAGGTGAGGGAGGGGGTGATCACCTCGTCGCCCTCCCCGATGCCCAGGGCCAGCAGGACCAGGTGCATCCCCGCCGTGGCCGAGGCCAGGGAACAGGCGTGGGCGGCCCCGGTGTAGGCCCGGAATTCCTCCTCGAATCGGGCCGTCTTGGGGCCGGTCGTGATCCAGCCGGAGCGGAGCGATTCCACCACCCCGGCGATATCGTCCTCGTTGATGGAGGGGCGGGAGAAGGGGAGAAATTCACGGCGTTGAGCGCTCATCGTGCGGTCCTTTCCCGGTGTCGGGTCTGCAATCCAGTACCAGCAGCCGTCTCCTCAGCCCCAGGCGTCCTTCGGCCCGGACCCGGCGGGGGTCGAGCTCGACGCCCTCGGGGGGGAACGGCTCGCGTTTTTCCATGGCCACCATCAGATCGAACCTCGCGTCCTCGCCCGCCAGGGCCCGGCGCAGCGCGGGGATCTGGTCGGGGAGCGGGTTTTCGTCGTGAAGGTCGTAGAGGGTGACGCCGCCGTAGAAGCCCAGGAGCCCTCGGCTGGTCTCGTCCAGGTCCCAGGCGCAGACGCGGGCGGCGTCTGCGGCCGGAAGTTCCGCCAGGACGGTTTCTATCCCCGGTTTGTAGTTTTTGGCCTGATCGACGATGGGGAAGGCGACCAGGGCGGCGACGATGTAGAAGACGGCGGCCGCCGCCGCCGTCCGGGGCATCGTTCCCAGGCGGGACCGGGTGAGGACGGCCGCGGCGGCGAGAGCTCCGGCGGCGGCGACGGGATCGAACCCGGCGCCGACGGTCATGCCCACCCCGGTCCATTCCAGGCGGACGACCGCGGCCCCGGCCATGGCCGCGACCAGGATCCACCCCAGGACCAGGAGCGAGGTCCCGGCCCACCGGGGCTGGCGGAAGGCGAAGGCGCCGACGAAGACGGCCGCGCCCGGGAGCAGGGGCAGGAGGTAGAGGTCGCGCTTGGTTCCGGCCGCCGAAAGGACGAGGAGCCCCCCGAGGGTCCAGGCCAGGGCGACGATCAGGATCCTGGACGCCGGGGTGCCCGGCGCCGCGGTTTCCCTCCGCCTCCCCCGGTCGAAGATCGCTCCCAGCAGGACCGGGGTCCAGGGAAGGCAGACCACCGGCAGCAGCGCCAGGTAAAAGAAGGGGCCGCGCAGGTGCCCCAGCTCGGGGGTCCGCCCCAGGAACCGGCCCACCTGGTTGTCCCAGAACCAGGCTTTCCAGGCCTCGGCGCCCCCCGTCAGTTTGAAGGGGACTGCCCAGGCCAGAATGACGGCCGCCGCCAGGACGGCTCCGGCGGGATGGATCCATCCCCGGCCCGGACTGCGGCGGCGGTAGAGAAAGAACAGGGCCGCCGCCGGGGGGGCGATGAGGGCGAAGGCGACGGCGCCCTTGGCCAGAAAAGCCGCGCCGACCGAGGCGTACGCGGCCAGGATCAGGGCCGCGCGGTTCCGCTCCAGCCCGGCCGCGCCCAGGCCGACCGCGGCGGTGACGAAGAGGGCCAGAACCGGATCGGAGACGATCCAGTGCCCGGACTGGAAGAAGAGGGCGGAGGTGGCCAGGGCCGCGGCCGCCGCCGCCCCCCGGGCGCTCCCGAGAAAGCAGCGGGCCGTCCCCCAGAGCACGAGCACGGTCAGAAGGGCGCTCAGGGCCGATGCCGCCCGGATCGCCCCTTCCACTCCGATCAGGGGGCCCAGGTTCTTCATGGAGACGGCGGCGCCCCAGAAGAACAGCGGGGGTTTCTCCACGAACGGTTTCCCCGCCAGGGTCGGGTAGAGCCAGGAGGCGCCGGGCGCGGCCATGCTTCTCACCAGTTCGGCCGCCCGGGGTTCGTCGGGGGTCCAGAGCCCGTGGCCGGCCACCCCGAAGACGGTGGTGGCCAGACAGAGGAGGAGGATCCAGACCGGGAACGAGGTTGTCGGAGAACTGCCGCGCATGGTTTCGTACCGAAATGTGGTCATGCTACCCCAGGGCCGGCCCGAATTTAATAAAAAAGATCGCGGGGGGAGGAAAGGGGATTTACCACAGAG
>ERZ795048.420-NODE-420-length-45216-cov-48.806692_pt1 | contig 45216 bp, 33 predicted proteins | sample MGYA00375132_ERZ795048 | MGnify/ENA primary metagenome ERZ795048 (study PRJEB30177, sample SAMN05720225) | activated sludge metagenome | isolation source: Anaerobic digester | place: Hong Kong | collected 2014-12-17 ...
AAATTAGGGCATATTTAATACATAACTAAACTAAAAAATAAAATACGCAAGTTTTGAGCTATTTTGAAAATCTAACAAATTTTTTACGCTTTAAGAAAAACTGTTTATTTTTTCATTAATAATATTTGAACTTCAGATTTCATATCTTCTTCTTTTAACATTTTTTATTTTAAGCCATTTTTGGCAGGGTAGGAGCCACGATTTTTTTTTGATAATATATAAGATATCAAAAGTAAATTAAGCTCTAAAATCAAAAATCAAAAATATTCAAAATAATCGTAGGATTTACAAATGTAAATAATAATAGTTGTAAAATCGTGATATTTACATTTGTAATGGGCTATATTTATCATTTAATATTGACAATTGTAAGTTTATTAACCATGGTTTGCACCTCTTGGTTACTTAAAATAATTAAGCAAATAAAAATAGTGTAATATACTTAATATCAGTAAAATAATAATATAATATAAAGTATTTATTTAATTAATTAGCTTGACAATTGTAAAGACACCTTAAAACTAATGAATTTAAGATATATATAATAATGTATTTACTTAATAATCTGATTGTTGAGTAATTTAAATAAACCTATGCTTTAAAAATAGGAAATTTATGGCATTGCTGGACAATTAGGCTAAATGTAAGTTATTAATAATACGATAAATCCGTTTGTATAAATTGAGAATTGAGGAGGAAAAACACGAAGATTGGACATTACAAATGTAAATATTTAACTGTTGATAAAATGTTACAGATGTAAACTTTATATTAATTACATTTGTAAATCACAAAAAATCATAATTTATGAAGGATAGAATCGCTAAAATTATGGAAGAAGAGGGCATGACCGCAACACGTTTTGCCGAAGAAATTGGAGTACAAGCTTCAAGTATTTCGCATATAGTTTCAGGACGTAATAAACCAAGTACAGATTTTCTAATTAAAATATTGGAACGTTTTCGAGGTCTAAATGCTGAATGGTTGCTAATAGGTAGAGGTAATCAATATAAAGACACTAATAATGAGACTGAAAATGAGGATGTTTCACTAAAAACAGGACTTTTTGCCGAAGAAAGACAAGCTATATCAGTAAAAAAGCCTATTAGCATTAAAGATAGTACCGTTGAAAACTTTGTTAACTCAGATGTGGAAAAAATTGTGATATTTTATAAGAACAATACTTTCAAAACTTATAATCCTGCATAATATTATGCTTATATTTGTGAAATTAAAACAATTAAAATGCATAAATATATCCACGATTTACGGGTTGTAAACAAAAAACGCATAAATCCGGACTATTATATCTTAGAATTGACGTATAGTGATACCCTACCTGATATGTTTCCTGGACAGTTCGTAGAGATAAAAGTTGAGAATGCACCTAATACTTTTTTACGCCGACCTATTAGTATTTACGATGTTGATTACGACAATAATATCTTGAAACTGTTAATACAGATTGTAGGCGAAGGCACAAATATTCTTAGCTATGTAGAACCTTACGATTATGTAAATCTTGTTTATCCGCTCGGGAATAGCTTTAGTATGCCAGAAAACAATCGTATTTTGCTTGTAGGAGGTGGATGTGGTATGGCTCCCTTGCTATACACTGCTCATTATTTTAGTGATTTTGGCTATACACCATCTATCCTTATAGGCGCTAAAAACAATCTTGGAATCATAGAACCAGAGGAATTTGAAAAATATGGTGAATTGCATATTTGCACCGAAGATGGTAGTGATGGTACCGAGGGTTATGTTACTCAACACAAGCTTTTTGAATCACCTGAGCTTTTTGATAAAGTATATGTTTGTGGACCCGAACCTATGATGAAAGCTGTTGCGAAATGGACTGTAAAACATAATATCCATTGCGAAGTATCTCTCGAAAACCTTATGGCATGTGGCATTGGTGCATGTCTATGTTGTGTACAAGAAACAGTAAATGGGAACTTATGTGTATGTACCGAAGGTCCTGTTTTTAATGTAAAAGATTTGTTATGGTAAACCTTGAAATAGATTTTAACGGACTTATATTACGCAACCCTGTGCTAACAGCATCCGGAACATTTGGATATGGAGAAGAATTTAAAGATTTCGTAAATCTTAATGCTCTGGGAGGCTTTATTGTAAAAGGAACAACACTTAATCCTCGTCAAGGAAATCCTTATCCTCGAATGGCTGAGACTCCTAAAGGAATGCTTAATGCCGTTGGTTTGCAAAACAAAGGTATAGATGAGTTTTGTAATAGTATTTATCCAAGAATTAAAGTTTATAATAAAAATATAATTGTAAATGTTAGCGGTAGCAATATAGACGAATATGTTGAATGTGCTGCTCGTATTAACGAATTAGAAACAATTCCGGCTATTGAGCTAAATATTAGTTGCCCAAATGTAAAACAGGGGGGGATGGCTTTCGGTACTAGTTGTCCATCGGCAAAACAGGTTGTTAAAGAAGTCCGAAAAGTTTATAAAAAACACCTGATGGTAAAGCTTTCGCCAAATGTAACCGATATTGTTGCTATTGCTCAAGCAGTTGAAGAAGAAGGTGCCGATAGCGTATCGCTGATAAATACTTTGCTCGGAATGGCTATTGATATAAATACTCAAAAACCAAAACTATCAACTATTACCGGAGGTTTGTCTGGACCGGCAATAAAACCTGTTGCACTTAGAATGGTTTGGCAAGTTAGTAAAGCGGTAAAAATACCGATTTGCGGATTAGGGGGAATTATGAATGCCGGAGATGCAATAGAATTTATGCTCGCAGGAGCGTCTTGTGTGCAAATTGGAACTGCAAATTTTATCAATCCTTCTGTTACAACAGAAATAATTAATGGTATTTATGAATATTGCAGCTCAAAAGGAATATCTGATATTAACGATATTATTGGGAAAATTTAAAACTAAAACTAATGATTATGAAACAAGTAACATTTCTATTATTCTTTGCTACATTACTGTTATTTGCATGCAATAACTCTAATAAAAAGCAAAAAGATAATTCTGAAGCGAAAACAGAACAATCTAAATCTTACGAAAATAAAGATATTGATACAGATGAAAACATTAGTAAGTCTAAAAGTGAGTCATATTACGATGGATTTCTGATAAACAGTAAAGAACTTGATTTTATTATTATCAATGAACCTTTACCTGAACCTATTCCGGATTTTATAAGTTATCAGATGTACGAAAAATTAGAGTACGAAGAGGGAGTAGAGTATATTTATAATTATTTTTCGATAACAGATAATAAAAACGAAGTTATCAAAGCTCAGTTAAATGATGGGATTGTAACAAACATTTTTGTTCTGTCTGACGTAGCACAAACCGAAGAAGGCATTGGTATAGGTGCTTCTCTCGATGATATTTGTGGGGTGTATCTCGACATAGAATTATATTACACTTACGAGAGTGATATCTTTTTTGCCGAAACTCCAAAATATCCCGATGTTCAGTTTGTTATTTCAGAAGATTCTTATAAATATGATAAAAAAGATTTAACTAATTCAGATTTGGTAGAAGTTAAACCGGAAGATTTTGATGAAAAAGCTAAGATTGTTGAAATTAGAATGTTCTAATGTCGTAAACACTAAAATTATTATTCAAATTTTTTGAATTAAAAATATCAAAATATGGAAATATTGATAAAGAATATTAAAAAATTATTGCAAGTAGAATCAAAACCACGACAAAAAGTTAAAGGTAAAGATATGGCTGTTGTACCAAGTATGTCAGATGCATGGCTATATATTAAAAATGATAAAATTGCAGATTTTGGCAAGATGGATACTTGTCCTGAATTAGAATCTGATTACCTCATTGAAATAGATGCAACCGGAAAATTGGTTTTACCATCGTTTTGCGACAGTCATACACATATTGTTTATGCAGGAAGTCGCGAGATTGAATACAGCGATAAAATAAGAGGTTTAAGCTACGAAGAAATTGCAAAACGTGGTGGAGGAATACTTAATTCTGCAAAATTATTACATCAAACAAGTGAGGATGATTTGTATGAACAATCAATGCAACGCATTCACGAAATAATCAGCCAAGGAACAGGTGCGGTTGAAATAAAAAGTGGTTACGGACTTAACCCTGAGGATGAGATTAAAATGTTGAGAGTAATAAAAAGGATTAAAGAAACTACACCGTTAATTGTGAAATCTACATTTCTGGGAGCTCATGCATTTCCGTCAGAGTATAAAACCAATAAAGATGCATACGTTGATGTAGTTATTAACGAAATGATTCCTCAAGTTGCTGCAGAAGATTTAGCTGATTATATAGACGTATTTTGTGATAAGGGTTTCTTTAATGTTGAACAAACAGAAAGAATACTTATGTCAGGAATTAAATACGGTATGCGTCCAAAAATTCACGCTAACGAGTTAGCAGCGTCAGGTGGAATTCAAGCGGGAGTAAAGTATAATGCTCTTTCGGTTGACCATATTGAATATACCGATAACCCTGAAATTGAGGCACTCTTGGAATCTGAAACTATGCCAACGATACTGCCTGGAGCTGCATTTTTCTTAAATATGCCATGGGCTCCTGCTCGCAAAATGATTGAAGCCGGATTGCCTGTTGCTATTGCTTCTGATTATAATCCAGGATCATCACCTACCGGAAATATGAAATTAATGATGTCGTTTGCTTGCGTAAACTACAAAATGTTACCGCAAGAGGCTCTAAATGCAGTTACAATAAATTCTGCCTATGCTATGGGAGTAAGCGATATAGTCGGGAGTATTGCAATTGGTAAAGTAGCTAATTTATTTATCACTAAAGAAATTCCAAACCTTGAATTTTTACCTTATGCGTATGGGTCAGATTTGATTGATACTATTATCCTTAAAGGTGAAATTCTATAAAATATAGTGTAATATGAAAAAAATTCTTAGTACTTATCTTTGCGTTTTTGTACTTGTGTCGCTGGTATCAGCTCAAACCCCCGTAGATAAGGGGAATTTCATTGAATATACGCCGGGTTTTTATTATAATACCATTATGAATGATATAATGAATGGCTTGCCCGAAGGATTTGAAAATCAAAAATTTCCTAAAATATTTGTTGCCAACCTTGATAATAAAGAATTCCCTAATCAAATTGCAGATTATAAAACCCTATGGCATAGCCTACCAAAATCGCAAGGAAATACAGGTACTTGTTGGTGTTATGCTGCAACTTCTTTTATGGAATCAGAGGTTTATCGATTACATAATGTAAAAACAGATTTGAGCGAAATGTTTACTGTTTATTGGGAGTATGTAGAGAGGGCTGAAGACTTTGTAAATACTCGTGGTGAAACTTATTTCGCTCAAGGCAGCGAATCTAATGCTATACCCAAAATATGGAAGAAATACGGAATTGTTCCTGAATCTGCGTATAGTGGATTGCTTAACAATAGAAAATACCATTCTCACGAAGAAATGGAAGAGGAAATGATAGAATATTTGAACTCTGTTAAGGAAAGTGAAAATTGGAATATAGAAGAAGTACTCAACTCAATTAAAGGAATTTTAAACTCACACATGGGAACACCTCCCGAAATGTTTGTGATAGATGGAGTAACTTATTCGCCTAAATCTTATCTTGAATCTTATCTTAAAATTAGAATGAATGATTATTTTAGTTTTATGAGTACTATGATGTGGCCCTATTACGAAAAGCATGAACTTGTTGAGCCGGATAACTGGTGGCACGACGATAATTATTACAATTTGCCAGTTGAGGTATTTACAAATCTGCTCAAAGAAGCAGTTAGTAATTCTTATTCTGTTTGTATTTGTGGAGATGTTTCTGAACCCGGACACGATAGATTTAGTGAAGTTGCTGTAATTCCTGATTTTGATATTCCTGCAGAGTATATTAACGAACATAGTCGTGAAAAAAGGTTGCAAGATGGATCAACTACCGACGACCATTGCATACATGTTGTTGGTTACACAGAATATAATGATGAAACATGGTTTTTGATAAAAGATTCCGGGTCAGGGGCTTTTGACGGTCCTAATAAAGGATATAGGTTTTATCACGAGGATTACATTCGACTTAAAATGATGAATTTCCTAATGCACAAAGACACAGCAAAAGATATTCTTGATAAAATAATTAAATAATGATCGCCGCTAAATCAATTGATTATATAAGTAAAAATTAGCTTTATTAAAACAAACAAAATATACTTTCGAGGGTAATTCATTTTTTTGCATATAATCTTTAACTGTTGTTATGGCAATAATTGCAGCTTCACGCAATGGATAAGCATAAACCCCTGTACTAATATTTGGAAAAGCCAAACTTTCAATACCATTTAAAGTCGCTAATTTTAGAGACGATAAATATGCACTTTTTAGTAATGCCGCTTCTCCTCTTTTCCCATCTTTGTAAACCGGACCAACAGTGTGGATTACATGTTTTGCAGGTAAATTGTAAGCACCTGTAATCCTTGCTTCACCGGTAGGGCAGCCACCTATCTTTTTGCATTCTTCTAATAATGATTTACCTGCTGCTTTGTGTATTGCACCATCTACACCGCCACCTCCTAAAAGACTTTGATTTGCAGCATTTACAATCGCATCTACTTCTAGTTTAGTAATATCGGTTTTAATTATCTCAATCATAATTTTTACCTCTAAAAGTAGTGAAAATATAAACTATTTGCAAATATGATAAATATTGACAGTCCAAAATACCATTGTAGCAGTCAATATGGCATTGGGTCGTGTATGTGTCTGACAATTAGGCAGATAATTACTATTGGCTTATGTGTTGTAGTTAAAAAAGGCAAAAAGTAAAAATATGAATACAGAAAAATTCACAATAAAAGCAAAAGAAGCACTTGAAAAAGCTGTAATAATTGCAAATAGCGAAAACAATCAAGGAATTGAAACCGGACATTTGCTTAAAGCAATTATAGAGGTTGGGGATCAACAAACATCATATATTTTTGGGAAATTAAATGTTGATGCTCTCGAAATTCAGCGTATTTTAGATAGTATCATTAATTCTTATCCTAAGGTTTCGGGTGGTGAACCATATTTATCGAAAGATGCATCGAAAGTTCTCGCTAATGCTGATAAATACCTAAAAGATTTTGGGGATCAATTTGTGGCACTCGAACATTTGTTGCTATCAATACTTGGTTTAGGAGATCAGGTGTCTAAAATGCTCAAAGATATGGGTATAAAAGAACCGGATTTAAAATCTGCAATTTTAGAGTTAAGAAAAGGTAAGAAAGTAGATTCGCAAACTGCAGAAGATACATACAATTCTTTAAATCGTTATGCAATAAACTTAAACGAAAGAGCAAAAGCAGGTAAGCTTGATCCTGTGATTGGCAGAGACGAAGAAATACGTAGAGTTTTACAGATACTCAGTCGCCGAACAAAAAACAATCCGATATTGATTGGGGAACCCGGAGTTGGTAAAACTGCTATCGCTGAGGGACTAGCTCATAGGATAGTAGGCGGAGATGTGCCCGAAAATCTGAAATCAAAACTTATTTATTCGCTTGATATGGGAGCACTGATAGCCGGAGCAAAATACAAAGGTGAATTCGAAGAAAGATTAAAAGCTGTTGTGCACGAAATAGAAAACAGTAATGGAGAAATAGTTTTATTCATTGACGAAATACATACACTTGTAGGTGCAGGAAAAAGTGAAGGAGCCATGGATGCTGCCAATATCCTAAAACCGGCTTTAGCAAGAGGGGACCTTAGAGCTATTGGTGCTACTACGCTTAATGAATATCAAAAGTATTTTGAAAAAGACAAAGCACTCGAAAGGCGTTTCCAAACTGTTCTTATCGACGAACCAGACGAAGAAGCTGCAATTTCAATACTAAGAGGCTTAAAAGAAAGATACGAAAGCCATCATAAAGTACATATCCTCGACGAAGCTATTGTTGCAGCCGTGCAGCTATCTAATCGCTATATTACGGACAGATTTCTGCCCGATAAGGCAATTGACCTTATTGATGAGTCGGCGTCTAAATTAAGGCTTGAAATGAATTCTGTGCCCGAAGAACTTGATAGCCTCGAACGCAGAATTAAACAATTAGAAATTGAACGTGCTGCCATTAAACGCGAAGGAGATAAACTTAAACTTGATAAAATTGCTAAAGAACTTGCAGATTTAACCGAACAAAGAGACATAATTCGTGCACGTTGGGAAGAGGAACGTAATATGATTGCAGAAATACAGCAATGCAAACAGAAAATAGAAGATGCTAAATTAGAAGCTAATAATGCTGAACGTAACGGAGAGTATGGAAAAGTTGCGGAAATAAGATATGGAACAATAACCGAATATTCTAATAGAATTGACGAATTAAAAACAAAGCTTAAAGAATTGCAAGCCGATAAAGCACTTGTTGACGAAACCGTTGGATACGACGATATTGCTGATGTTGTAAGTAAATGGACGGGCATCCCTGTAAGTAAAATGCTACAAGGCGAAAGAGAAAAGCTTCTTAAATTAGAAGATGAGTTACACAAGCGGGTAATTGGTCAAGACGAAGCTATTCAAGCTGTAGCTGATGCTGTGCGTAGGAGTAGGGCAGGTTTACAAGACGCCTCGCGACCAATTGGCTCTTTCATATTTTTGGGAACTACAGGTGTTGGTAAAACTGAACTTGCCAGAGCACTTGCAGAATTCCTTTTCGACGATGAGCAAATGATGACAAGAATAGATATGAGCGAGTATCAAGAACGTCATGCAGTATCCAGATTAATTGGAGCTCCTCCCGGATATGTGGGATATGACGAAGGCGGACAACTTACCGAAGCTGTAAGACGTAAACCATATTCTGTTGTCCTGCTCGACGAAATTGAAAAAGCTCATCCTGATGTATTCAATATATTACTTCAGGTTCTCGACGAGGGAAGACTTACTGATAATAAAGGACGTACAGCGAACTTTAAAAACACAATCATTATAATGACCAGCAATATTGGTTCAAATATTATTCAAGAAAGATTCGAACATATTAACGAAAGTAATAAACAGCAAGTATTTGAAAATACAAAAAACGAAATAATGATGCTGCTCAGAAAAACTGTTCGTCCCGAATTCTTGAACCGTATTGATGAGCTTATCATGTTCACTCCTCTAACTAAATCAGAGATTAAAGATATAGTAAAGTTACAGTTGAGATACTTACAGCAAAAACTTAAATATCAGCAAGTTGACTTAGATTTTACTGACGATGCTGTAGCTTATATCTCAGAGATTGGATATGACCCCAATTTTGGTGCACGACCTGTAAAAAGAATAATCCAAAAAGAAGTACTTAACAGATTATCTATGCAGATTATTGAAGGAACAATACACGCAAGTACCAAGATAAAAATAGATTACAAAGACGATAATCTCATCTTTATTAATACATAACTAACTAAGCAACACCATCATTAATTGCTAACTACACAATAAAACACTGTTTATAATATCTTTGTAAAACATGTTTTTTTTAAAACTAAATCGTTTTAGATTTGTATCAAAATATAAATTAAAACTTTTAGTTATGGCAAAAAGAACTATTGTTACTCTTCCTGGAGATGGAATTGGAAAACCTGTTTTAGACGAAACCATCAGAGTACTTGATGCAGCAGGATTTGAAGCTGATTATATAGAAGGCGATATTGGTTGGGAATTTTGGAAAACAGAAGGAAATCCGCTTCCTCAGCGCACAATCGATTTGATAGAAAAGCATAAAATAGCCCTATTTGGTGCTATTACAAGCAAACCAAAAGATGAAGCTGCCAATGAACTTATACCCGAACTTCAAAATAAGGGGCTTGTTTATAGTAGTCCAATTGTTGGTTTGCGTCAGCACTTCGGTTTGGATATTTGTATGAGACCTACTCGTTCATACAAAGGTAATCCTTTAAATTTTATCCGTAGAGGTAAAGGAGAAAGTATTGAAGAGCCTATGGTTGATGCGGTTATCTTTCGTCAGAATACCGAAGGCTTATATGGTGGAGTAGAATGGTCGAATCCTCCTGATAAAGTTTATGAAGGTCTTATGACTCATCCTAAGTTTGTAAAGAATTTTGGGAAAACTCCTAAGGAAGAACTAAGCGTTTCAACACGTATCTTTACTAAAAAAGCTACTGAAAGAATTTTGCGTGCAGCTTTTGACCATGCTAAAAAGTTTGGTTATAAGAGCGTTACTGTGTGCGAAAAGCCTAATGTTATTCGCGAAACCTCAGGTATGATGTACAAAATGGCTCAGCAAATACAAAAAGCAGACTATCCTAATATTGAACTTTGGAATACAAATATTGATGCTCAAATGATGTGGTTAACTAAAAACCCTGAAAATTACGGAGTTATTGTAGCAGGAAATATGTTTGGCGATATTGTTTCCGATGGTTTTGCAGGTCTTATTGGCGGTTTGGGATTTGCTTGTTCTGCTCAATTCAATCCTGATAGCGGAATCGGAGTATTTGAACCAACTCACGGATCAGCACCTAAATATGCCGACTATCCTGTTTCAATAGTTAATCCTATTGCAATGGTGGAATCTGCTTGTATGATGCTTGACTTTATCGACGAATTCGAAATGGCTAAGAAAATACGTAAAGCTGTTGCCGAAGTTATCGAAGAAGGTAAGGTACGCACTTACGACATGATGAAGATGTCAGGCCGTCCCGATGTTGTTGAAAAAGGCGCAGCTTCAACTACCGCGATGGCTGATGCAATTATTGCAAAATTGTAAATATTTTAGCAGTCAGGGTTCACTCCAAGTGAAGCCCTGACTTGCTCGTACGTTTTCAATTAGTCAGGGTTTCACTCCAAGTGAAGCCCTGACTAACTGGACTAGCTGATAAACCTGACTAACTGTAATCACTCGGAGTCCGAATTGAACATCTCCCACAACTTACGAGTATCACGCTCATTTACATATATTTCTTCGTCTTTTTGTGGAACCAAATTTTGCTTAATAAGACTGTAAGCCAGTCCAATAACGGTAACAAAATTAACTCCTGCCATTTGATCGGGGCTAATCATTCCCTTATACTCAGTTTTAACCTGTTGTTTTCCAATCATAATGTCTTGATACTGTTCGTGATGCTCAAACAAATGATTTTCCCTAAAAGCAGTACCTTTCGCTATATCCAAATTTTGACGTGCATTTTGCTCATCAACTGATAAAGGAACTGCTGTTACCATTTGTCTTTTTAATTCTTCAACAGTATATCTAGGAAATATTACAACTTCGCCAATTTGGTAAGGGTCAATATTTAGAAAAAATCCTATAACGTATTCGTTTTTTGGGAGAGTATCGGGAATTATGTATGAAACAGATTTATAGCCAATATATGTAGCCGTTAATGTGTCGCCAATATTTACAGGCATTTTAAACTGTCCTGAAGCATTTGTAATAATACCATTTTTATGATTTAATATCACTTGTGAATAGGATAGAGGTTCATTTGCATTTGCCGAAAATACTTGTCCCGAAACAATAATTTCGTTTTGAGAAAAAACAGTACAACTCAACAATAAAAATAATATGTAAACAAAGCATTTATTTGGCATAATAATTAATCATACTTTCTATTGCTTTAAGGCAAACAGGACAAAAACCGGAATTAAGTTCTTTCATTCTACAACTACGCATAGGTCGATATATACCATTAGCCGAATAACCGGCTCCTTCGTAAACCCCAACAACATTTGCATATTCCTTAGTGTCGGGTGTTGGTATTGGCGTATTATCATCTACCATATCTTTCCATTTAGAATCAAAATTTACTAAAGTTGTGATATTTGGCTGATACGGTTCTGTGTTTAAGTCGTAAAAATCGTTATATGCAGTACTCGAGGTATAATACTCATCTCCTAGAGCAGCAAATGCATGTCCGAATTCATGACTTAAAACCTGATTACTAAACATATTGCCGGCGCTGCTTATGCTATAAAAATTGTAAATTCCGCCTCCACCATATTTGTCAGAATTAACTAATATCATAATTTGATCACATGGCACAACAGAAGCATAGTCTCTTATAATATGATAATCTGCCGAAGTAAGATAACGCTCACTGCCGAATGTGTAAAATCTTGAATTTAATGCTGTTTTTTTCCAGATATTATCGCCGGGAGTATCAGTCCCTGATTCTTCTGATACAGCTTCTATCAGATATACATTAAATTTATCTTTATTTATGTTAAATGGCTCTTCGTTAAAAAGGAAGTCTAATAAATTATCTGCGTCTTTACGGAATTTTTCAGTCTCTGTATTATTATATCCTTCGGCAATTACAACTAAATCTACTTTTTTATTATAATCGCCTGATTCTTTCCACATAGTGTGGTTTACTGTTTCTCGTAAATCTCTGTATTCTATATTAATATCTTCAGGATCAACAATTTCAGTCAATATAATCTCAGGTTCTAGTTTTCTGTTTCTGTGTATCAGTTCTATCTTTACTTTGCTTTTGGGATAAGGAATAATTATTGTCTCCTGAAAACTTCTTGTTTTTGTTTTGGCTTCGTCGGTAGTCTGCCATTCTTCAAAAAGACTGCAAAAACCATAATTATAAATAAGTTTGTTGCTATTAATATCATAAACATTAACTCTATATGCACCGAAATTGAATTTGTCAATCAGGTTTGATTTATTTCCTCCCCAGTAGGGTTCTTTAATAATGGCTTTAACAATGGCAGATTGAGTAGTGGCTGTTCCCGCATGTATATAGTCTATGCGCAAACTGCCATCCACAAAAAACTCATCAAAACTAATCATGCTTTGAGCATTTACAAATACTGATATTATCAATAAAGGAATAAACAAGAAATATCTCATCTTTGGTAATTTATGTTTCAATAATTTGTAGCAAGGTAAAAATATTTTTAATATTGCAATATCTCTAACTATTAATAAATACTTAACGAAAATGAAAGACAGCTTATTATTATCATTACGTGATTGGTTAGAAACTTTAGGATTAAACGAAAGTGGTGCTAATACATTTTCAGTAATAATTATTGTTTTATCCATTATTATTATTAGTTGGTTATCCGATTTTATAACCAAACAGATTTTGCTTACTGTTTTAAGAAGAATTATAAGACGAACAAAAACTGCATGGGATGATGCATTACTAGAACAGCGTGTTTTTCATAAAATTGCTCATATCGTTCCTGCAATTGTAGTATATTCAACAATAGAATATGCTTTCCCTAATAGTATTGTTTTAGTAAATATTATTACAAAATTAGCCTCCATTTATATTGTTTTTGTAATTGTGCAATCTATAAACGCATTGCTTAATGGAGTAAATTTAATTTATTCGAGAACTACCGGTGAAAAAAAGGGGACAAGTATTAAGAGCTATATTCAGGTATTGAAAATAGCATTTTATGTTATTGCAGCCATCATTGCTTTAAGTCTCTTACTAAATAAAAATGTTGGATACTTTCTTACCGGAATGGGAGCAATGGCAGCAGTTTTATTATTGATATTTCAAGATACTATTTTAGGACTGGTAGCAGGTGTTCAAATTAGTGGCAACGATATGTTACGAATTGGCGATTGGATTTCTATGCCCGCTAGAAATGCAGATGGAGTAGTAACTGATATATCATTACATACTGTTAAAGTTCAAAACTGGGATAAAACTATTGCTACTATACCTACTTATGCCTTAGTAAAAGAATCGTACAATAATTGGCGAGGAATGGAAGAAAGCGGTGTGAGACGTATTTGCAGAAGTTTACATCTTGATATGAATAGTGTTCATTTCTGTACATCTGAAGAATTAAAGAAATTTTCTAAAATTCATCGTATTAAAGATTATGTAGCTAATAAAGAGCAAGAGCTAAAAGAGTTTAATGAGAAAAATAATATTGACGGTAGTGTTGTAGTAAATGGCAGAAGGCAAACCAATTTGGGTGTTTTCAGAAAGTATCTAGAATTTTATCTGCGAAATAACCCAAATATCAGCGAAGATATGACTCTTATGGTACGCCAACTCGAGCCAACAGAGACTGGTATTCCGATGCAGATTTATGTTTTCAGTAAAGTCCAGGCGTGGGTTGATTACGAAGGTATTCAGAGCGATATTTTTGATCATATACTTTCAGTGGTTCCTGAATTTAATTTACGAGTTTTCCAAAACCCAACGGGTGCAGATTTTTCAAAATTGAGTAAGTAAATATGGCACAAGAAACTGTATTTATTGTAATAATGGCTTCTTATTTAGGGCTATTAATACTTTGGGGAGTATTTCAAGGTCGTAAAGTAAAATCTTCGAGCGATTATGCAATTGCCGGTCGAAAATTACCGGGATGGGTGGCAGCTTTAAGCGAGAGAGCTACTGGAGAATCGTCATGGGCACTACTTGGTTTGCCCGGAGCCGCATATGCTACAGGACTAGTTGAAATTTGGACAGCTATCGGATGTCTTTCAGGTATTATTACTGCTTGGGTATTACTGGCTTGGAGATTAAGGCGTGCAGCAGCAGAATATAATGTAAATACATTTACTCAGTTTATTAGTTGTAAACATGGCGAACTTGCAAACACTATCAGACTTACAGGTAGTATCACAATAGTATTGGTTTTTTTCTTCTATGTAGCAGCTCAGTTTTTAGGTGGTGGAAAAAGTTTGGAATCTATGTTTGGTATTTCTCCTGTAACCGGTATGTTGATAACTGTTGCTATTATTGTTCCATACACAATTTATGGCGGTTTACAATCTGTAGTTTATACTGACGTAATTCAGGCTATTATTATGATTATCACCTTAGTTTTAGGACCTATATTTGGCATAAAATATCTAATGGATAACCCCGATATTTATGCTGCAAATATTGGTATTGCTCTTGACAAAGCATCCGAAGCCGGAAATTACGGGTATAATTCAATATTTGGAGGAGCAAAAGGCTTTGGTGCAGGAATTATGATTGCAACAGGATTTAGTTGGTTCTTTGGTTATCTTGGCGGACAACCTCAACTATCGATGCGTTTTATGGCAATAAGAGATGATAAGCAAGCAAAAAGAGCGAGAAATATTGGCGTAATATGGACTGTATTTGCATATGTTGGCGCATTGACTTTAGGATGGATTGGAATTGCTATTTTTGGACCAAACGGTTTAAGTGACGCCGAACAAGTGATGCCAGAAGTTATTATGAGAGTTTTCCCTGCAGGAATTGCAGCATTGCTTATAACTGGTGCTATAGCCGCAATGATTAGTACAGCAGACTCTTTGCTTATATTGTCTTCAACAGAATTGTCGGAAAACCTTATTGCACCTTTGACAAAATCAAAAATAAATCCACAAAAATCATTAAAACTTTCTAGACTGATTACAGCAGGATTAGCATTAATTGCAACTCTTATAGCTTATATTGTATATCGTGCCGGTGCCGATAATATTTTCAGCCTTGTAGGATATGTATGGGCTTTTATAGGCTGTCCTTATTCTGTAGTAATTCTTCTTACTCTTTTTTGGAAAAAATATCACGGTAGAGCTGCGGTAATTACAATAATAGGAGGAATGCTTTTTACAGTAGTTTGGATAGCCATCGGAATGGATACTATTATTACCAGCCGTATTATTACTTTCTTTTTCTCTCTGCTTCTTGCTATTATTGCAAGTGTAGCTGTTCCTAAGGCTATTGCCAAACAAAATCAATAATAAATCTGTTACTCTTATAAATTGCATAAAAAGTGAAGAGTTTAATTTTAATATTATTGATTATGAGTGCTATACACGGTTTTTCGCAGGATGATAAATACGAGTTAAAACCATTAAATAGTTTTGAGAAAAAGGTAATTATTGATAAAGGAACAGAACATCCGTTCACAGGTAAGTATTGGAATCATTTTGAGGATGGAGTTTATACTTGTCGCCAATGTGGAGCAGAGCTTTATAAATCGTCGAGCAAATTTGATTCGCATTGTGGCTGGCCTAGTTTCGATGATGAAATTGAGGGAGCTGTAAAAAGAATTCCGGACAAAGATGGTGTAAGAACAGAGATTGTTTGTACTAAATGTGGAGGGCATTTAGGACACGTATTTATAGGAGAGGGGTTTACACAAAAAAATACACGGCATTGTGTAAACAGTGTATCCATTAATTTTATTCCTGAAGCGAAATAACATTAATGGATACAATATTCTTATTTATAGGCGTTTAGAATTTATAGCTTAAGCCTAAGCCAAACATTTCTTTAAGTTGAGTACGTGGACCATTATAATCAGCAATACCGTCGCCGTCTTTATCAATTGGTATGCGAATATCATCATCATAAATTAGCATAAAGAATACGCTGGCACTTATATAATCATTAACTTTAAGGGACAATAAGCTTTCCCAGTTAACATCAATGTTTTCCGGTTTATAAAGATAATTTGTAAATAAATCAATTTTGGTTTGAAAACCTATGTTTTTCATAATATCTACTTTGTAAGCTGCTTTAATATATGCTCCAAATTCAAACCTTATATTTTTACCAGGTTCTACTCCATAAGCACCTATTGATGACAAGTAAGGGGAGCTTAAAAAAGTAGTTTTACCAGTTAACGGAGAAATAAGTACAGTAAGATTATCATTAGGTTTGTAATCCATACCAATTGCAATATTCAAATAGCCGGGTGCCATAAAGTCTGAGATTTTATTAGCATCGCCGGGTTTTTGATAACCTGTTGCAAACTGAGATTTAAAGCTTACCAAGCCGGAATAATACCAATGTTCAAAAGCATATTGTCCATATTTGGAGCTAATTTCTATCTTATCATCGCTTTTCATAATATCTCCTTCTCCTTGTTTTAATAGACCGTAGCCTAAATCAACGGTGTTGTCCCAAGTCATGCGATTTTTCTTATAATTTGCAAACAAGTTTACAAATCCAACACCAGAAAGAGAATTTTCGCCACCGGCAGCCCAATTATGTAAGGTAACTTGAGTAAAGTTTAGTGTTACTAATCCACCTTTTTTCCATCCTTCTTCTTTTTTATTTGCTTCATCTTGAGCAAATGAAATTGTACTAATAAAACAAATTATTAGTAGCAAAGCAATTTTATTCATTTTCATACGTATTAGTTTTACTTAATTATTAAATTTGTGTTAATTATTAAATTATTAATTATAATACAAACATATAAAATTATAAAAAGTTTATGAGATATTTTACATTAATCTTAATATTTTTATTACCTATTTTTTTACAAGCACAATCTGAAGAGTTTTTAAATGGGGTTGATGATTTACTGGAGCATTTTGTTACAGATGGCTATACAGTTTTAGACCATGGAGGTAATTTTACTAATCAAGAAAGTGTAATATTCCCAAATTATTCTGTGTTTGAGGCAGGCGAAAAATACTCTTTAATTGTTTTAGTTGAAGACTGTTATTCATGTCCGCTTGTTTCAAGATTTGTTTACGAAGATGGGAGTATTGCTAACATAAAGATGAAGATTTCGAGGAATAGTGGACTTACATTTGCTCAGTATCATTTTATTGAGCCAAAAACTATTAAAGGAGAGTTCGAAGTGCAGGTTGATACTCGAAGCAAATACTATACTTATATGATTCTCATAAAAAAATAGCAGATCATAGTTTTACTGGACGCATTAAGTTTTAAAAGTATTTAGTTTTTTCTTCTAATTAGGTCAACAATTACCAATAAGTGTGTTGCAACACCAATAGTAAAAATACTCCATGCAAAATTATCAGGAATAAATGTGGCAGCTTTTTCTATTATGTCAATGCTACTTCCCCCCCCGAGTAATTGCCAAATATTAAAATCAGTAAGCATAAATTGAAGATAATCTTTAGTGTATGCTCCGATTACAATTAATGCACCAATTATAAGAAATATCCAATGATAGGCTTTAAATCTAATATTTTCTTTTTTTGTAATAACAACAATGGCAAGAATAATCATTGAAAGAGAATTGATTATTGGCGCAATAACAGGACCTACCCAAGTAAAAGGTAATAAGAATAATATATCCCAAACCAGTAGGTTTTGTGGCCATCCTAAGAATACATATAAAAAAACGTAATAGAATATGTCCCAAATTGCAAACGCATATATAAACCATGCAAAAGCTTGAATAAACCGTTTATCGGCTACTAAGGCTATGCTAACAAGAAGAAGCATTGTTGCAAATTCACGAGATATTTCAACCATTGCAATGTCGCTGCCAATCAACTTTAGAGGAAACAAGAATCCTTCTGGATAATAAATCTTTCTGATATAGATAACAACTGCTGCTTCAATCATTGCAAAAGCAATAGCAAATAATCCAATCCATATCCATTTATGAACTGATTGTTTATTAAAAATCATACTAATAAGATTAAGATTTGACTATTAAACGTACAGAAATACAAATTGTTATTGTTAAAATAAAAAAGAGTGGACATTAAGAAATCCACTCTTTTTTGTGACTGATCGGAGGCTCGAACTCCGGACCCTCTGCTTAAAAGGCAGATGCTCTACCTGCTGAGCTAATCAGTCATCCTTTTTCCCTCAAATGGGACTGCAAATATAAAAGTTAACATTTAAAAATCCCAAATAAATTCTAATAAATTTATAATTGTTTTTTATTTGATATAAAAGCCTGAAATACAAAATGATAAAAAGCTTATTAACAAATTTAAATTAAATTAACAGCAGAAATATTAAAATTGCAGATATCAAACTAAGACAAATGAAGCTCATTTTTCAATTTTGAAAAAAAAAACCGCCTTTCGACGGTTTTTAATAAATTATTAATTGGCTTGATTAATTATATCGATTATCTCAATACCTTTTTTAATTGCTTCTTCGTTTAGAGGTAAAAGCTTGTGATGTCTTTCTGGTAATGATTTTTTAAGACCGGCCATAACATTTTCTAACTTAACTATGGGTTTCATTTTAAGGAATCCACCAAGAACAATCATATTAAAAATCTTTTGATTTCCCATTTCGCCTGCTGTTTTAGTTGCATCAACTTTACAAACAGTAATATCTTTTCTTTCGGGATGTCTTGTTATACCGTTTGGGTCATATATAAGCAAACCTCCTGGTTTAACCATACTTTCAAATTTATCCATCGATGGTTGGTTAAGAATGATTGCAGTATCGTATTTAAATAAAATAGGAGAGCTAATACGATGATCGCTAATAATAACGGTAACGTTAGATGTACCGCCACGCATTTCAGGTCCGTATGATGGCATCCAACTTACGTCTTGTCCTTGCATAAGTCCGGAATAGGCTAAGATTTTTCCCATCGAGAGAACACCTTGACCACCAAAACCGGCTATAATTATTTCTTCAGTCATATCTATAAATTTTAATTATTTCTCAACTAATTTACCGTCCACTTTAATATCGCCAAGCTTATAAAACGGGAACATGTTTTCTTCCATCCATTCGTTAGCTTTAACGGGGGGCATCTTCCACCCGGAGTTACAGTTTGAAACTATTTCTACGAAAGAAACACCTTTACCAGCTTTTTGGTTTTCAAATGCTTGACGAATTGCTTTTTTAGCTCTTCGAACATTTCGTGGAGTATGAACAGAATGACGAGTAACAAAGTATGTTCCTGCCAATTGGGCAACAAGCTCTGTCATTTTTATTGGATTACCCATCATAGAAACATCTCTCCCGAAAGGGCTAGTAGATGAAGCCATTCCCTCAAGAGTTGTAGGAGCCATTTGTCCACCTGTCATACCATATATACCATTATTTATAAAGAAAATGCATATATTTTCGCCACGGTTACAAGAGTGAATTGTTTCGGCAGTACCAATAGCAGCAAGGTCTCCATCTCCTTGGTAAGTAAATACGTATTTATCGGGCATTACCCTTTTAATACCGGTTGCTACGGCAGGAGCTCTACCGTGAGCAGCTTCTTGCATGTCTATATCCATATAGTTATACATTAATACAGAGCAGCCTACGGGTGTTACGCCTACTGTTTGTTCTTGAATTCCCATTTCTTCTATAACTTCAGCAATAAGCCTGTGAGCTGTTCCGTGTCCGCAGCCAGGGCAATAGTGAAGTTCGTTAGGGGTCATTACCTTTGTACGTGAATATACAAGGTTTTCTTCTTTGATTATATCTTGAAGTGTTATTTCTGCCATGATTTTAACCTCCTATTAATTTTTGTTCTAACGCAATTACAATATCTTCCGGAGCAGGAATCATTCCACCTTGTCTTCCGTAAAACTCTACTGGTTTACGTCCGTTTACTGCAAGTCTGATATCTTCAACCATTTGTCCTGCACTCATTTCTACCGACATAAAGCCTTTAACTTTATCTGCTAATTTCGAGATTATTGGAGTAGGGAATGGGAATAATGTAATAGGACGAATTAATCCTACTTTTATTCCTTTTGCTCTTGCTTCTTCCATTGCGTTCATGCAAATACGAGCAACCGAACCGTAAGCAACTAAAATATAGTCAGCATCATCGGTATTTAAAGCTTCGTATTTAATTTCGTTTTCTTGAATTTCTTGATACTTTTTAATAAGCTTTTGATTAAAAGCTTCTTGTTTTGCAGCTATTAATTCAAGAGAAGTAATAATGTTTCTTTCGCGGGATTTTGGTTTACCGGTTGTTGCCCATGGGTATTTGTTAATTATTTCTTCGGGTGTAAACCGTTTTTTCTGTGGTTTAAGTTCCACCTTTTCCATCATTTGTCCGATTATCCCGTCAGAAAGTATCATTACAGGATTTCGATATTTAAAAGCTAAATCGTATCCGGTTTCGATAAAATCTGCCATTTCTTGTACCGAAGCTGGAGCTAAAACTATTAATCTATAGTCTCCATGCCCGCCACCTTTAGTTGCTTGAAAATAATCACATTGTCCGGGTTGAATTGTTCCTAATCCGGGTCCTCCTCTAACTACATTAACTATAACACAAGGTAATTCAGAACCGGCAATATATGAAATACCTTCCATTTTAAGGCTAATTCCGGGGCTTGATGACGAAGTCATTACTTTTCGTCCTGTTCCGGCAGCACCATATACCATATTAATTGCTGCAAGTTCACTTTCTGCCTGAAGTACTACCATACCTGTACGTTCATGTGGTTTTTCACTCATAAGGTATTCGATAACTTCAGATTGTGGGGTTATGGGATACCCAAAATAGGCGTCCACACCCTCGCGAATAGCCGCTTCGGCTATCGCTTCGTTTCCTTTCATTAATCTGAGTTCTTTATCCATTTTTGAAAATCTCCTGATTATTAATTTATTTACGCTACTTTTACTTTATATACTGAAATTACTCCATCCGGACAAACAATAGCACAATTACTGCAGCCTATACAGGCTTCCGGATTTTTCATTTCGGCATAATTATAACCTTTTTTGTTTACTTCGGCAGCTAGCCCTAATACATCTTGAGGACAAGCGGGAATACAAACTCCGCATCCTTTGCAGCGTTCTGTATCAACTACTACTGCACCTCTTATTTTTGCCATAACTTATTGTATTTTAATTTGTATTAAATAATTCTTTTCAAAGGTAAAAAAAAAGCTTAAAAACAAAAATGATATTAAACAGATTATAATAAGTCTTATTTTTTGTCTTATAACTCATTGAAAAATAAAAATTTAAGCCATTTATTTAAAGTATTACAATTTAGATTCAACTAATTCGAGTATTTGGTTTTCGGTTATCGACGCTTGTTTTTCAATTTCAATTGCCTCTTTTAAAACCTTATTAACAAATTCTTTGTCCTCAAAATCTTTTGTGTTTATTTTTACGTTTAAGAATGCACCCATAACTCCGGCTTTTGCTGCTAATGCACCAACACCAGCATCACTAATTGAGGCATGTAAACCTGTTGTTGCCATAGCTTTCATAACCTCCATAGATTCGAAACAGATTTTCATAGTTTTTAAAGGTATTTCTATTGCGTATTTTGTAGCTTCGTGTATTGCTTGCTTACGTGCTTCTTTTTCTTCGTCATTACTTTTGGGTAAACCATATGCTTCCATTATTTTATTAAAAGCATTTGTGTCTTCGTCAACCATCTTAAGTAATAAATCATGATAATATTTCCCTTTTTCTGCCCAGTCGCTGTATTCTTCCCATCTGTTGTCGTGCCGATATTTATGGGCTGTAAGATTTGCTACCATGGTTCCCAAAGCTGCTCCTAAAGCTCCCATATAAGCAGCAATTGAGCCTCCACCAGGTGCAGGAGCATCGCTAGCGGTAGTATGACAGAATTTTACCAAATCCATATCAATTAGTTTATCTGTTTCATCTTCAAGCATGTACTCAATAATTTTCTTTTTAGGATCGAAAGGTCCGAGTTCGTCTAATCCTAATGATTTTACAGCAATTTTAATTATTTCGGTATCAGATATTCCTGTAGAACGTTTTTGTTTTTTTAAGAAATATTTACCTGCATCTAAAATTGCCTGAAGTGGCATGATACCAACAAGTTCCGAGCCGGTTACTCTTAAACCGTGTGCTTGTGCTCTTTCACAAACCGTATCGAAAGCTATGTGAACAGGCGTGATAGAAATATCGGTTAAGTTCATCGAGATTTGTGCAACTCCATATTCTTCAATATACCAGCCAATTGCTTTAACAGATTTTAATAAACCCGGTTCATATACAGGTTTACCATTAGAATCAAGAACCTTTTTACCTGTTATGGGGTGCCCTTCACGTTTTACTCTACCACGTTCGCGAACATCAAAAGCTATTGAATTTGCTCTATGTATAGATGTGGTATTTAAATTAATATTATATGCTACCAGAAAATTTCGTGCACCAACAGCTGTAGCCCCTGTATGAGCAACGGAGCTATTCCATTCGGCAGGTCCAAAGTCAGGTTTCCACTCGTCTGTTATTAGTCTTTTTTTGAGTGCTTCGTACTCGCCAGAACGGCAGTTTGCTAAATTTCTACGTTTTTCGGTAAATGCGGCAAATTCATAGCAATATATTGGAATATTGAGTTCTTCACCAATGCGTTTAGCAAGTTTTCGGGCATATTCAACAGTTTCTTCCATCGAAATATTAGATACTGGTACTAACGGACATACGTCTGTAGCCCCAAAACGGGGATGGGCTCCCGTATGTTTACTCATATCAATTGTTTCAGAGGCTTTTTTTACAGCTCTAAAAGCTGCTTCACAAACTTCGTCGGGTGTTCCTACAAATGTTACTACAGTTCTATTGGTAGCATGTCCTGGATCAACGTCCAATAGTTTTACACCCTCAACTCTTTCAATTTCGTCTGTTATTTTCTTTATTACTGATAAGTCTCTGCCTTCGCTAAAATTTGGCACACATTCAATTATCTGTTTCATATCATTTATAATTTTATATTTGATTACAAATTAACAAAGAAAAAATTAGATTATTATAAAAGACTGTTTTAAAAAATATGACAATGTACTTAACAAAGAATTATTATGATTTTTGGAATATGTGCCGAAGATTTTTAAAAGAGAAGCGGATATTTTATTGCACTTATAATAAAATGAATAGTGTCTTGATTGAAAAATGAGAATCTTGGATTTGTTTTTCGGAGTTTTTTTTAAAAAATGCATTAGTAGAGTTCTCTTTTTTAGGGAATGAGCTAATAATTCTGTGTAAGTATATTTAAACATTATCTATTACTTAATAAAATATAATTATATCTTCGATAGTGAAATAAAAATACTATGTAATATTGCTCAAAATAGATTTACGTAATTAGAGAAGTTGTTATAATTAATACAAATATTAATATTTAATATGCATTTGCAAACATATTAATTGCAATCTAATTAAAAATAGAAAGATTTTGAGTAGTATATTATTTAGAATAAGAGTGGATGAATAATAAACTTTATAAAATTTATGCAGCTAACTTATTGATATATAATTTAATAAAACTTCGAAATCTATCAAAGCAATGTTACACAAATGCTTGGAAAGTTATTATAGATTACTCCTCCGCCTACAACAACAAAATCTTTGAAATACACTTTATTGCCTGATTTACCTTTTTCTTTTAATGATTCTAAAGCCTCCTCATTGTCTCTCAAACTATTTCCTTCAACTTTAAACGAGTTTATTTCTCCATTATCGTTTTCAATTTCAAAAGTAAAACTCTCTACTTTATACATAAAATCATAAGGAAAGTCTTGTGGCACTGAAGCCAATATGTTTGCATTAAATAATTGACCCATATGTACTTGTGAGTTTTGCTTAAGTCCAAAAACAGAAATCACAGGCTGTGGAGCGTATAAAACCCTGAAACTTGAGTTACCTATTTTTCGATTTTTATGAAAAAGATTTATTGTAACAATTTTCCCTGCATTAGGATCAATGTCATATACCACATATAGAGAAGGTGTGTCTGTGGTTTTAATTTTTGCTCCTTCAACTTCAACATTTATTTCACTCATGTCGTAATTGGAAACAACCACTTTTATTGGATTATCAACCCCAAAATAAACTATGTTTTCTTTTACATTGGCAATTAAATAATCAACATTTTCAATATTATTATTTTCTTGAGCAAGAAGTGTAAAACAAGAAATAATAAGGATACCGGAAATTAGAATAAGATTTTTCATCATTTATTTAGTTTTTAGTTAAGTACAATAGAAATAATTATTAATGAACTACATAATTAATGCTCAATGTTTAATCCAAACTACCAAACACTTTTTTCAATAAATCGGTAACACGTGCAACGGGGTCTTTTCTAATTTTTATTTCTTCTAATGCTACTTTTTTATAGATACCGTCAAGTGCTTTTTGTGTAACATATTCATTTAGATCTGTTTCAATTTTTTCACCGCCTGTAACAAGAATAGCTTTATTATATGCTTCAATCAGGGGGGTCCAGTATTTTGTTAACATAACTTTCTCAGTTGCTTCAGATACAATAGGGTAAAACTTGTTGTGTAGTTGCCCCGATGTTGTTTTTACTAAATAGTCGGTAGCTGCTCTTTCGTCTCCTTTGAGTATTCCCCATGCATCTCTAATTGTCATTGCTGTTATTGCATTTACAAATACTGTAGTTGCTTCTTTACTGGCTTCTTCGGCAGCCCTGTTTAAGGTTTCTTCAAACTTTGTAACCTGATTGTTTAACCCAAGTTTAAGGGCTGTTTGTTTTACTTTAATTGCTTCTTCGGGAAACGGAATTTTTACAAGAGGGTCTTTATAAAAACCATTGGTGCTTGACAAATTTGCAACTGTCTTTTTGGTACCGGTTGTTAGAGCTTCTTTAAGCCCTGCAATAACTTCAGTTTCGGTTAAAGAATTTGTTTGATTATTCGTATTTGCTTCTTGCAGAATACTTTGCAGCTCGGTGCATGATGTGCCTAAAATTAAGGAAATAACCAATATGGCTAAGCTGTTTTTAAGTTTTGACTTCATATTTTTCATATTTTTTGGTTTCATTTAAATATATGTTAAAAGTATAAATTAAGCTCATAAATGTTATAAAACAATATAATTTTACAAATATAATATTTTTATCTTAAATTTTTTTTTGTATTTTGCAACAGCGTTTGATTGAAGAAAATAAATTTTTTTTAACTAAAATAATTAATGCTATGAGTACAATTTTTAGCTTATTTAAAAGAGTTATAGTATTGGTTTTTGCTATGTTTTTATTTGGTATAAATAGTTTTGCACAAACCGTTACTAATGGCGACTTTGAGTCATGGACAGGAGGCGTTCCTGATGCATGGACTTTAAATTCTCAAGGTACTGATGCTGTAATATATTCGCAAGGAGTTAGCGAAGGAATTACAGGTGATGCCTTAGAAATAATTGCACACAGCGACGTTACAGATTACGATGGTAACTTTTATACAGACGTAACTGATATCGAAGCCGGTAATTATTATGACGTCTCGGTTTCGATAAAATCGAACGACGATCTGATTAAAATTAGATACTATGGTTTGCAGTGGCTTAATGCAAGCGATAATCCTATCGGGAGTGCAATTTATGAATTTAGTACTAACCCTGATACCGAGGATACCTGGTTGGAATTTGCATTAAGCCAAAACCCTCTGTTGGCACCAACCGGTGCTGTTAAGTTACGGGTTAATTTTAGAGTATTTAATAATTCTACTGCCAACTGGGATGTAAGTAGTATTTTGCTTGATGATTTTACAGTAGTTGAGCATGCTTTTATTGATCCCGGACGTACTGAAACTGATGTAACTCAAGACCCCGGACAAACAGGAGGCTTACTTAATTATGTTTTCGACCCTGGAACATATACAGCTGAGATTACGCAAGATCCCGGCGAAAAAGTCCCATGGGTTATTGAAGAAAGCGGAGTACCACCATATTCCGGAAACTGGGTAGGTGTTGCAATCGATTTCCCTGATGGCTACGACGGTTCAAACGATTTAGTAGCATTATATATCGATGGATCCGAAGTTGATGGACCTTTCTTGTCGGCAGAAGAAATTGCAGCCGGCGAAATTTGGTACTATTTTGAAATGAATCTACTACCTGATGCTTCTCATACTATTACTATTGAGTGGCCAGGCGACTATGCTCCCGAAACTTTTTATATTAACGCAACAGGTCTTGATTTAGAAGATACTCCTTCGGTGCAGGAAGCAATTGATAATACAAGTATGGTAATAACACCGGAACAACAAACTAACAATCCTGGAACTGATATTACTAATATAGTAACCTGTACTTTCCCTGTATTTAATGTCGATTTCCCGAATTACTTATATGCGGATATGCTAATTGAATTTAACCAAGCAATGCCCGCTGGTGTAAACATTTCTGTTGAAGTAGGTGGTTTTGCTTTTGGAGATTTTACTACTGTAGGAGGCGAAACTTCATTTTGGCTATTAGACATCAATACAGGAGTTAATAGAGAACCTATTTTGAATCTTGAAAATTCTGTGCAGGAATATACGTTTGTTTATTCGGGTCTTACTTTAGGCAATTATGATATTACTTATTCTGTTATTGCTGACGAAGAAACAGAATTTAATGACCCTCTTGATTGGTATGTTTTTGCTACGGATAATGCATTAATTAATATTACTGACGAAGTTTTGATGAATATTCCACTAAATGAACCTTTCGAGGATGATTTTACATATTTTGATAACGGAACAGAAAATAATGTTGATTGGATAATTGAATCAACAATTGTGTTTGAAGGAACAAAAAGTGTTCGTAATGCTTATGGTGCATCAAACAATAATAGTTTAGTTTTAGTTGGTCCGGTTGACTTTACAAGTGTTGATAATCCTGTTATGAGTTTTTCTCATATAGCCAAAACAGAAGGTGACTTCGATCATTGTTATATTGAAGTTTCAATTGATGATGGTAACACTTGGGAAAGTTTGCCTGAATATACTTATTTAGGTAATGGAATTTACGAGAATCCAAGTTATAATAATCCAACAGGTCCGTGTTTTGATGAAGACTCTTATACTGAATGGGGAACATATACCGAAACACCTGACAATACATGGTGGAAAACCGAAACTTTTGCATTATTAGATTATACTAATGAGGATAATGTATTAATACGTTTCAGATTAAATTCTGATGGTTCTGCTCAAAGAGCAGGATGGTATATTGATGATATAAGTTTATATAGTGAAGCTTGTTTACCTCCATTGAATCTTGCAATTAACAATCTTAATTATGAAGGTGGAGAATTATCGTGGTTAGCAGGAAGTGCAAACTTATGGAATATTGAAATTGGTTTGCCTGGATTTACTCCTGGAAATAGTGAAGAGTTATTTGCTTTTAATGGAGTTTCTTCTAATCCTTACACAATATCAGGCTTAAGTCCTGAAACAGATTATAGGTTGTTTATACAAACTGATTGTGGAGTTGATGGTACCAGTGAATGGGCAGGCCCATTAAGTTTTACAACTTTAGAAATATGTCCTGCACCAACTAATATTGAATTAGTGTCAGCAACTGCCAACAGTCTTCAAATTGGATGGGAACAACCAGGAGGAAATGGTACTTGGGATTTAATTTGGGGAGAAGAAGGCTTTAATATGGCATTAGAAGGTACTAGTATATCAGACTTTAGTACAAATCCGGTTTTAATTGAAGGACTAAGCCCACAAACTGAATATGATTTTTATATTCGTTCTGATTGTGGTACAGGTGTAAATAGCGAATGGGTTGGTCCTAATACCTTTACTACTGAATGTGGAGTATTCTCAGTTCCACTTGTCGAAAACTTTGATACATGGGGTACAGGTTCAGATGCATTCCCAGATTGTTGGCAAAGACCGGTTACTTATGGATCAAGTACTATTTATCCTTCAATTGTTAATTATTATTCTAGTCCAAGTTCTCCTAATTGCCTAAGATTCCAATCTGCAACAACAGAACCTACTTATGTTATAACACCTGCATTTGACGAGGATATCAATAGCTTAATGGTATCGTTTAATCTAAAACGTGAAGGAACTAGCTCCGGCACAATTCAAGTTGGAGTTATGAGTAATCCTAATAATCTTTCTACGTTTGAAGTAGTACAAACAATTGATAATACTTCAACTGATTGGAATTATTATGAAGTAATGTTTGATGAAACTTCTCTTAGTGGTATAAATAATTATATAGCTTTTAGGCATAATTCTAATGCATCTTATTATTATTATTGGTTGGATGACGTTGAGGTTGATTTAATACCTTCTTGTATGTATCCAACTGATTTGTTTGTTGATAATATTACAGGTGTATCTGCTATGGTTAATTGGACTGAGCAAGGAACCGCTACCGAATGGGATTTGTTATGGGGCGAAGCAGGTTTTAATGTGGAGACAGAGGGTACTCAAGTATCTGATATTAACACAAATCCATATTTAATTGAAGGATTATCTACACAAACCGAATACGATGTTTATGTTCGTGCAAATTGTGGAGAAGGAAATTATAGCGAATGGGTTGGACCAATTATCTTTATTACCGCATGTGATGTGTTCTCAACACCATTTTTCGAGGATTTTGAAAACATTGGTCTAACTCCTGAATGTTGGAATAACTATAGCTCAGGTACGGAAGTTTGGCAATTTTCAACCTCAAGTGGGAGTAATTATACGGCTCCAAACGACCATACTTCAGGAACAGGATATTTCGCTTGGGTTGATGATAGTGAATCTCCACATTCTACAGATGTTACTTTAGAAACTCCTTGGATTGATATTTCAAGTTTAAGCTATCCAACTCTTAGTTTCTGGTTCTATAGTAATAATTCATCAAATCAAAATTACATGACCTTAAGAGTTAATATATGGAATGGTACTGATTACGACATGAATGTATTTGCTTTTAGTGGTCAGACTACTGGTTGGCAGGAGTTTACAGTTCCACTTGGTGCATATCTTTCGGTAGGTACAATTAAAATTCAGTTTGTTGGAGATGAAACTTCTTCAGGCACTGACTTTTATAATGATATTTCGCTAGATGATATCCTTATCGATGAAGGAGCTTCTTGCCCAATTCCTACTGCTGTTAATGTAAATATCGTAAATGAAACGATAGTAGATATTGAATGGTTAGAAAATGGATCTGCAACAGAATGGGAAATACTATGGGGCGAAGCTGGTTTTGATCCTGATACGGAAGGTACTCTAGTTACTGAAATTAATTCTATACCCTATACACTTGATGTTGGCATTGACGATGCTACGTATAGTGTTTATGTGCGTTCTAAATGTGGTGAGGGAGATTATAGTGATTGGTCAATGAGCAGTAGTTTCTATATACCACCTATTGGGACTATACAAATAGGAGATGGAACGATAACTAGTTCATCCTTACCTATAAATGCATTTTACGGATATTCGTACTCGCAAAGTATATATTATGCCGAAGATTTTAACAATCCAGGAGATAACTTAATGATTGATAAAATATGGTATAACTACACATGGGCTACATCTGGTGATCCTGACAATGAGGATTGGATTATATATATGGGTACAACAGAAAATACTGCTCTTACAGATTGGGTTGATATTTCTGAATTTACCGAAGTGTTTAACGGACAATCAGGTTTGCAATATGTAAGTGGTACAGGTTGGATTGAGTTTACTTTAGATCAACCATTTATTTATAATCCTGATACAGACGGAAATTTAATAATTGCTGTTGAAGAAAACAGCCCTAGTTATTCTAGTAGTTCGGATGAATTTTTTGTAACAGATGCAAACTCAAACGTAAGTATTAGGTATTATTCTGATGGCACTAATCCTGATCCGTATAATCTTACAGTTACCGGAACTCTTGTAAATGCTTTTCCTAATACAAGATTCTCATTTATTGACATGGGATCATGTGCTCCACCATTTAATCTAGCATATGGTAGTTTAACCGAAACAACTGCCGAAATAACTTGGTCATCGTTTGCCGGTATCCCATTTTATAATATAGTATATGGGCAAGTAGGATTTAATCCTGATACAGAAGGTACAATAGTAGAAAATATAGATAATACTACGTATTTAATTGAAGCATTAACTCCAGGTGCTACTTACGATGTTTATGTACGTAGCGACTGTGGTAGTGGTGATGTTAGCGATTGGGTTGGTCCTGTTCAATTTAGTACTGTTCCTACTTGCGATCCTCCATCAAATGTTTATGTTGATGACGTAGATATGGATAATGCAAATGTTTATTATACTGCCGAAGGAACTGCAACTGAATGGGATATCCTTTATGGACCGGAAGGATTTGATCCTTTCTCTGAGGGAACTCTTGTAGATAACACTACAGACAATCCATTTAATATTTCAGGTTTGGATGCTACTACTTCTTACGATGTTTATGTACGTTCTGATTGTGCCGGAGATTTGAGCCCATGGGTTGGACCTGCTACTTTCACAACACTTATTTGTGATTTAGCTTCTCAATGTGATTTCACAATTAACCTCCAAGATTCTTATGGAGATGGTTGGAATGGTGCTTATCTTGAAGTATATCAATCCGGAATATTAGTTGAAACAAATATTACTTTATCTTCTGGTTCTTCTGCTACTCTTACAGGTTCATTTTGCGACGGAACTTTTACCGAAGTTGTTTTTTATGGTGGTAACTTCGATGGAGAAGTCTCTTTTAATATAGTAGCTCCTTATGGAACAACTTTATATACTTCCACAGCAGGTGATTTTTCAAGCACACAAGACGGCACTGTAGTTTTTTCATTATGGACACATTGTACAGAACCGACATGCCCGGAACCTTCAGATTTAGAAGTAGATGCAGTTTACTCTTTCTCTGCTGATTTAACATGGACAGAAAACGGTACTGCTACAGCTTGGGATCTTATATTTGGAACTCCGGGATTTGATCCTTTTTCAGAAGGCACAATTACTGAAGATGTTTCTAACCCCGGAACTGTAACCGGTTTAAATGCTGAAACTGACTATGAAGTTTATGTTCGTAGCGATTGTGGTGGAGAAACTAGCTATTGGGTTGGCCCGGTTATTTTAACAACATTACCTTCATGTCCCGCACCTATAGCATTTACCAACGAAGGCGAAACTCCTGATGGAATTAATCTAAGCTGGAATGCAGTTGGAACCGAAACCTTATGGAATTTGATTTATGGTACTCCCGGCTTCGATCCTGAAACCGAAGGAACAACTGTTGCCGGTGTAGATGTTACAGATTATGCTTTAACCGGTTTAGACCCTGAAACAGAATATGATGTATATTTACAAGCTGATTGTTCAGCAGGAGATTTAAGCTCATTAGTGGGACCAATTAATTTCACAACTTTACCAGCTTGTCCTGAACCTTGGGATTTAACAGCAACAAATATTACAGCAAATTCTACTGAATTAAACTGGATAGAATGGGGTGCTGCTTCACTTTGGGATATATTATATGGTGAATCAGGTTTTGATCCCGATACCGAAGGAACTTTAATTGAAGGTATAAATGTAGCTCCTTACAATCTAGAAGGATTAGACCCGGAAACTGAATATGATGTATATGTTCGTGCAGATTGTAACCCTGAACTAAGTGTTTGGGTAGGTCCCACAACATTTACAACTTTACCGACTTGTCCTGCACCTGTTGATTTGATTTACACGAATATTGATGGTACTATTATTACAATTGAGTGGACAGAAATTGGATCAGCCGGTACATGGGATATTATTTGGGGACCAGAAGGATTCGACATTGCAACAGGCGGAACATTAGTAGAGAGTATAATCAATATGCCTTACGATTTAGATGTAATAACTGATGGTAGTTTTTATGATATATACGTGAGAGCTAATTGCGGTGGTGGAGATATTAGCGATTGGTCAGCAGTGCTTAATGTTGAAGTTCCTTACGAAGGTCTTGTGCAAATTGGCGATGAAGATAATACAGGTCAACATTTACCTATTGAGCCATTTTACGGATATTCGTATTCGCAAAGTATATACTATGCCGAAGATTTTAATAGCCCGGGCGAAAACCAATGGATAGAAAAAATATGGTATAACTACTCATGGTCCTCTTCTAATGATCCTGACAATGAGGATTGGATTATATATATGGGTACAACAGCAAATACTGCTCTTACAGATTGGGTTGATATTTCTGAATTTACCGAAGTGTTTAACGGACAATCAGGTTTGCAATATGTAAGTGGTACAGGTTGGATTGAGTTTACTTTAGATCAACCATTTATTTATAATCCTGATACAGACGGAAATTTAATAATTGCTGTTGAAGAAAACAGCCCTAGTTATTCTAGTAGTTCGGATGAATTTTTTGTAACAGATGCAAACTCAAACGTAAGTATTAGGTATTATTCTGATGGCACTAATCCTGATCCGTATAATCTTACAGTTACCGGAACTCTACAGGATAATTATCCAAATACTCGCTTCTTATTTAATGACATACCTTCATGTTTGTTCCCCGCTGGTATTATTGTTGAAAATATTACCGGGCATACAGCTTTAGTTTCATGGAACTCAAATGGTACAGAAACAACATGGAATGTTATTTACGGACCAAATGGATTTAATCCTGAAACCGAAGGAAGTACTGAAATAGCAAATGATATGAGTTTTAATATTACGGGACTTGAGCCTGAAACTGATTACCAAGTATATGTCCAAGCCGACTGTGGTGGTGGAGATTTGAGTACATTAGCAGGTCCTGTTAATTTTACTACAGATGTAGCTTGCCCTGACGTTGTTGATGCCGAGTTGGTTGATGCAACACATGAAACTATCACTATTAATATTGTGAGTGGTGGAATAGAAACAGAATGGAATGTGTTGTATGGATTACACGGTTTTATTTCCGGTGAAGGTACTGAGATTATTGTTACAGAAAATCCGTTTACTATATCTGGTTTAAATACTGATACTCAATACGATTTCTACATTCAGGCAAATTGTGGCGTAGTTGATGGAACATCTAATTGGGAAGGTCCTTTTGTGTTTAGCACTACAGTTCCTTGTCCTGATGCTTGGAACATTACAATTAATGATATAATTTACGATGGTGGAGTATTAAGTTGGGAACATTCTTCTGCTCAAGATACATGGGATATTGAAGTCGGACTTGACGGATTTACTCCAGGAACAGGTAACGAAGAATTCTTATTCAGTGGAGTACAAGATAATCCTTATATAATTACTGGACTCACACCCGAAACAGAATATGATGTTTACATTATGGCTGATTGTGGAGCTTTAGGTTATTCTAACTGGGTTGGGCCTGTTGATTTAAATACACTTAATCCTTGCCCTGATGTATGGGATATTATTGTAAGTGATATTGGTGAATATGGAGCTACAGTTGCATGGTCATCTATTTATTATCAGGATACATGGAATATAGAAGTAGGGCTACCCGGATTTACTCCCGGAAATGGAGAAGAGGTAGTGCAAGAATATGGTGTTACTGATAATCCATTTATCTTAACAGGTTTAGACCCTGATACCGAATACGAAGTTTACATTATGGCTGATTGTGATGCTCTTGGCGAATCTGATTGGGTAAGCCCAAGCTCTACGTTTTCAACTATCCCAACTTGTATTGAACCTACAGATGTTATAATTACGAATATTAGTTTTGAATCTGCAACAGTATCATGGACTCCCGTAGGTTCAGCTAATACATGGAATATTGAAGTAGGATTACAAGGATTTACTCCATTTAATGGAGAAGAAGTTGTTAGTAATACGATAACTGGTGATACTTTCTGGGATATCACAGGTCTTAATAATACTACATCATACGATGTTTATATTCAATCAGATTGTGGTGCAGGTGATTTGAGCTATATTGGAGGACCTTATGCATTTATCACATCAGATCCATATTGTAACGCAGGTCCTTCATATACATCAGATTCAAATGTAGAACAAGTTGATATCACAGGTGAAAATGATACTGAAATAAGTTATACCGGATGTCCTGGTGTTACTTATGTACAAACCCTGACACAGTATTCTGTTGACGTTTATCAGGGTCAAACATATTCACTTGCTGTATTATTCGGTTCATGTAGTACCGGAAACTATTCCGGTGCAGGACAAGTGTGGATTGACTGGGATCAGAATTACACCTACGATACCGAAGAGAGTATTGGTACATCTTCAGGTGTTCCTGGATCAGCTCCATGGAATGCCCCGGTAAATTTTGATTTTGAAGTACCTGCTGATGCTGAGCTTGGAGTTACCAGAATGCGGGTAATGCAACGTGAAAGCGGAAGTTTGCCTCTCGATCCTTGTGCTACTTATAGCTGGGGTTCGGTAATGGACTTTTCTGTTAATGTATTGCCAACTCCTCCAAATACTGAAGCTGATATTATTGAATATAGTTTTGCTGAACAAACTGCTCCTGCCATAATTGATGCGGAAAATCAAACTGTAACTGTTGAAGTTGCAATTGGCACTAATCTTTCTGACTTAATTGCTACATTTACACTGAGCGAAGGAGCTACTGCAACTATAGGTGGCACAGTACAAGAAAGTGGTATTACTTCTAACGATTTTACTAATGATGTAGTATATGTTGTTACTGCCGAGGATGGTACAACTACTCTAGATTGGACGGTAACAGTTTCAGAAGAAGTACTTAATGACGAAGCTGATATTTTAACTTATACTTTTGGTGCAGGAGTTGATTATCAACCTGCCACTATTGATCCTGTCGAAAAAACAGTATTTGTATGGGTTAACGAAGGTACAGACCTTACAAGTTTAGTTGCCGAATTTACTTTAAGCGATGGTGCTAATGCAAGTATAGCAGGAACACCACAAGTTAGCGGCGAAACAGAAAATGATTTCTCAATGCCGATAACTTACCTTGTAACTGCCGAAGATGAAGTAACTTCTAACGAATGGGAAGTAACAGTAAGTATCTGGAGTGGTATCGATGCTGAAAATGGGATAACTAATCTTAATCTGTACCCAAATCCTTCTGACGGTATTATTAACTTGAGTTTAATAAACTACTCTGATGAGTTTACTTATACTATATCTGATGTAGAAGGACGTGCAATTATCACTAACAAAGTAAATGTAAAAGGTAAATTTACCGAAACTATTGATTTAGATGTTGCGGCTGGTTCTTATTACATTACTATCGAAAATGATAAATTTAAACGTACACAGAAGTTTATTATCAAAAGATAATCAACTATTATTTTAATTGATAAAAAGCCATCTAAAACAAAATAGATGGCTTTTTATTTTTACTCATGAGTTAAGTGTTTTGCAAACAAACAGAAAACCTCTCTCATATCTAAAAGTTGAAAGTTTACATAAAATAATAATAATTGATTATTGAAATGAATAGAAGTATAACATTGTTAATTATCAATATATTTTTTCTAAATTTACTTCTTTCAATTTTTTTACACATTTATGAATAAATTTTTTTTCACATTTATCGCTTTTTTATTGTTTACACACTTATTATCATTTTCACAAAGCAAACAAGCTTTAAAACATTCTGTATATGATACATGGTCGGATATTAAAGCAGTAAAGATTCATCCAAATTCTAACTATATTTCATATTCAAAATCACCACAGATTGGAGATTCAAAACTTGTAATACTTGATGTTCAGGATTTTACAAAAATTGAAGTAGATAGAGGCGAAAACTTAGTGTGGGATTATAAAGCAGATTTTTTCGCGTTTAAAGTTGTGCCCGAATACGATACAATCCGAAAATGCAAAATAGCTAATATCAAAGAAAAAGATTATCCCGAAGATAGTTTGTATATATGGTTTCCTAAAACTAATAAGCTTAGTAAAATCCCTTCTGTTAAATCTTATAAATGCCCTAAAAAGTTTTCGGGGTGGATTGCTTATAATCATTATCCTGAAAAACCGGTAAAAGATACAACAGACAAATCTGATATTGATAGTACAAATGCAAAAGATACTACACCTAAAATTGAATACAAAGGGGGTAAGTTGGTTATTCATAATACATTATCGGGTAATATATCAGAAGTTTTATATTGTGATGAATATGTTTGGGCAGAAGAAAATCCTTCATTGATTTATACCACACATTACAAAAATCAATTAGATTCTGTGGAATTAGTGTGGATGAATGGTAATAATTTAAGCTATACTACACTACTTAAAACTGCCGGTGAAATCAAAAATATAAGTTTAAACAAAAAAGGAGATAAGCTTGCATTTATTCATTCGGCAGATACTTGTAAGAATAAACATTATCAATTGTTTTATTTTGATCTACCTAAGCTCAGTAAATTCGAGATTACAGACTCAATAACCAAAGCGATTCCACAAAATTGGGTTTGTTCAGAACATGCTAAAATTTGGTTTGCTGATAACGATAAATATTTGTTTTTTGGAACATCCCCAAAACTACCCAAAGAACATCCCGACACTATTCCCGAAGACGAAATTGCTGTACTCGACGTTTGGAGTTATACAGACGATTTATTGCAATCAGACCAATTGAAAAACCTTGAAAAAGAACAAAAACGTTCTTATACAGCTGTGTACCATATCAACAATAATTTCTGGGTGCAACTTGCTGATAGTTCTATGGAAACACTCCATACAGGTTTTAAGGGTAATCCACAAACAGCTTTAGGATACACTACAAGACCCTACAATAAACTTATTTCATGGGAGTCTAGTAATTATCGAGACTATTTTATTGTTGATTTAAGTTCCGGTAAACGAAATCTAATTTGTGAAAAATGTTATCCATATCTGTATAGTTCACTCGATATGGAAAAATTTGTTTATTATAACCCCAAAGATAGCACATGGTACTCCTTAAATAATAAGGATAATCAATGGTACGAGATTATTAATAGTTCAGAAATTGCCTTTTTCAACCAAGATTATGATAATCCTGGCTTACCCGGACCTTATGGAATAGGAGGGTTTACTTATAATTCACAATCAGTACTAATTTATGATAAATATGATATTTGGGAAATTGATTTAAAAAATACTAGCAATATCGTTAATATTACTTATGGACGAAATCAGAATAAAACATACAGATACGTAAAATTAGATAAAGAACAAGAGTATATAAATATAAATGAAGGTATAGTTTTGTCGGTGTTTGATAATATTACTAAAGCTTCAGGATATTCTTTTTTTGATTATGATTCAGGATTGAATTCAATAATTTACGAAAACAAAAGTATAACAGGTTTAAGCAAAGCTGAAGAAAGCGATAATTATATTTTCAGAAAATCAGATTATAAAAATTATCCCGATGTATATTATTCAAATAATTTGCGTTTAAATAATTCAACAAAAATTACTAATGCAGGAGATCAAAATAAGGATTATTATTGGGGCAATGTAAAGCTTTATTCATGGACATCGGCAAGCGGCGATAGCCTAAGTGGATTGCTTTACACTCCCGATAATTTTGATCCTAATAATAAATATCCAATGATTGTTTATTTTTATGAGAGATATTCCGATCAGTTGCATGCACATTATTCGCCACGCCCGAGCAGATCTGTTATTAATTTTCCATATTACACAAGCAATGGTTATATAATATTTATTCCTGATATTCCCTACAAAATTGGCAAACCCGGCAAGTCAGCTGTTGAGGCTGTTGTTAGTGGCACATTAAGCTTAGTAGAAAAAGGGTTTATCGACAAAAACAAAATAGGTTTGCAAGGCCAAAGTTGGGGAGGTTATCAAGTAGCTTACATTATTACTCAAACAGATTTGTTTGCATGTGCTATGGCAGGAGCTCCTGTTAGCAATATGACTAGCGCATATGGAGGTATTAGATGGTCGTCAGGAAAAAGCCGTATGATGCAATACGAAGACGGGCAAAGTAGAATAGGGGAATCGATGTGGGATAACTTAAATGCTTATATCGAAAATTCTCCCGTTTTCTATGCTAATAAAGTGAATACTCCTCTTTTAATAATGCATAACGACAATGATGGTGCTGTGCCATGGCAACAAGGCTTAGAATTCTTTCTGGCTTTACGAAGACTTGAGAAACCTGTTTGGCTATTAAGCTACAATGGCGATGAACACAATTTGAAGCAAAGAGCTAATTGTAAAGATTTAAGCATTAGAATGCAGCAGTTTTTTGATTATTATCTTAAAGATGATTATATCCCTGTATGGATGAGCAAAGGAATACCGGCTACGTACAAAAATAAAAACTACGGTCTCGAATTAATAAAGCATTAATAGTGATATGAAGCGTATAACAATATTTCTCTTAATCCTTATTCCACTTATTATTTTATTATTATTAGGTGGAATTAGATTATCGAAAAACTCTTTCGATCCACTTTGGACAGATTTAGATAAGCTAATTAGAAAAGAAACTTTTTATTATCTCGAAGATAAAAGACCAGAACTCGACAGCTTGTTTATGAGTATTCAAAAAGATTCGTCTTTTAGTGATATTGATGCTTTTGAGCTTATTGCTGACCCTTTCCCTCTTACTATGGAGTATAAAAAATTTGAAAATGCTGTTAATTTTTTGCAATCAAATAAAAGAATGTTGGTTCTCGGAGTTACTGGCAGTGGGAGGTCGTCATTGCTAAATAGACTTGCTAAATTTTTTGCTGTTGACGATGATCATATTATTACTTTGTATTGTGTTCCCCGACTCGAAGTAGAATATCATAAACAATGGATAGGCTATACCGATAATGGTGTGTTTTACAAAGGAAAATTATTGAAGTTTTTCGAAGAAGCTCATGCAGACCCCGAACATAACTTTGTGCTAATAATAGATGACATTGATCTTATTTATCCAAATACATTCTTTGGTGCTGAAATATGGAACGAACTCGAAAACTCAAATTATGACCAATATATAGAGGGGTATGATGTGCCAATAAAAATCCCTAAAAACTTTTATCTTATTACAACTACAAAAACAGGACCTGGCAGTGTAATTAAATTTAATGATGAACACTATCGTAGATTAAGCCCTAATGGCGTGTACGAAGTTTGTCCCGATTCGGTGGAGTTTCTCCTCTATCTAAAAAGAAAATTTGAAAATCAGCCGGATGAAATTAAATACGAATATGTGCAAAAACTTTTATATTCTTTCATCAGGATTAATAATATTATTTGTAAAGATATTGGGAAAGGCTATATGCTTGGACAATGGAGTACTATTCGTAAATCAATCAACCCTGATGAATATAACGACTTTACAAATAAATTTATATTACATATTAACGCTCTTAATCCCGAATCAGGATTTAGTGAATCTAATATCTCTGATGTTATTTTTAGTGCTAATAATCAAGGCGAAATGCGTGGTTCAAATTTCTTTGCTCAAACATACGAGTTCTTTTACGAATCCGGTATTTTTTCTGAAGCCTCGGTAGCTATTCTATTCCTAATACTATCCTCAATAGTTGGATATCTTTTCTTTTTAAAACGTAAACATTTAATCAGAAATTATGTAGTGAAAGTTTATAAAATTTCTGAAGATTTTGAAAACGGAAATATTGATTACGATAATGTAATCTCTTGCATGAAAAAGACACGAAACGAAATTGATAAATTGGCAATGCAACATAAAATAAACTATACAGAGTCCTTGTTTATTTACAATCTTATTAGCGACAGAAGCAAAATGATAAGCGAAAGTAAAAACACCGAAGACGTTTACAATAAAATGTTTGAAGAGTTTTTTAAAGATAAATCAATATCAGAAAAAGAGTATAATAAGCTTAAAAACTTAGTAGAAAAATCTAGAAGTAAAATATCAGAAAAGTATTATCAATATTTAATTGAAAGATTAAAAGAAATCAAACCCTTATAAATAAAAAGAGGTCGCAATTTTAGTGTTGCGAACCTCTTTTGTACTAACCCCAATCAACCATGAAAAAGAGAAAATATAATTTTTTATTTTCTGGTACAAAGTAAACTAAATTTTTTGTAATTTGTTGCATTAATTTTAGATTATTCTATTTTTATTATGAATTATCTGATAAGTGAGTTTTAAAATAATAGGAAGAATTTTTATTTAGTTTAGTTTAGTATCAGATTTTTTCAGAACTTTGTAGCGAATTAAATTTTAATTGATGGACTTAAATATTGACTGGTTAAAAATTAAGACAAATAATGTACTACCGGAGAAAGGTAAAGTACTGATTGCTGAACCATTATTGCCTGATTATATCTTTAGTAGAAGTGTTGTTCTTCTTACTGATGAAATTGATAATTCACATGCAGGCTTTATTCTAAATAATTATTCAGGAATGAAAGTTGGAGACGTCATGGAAGATTTTGATGGAATGGATTTTGACTTGTTTATTGGCGGACCTGTTGAGCACGACGTGTTGCATTTTATTCACAACTACGGAGACTTTATTACAAATAGTCAGAAAGTAAAAGGTAATTTATATGTTGGTGGAGATTACGAAGATGTTTTAAACTTAGCGAAAAATGGATTACTCGACCCTAATAAAATAAGGTTTTTTATTGGATACTCAGGATGGGAAAACGGTCAACTTAAAGATGAGTTATCTGAAAATTCATGGCTCGTGGCAGATGTTAACGAAGATTTTATTATTAGTGAGCACAGTACAATGTGGAAACGCTCACTGGGTTTTGTCGAATCAAGGTATAATATCTGGAAAAACTTCCCCGAAGATCCAGCATGGAACTAATTCTCTGTTTCTATAATTACAAAAATATCCTCATTATCTTTTTTCATTAGATATTGCTCGCGTGCAAATTTTTCTAATTGCTCACGTGTAGAAAATAATTCCGATAATTGTTGTTGATACATATCTAATTCCTCAGTAAAAAACTGCTTGTCTTTGCGTAATTCTCTTAATTCCTTTAAGTTATGAGAACGGTCTATTAAGTTGTAAGTATCAAAAAATACAACCCAAACTATAAAAAATATAATGGTAAACAAATATTTGTTCCTAATTAAAAGGTATAAGGGTTGCCATATGGTTTTAAACGAAAACTTCATATTACAAATATGCTAATCTTTCACAAAACAGTGTAAGTACAAATCCTAATAATTATCAACAATTTAATGTTATTTCAAAAAATTTAAAACTATATTTTCAATTTCTTTAAGATACTTTTTGCGTTCTTCTTTACTTACCTTAGATACACTAGGGTAGTATTTATGCTCAACAACCTCTATTCCGCAATAACCTAAAATACTCTTTTCGGTTATTAAATTTAAAGCACTGTGTTGTTCTTTATTCTCAAAAAATAGTTTAGAGCCGGTAGTATTAAACAACATTGCTTTTTTGTTAGTTAGTTTTGGTACCGGTTTCCCATCTACAAATTTGAATGCGAAGCCCTCAAGAAAAACTCTTTCTATATAACCTTTGAGAATTGCAGGCATTCCCGACCACCATATAGGATAAGCAAAGCAAATAATATCTGCCCATTCAATAAATTTTTGCTCTTCCATAATATCGGGTGGATATACAGAATGATCGATAGATTCAAGATCTTCACGAGTAAGAACAGGGTTGAATTTAATATCATATAAATCTCGAACTACAACGCTTGAACCTTGCTTATGAAATGTTTCAGCTAGTAAGTCTTTTACAGCAAAATTAAAACTGTGTGGTTTATAATTAGCATATATAATTAATGCATTCATAGTATAATAATTTAATAATTAAGCCTTTATAGGTAAAACATAAAACTTGCAAACTTGTTTGATTATGTTTATAAAAAAAAGCAGTTTCATTAATTCAATAAAACTGCTTGCAAAGATATGATATATTTTGCTTAATTCATTTTCTTTCTGACTGATTTTGGTAAAGCATCCTTATGAACAATAATATTCATTGTTTTGTATTTTACAAATGCTTTTGAAGCATAGAAAAATCCATCATAAACATTATTTGTATCCCAACTGTTTTGCACCAAATAATAGGTTGCATTAAATTGATCTTTTGCAATACCAACAATTACCATTCCGTGGTCGTCTGTAGTTTCGTAATTATCAAAAGCTTCTTGACGCATTTCTTGAGTGATTACCTTTTCCGGTACTGGTTTTTCGAAAGAATATAAAAGTTTATCTTTTTCTCTTGCACTCATTTTTTCCCAACGTGCTTGCTCTAATCCGTCTAAATTAGGACGATCGGTTTCGGGAACAATTGCAACTCCATTTGTCCAACTAAATCCCTTTTCGCTAACATCGGCACCCCAGCATACAGGGTAATCATTTGATAAAGCATAATCAATTATATCCATCATTTCTTCCATACTTACATTAAAAGATTTACCCCATGCCCAATTGTCAGGTATCTCTAAAACAAATTCTTCGTAAAATGGATGATGAGTATAGGATGTAATTCCAACATAATCGTCAAAATTTAAACCTAAATGATCAGCAAAAGATTTGGGAGTAAAATTTTTGCCTTCATATCTAAATTCTTTAGGTCTTACTCCTAAATAAGCATCTAAAAGACCGTTCAAAGCTTCTTTCCATGCAGTTGATAATTTCTTGTTTTTATTTTCTTTAACGGCGTCAACAAACGATTTTAATACATTGTCAAGTTCACCATGTACATGATTATCTTCTCCGTATTTAAGTCCAGGATATTCTTCTTCAGGTACAATACCGTATTTTTTATAAACATTAAAAACATCATGAAAAGCCCCACCTGATGTAAAGTTTATTGTGCCATGCATACGTACATACTTTATTGCTTTGTCGTAATATGAATGACGTACTGGCCACATATCACTCAAATCAACTTCTTCTTTTCCCATCCGTAGTAATTCAGCTTCAAGAAAAGAGTTGGCACTAAAACTCCAACATGTCCCCGATCTGTATTGATTACGTACAGGTGCTGTTTTTACTTGTTTCTCAACCGTAAACGAAAAACCAATGTCTTCTGCGTTCTCGCTATCATCTTGAGCTAATAAAGGCATTACCAATAGTAAACTGATAATTAAGCTTAAAGTAATTTTTAAATTTTTCATATTATTTAATTTGAATTATTGCTGAGTAAAAATATAAATAGTTTTCAGAATAAGAAAAATTTGATTGTTAATAAAGACTTAATAAACTTAAGTGGACTTAGAATTAGTAATAACAGATAAATCGATTGCCAATTATTGAAAAAAATATCAAAAACATAATCATATTTTAAATATATATTTTTATATATTTGAAATAGTTTTACTTTTTACAAAGTATAATATTATACTTATTAATATGATTATAAAAACATTTAATAAAATAGCTGTACTCGGCATTAAACCGGAATACGACTTTCAGCTAAAGAAAGAGATTAGATTAATAAACTTATATAATTTATGTGTAATTTGTATTTCTCTTGCTTATACAATTTTCCTTTTAGCTATCAATCAACCATATCTTGCATTTTTCGATTTTGTTTTAACCCTTTCTTCGTTAGTCGCTTTAGTACTTAACTTTATAGGAAAGCATAATATTGCTACTTATTTCACATTTTCAGCTATTCCTTTAGGTCTTCTAGCAATTAGTTGGGTGTATGGTCGCGTAGGCTGCGAATATTACCTGATTTCTTCTATTGTTATGCTTTCTTATTTAAATAAGCCATTAAAGAGCTTAGTGGTGTATTTTTTCTTGTATCTAATATTGTTCATTATTTCGAAGTATTTCGAAATCAATATTCAAACCCAAAATATGACAGGAGTTCTTGCTCCATATTTTTACTATATAAATATCGCATCAGCATTTATATTATTATTTATTTTTATGCGTTTGTTTATATTGCAGTATGAGAACAATCGTAAAGAACTCAATCAAAAAAACATCGAACTTTCAGAAAAAAATGCTGAACTAATAAATAGAAATGAAAAAATCCATATCCTCCTTAAAGAAATAAGCCATAGAACAAAAAATAACCTACAACTTATATCGAGTCTGATAAGCATTCAGTCTAAAGAGATCGAAGACCCTGCAAATAAAGCAATACTCGAAGACATTAAAGCCAGATTTTTTCTATTGCTTTGGTTCATAAAAAGCTTTATCTCAGCAATCAGTCGAACGAGATATTGCTTGGTGATTATGTTCGTGAATTGGCAAATACTGTGCTTAGTACCTTGGGGGCTTCTTCCGAAATAAAATTGCACGTTCAATCGGATACAATTCCTGTACAAATTGACGATGCTGTTCATTTAGGCATTATGCTTAACGAGTTATTAAGTAATGCTATAGAACACGGGCTGGTACATGCAATGGATAAAGAAGTAAACTTAAGCATTAAAAGACTAACAACAAATCAAATATCGATTTCATTGTTCGACTCCGGCACCGGAATTGAGGTTTTAAACAAATCGGAAAACCATAAATTTGGTTTTTCACTTGTATTAAATCTACTAGAACAGTTTAAGGGAGAAATTAAAATAAGTGAGAACAAAGGAAACCGCATAGAGCTATTAATAAATTTATCCGACAATGAAAAAAATCCTGATAATTGAAGATGAACGTATAATTGCTTTACATCTTAAAAGTATTCTTGAAGAAGCAGGCTATATTGTATGTGCAATATTTAACGGAAAAGAAAACTTTCCTGATGACTGCAAAGATTTAGACCCTGATATCATTTTGTGCGACATCTACCTGAAAGGTTCAAAAACAGGTATAGAGCTAATGAGTGAGATTCAAAAAGAGAAATACATCCCTGTTTTGTTTTTATCTGCCTACTCAAATCAAGAAGTAATTAGAGAATTAATTACTATTAAACATGAAGGATACCTGGTAAAGCCATTTTCAGATGCACAGATAATAGCAAGTGTTAAGCTAATTGCAGAGTTGT
>ERZ795048.423-NODE-423-length-44949-cov-30.716087_pt1 | contig 44949 bp, 28 predicted proteins | sample MGYA00375132_ERZ795048 | MGnify/ENA primary metagenome ERZ795048 (study PRJEB30177, sample SAMN05720225) | activated sludge metagenome | isolation source: Anaerobic digester | place: Hong Kong | collected 2014-12-17 ...
AAAAAAAGGAACCTAAGTTCCTTTTTATCTTTTTCTTAACAAAAGTGTTTTACAGTTTCCTTTTCACTTCAACCTCCTGGAACGATTCGATTAAATCGCCAACTTTAATGTCGTTGAAGTTATTGATGTTTAGGCCACACTCGAATCCGTTGGCAACCTCCTTGGCATCGTCCTTGAAACGTTTCAAAGAGCCAAGGTCGCCTGTGTAAACTACAATACCATCACGAATTAGGCGGCATTTGGCGTTGCGAAGAATTTTTCCTTCACGAACAATACAACCGGCAACAGTTCCCACTTTGGTAATTTTGAATGTTTCAAGAACTTCGGCAGTACCAAGTACCTCCTCCTTGAGTTCTGGTGAAAGCATCCCTTCCATGGCGGCCTTAACCTCGTTAATTGCATCGTAGATAATGGAGTAGAGGCGAATATCGATTTGCTCCTTCTCGGCCAGCTTACGAGCACTTACCGATGGGCGAACCTGGAATCCCAGAACGATGGCGTTTGAGGCTGCTGCCAGCAGGATATCGGATTCAGAGATTTGACCTACCGCCTTGTGAATAACGTTAACTTGAATTTGCTCGGTAGAGAGCTTCTGCAACGAATCGGACAACGCCTCGATGGAACCATCCACATCGCCTTTTAGTACAATGTTCAGCTCCTGGAAGTTTCCAATGGCGATACGACGGCCAATCTCATCGAGAGTAATATGCTTCTGCGCTCTGAGCCCCTGCATGCGTTGCAGCTGTTCGCGTTTGTTTGCAATTTCTTTCGCTTCGCGGTCGGTATCCATTATGTTGAAGTAGTCGCCAGCTAGCGGTGCGCCATTTAGCCCAACCACCTGAACAGGAGTTGAGGGGCCGGCCTCCACAATTCGTTTACCACGCTCGTTAAACATGGCTTTAACGTGCCCAAAGTGAGTTCCGGCAATCATAATATCACCCTGATGCAGAGTACCTGCTTCAACAAGAACGGTAGCAGTGTAACCTCTCCCCTTGTCGAGCGATGATTCGATGATTGTACCCAGCGCCTTCTTATCGGGGTTTGCTTTCAGGTCGAGTAGTTCTGCCTCAAGCAGAACCTTGTCGAGCAACTTTTCAACATTAAGTCCTTGCTTTGCTGAAATGTCCTGGCTTTGGTATTTCCCGCCCCAATCTTCAACCAGATAGTTCATGTTAGCCAACTCTTCCTTAATTTTTTCTGGGTTTGCTCCTGGCTTATCAATTTTGTTAATAGCAAATACAATTGGTACTCCTGCAGCGCTGGCATGGTTAATGGCCTCAACGGTTTGGGGCATCACGTTATCGTCGGCAGCAACCACAATAATTGCCACGTCGGTAACTTTTGCTCCGCGGGCACGCATAGCGGTAAACGCCTCGTGGCCTGGAGTATCGAGGAAAGTGATTTGCCTGTCATCATCGAGCATAACGCTGTAAGCCCCAATATGCTGGGTGATACCTCCGGCTTCGCCGGCAATTACGTTGGCGCGACGAATAAAGTCGAGCAGCGAGGTTTTTCCGTGGTCAACGTGCCCCATTACGGTAACAATAGGAGGGCGAGGCTGAAGATCCTCAGGTTTGTCGTCCTCTACACCTATCGATTCCTGCAGATCGGCGGTAACAAATTCAACCTTGTAGCCAAATTCATCGGCTACGAGCGACATAGTTTCCGCATCGAGACGCTGGTTTATGGAAACCATAAGGCCTAGGTTCATACACACTTCAATAACATCAACTGCAGGGACATCCATCATATTGGCAAGCTCGCTAACCGATACGAACTCGGTTACTTTAAGAACGCTTTTCTCCTGTTCCTGGCGTTCCATCTCCTCCATGTGACGAGCGCTTACAAGATCTCTCTTTTCACGGCGGTATTTTGAACCTTTTGATTTTCCTCCTTTTGCGGTGAGGCGAGCTAGGGTTTCCTTTATTTGTTTTTGAACCTCTTCCTCGCTAACCTCCTGTCGAAGCTGCTTTTTCTTCTTGGTTCGCTTTGTTAGCTGACTTCCTCCGCCCTGTTGTTTTTGTTGTCCTGAGTCCGCCTTGTTTTCTCCTCCTGGAATACTTACTTTCTCGTCCTTACGAATTCTTTTCCTACGCTTTTTCTTGGATTTACCGTTATCTGCCGAGGAGGCAACGGGTTTTTTCTTCGATTCGATATTTGTAAGATCGATTTTGCCTACTACTGTGGGTCCAGAAAGTTTCTCAATTTCTGAACGGTAAACCTCTTGCTCGGGTTTTGGTGCTTGGGGTTGCGCCTGCTTTTCAGGAACGTCAACAGGTTTTTCTTCGGGTACCACTGCTGGTTTTTCCTGCTTTGCTGTTTCTGGTTGAGCTTTTTCCTGCACGTTCTGATCCTTCTTCTTCACTACCTTTTTCGTTGATTTTTTCTCTTCCTCAAGCTCAACTTTCCCGAGCACCTTGGGTTGCTCTATCTTCTCTACAACCGTTTGAATGTGTTCAATTTTCTTAGGTTCAATCTCTTTGGCGGGTTTCTCCGTTTGCTCCTTCTCAACCTCCTTCACTGGAGCGGGTTCTGCCTCCTCCTCCTTAGGCGATTGTTTCTTGATAGTTTTTTTGCCTGAAACTGATTCAAGATCGATTTTCCCGGTAACCTTCAAGTCAATTTTTGGTTTGGGAGTATCAAATGTTTCCCTTTCAGGGGTTGTACCCTTAACAATAAGTTCGCGTTCGTTATCTTCCACTTCCTCTTCTGAAACATCTTGTGATTGTTCAATATCATCAATTGATAACGATTCTTTCTTGTCGCGAAGGTTTTTTAAGCTAAGCTTCTGCGATTCCTGCTTAATGCTAATATCGGCACCAAACTCTTTTAACAGAATCTCATGTAAATCTGCATCGACCTTAGCGTTGGGATTGTTGTCAACTTTGTGTCCTTTTTTATTTAAAAATTCTACCAACGTGGAGATTCCCACGTTCAATTCCCTTGCTAACTTGCTTAACCTAATTGCTTTCTCGGCGTTTGTCATACCAGGCTGTTCGAGTTTTATTTTAAAAATTTGGGGGTTGTAACCCTTGTCTATTCGAATTCTGATTTAAGTATTTTAAGTACTTCCTTCACAGTTTCCTCTTCAAGGTCGGTGCGTTTAAGCAGCTCGTTGTAGGGTATTTCGAGAACGCTCTTTGCGGTGTCGCAGCCAATTCCTTTGAGCGTATCAATTACCCAGCTATCAATCTCATCAACAAATTCATCGAGATTCACATCCTCCTCGTCCTCAGTATCTGCTTCACGGAAAACATCTATTTCATACCCTGTAAGTTGGCTGGCCAGCTTAATATTGAAGCCACCCTTTCCAATTGCCAAGGAAACCTCGTTGGGTTGAAGATATACTTCGGCTCGCTTGTTCGACTCGTCAATTTTAATGGCTGTTATTTTTGCAGGGCTTAATGCACGGGTTATGTATAGCTGCGTGTTGTTTGTAAAGTTAATAACGTCAATGTTTTCGTTACGTAGCTCACGAACGATACCGTGGATACGGCTTCCCTTCATCCCAACGCAAGCGCCAACGGGGTCAACCCTTTCATCATAAGATTCAACAGCAACCTTGGCCCGCTCTCCGGGTACTCGAACGATTTTTTTTATGGTAATAAGTCCATCGAAAATTTCAGGCACTTCCAGCTCGAATAGGCGTTCGAGGAAAACGGGTGAGGTTCGTGAAAGGATAATAAGCGGAGTGTTATTCCTCATTTCAACACGAACAACCACGGCTCTTAGCGTATCGCCTTTACGGAAAAAATCGGACGGGATTTGTTCGATTTTGGGCAGCAGCAGCTCATTGCCTTCATCGTCGAGAACCAGAATTTCCTTTTTCCAAACCTGGTATACCTCGCCAGTAATAATATCGCCAATCCTATCCTTGTACTTTGAGTAGATGTTATTCTTTTCGAGCTCAAGAATTCGTGCGGTTAGGTTTTGCCTAAGGGCAAGGATGGCACGGCGACCGAAATCCTCTAGTTTAAACTCATCGGTTACCTCTTCACCCACCTCATAATCATCATCGATGCGTTTTGCTTCCGTGAGGGATATCTGCCTGTTGGGATCCTCTACATGTCCGTCCTCAACAACCTCACGGTTACGCCATATTTCAAAGTCGCCCTTGTCGATATTAATGATAATATCATAGTTATCGTCGGAGCCATACATTTTAATGAGCATATTACGGAATACATCCTCAAGCACGCTCATCATCGTTGGCCGGTCGATGTTTTTGAGCTCCTTAAACTCAGAAAAAGTGTCAATTAAGTTTAGGTTTTCCATCTTATTTTACTACTGTTAATATTGTATCCTAACGGAATGTTACTTCAATTTTTGTTGACTTCACATCTGTGTACAACAAATCAACTTTTTTTGTTACGAGCTGTTTGCGCTTTTTCCCATCCACAAGAACCTTCTCTTCAAACTCAACACAAAACTGCAGGTCGTTAGCATCAGTGAGGTTCCCTTTATACTTCTCTCCATTAAGAGTGACCACGCTAATAGTTCGCCCGATATTCTTTTTGTATTGACGAGGCAACCTCATGGGTTCTGATAACCCGGCTGATGCAACCTCGAGCTCAAAGTCTTCCTGTTCTCTGTCAAGCTCCTGCTCAATAGCTCGGCTAACCATAACGCAACGGTCGATGGTAATCCCATTATCACTGTCGATTGTAACGCCAATTTTATTAGAAGGAGTAACTGTAACTTCAACAACAAACTCACTGTCGTTCAAACAACCTGACACTACCCGTTCAACTATTTGCTTGTCAATCATTCTTCACTTTTTTATAACAAAACAGGGGACTCAGGTCCCCTGGCACGCTAGCGGTATGACGGTGCAAAATTATAATTTTTTTTTTTTTTACAAAACATTTCCCTGAATTATAAGTAAATAAATATTTTATGTCTGTAAAAAGTAGTAAAAAATCATTATCTTATAGCCAAAAACAAACTAATTAACGAGAGTTCGATCTAAGAAATTGCATTTTTCGGATTGCTTCCATAGCGCAATCTGTTCAAAAACAACAAGGTAATAAGGCAGTAACTCAACGAAAGTTAGAATATTTACTAAGGTTCGTAGTGAAAAATAAGGTTTTTAGTCGACATCAACCTTTTCCCTCTTCAAATAACCTTTGTAACATAAAAAGAGAGATAAAACTGAACCTTATCACCTTATTAATCAGCACAAAAAATTTGATCTTACATCGAACTCATGTTAATTATACAAAAAACGTAAAAATATAGGTTGTTTTGATTTGATGTACTGATAACTAAGCATATTTTTGTGTGCTTTTTCTCTTTTAGTTACCAAACACCTAACGTATAATGCTTGAAACGAACAAAAAGAAGATTGTGAACGACCCGGTGCACGGGTTTATTAATATTTCTTATCCGGTTTGCTTCGATATTATTGAGCATCCATACTTTCAACGCCTACGCCATATTCGACAGCTTGGGCTAACCTACCTGGTATATCCGGGTGCTAACCACACTCGTTTTCAGCATGCAATTGGTGCGATGCACCTGATGGAAACTGCTATTAATGTTCTTCGCGCAAAAGGTCATAATATTTCGTACGAGGAAGCGGAAGGCGCATCGATAGCCATACTTCTTCACGACATTGGCCATGGTCCCTTTTCGCACTCACTTGAGCACAGCATTGTTCAAGGGGCTGAACACGAAACTATTAGCAGAAGTTTCATGCAGGAACTTAACCGTCAAATGAACGGTAAACTTTTACTCGCCACTAAAATATTTGAAGGAACCTACCATAAAAACTTTTTACACCAGCTGGTATCGAGCCAGCTTGATATGGACAGAATGGATTATCTGCGGCGCGATAGCTTCTTTACCGGGGTAACCGAGGGAACAATTGGCAGCGAAAGGATTATTAAGATGCTAAATGTTGTGAACGATGAGCTGGTGGTTGAAGCCAAGGGGATATACTCAATTGAAAAGTTTCTTATTGCCCGCAGGTTGATGTACTGGCAGGTTTACCTTCACAAAACAGTAGTTGCCGCAGAGCAGACCTTAATTCGGTTACTTCAAAGAGCCCGCGAGTTGGCACTTAATAATCAGGAATTATTCTGCACCCCTTCGCTGCGGTTTTTCCTTGAGAACTCAATCTCAAAAGTTGATTTTGAGAAAAGTGTTAAAGGAGAACAGCCAAATAAATTGCTTGAACATTTTTCCAATCTTGATGATTCGGACATAATGGTAGCGGCCAAATCGTGGACAAATCACCCCGATAAGGTGCTATCAAATCTGTCAAGGATGATTGTTCTACGAAAACTTTTTCGTCTGGAGCTAAGCAACAACCCTTTCCCAGAAAGCTACATTGATGAAAAAAAGGTTCTTTTCGGCAAAATTCACCCTGAGCTTTCAAACAATGGCAAGTTTTTTGTGTTTTCCGATTCTGTGTCGAACAATGCTTACCAGGTAACCGACGATTCAATAAAAATTCTATACAACTCAGGAAAAACAATTGACATTACGGAGGCTTCGGATATGCTAAGTTCAAACATGCTATCGAAGGAAATTCGAAAATATTTTCTTTGTTATCCGAAGTCTGTTAAGTAATTTTATATTAATTAGCTAGTTTTGTGAAAAATTTAACGGGATATTAACATGGAGTTTACAGCAAAAACCATTGCTGATTTTCTACAGGGAACTATTGAAGGAAATCCAGATATTAAAGTTAACGACATTGCAAAAATTGAGGAAGGAAGACCCGGTGCCCTCTCATTCCTGTCGAACCCAAAATACTCCAAGTATTTATACACAACTCAATCATCCATAGTTCTTATAAACAATGATTTTGAAGTTGAAAAATCCGTACAAGCAACCCTAATTAGGGTTCCGAATGCCTACGAATCGTTCGCCAAACTGTTAAGCTTAGTATCGGCTACGCAGAAGGAAAAGGTTGGGATTCATCCACAGGCTGTGATTGAACCTTCGGCAAAAATTGGTAGCGATGTTTACCTTGGAGCCTTTGTGTATATCGGCGAAAATGTGGTTCTGGGCGATAATGTGAAAATTCATTCCCACACACACATCGCCGACAATGTAAAAGTTGGCGAGAACACATCAATATACGCGGGTGTGAAAATCTACAGCAATTGTATAATTGGCAGGAACTGTTATATACATGCGGGAGCAGTTGTTGGTTCCGATGGTTTTGGATTTGCCCCTCAGCCCGATGGTACCTACCAAAAAATTCCACAGCTAGGGAACGTAATAATTGAGGATAACGTTGACATTGGCGCCAATACCACCATCGATAGAGCAACCATGGGCTCAACAATAATTCGAAAAGGTGTTAAAATTGACAACCTGATTCAAATTGCCCACAATGTTGAAATTGGCGAAAATACTGTTATTGCGGCACAAACCGGAATTGCCGGCTCAACAAAAATTGGTAAAAACTGTATGTTCGGCGGACAGGTGGGCATTGCTGGTCATCTGGTTATTGCCGATGGGGTAAAACTCTCAGCACAAACAGGTGTTTCTAACAATATAAAAACACCCAACGAGGTAATGATTGGATCCCCCGCCATGAACTCCAGAAAGTTTAGCCGTTCATTCGTAGTATTCAAGTACCTCCCCGAATTAAAAACGGACGTTGACAAGCTCAAAAAAATGTTGTTAGAAGAGGAAGGGGAAAAACAATAAAACAGTTACAAAGAAGTTAAAAACAATAATAAATTACTTAAAATAATTATGTCTGAAAAGCAAAGGACCATTCAGAAAGAGGTAACAGTAAAAGGGAAAGGCCTTCACACGGGTGTTGATGTTCAGCTAACCATTTGTCCGGCTGAAGAAAACACAGGATTTGTTTTTCAACGCACCGATGTTGCTAGCCAACCCACCATTGAAGCCGTTGCCGATTATGTAGTTGACACTTCGCGTGGCACTACCCTTGAGCAAAACGGGGTTAAGGTTAGCACCGTTGAGCATGTTCTGGCAGCACTCATTGGGCTTGGCATTGACAATGCGCTCCTGAAGATAAACGGACCCGAGGTTCCTATTATGGACGGCAGCTCCAAATTTTTTGTTGAAGCCATTAAAAAAGTAGGCGTTGTAAAACAAACCGCCGAGCGGGGTTTCTACGTTATTAAAGAGAAACTAGTATACTCCGACCCAACCAACGGAATTGAAATCGCTGCGTTTCCCGACGACTCATTCAGCGTTGATGTTCTAATAGACTACAATTCAAGAGTGCTTGGGAATCAGTACGCACAGCTATCGAACTTTGGCGAATTTGAAGAGCAGGTTTCTCAATGCCGTACATTCGTATTCTTCCACGAGCTTGAAGTACTTCTAAAAAACAACCTTATTAAAGGAGGCGATCTTCAAAATGCCATTGTGATAATGGAGAACGAAGTTCCTCAGGAAGAGCTTGACAGGATAGCTGATTTGTTTAACAAACCGAGGATTCACGTGAAACCCGAAGGAATTCTCAACAACATAGATCTTCACTTTACTAACGAACCCGCCCGCCATAAGCTACTTGACCTAATTGGAGATTTGGCCCTTGTGGGGAGAAGAATTAAGGGGAAAGTAATTGCTAAACGCCCTGGGCACTACGCAAACACAGAGTTCGCAAAGGTTATTCGTAAAATGGCTCGCAAGGAGGCCATGAAACCTAGCGTCCCCACATACGATATAAACCAGCCTCCATTGCTCAACATCCTTCAAATTCGTGATATATTACCTCACCGCCCGCCTTTCTTGCTTATTGACAAGATTCTTCACATGGATCACTCATCGGTTGTGGGCTTGAAGAATGTTACCATGAATGAGGATTTCTTTGTGGGACATTTCCCCAACGAACCCGTTATGCCCGGAGTGCTTCAGGTTGAAGCAATGGCTCAGGTTGGTGGAATCTTTGTTCTGAATACCGTTCCCGATCCAGAAAACTACATTACATACTTCCTGAAAATTGACAAAGTGAAATTTAAACGAAAAGTAATCCCCGGCGACACAATTATATTCCAGCTCCACCTTCTCGAACCAATACGCAGGGGTATTGCGAATATGTTTGGGCAAGCATTTGTGGGCGACCAGCTAGTTATGGAAGGTGAACTCTTGGCACAAATTACAAAAGTTAAGTAAGCATGATACATCCCTTAGCATACATTCATCCAGACGCAAAGATTGGGGTAGATGTTGTGGTTGAACCCTTTGCATACATCGCCAAGGATGTTGTGATTGGTGATAGAACTTGGGTTGGCCCAAACTCAACTATACTTGATGGCGCAAGAATAGGGAAAAACTGTAAAATTTTCCCCAGCGCTGTAATCTCTGCTATCCCACAAGATTTGAAATTTAGAGGCGAGGTTACTTTTGCTGAAATTGGTGACAACACCGTACTTCGAGAATGCGTAACAGTAAACAGGGGAACCTCATCTAAAGGAACCACAACTATCGGGAGCAACTGCCTGCTTATGGCATACGTTCATGTAGCCCACGACTGCATTATTGGGAACAACGTAATCCTTGGGAATGCTGTTCAACTGGCTGGTGAGGTTGAAATTGAAGAGTTCGCCATTCTATCGGGAGGGTGCCTTGTTCACCAGTTTGAAAAAATTGGTGCGCATGTTATGATTCAAGGTGGCTCGAAAATAAACAAGGATGTTCCACCCTACGCAAAGGCAGGAAGGGATCCTATCTGCTACGTTGGGCTTAACACAATAGGGTTACGACGCAGGAACTTTGACCCACAGAAGGTTGCCGAAATTCAGGAAATATACCGAACCCTTTACAACAGAGGTTTGAATGTTACTCAGGCAATTTTTGAAATTGAAAATAACCTCCCCCAATCGCTTGAGCGCGATCAAATTCTCAACTTCATTAAATCGTCAAAAAGAGGTATCATTCGAGGGGTAACCCCAGGAAACCACCCGAACAATGAAGATGATTAACTCTCCTCAAATATATTATTTTAAGGGGCAAGCGGTACTGCTTGCCCCTTTTTTTATAAAAAAACAGGGAAAAACTGTAACGTACCGAATGGAAACTTTGTCTAAAAAATGAAAACCAATTAATTTTACCATTATGGAAGGAGGAGAAGTTTTTATTGCAGCCATTGCAATAATTTTTAGTCACAGCCTAGTTTTTGGCGTTTTCTACTTCATTTTCAGGCAGCGTCATCGTGAACGCATGACAATGATTGAACGAGGAGTAGACCCGTCAATTTTTATCCGCAAGCCAACGGGTAACGCATCAACAGCATTAAAGTACGGCTTGTTTATTACTGGAATAGCGCTAGGGATTTTTGCTGGTTCACTGCTCGACCTTTACTCTCAAATTGAAGATGGTGCAGCATACATCAGCATGATTTTCCTATTTGGAGGGCTTGGCCTTTTAGCTTTCTACATAATTGAGAGAAAGAATGCCAAACGAAACGCAGAGTAATTATCCTACTGAAGAACTAGTTAGGTTAGCGAAAGAGAACCATTCCAATGCCATAGTCCAAATTGTTAACCGGCATAAAGGAATGGTTTTCAACCTCGCATACCGAATTCTTGGAAACTATCACGATGCCCAGGAAGCATCGCAAGACACCTTTGTAAAGGCTTTTCGGAATATAAATGGTTTTAGGGCCGACTGCCTGTTTTCGAGCTGGCTTTATAAAATATGTTACAATACCTGTATCACCTATAAAAAAAGAAATTTGCCGGCGGTAGAGCTCAACGAGAGAATTGTGCATGAAAAGATGCAGCCGCAGCAACCCGTTTTCCTTTCTGAACATTCCGACAGGAAAATATACCTTAATCAAGCGTTAGAAAGTTTACCCAGCGATGATGCCGTAATAGTATCGCTCTTCTACATTGAAGAAATGCCAACTTCAGAAATTGCATCCATAGTGGGGCTAACCGAAACGAATGTTAGAGTAAAACTACATCGGGCCAGAAAGATGCTAAAGGAAAAACTAGTGCACTTACTCCAACACGAAGCAGCAAACTTATAACTCACAACACCATGAATATTGAAGATACAAATATGGAGATTAATGATGCCGAGTTTGATAGATGGCTTGGCAGGGAGCTTAATGAGAGCATGGTTGAACCCCCTGAACATTTCACAGAAATTGTAATGGCGGCCATTGAAAAGCCCCCCCTGAATGGGAGTATTGATACCTTTTGGGTGGTTATTCTTATATCGATATCGCTAACTATGACAGCCCTTGTTGGGGTAATTTACCTTTTCCCTTCGGAACTTTTTCAGCACGTAAATATTTCAAGTTTTCTAACAGTCAGCAATAGTGGCATAAAGAACATCGTTCAGTACGGAACATTACTTTTGCTTGGTGTAGCCGTTTTTTATGTTATCGATAATTTTCTTGAGCATCGTTTTAGGTGTAGGAAACCTATCCCATTATAAAACCTCAACTTAATCCTTTCATCTGCTTTTCCCCAACATCCGGAGAAATCTCAACATACCCCAGTTCCCTAACAATTTCTTGTCCATCGGAAAAAATGAATTTTAAAAATTCAACAACCAGTTTCCTGTCGGGCTTCCCTTTTGAAATGAAGTACAATTCTCTGGCAGGGGGTGAAGTGATTATCCCATTTTTAATTGCTTCAAGCACATTGTTAAGTGAGCCATAAAATAACTCCTGCTCATCGAGTTTCCCATTCCCATTAAAATCGACAGGAACAATGCACAACCCCTCAGCAACCTTCCTGGTTTTAAAGTCGAACACGTAGGCCAGGTTATTATAACCAAAACCAAAAGTGTCAGTCCTTAGCGCATTTGCAACCCCTTGGTCGCCAAATACTTTTTCGCCCAGCAAATCATCCTGCTGAACTCCAAGGTACCTAGCCCAAACTCTACCTGCCCCACAAGCATCTGAACGTGTGTAAATGTTCAACCTATGCTCCGACTCCACCTGAAGAATCTCACTCCAACTTGTATACTCCCCAGTAACAAAAATCTTTCTGAATGAAAGTGAATCAATCCCTTTTCCCCTAATCAAATCAAGATATGGATTTGCTCCAGATACAGTAGGTAGAACCGCATCTTTTGCAACAAGAATACTATACAGGCCATCACGCATTTCATCTGAAAGGTTACTGGAGAACATCGCTAAATCGACCTTCTGGGTGAGTAAATCGTTTATCCCTTTTTCTGTCCCCCCTGCCGAGATATCAAAGTGTACCTTTGGATGAATCTTCATAAACTCCTCAGCCCAACGAACCGTTAGTGGGTAGAGCGCAAACGCTCCAGAAATTGAAATATTCCCTTCAAACTCTTGCTCTGTTTCAATCCTGTTGCCTTTGGTATCGCAACCAAGAACAAAAGCTGCAAGAATGAATGCAATAAAAAGTTGCCTTAACGGCGCAACCCAAGATGTGGCGTTCATTTTTGAGTTCAACAAATTAGTATCCAAGAAGCCAATAGGAACTACTAGGGTTTTGAAGTCGAATACGTTCAAGTTCTTTTAAGGCTACGTTTCGGTCTGAGAATTTAACCAAAGCAACCCGGTACCTACCATCTCCATGAATAATTTCTGGGCGAAAGCCCTTTGATAAAAGTTGATTATAGTGTTTTTCTGCATTCTCCATGCTTGCATAGCTTCCAGAGATGATGTAATAATTTTCATGTCCTGCACTTTCCTTCTCTTGGTAGAAAAGGGCTTGCTTTTTATTGCTCTTTGTTTGTACCGATTGCGCCACAGGATCCTCGTCGGAAGTTACTCCTTTCTGCTGGGCCGCATTGTTTTCATTGTTGGTATAGGCATCATGGGGAGTAATTATCTTCTCCTCAGGTTCTGTATTCGTAATACTTATTGGGCTGTGCTTGGGATTTTTGTCATTCACTACAAAGAAATCAGCAAAGAAAATGAATGCAACAGACAAAAATAATCCAACAATGACCACTGCGGCAATAATTCCGTATCCCAACTTTACTTTACTTCTGTTTAAAAACTTCACATTCTCCTTATTTTGCACAGAGACTTTTCCCTTCAATGTTAGGGTTTGTAGTCCGTATGTTGAAGAGGCGAGAAGTTGCTCTTCAACCTGTGTGAAAATAACACTGCCCTTCTCGTCCTTCGATAGCTCACCAAGGTTGTCGAAAACAATTTTATTGCCCCCATTGAGGGAGGTTTTCACCCCCTCAACAAAACTATTGGCCAGCTCGGCAGCATCATCGGGCGTAAGCCCGAATTTTTCCTGAAGGTACCTTTCCAGCGCCTCATCGTTAAAGCGTCTAGATGTGTCGAAAATTACGGACTGAATTGGGGGCATGTACCTATCGCCACTGGGCGACAACCTGGCAGGAGTGTAGGTACAAACGAAACTTCCCAACCCGGGTATGCTGGCAAAATTATTTTTCCAAAGGATTTCTTTGAATACACTTTTCAATTCCAAGGCATCTGATTTTAGTAAAAGCAAAAATATGTAAAAAAATCAGGGAAATCAATGCAAAAAATGGAATAAATAGTTAATCCCATGGGTAATAAGGGGCATTTACAAACATTGTTTTGCGAAATTAAAAAGATGGTTTTACTTTTACATCAAAAATAATTATAGGATGGTATTCCTTTACAACCTGGCAATCAGGCTATACTATTTACTTGTTGTGGTAGCCTCCAACTTCAACGCAAAAGCAAAACTTTGGGTACAAGGACGTGAAGATTGGGATGAGAACCTCAGCTCGATGATTAGCCCTAACTTTCCAACGGCATGGTTTCACTGTGCTTCCTTGGGTGAGTTTGAGCAGGGAAGGCCATTGATTGAAGCATACCGCAATCACTACCCCGGGCACAAAATACTGCTTACGTTCTTCTCCCCTTCTGGCTACGAAGTAAGAAAAAATTACAAGGGGGCTGACTACGTATGCTATCTCCCTCTGGATACAAAGAAGAATGCGACACGATTCATCTCCATAGTTCGGCCAGCTGTTGCTGTGTTTATCAAGTACGAGTTTTGGCACCATTACCTAAACCAGCTAAACCGAAACGAGATTCCTACCTACGTAGTTTCAGCAATTTTTCGACCCTCACAGGTTTTCTTTAAGTGGTACGGGGTTTGGTATCGAAAGTTTTTAAAGAACTTCAACCACATTTTTGTTCAGAACCGCCAATCGTTGGTTCTTCTTCAAACAATTGGGCTCGATAATGCAACTGAAGCAGGCGACACACGTTTTGACCGTGTATACGAGGCTGCTGAAAATGCCCTTGGTTTGCCCTTGCTTGAGGAGTTCTCAAAGAACTCAACCGTACTAGTTGCCGGAAGTACTTGGCCTAAGGATGAAGAAATTATTGCATCGTACTTAAGAAAAAATCCCGGGAAAATAAAGCTAATAATTGCCCCGCACGAAATTGATTTGCAACGAATTAACCGTTTCATTAGTAGTCTAAACGTTCCTACCTTACGATTTACCCAACCATCTGCAATTGACTCGGCTGAGGCTCAAGTTGTTGTAATTGACACCATTGGTGTTTTAGCTTCTGCATACCGCTACGGAACCATTGCCTATATTGGAGGCGGGTTTGGCGCAGGCATTCATAACACCCTGGAGGCAGCAACTTTTGGTATGCCAATCCTTTTTGGCCCCAACTACAACAAGTTTCGCGAAGCGGTTGAACTTATCAAGCAAAACGCGGCATTCTCCATTTCCAACGAACAGGCATTCACCACCACAATTAACACGCTACTCTCCGCTCCCGATACAATAGAGCAAGCATCGATGGTTACTAAAAAATATGTGCTTGCAAATGTTGGAGCCACCAATAAAATTCTTTCAGCAATAGGCCCACGAATAAGAGTGAGGTAACTTTGGGCTTCTACTCCAAAACAAATTTACTAACGGATTGTTCCACAAATTGATTTGCTTTTGCACACAATTTTGAGGAGTTTATACATTGAAGTATCAATTTTTTTTCTTTACTTCACAAGCATATAAAGTACATTGGAAGGAGTGTCATTTATTTTAAATAACAATTTGATAATCTTAACCTAAAGAATTAATTACCAAAGAACAATATTTTAGTACACCTTTTTTGGATACCTAACCTAAAATTCAAATCTATGAAAAACAAAAAGTTTTTATTTACCCTGCTGCTCGCAATCGTTGGGTTGTACGCCATGGGGCAAGTTACCACATCGGCACTTAGTGGTCAAGTGGTTGGTAGTTCTAACGAACCTCTTCCTGGTGCAACAATAATTGCCACACACGTTCCGTCAGGAACTCAGTATGGTACATCAACAAACCCTGAGGGTCGTTTTAATCTCCAAGGGATGCGCACCGGCGGCCCATACACTGTAGAAGTAACTTTCATTGGATATTCCAAAGAGACATTCTCAGAGATAAGTCTGTTTTTGGGGCAAACATTCAATTTGGATGTTGTTCTAAAAGACGAAATGTTAGAACTTAGTGAAATTGTGATTGTTGGCGTAAAGTCATCTGCGTTTAAAACGGATAAAACCGGAGCTGCCACAAACATATCTAATGAACAGCTAAAAGAGATACCAACTATTAACCGGAGCATTGAGGATATTGCCCGCATTTCGCCTTTTGCCAATGGGATGGGATTTGCCGGAGGAGATGGAAGGTCTACCAACTTTACTATCGACGGAGCAAACTTTAACAATAACTTTGGATTAAGCGATAATCTTCCTGGAGGGGGAAATCCAATTTCATTAGACGCTATTGAAGAAGTTCAGGTGGTTGTATCACCTTTCGATATTCGTCAGACCAACTTCATTGGAGGAGGTATTAATGCTATTACAAAATCAGGTACAAACAAATTCTCCGCCTCACTATACAACTATTTCACAAACCAAAATATGAGGGGTAACAAAATTGGTGATAATGATTTTGGTGTTCGCGATGAAGAATCTAAAAAGATTTACGGTGTAACACTAGGTGGTCCAATTATAAAAAACAAGCTGTTCTTTTTTGTAAACGGTGAATTCGAGTTACGTCCAGAACAAGTAGTAATCTGGAGACCATCTCAGGACGGGATTGCCAATACAGATCTCATGCTATCACGTGCAAGTGTTTCTGATATGGAGCAAGTAAAGCAGCACCTAATTGCTAACTATGGTTATGATCCTGGATCATACAATGATTACCCTGCTGATATAAGCAACAGAAAACTTTTAGCTCGTATTGATTGGAACATTAACCATGCGAATAAGCTGAGCCTAAGATACAACTACACAATGAATCAGTCATGGAATCCAACTAATGGTAACTCAACAGATGCCGGATTCCGTAACAGGGCTATGAATCGTATTTCGCAATATTCCATGGCCTTCTCAAATTCTACATATTCCATGGACAACATTGTGAACTCATTCTCACTTGATCTCAATAGCCGTTTCTCGAATAGTGTTTCTAACCAGTTTTTAGTAACCTACACCAAAATAAATGATATGAGAGGTTCCAATTCTGAGCCATTCCCATTTATTGATATCATGTATGGTGTAAATGAAGATGATTCACAAATACTTGAACCTTACATTTCTGCTGGCTATGAACTATTCACATGGAACAATGGTGTTAACAACAATATATTTAACGTTGTTGATAATGTGAACTTTTTTGTAAATGATCATAAATTTACATTAGGAGCCAATTTTGAGTATCAAATGGCAAACAATTCATACATGAGGAACGGAACAGGATATTATCGATATGCCAGCTTAGAAGATTTCTTAAACCAAGCAGCACCAAGGGACTTTGCACTTACCTACGGCTATGCAGGAGAGAAAAATCCTGCTGCAGAAGTTGCCTTTAATCAGGTTGGTGTATACGCACAGGACGAGTGGACTGTTAACTCAAAACTAAAATTCAATGTAGGGATGCGTGTTGATTACTTGAAATATGTAGATAATATTATCAGGAACAACGCTATATACGATCTAGATTTTGGAGGGAAAAAGATTGATACGGGGGAATGGCCTACAGCCAAAGTTCAGGTTTCGCCCCGATTAGGTTTTATTTGGGATATTAAGGGAGATCAAACCATGAAGTTACGTGGTGGTACTGGAATGTTTGCAGGCAGATTGCCTTTGGTGTTCTTTACCAATATGCCCACCAACTCAGGAATGGTTCAAGGCAGCTATGCAGCCGTTACAAGGTACGATGGTGCTACGGGGATTATCACAAGTGTTGATCCTAACCTAGCATTACTTGCTGGGCCTATGATTACAGATGTTAACCAAATGATAGAACTTTTAGGCCTTCCAAATACTATTTCTCCCGAAGACGGTGTATTGCCTCGGGATATTAATGGTATAGATCCTAATTTCAAGATGCCTCAAGTTTGGAAAACTTCCTTAGCATATGAATACAATGCCCCTACATCCTTCCCATTATCAGTAACTCTAGAAGGAATCTTTACTCAAACCCTCAACGGGGTTATGCTAAAGAACTACAACCTAAAGCAACCCGATGAAAGCTGGCAACGTTTCAACGGACCTGACGATAGGTACATTTATCCGGCAATCGACGATTTGACATACACAACCAGAAATGCATACATCCTTTCAAATAATAGTGATGGATGGGGAGCGATAGGAAACATTTCAATTTTTGCTGAGCCTATCAATAATTTAAAAATGATGTTTGCATACACACAAACCGAGTCAAAGGAGATCTCTGGCATGCCAGGTAGTAATGCAGCATCTGCTTATAACGGGCTTATTCAAATAAACGGACCTCACTTACCGTTAGTTCAACGTTCTCAGTTCGTTATTCCATCAAAAGCAATTGCATCTGTATCATACAGAATTCCATATGCAAAGGATTACATGGCCACTACTGTTAACCTACTTTACTCTGGGTATTCACCTTATGGGAACAGTTTTACATATTCAAATGATATGAACGGTGATGGAATCGCAACTGATCTAATTTACATTCCAAAAGAAAAAGGGGATATAAATTTCATTAGCGATGCTGATGAGAATGCATTCTTTGCTTTCGTTGAGCAAGATAAATACTTGAGTAAACATAAAGGGGAATACGCAGAAGCTTATGCCGCAAGGGCACCTTGGGTTAACCGTTTTGATTTGCGTTTCACACAAGACTTCAATGTTTTCGTTAGCAATCAAAAAAACACCATACAACTCACTCTTGACTTCGTTAATTTTGGAAACTTAATTTATAGTAAGTGGGGTATTCCACAAAACATGTACATAAGCAATAATGGCCAAATTCTTAATTACGAAGGAATGGATGCTGAAAGAAATCCAAGTTTTTCGATGGCTACAGATGACGAAGGTAATTTCTTAAAGGAAACATACTCAACTTACTATAACTATACAGAAGTTTGGTATCTCCAAATTGGAGCAAGATATATTTTCTAAACATCTGAAAGTTGTATATATGTCGATCAATTATATTCGATGCTTGATTGACCTTTGAATAGTAACTTTTCATACTTTAATAATGAGGCTGCCTCACATTCGAGGCAGCCTTTTTTTATTACTACTACCACAAAAATAATTTTGGATATAATACTTCTGCTTGCTAACTTGTCCACCCTTTTTCCTTAATAAATTTACACACAACAACATGCTATTGCACTTGTTGTCAAATATATAAATAAACTAATTGATTAATTAAACATGAGTAAACATTTACTTAAAGCATTTGCTACCCTACTACTTTTAGCTACAGCAAATTTGCTCTCACTAGCGCAGGGAACCGTTAAGGGCGTTGTTGTCGATGCCATTAACCAGGAACCACTTATTGGTGCAACCATAATGGTTGAGGGAACAACTACAGGGGTAAGCTCTCTTCTCGATGGATCGTTTTCCCTATCAATTCCCGATGGGAAATACACCGTTATTATTAGTTTCATTGGCTTTTCGGATAAGAAGATAGATGTTGAAGGAAAGGGAGTAACCGATTTAGGGAGAATTGAACTCCAGAGCGAAACAGTTGACCTAGAGGAGATTATGATAGTTTCCTCCATCGTACGGGATAGGCAAACCCCCGTTGCAGTTTCAACCATAAAAGCAGAAGTTATTGTTGAAAAACTTGGAACTCAGGAGTTCCCTGAGGTATTGAAGTCAACTCCCAGCGTGTACTCTACAGCTGCAGGGGGTGGCTATGGCGATGGCCGTATTAACCTTCGAGGGTTCGACTCAAATAACATTGGAATGTTAATAAATGGTGTGCCTGTAAACGATATGGAAAGCGGAAAGGTATACTGGAGTAACTGGGCTGGCCTTTCAGATGTTACACAATCAATGCAGGTGCAACGCGGACTGGGTGCTTCAAGGCTTGCCCTAAGTTCTGTTGGTGGAACCATAAACATTGTTACTCGAAGCACCGATGCTAAAAAGGGAGGAAGCGTATCCTATGGAGTTGGAAACGATGGGTACCAAAAGGTTTCCCTAACCCTCTCAACCGGGCTGCTCGATAATGGCTGGGCAATAACCGCTTCGGGAAGCAAAACCGTGGGCGATGGTTACATTATGGGCGGAAACTTCGATGCATGGTCGTACTTCTTTAATATTAGCAAGAGAATCAACGACAACCACACCCTTTCCCTAACAGCGTTTGGAGCCCCACAGTGGCACAACCAGCGTTACACCCGGCAGCTAATTCAAACCTACCGTACCAACAAGGATGGAATACGCTACAACCCCGATATGGGCTACAAAAATGGCGAAGTTTACACAACATCGTACAACTACTACCACAAACCCCAAATATCGTTGAACCATAGCTGGAGCATCGCTCCATCAACAACACTTTCAACCTCGGCGTATATTTCCCTGTCGAAGGGAGGAGGAAGAAGGGTTTATGGTGACCAATCGTCCTGGCTATGGTACGATAGGTACACTGGGCTTCCCTCCGAAAACACGAAACTTACTCCTGATGGCTACCTCGATTTAGATGCCGTAATGCAAGCAAACAAAGAGTCTATTGAGTCTCAGGCAATTATTGCAAATGCGGTAAACTCGCACGATTGGTACGGGATGCTTTCCACGTTAATCCATGATATTGATAACCTAAAACTTACCGGTGGGCTCGATTTACGTTACTACAAGGGCTACCATATGTATGTGATTGACGATTTGCTTGGTGGTGAGTATTTCTTGAATACAAGTGATATAAATCGCCCCGAAAACACTCTCCTTCACGAGGGAGATATTGTGAACTACCATAACCTGGGAGAAGTTGGCTGGGCCGGACTTTTTGCGCAAGCCGAATACGTAACCTCTCTTTACTCGGCATTCCTATCAGCATCGATTTCCGAAACGGCCTACCGTAGGACCGACTACTTTAACTACCTCGACAGCGATCCTCTACAGCAAACCGACTGGAAAGGGTTTATGGCATACAGCGTTAAAGGTGGAGCCAACTACAACATTTCAGACGCACACAATGTATTTGTTAATACGGGTTACTTTACCCGCGCCCCCTACATGCGATACGTATACTTGAACAATGAGAACGAATTAAACGATGGCGTGAAGCACGAACGTGTTTTCTCAGTTGAATTTGGCTACGGTTACAGAAGTAGAATTCTTAGCGCAAACCTAAGCCTTTACCGTACAAACTGGCTCGATAAGGCTCTTACACGAAGCGTTGCCGATGTAACAGCAAACATTACTGGCCTTAACGCTCTTCACCAAGGAATTGAAGCAGACCTTATTTTCAAACCAACTGAAGAGTTAGATGTAAGGGCTATGATCTCCATTGGCGATTGGGTTTGGACTGATGATGTAGTTGCTGACCTTTTCGACGACGAACAGCAACTTATCGCTACCGCTGAAGTTTACGCTGGCGGTTTACATGTGGGCGATGCTGCCCAAACAACCGCAGCGGTTGGCTTCGACTACGAGGTACTTCCCCGCTTCAAAATTGGAATGGACATTAACCATTACGACAGGCTCTACTCGTTTTTTGAAGTTGAAAACAGGGGAGACATTAAGCAAAAAGGAATTGATGCCTGGGAGCTACCATCCTACCAACTCCTTGATTTAAGCGTTAGGTACGACTTTAAAATTGGATCGCAGAAAGCTTCAATTTTCGGAAAAGTAAACAATATCCTTGATACCGAGGTTATTAGAGATGCCACGGATGGTAGTAGTCACGATTATAAAACCGCTTTGGTTTACTTTGGGGCTGGCAGAACCTGGAGCATGTCGCTTAGACTTAAGTTTTAATTTCTTACTCAAATAGTAATTGCTATGAAAAATACAAAACACATCATACTTTTCAACGCTCTACTGGTAATGCTACTGGCTAGCAGCTGCGAACCAAACAAGGAGCTTTATGAGCTACTCGATGCCGACCAGAAACCGTATAAAAAAGCCATTGAGTTCACTCTAACTTCCGACGACTACAACTCGTTTGGAGGAACGATAAAAGAATACCAAGCGTTTAATGATACCCTACCTGCAAAAGACAATATCCCAACTCTACTAAGCAATAAATACATTGCCTTAAACATTGAGAGCAGCGCACAGGTTACCTTTAACCACCTCATGATTCATCCTTTGTGGTGGGACTCAGGCTTTGGTTACGAGCTAACCAAGGATGACTACAATTATATTGGTGTTGACGGGGAATTCTCCGAGGAGAACCCTTCCACACAGTACCTACCTTTCTTCCTTCTTAAAAAATTCCCTGAAGCAGAAGAGGATGACATGCAGAAGGTTATTTATAAATACCTTCTGGAAGAGGAAACCATTCTTAATATGGATGAGTACCAGTTTAATGGCTCCGAGTGGGTTTTCCAAACTACTACTGAGAATATTCCGTTTGTTGGTTACGAGCTAACCGATGATGATTACTTTGTGCTAGGCGGAGAAATTGCAGAAAACAACAACTTTAGCGAAACCTCAAACCCCGATAATTACCTTCCGGTTTTCCTTAAAAACAAATTTCCATACGACCCTGTTCTTTCAGTAAGGGTTGTAAAGTACAAATTCTACGAATCGTCGAAAGCAGTAATTGAAAAGATTGATAAGTATGTATTTAACGGGATAGTATGGGAAAAAACATCGGAAATTGAGGAGAGAACCGAGCAGTACGTTTATGGTGAACAGGGATGGGCTTTTGATCCAACTGTAACCTATAAAATGACCAAAGACGACTACATGTACATTGCGGTTAACGACCCCATTCCCCACCCTACCTACGATGACTTTGGCTACTACTATGGAGCCAGCGCCTACTACAGCAACTTCGATATTCGCCTAATAGGCAGACGACTAAATACAAAGGATGATGGCACCTACTGGGATCCGGAGCTGGGCGAAATATTCGACAACAATGGCGAACAGGCTGCTATGGATAAAATGATGAGCCGAATTTCGGAGGAAGGAATTCTAATGTTCCTCGAGTACCGTTTCCCCGATGCTGTCTCCCAGATTGGTGGAGTTGATGTTCACTACATCATTCAGTTCGAAACTTTCGCCGATGGATTCATACGTAAATACCCTGAAGTTGAGTACAAATGTGTTGGCTCAAGCCCTGCAAAATTTGAGTTTATAGAACTTCGCGGATTCTATGATAACGAAGAGGAAGAGTAAACTCAATTTTTCATCATAAAATAATAGAGGGGATCGAAAAGTTCGATCCCCTCTATTATTTTTATGGTACTGTGATAATATCTCTTACTTCTTAACCATCTTTACAACCGAGTACTGTCCTTTGTCGTTCTCAAAACGAATGAGGTAAACACCCTTTGATAGTTTAGATGAATTAATTACCATGGAGTTACTTGCATTCTCAACGTTAATAACAACCTGTCCCAAAATATTATGAATAATTGCGCGGGTAATTGTGCCATTCACATTCTCAACATTAATCTGATCGTTAAATGGATTTGGGAAAACCGATGGCTTAGCGAAAGTATTCGCATCAACGCTGGTAGCCTCAACCATATCGGCAAGTGAGCGTGGGAAAATTTGCATATCTTCATTATACTGTGATACGATAGCAACCATATCAACCGGAACGGTTGGAATTTCGGTATCAAAGTAATCTAACGCCGAAGACATGCTAGGTGTACGAAGAACGCTGGTACCACTGGCATCGAAAATATCATACGATTTACTTGGCGAAAAGGTAGTCTCATCGGTATCGAACTCAACGCCAAGCACCTTAACAAGCATCGACTGATGGTCGGTTGTTAGCTCGCTTAGGGTAACTTCAAGTGGGGTAACCTCGTTTCCTGTTGATGTAGCAGCTCCTGGATCCTCTACCGGGATAAACTGAATCAACCCAGCGTAACTTGAAAGCGTACCTTTAATTCCAGTAACACCGTCGTATAAATTATACACGGTGGTAATAATTTCATCATCATCGTCAATTACAATTGCTCCGGTTGCATCCTGAATATACTTCTGGTTACGTTGTCCGTGCTGGTGTGTAATTATTGCCTCACCTGTCAAATGGTAAATTATGCTTCCCTCCTCCTGTTGACGTAGAGTTGCGATATCAGCAACCTCAATAGCTTCAGGAGCGTCCTCAATAGTAACATCATCTACGTACCACTGGTGCGCATTTTCCCCCTGATAAACGAATGCGATGTACACAACAGAACCCGCATATTCAGAAAGATCAATAATTTTTTGAGTATAGTTGTTGATGCTCTCTTCCGATTCGTAAATATCAACAAAATCATTATGCTCAGGAACTCCGCTTCCGGTTGAAATTTTCACACCGCTATACCCATAATCGGTCATTAGTCCATTCTTTTCGTAGAATTTCAGCAGTTTTTCACCCTCTGCAGGGATGCTAATTTGAGGAGAAACCAACCACGAATCAGCGGCTCCGCTTTGAACAAAATTATGGAACGCTGCGGCTTCACCACCATTGGCTGCAGTTGTTGTTGCCCATGAGCCGTCGCCTAAACTGAATGCATGCCAGGTAGAAGGGGGAACGGCCTCCTCAAAACCTTCGGTCCAAGGAAACTCCTCTACCATATCGTCGCTAACGGCAACAAGCACCAAAGTTTTGGTAATATCCTCACCTGCTACAACCATTTCTCCCGTACGGGTATGATAGCCTGTCTTCACCACCGAGTAGTTGTATGTACCAGTCGATATTTCTTCAAAAACATAATTTCCTGCTGCGTTTTCAACCTCGTTGAAAGTAACTACAGCATCAGTTATTGCCTCATCATTTTCACCTATTATATTAAAGGTAATGGTGTAGGTTGGCTCCTCCTCGGCGGGTTCAAAATCGGAAGCGAAACGGGCAGTAATCTGCATGGTTTCACCGTACTGCCGTACAATAACCTTTATATTCTGGGCAGCAGAGGGAATGGTGTTGCCAATGTAATCAGCCTCGTAGAACTCCGTTCTAAACACTGCTGCACCAGACTCGTCGGTAACATTGTAGTTTTTCCCAGTGGCAAAATTGCTCCCAATATCTTCGGCATCGAAACGTACTCCGTTTACCAACACCAAACGACACTGATCGTCTGCAGTTAAATCGGCCAAAGTTCTTTCTACATAAGTTTCTTCGTTAGCAGTTGACGTTGCGGCGGGAGGGTTTACTGTTGGAGTAAACTGGAGAAGATTGTTGTAGGCGCTCAACTTTCCCTGAAGCCCGGTAATTCCATCACCAACAGAGTATTCAGAAGTGATAATTCCATCATTATCATCTATCTCAATTCCTCCGGTTGCATCCTGTACCCATTTCTTATTACGGTAACTTTGCTGATAAATTAGTATTACTTCACCAGTAATCAGGTACTCTGTGTCGGTACCAACCTCTTGTGCGCGGAGGTCGGCAATGGTTGCCACTTCAACAACCTCTTTGCTTCCGTTGGTTCCCTGCGCTGCTACATTTTGAACTGCCAGAAAACTAACAAGTACTACAAACATCGATAATAAAGTAAATTTTCTCATAATAAAGTGATTAAGTTAAAAATATGGTACAAAAAAAAATCTTTCATTATTTTAATAACTACAAAAGTAAAAAATTAAGGCTATAACCAAAATTTGAAATCCTGCCAAAAAAAATTGCACGCATTTCAAGAAAAAAAATCAAAAAAATATTGGAAATTTTTTATCATTCTCTTCACATTTTCTTAATAAGCTGGCTGTATTTTAGAAGCTTAAGTCTTTTTTACTGATTACTAGGCTCGTTAATTATTTGCCTGATAATCATATAAATGCGCTGTTGATAACTTTGTTGGATTGTTTATTTCTTCAAGCTCCAAAGCTTGGCTACAGTGAAATGTGTTTTCTAACTTGCATACGTTTTTCTGTTGCCTGAAGAAAAAATTAAATCCTTTTTTTTCAGCAATATAGAGTTTTGTCGCTTAAATAAACCATAAAATAAACAACCTAAAAATGAGTCAGGGGGAAAATATAACTGTAATGAACGAAGTAAAAGAAAAAGTAAAAACCTATTCGTACGAGGATGCATTGGCTGCCTCGGTGATGTACTTCAATGGCGATGAAATGGCCGCAAAGGTATGGGTAAGCAAGTATGCCCTAAAGGATTCTTTCGGTACAATCTACGAACGTACACCCGAGGACATGCACTGGAGGCTAGCCAAAGAAATTGCACGTATTGAGAAGAAGTATGCGAACCCTATGTTGGAGCAACAGATCTTTGATCTATTAAAAAATTTCAAGTACATTGTTCCACAGGGTGGCCCAATGACCGGTATTGGCAACGCTTACCAGATTGCAAGCCTTTCAAACTGTTTTGTTATTGGGAACCGGGGCGATGCCGACTCCTACGGTGGCATTATGAAACTCGACGAGGAGCAGGTTCAGCTGATGAAACGCCGAGGTGGGGTTGGACATGACCTCTCACACATTCGCCCTAAGGGAAGCCCTGTGCTTAACAGCGCGTTAACATCAACCGGCATCGTACCCTTCATGGAGCGTTACTCAAACTCAACCCGTGAGGTTGCTCAGGATGGCCGCCGTGGTGCGCTGATGCTCTCGGTTTCGGTTAAGCACCCCGATGCTGAAAACTTCATCGATGCTAAGATGGATTCTGGAAAAGTAACAGGCGCCAACGTTTCAGTAAAAATCGACGACGATTTTATGCGCTCGGTTGTGGAAGGGAAACCTTACATTCAACAGTACCCTGTCGATTCATCAAATCCTTCCTATAAAAAAGAAACAAATGCGCAGGATATATGGAAAAAAATAATCCATAACGCATGGAAATCGGCTGAACCCGGAGTGCTTTTCTGGGACACTGTAATTCGTGAATCAGTCCCCGATAGCTACGCCGATTTAGGTTTCCGTACCGTTTCAACTAACCCATGTGGCGAAATCCCCCTTTGCCCATATGATAGTTGCCGACTCCTTGCCCTTAACCTATACAGCTACGTTGAAAACCCGTTCACCGCTGATGCAAAGTTTAATTTTGAACTTTTTAAAGAGCATGCCAAGGCTGCACAGCGCATAATGGATGACATAATCGACCTTGAACTCGAGAAAATTGATGCTATACAGGCAAAAATTGACCGCGACCCTGAGGATGAAGAGATAAAAGCCGTGGAACGCAACCTATGGAGTAAAATCCGTCAGAAAGCCATTCAGGGACGCAGAACCGGTATTGGAATAACCGCCGAAGGCGATATGCTTGCCGCTCTAGGGCTACAGTACGGCTCCGACATTGCCATCGATTTTGCCGTTGAGGTTCAAAAAAACCTGGCTGTTGAAGCATACCGTTCCTCCGTTTTGCTTGCAAAAGAACGTGGCCCTTTCCCGGTTTTCGATGCGCAACGCGAGAAGAACAATCCGTTCATTAACAGAATTAAAGATGAGGATGAAGAACTTTACCGCGACATGGTAAAGTACGGCCGCCGGAACATTGCCCTCCTTACCATTGCCCCAACAGGTACAACCAGTTTAATGACCCAAACCACATCAGGCATAGAGCCCGTATTCCTTCCTTACTATAAGCGTCGTCGTAAGGTTAACCCCAACGACAAGAACGTTACCATTGCATTTACCGATGAGGTTGGCGATGCCTGGGAAGAGTTCAACGTATTCCACCACAAGTTTCTGGTTTGGCTTGAGAAAAACGGGTACAACGCAGAGGAGGTTAAAACATACTCCGATGATGAGGTGCAGAAACTGGTTGAGAAATCTCCATACTTCAAAGCAACCTCCAACGATGTTGACTGGGTAAGTAAAGTTAAAATGCAGGGAATGATTCAGAAGTGGGTTGACCATTCCATTAGCGTAACCGTTAACCTCCCCAGCGATATTTCAGAGGAGATGGTGGCAAAAGTTTACCAAACAGCCTGGGAAAGTGGTTGTAAAGGTTGTACGGTATACCGCGAGGGTTCCCGCGATGGCGTTCTAATTTCAACAAAGAAGGGCGAAGAAAAGAATGCTGAAACAGCAGCACCAGCAAAACGTCCTGATGTTCTTGATTGCGATGTTATCCGTTTCAAGAATAACCAAGAAAACTGGATCGCTTTTGTAGGTATGTGTAACAATAAACCCTACGAAATATTCACGGGTCTTTCCGAGGACGACGTACTACCCATTCCAAAGGCGGTAACCAAGGGTCGTATTCTTAAAATTAAGGATGACAACGGTAGCCGATACGATTTCCAGTACGTTGACAAATTTGGTTACACCAATACCATTGGTGGATTGTCGCACATGTTCAATAAGGAGTTCTGGAACTACGCAAAACTAATTTCCGGGGTTCTTCGCAACGGAATGCCCATTACCGATGTTGTAAACCTTATTAGCTCACTTCGCCTTGATAACGAAACCATTAACACATGGAATGCCGGTGTTGAGCGTGCTTTACGGAAATACATTCCTAACGGTACCAAGGCAAAAACAGGGAAGAAATGTACAGAGTGTGGCTCCGATTCGCTAATTTACCAGGAGGGTTGCCTTATTTGCACAAACTGTGGAAATTCCAAGTGTGGATAGAACTTTTTCGTAACTCTCAATAACTTCAGCTCCCACTAGATTTAATTTGGTGGGAGTTTTTTATGCTACCTCTATTCTCAAAAGGCTTGTTTTTGTTGTTAGTTGTATGGTTGAAGAAGAGTTTGGGAAGAGGACTTTAGTTCATCTGTTCCTTCGAAACAAATAGTGTTCCATGAACACGCTCCTGCTTCTTGGTTTTTTTACTGATTCGCAGGTTCTCAATGTATGAGATAAATCGGCCAAGCCAATTCATTTGTAGCGAAACAAACAGGGCAAGCGACCCCATCCAAATTACAGCAAGGTTGAACCAGATGGTATCAACGTACTGGTTGTTAAATTTTTTATAAGGAGCGTAGAAATGCGCTCTTCCCCAGTTATGGCTTGGGTTCGTATAAATTGGGTCGAGTTTTTGAACTACTCTGCTGTCGGATTCAAGGTACTTGTTCACCTCGGTTGAATTAAGAACCCAATCGGCAAGCGCTTTGTTATGGTTGTTCTGTTGAAGCCGGTACACTGCATCGGCTCCGATGCTATCAACAAGGTTGGTGTAAACGCTATCCTTTTGCTGGCGAGCAATATCGCCCATTTCGGCTAAGTTCATTCTTATAAAGAATAGGTAGCCAGCCAGCTCATCGGAAACTTCCTCAGTGAAATCGTTCAGGGTTAGCATGTCCACAAATTCAAATGGTGGAACCACCTTTCGCTCATCTAGCTCCTTTAGCTCGTTCTGAATGATTCGGAGGTTCCGCTCCATTTTTGGCTTATCAACCATTTCACTCACTGCCATACGAGTACACTCCTCCAGGAGGGTTTGCAGGCGCGGAACCAGGAATGCAGAACGGAAGTGCGACTGGGAAATTTTCTGCTCATAGTCGAAGAAGTGCTTATCGAAAGCATTGTCCTTAAACTGTGTTACCGACAAGGCCTCATAGGCCCATCGCGAAACCATAATATCCCCAACTACCGGAGTGTAAACTCGTTTGGTTAAACTTGGGTGAAGGTCATCGAAACGAACAATTGTGCCACTGAGAAGAATTTGTGGTACGAGAATGAACGGAATTGTGATGTAAATGGAAACCACAGAGTTTAATCCCGAACTTATGTTAAGCCCAACCATATTTGCGAAGCAAGCGGTAGAGAATAGAATAAGCCAGAAGTTTAGGGTCATACCTTGAATTTCGAGTATTGAGTTCCCTACAATTACGAAAAGAAACATTTGCAGAGCCGACAAAGCAAAAAGGTAGAAAAGCTTTGAGTTTAGGTAGCTGAACCGGCTAAGGTTAAGGAACGATTCGCGTTCAAGTATCTTCTTGTCGTTAATTATTTCCTCGGCACTAACGATTAGGCCAATAAACATAGCAACTACAATGCTCATAAAAAGGTAGGCAGGCAGGTTCTTGTTGTTGGCAAAAACGTACTCGTTTCCTACGTAATATTTTGTAAAAAAAGCCAGAATAAAGGCCAGAAGCGGAGCCTCAATGAGGTTGATAAATACATACTGCTTATTAGAAATTTTTGAGAGCAGGTTGCGGATACTGAAAACCTTGAACTGAACCTCAATGTTGGGTATGTTGAAGTAGTTTTTGGGAAGAATATCGCGGTGCTTTTTGGGTTCAATCTTATTCTGGATGTTGGTTCTATAGAGTTCGTACCACTGCTTGGGCGTTTTTTGACGCTGGTAGGTGAGTTTCCCGCTTTCATCAACAACCTTGGCCTCAACAATTTCCAGAATTTGTTCAGGATTTAACGTTCCGCACAGCGGGCAACCACTTTCGGTTGAGTTCACCTGCGTGCTCATGGTTTTAAAGTAAACGATGGCATCGGCAGGGTTTCCCGAGTAAATGGGGTAGCCACCCTTGTCGAGAACCCACAGCTTATCGATTAGCCTGAAAACCTTCGATGAGGGTTGGTGAATGTTTACAATTACCAAGCGTCCCTTATTGGCTTGCTCCTTCAGGAGGCGCATAACCATCATAGAGTCGCTTGATGAAAGACCGCTGGTTGGCTCATCAACAAAAAGGATGCCCGGCTCACGCATTAGTTCAAGTCCAATATTTAGCCTTTTCCGCTGACCTCCACTAATCATTTTATTCAGGGGCGAGCCAACCTTCAGGTTCCTTATTTCCCAGAGGTCTAAATCAACAAGAATTTGTTTAACGGTGAATCGGATTTTAAACTCGGTGAAGTTACTGAAGCAAAGTTTGGCGTTGTAGTATAAGTTTTGGTATACGGTTAAGTCCTCGAACAGCAGGTCATCCTGAGGAACGTAGCCAATAATTCCCTCAATGGCCCGGTTATCCTTGTGAATGTCGTAGCCGTTTATGTAAACATTCCCCGATTTGGGGTTAACCTTCCCGGTAAGCAGGTTCAAAAGAGTTGATTTCCCTACGCCACTACCTCCCATAATTCCAATTAGTTGCCCCGATTCCTCAGAGAAGGAGAACTTTTGAATACCGGTGTCTGAATTACGGTAGTGGAACTCAAGCTCATCAGCAGTAAATACTATACTGTGTCTACGAACAGTTTTGAATACGTGGCTTACCAAATCGTTAAAGTAGATTGGCGAAATGCTGGGGCCACGTATTATTGCACCAACCTCAACGAAGTAGGGAATGCCTGAAACTATGAGCATTCCATCGAGGTACAGTTCGGCCGTTCCAAAGTAGCGAAGCAGGAAATCTCCAATAGAGGAAATGTAAAGCAGGCTGAGCTTCCCTTCAATGGTTTCGTTGTAAATGGAGTTTTGTTCCTCCAGCCACTCGGGTTTATTCTGTTCAACCCATAGTCCCTCCAGCACGTCTTCCTTGAAAGGTTGCTTGTTCTCAATTACCAGGAGTTTTTCTGGGTCAATCTCCTGACAATCGGTGTGGAAAACGAAGTATTTTAAATCCCTAGCCTCCGATTCATCAATGTTGAAACTTTCAGAAATTTTATTGAGAATATCCTCGTCGATGGTGGTAACCTTTTTGCCCTCAATCACATATTCAAGTAGTTTGATGAAAGCAATAATCCTGTCGGCTTGGGGTAACCCCTTCCGTATTTGAAGGCAAACCTTATTGGTGTATGAAAGGAGGGTTGTTTGTCCTTCGCTTGTTTCGAGATTGGTTTTGGGAATGTCGCGATGGAAAAAGTCGAGGTAGTTATGAAAAAGTTCTAGGTAATCGGGTATGAAGCGTGGGCTTAGATGCTGCTCAAGAAAAGCGGAAACAATATTTTCTCCCTTTTTGTTTTCACCAGAGGTGAAAGCCATCAGGGCAAAGAGTTGCATTAGAGCATTTAGTATCGATTCACTCATTGGCTAGGGAGAATAGCAACCTTGATTTTTACAACGAACTATCTGTATGACTATTTTAACCGTAAAATGTTACAATATATATAAAAAAACCTGCCAATACAAATGAGTATTGGCAGGTTTTTTTATACGATATATTGCTATATTATTGCTGCACGTACTATTGCAACGGCATCAGAAATTTCCTTAAACTGCTCTTCAGTAAGCTGTTCGCCTTCCACCTTCATAAATGATTCGTTGAGTGGCTTAAGCATTTCCTTCACTTCAGTAACAGCGGAATCGGTTGAAGCGGGTTCCATTAGCTCAAGGAGCTTGTTTAGCGGATCCTTTTGGTTAGCAATAATTTTCATGAAATCCTCGTTGTTTTTGCTAATTATAGCAATTTGGGTTGTAATGTAGAGGCCTTCAATCCAACTTCCTGTCATAACCAGTAACGATATGTTATCTTTCCCATTTTGTGTGAGAAAATCGTATGTATCGTAAAAAGAGTCGGAAATAATGTGAATTAGCGAGTCCTTGTTGTCGATATTTGCTTCTATTCTTTCTGCAAATTGCTTGTTGAATGCGGTTGTGATTTGTAGCTCATCGATTAACTTTTTGGAAACTTTGAGGTAGCTCATGGTTTCCTGCTTCATTTGGTATGTACTGGCGTAGCTTAGGTTGGCACCGTACACGCCAAGGTTAAGAGCTTTGCTCTTTTCGGTGAAGTACTTATCAACGTTTTCAACAGGATTGTTTAAGCTTAGAATGTAGCTGGCTCCTGCTTTGTTCAGCATTTTGGTAACTTCAAATGCGGTTGGCAAAGGGTACTTGGTTACGCTTTTAAATGCTTCCTCCTTGGTAACATGAGTAGCTTCAGCTTCCTCTGCTTGCTTGGCTCCACCTCCGCAGCTAACGGCAAAGAGTGCAATGATTGCAACGGCTAAAATGGCAGTAATCTTGTTGGTTGTCATGGCGTTAAAGGTTGGGTTATTATTAGTTTAACTTTTTCGGGTATATAATTCGTGCATAATTTATAAACATAGCAAATTTAAACAAAAATGTTGGGCAAAGGCAACAAAGAAATAATTTTTTCTGTTAAACTACTTTATTTAGTTAGCTACTCAACAACTGTTAAGTAAAAACTTGGGATATTACTTTCATGAGCGTTCCATTGTGCCTCGCTTCCCCAGCGAGTAAAAACCCTACCTTTTTTCTTACTTACACAGAAAAGTACATTGGCCATTGGTTTTTTTGTTTTATTTACACGCGAAAGTTTATCTTCGTTTAATCCAAATACATTAAGCCATTCAAGTGATAATGCAACTTCACCTTTTAGTATAATATCGTAGCTATTTAAATTAATTTCAACCCATCCTTTCTCTTTGCTTATTCCAATAAAAACATTTTCCTTAAGTAATTCTTTATCAGGAATATTGTTGTTAATATCTCTTATATGTAATCTGAAAAGTGAGCTGTCGAATGATTGGCTATGTAGTCTAACATGCAAACTTTTAAGTTTTACGGGAGATTCTCCTAAGTCCATTTTTGTGCCTATTTCATGACCTTTCCCACGTTGAGTTCCTCCCCATCCGCAAACTTTGAATAGAGACCTGTCTTTAATCCCAATATCACGAACTTTCCCTTTCGGTGAAATTTGAACTGCTTCCAACTCGTATGGCTCATCTACAAGCTCAATAATATTTTCTATTTCTGTGAGTTCCTGAATAGTGAAGCCTGCAGGTTTAAATCCAATCATCGAGAACCGAACAATGCTTTCAGGTGGCTGATCCTTAAGGTGTAAAACAAAGTTACCCGTTGCGTTTGTTACTGTCCCAATGGTTGTATTTACAATGCCAATATTAACGTATTCAATTGGTTCTTTTGTTGATGAGTTAACTACCCTGCCAGCAATTGTTTGTCCATAAACAGGAAAAAGAATAAAAAGGAGGAAGCAGCTGAATACAAATTGTGTAATAAGGTGGAGTATGTTGCTTTTCATGATGCTGCTTAAATAATTATTCTGTCCAACTCCTTTGAGAGAGTTTTTTTCAGGTTGTTGAGCGTAACCAGTCTGGCGAGCAGGCTGTTCACATCGTCGGGTTGTGTTTTGGGGTCGAGGTGCTTAAGCTCTTCCTGTAGCTTCTGAATGGCAATTTGCATCACCTTGCTCTTGTAAACAAGAATTGCTTTGGGTACCGCATGCGTAAGAAAATCCTCCTCGTCGGCAACGTGGGAATGGTGCTTAGCCCATATTTTACTTAGCGTGTGTGGCGAAGATAGAAGGTCGACAGCCACCTTGCTAATTTCACTATCGGGGTGGTTTAGGAAGGTACGACTATCAATTTCGGTTGATTGTTCAAGGAACTTTTTGTACTCATCGAATATCTTCTTATACACAAGGTTTTTGAATTCCAGGTCATCGTTTAAAATTTCATCCACAATGTGCTTGCCAACGGAAACAACTTCAACTTGCTCAGGATTATCCTCATTGTGTAATTCAAAGAATGGTTCCGATCCGTGCTTAAGCAGAAAGTACAGGATCTCTTTCTCCTGCTCCTCGCAGAAAACTTCCTTAACGAATGCAGGAAGAGTCGGCGTTTGTGGCTTTGCAGCATATTGCTGCTCGGGCAGCTGGTTCCTTCCAAGAACCTGTTCCATTCGCTTACGTCGCTGCTTGCCAACTTCGGCGTAAAGCACAGCCTCATCGATATCGAGAATTTTTGTGCACTCCTTAAGGTATACCGTCCGAATTATGTGGTCGGGAATTACAGCGATGGTTTTTACCACATCGGTAATCAGGTTGGCTCGTTGAATGGGGTCGGACTTGGCGCTTTCGAGCAACAGCTTGGTTTTGAAATGGATAAAATCGGTCTCGTTCTCAGCAATGAAGTTGAGAACTTCCGTGGAGCTGTGCGAGCGGGCGAAGCTGTCGGGATCCTCGCCCTCGGGCATGAGAACAACCTTAACGTTCAAACCCTCCTCAAGAATCAGGTCAATTCCTCGAAGCGATGCTTTTATTCCGGCCGGGTCGCCATCGTAAATTACGGTAATATTTGGAGTAAATCTTTTTATCAATCTGATTTGGTCGGGAGTGAGAGCGGTCCCCGAGCTAGCCACAACGTTCTCAACGCCGGACTGGTGCAACGAAATAACATCGGTATATCCCTCAACCAAAAAACACTTGTTCTCCTGGGTGATGCTTTTCTTTGCATGAAAAATTCCGTAGAGCACCTGGCTTTTGTGGTAGATTTCGCTTTCGGGGCTATTCAGGTACTTGGCCGCCTTCTTGTCGGCGGTCATAATTCTTCCGCCAAAACCAATAACCCTGCCGCTTAGCGAGTGAATGGGGAATATTACCCGACCGTGAAAGCGGTCGAATGGATTTCCATCGTTTCGCTCAATGCTAAGCCCCGATTTGGAGAGGAACTCCAGCTTGTAGCCATCGCGCAGGGCGGCTTGTGTCATAGCATCGAACTGGCTCAGGCAGTACCCTAGCTGAAACTTTTCGATGATATCATCGCGAATTCCCCGTTCGCGCAGGTAGCTCAGTCCAACGGCTTTCCCCTCGGTATGCTTATGGAGCGTGTCGGTAAAGTAACGCTGTGCCCACGATGTAACCACCATGAGGCTCTCGTGCTCGTTTCGTTGCCGAATATCGTCGGGAGTAAGCTCCCGCTCCTCAACCTCAATGTTGTACTTTTTAGCCAGAAATTTCAGCGCTTCAACGTAGTTCAGCTGCTCGTGATCCATAATGAAGTTCACCACGTTTCCGCCCTTCCCGCAACCGAAGCATTTGTATATTCCTTTGGATGGGCTAACTGTGAACGACGGTGTTTTCTCGTTATGGAAAGGACACAAGCCTAAGTAGTTAACCCCTCGTTTCTTAAGGGAAACGAAATCCTTCACCACATCCACCACATCGGCTGCTGCAATTATTCGGTCAATTGTAAGCTGGTCAATCATTAGACTTTAGCTGAACTCTTCTTTTTTTGAGCAGTAAAGGTACAAAAAGAGGAAGTGAATTTTTCGAATTTTAATAGAAACTGGCCTATTGATTTATTAAAAAAGCATTGCAAAAATAAAACCCCTTGTACTTTTCTTCTACAAAGGGTTTTTTTGTTGTCCTGTCAGGTCTCGAACCTGAACTCTTCTGATCCAGAGTCAGACGTGTTGCCAATTACACCACAGGACAATTATGCACGCAAAGGTAATAAGTAAATCCATTCGTTGTAGCTCTACTGCTCAGAAATTTTTGCCCAGGTATCCTTAAGCGTTGAGGTTCTGTTGAAAACGAGTTTCCCCGGCTTGCTGTCGTAGTCAACGCTGAAGTATCCGGTACGTTCGAACTGAAACTTCTCAAGGGGTTTTGCTTCCTCCAACGAAGGCTCAAGGTAACCGGTTATTACTTTTAAAGAATTGGGGTTCAGGCCTGTTTTCCAGTCAACTCCTTCGGGCACATCATCCGGATCTTGCTCCATAAACAGCCTGTCGAAAAGCCTAACTTCCGCTTTTACGGCATGCTTTGCCGAAACCCAATGGATGGTTCCCTTAACTTTTCGCCCATCGGGCGAGGTGCCTCCCTTCGAGGAAGGATCGTATGTACAGCGAAGCTCGGTGATATTTCCCTGCGAATCCTTAATCACTTCGTCACACTTTACAAAGTAAGCGTAGCGGAATCTGACTTCAACGCCAGGTGCCAAACGGAAGAATTTTTTGGGAGGATCCTCCATAAAATCGTCACGGTCGATGTAGAGTTCCCTTCCGAAAGGAACCGAACGTTTCCCAGCTGTTTCGTCCTCGTGATTGTTTATGGCTTGTACCTCCTCATACTTCCCCTCAGGGTAGTTGGTAATAACAACCTTCAGGGGATTAAGAACCGCCATACGGCGTTCGGCGCGCTTATTCAAGTCCTCACGCAGGCAGAACTCAAGCAGCGAGAGGTCGATTACATTATCGCGCTTTGCAACGCCCACTCTTTCTGCAAAGTAGCGAATTGATTCGGGAGTGTAGCCCCTGCGGCGTAGGCCGCAAATTGTTGGCATACGGGGATCGTCCCATCCGCTAACAAATTTCTCCTGTACAAGCTGCAGAAGTTTACGCTTGCTCATTACCGTGTAGGTTAAGTTTAGGCGGGCAAATTCGTGCTGGTGCGAGGGGAAGATTTCCAACTTCTCAATAAACCAGTCGTACAGTGGGCGGTGTACATCGAACTCGAGCGTACATATTGAGTGGGTAATTTTTTCAATCGAATCGCTCTGGCCATGTGCGTAGTCGTACATTGGGTAAATACACCATTTGTCGCCTGTACGGTGGTGGTGAGCATGGATAATTCGGTAGAGAATCGGGTCGCGCATGAGCATGTTCGGATGCGCCATGTCGATTTTTGCTCTCAGCACTCGGCTCCCATCGGGGAACTCACCAGCCCGCATTTTCCGAAAAAGGGTAAGGTTCTCCTCTGCCGAACGGTTACGCCAGGGGCTATCCTTCCCAGGCTGCTTTACGGTGCCACGGTTGATCCGAATTTCCTCCTGCGACTGGTCGTCAACGTAGGCCAGCCCTTTTTTTATCAGCTCCTCAGCCCAAATGTACAGCTGCTCAAAGTAGTCGGAGGCGTAAAACTCATTTGCCCACTGGAAACCAAGCCACTGTATATCTTCCTTTATGGAATCAACGTATTCAACATCCTCCTTGGTAGGATTAGTGTCATCAAATCGGAGGTTGGTTTTTCCACCATACTTTTGGGCGAGCCCAAAGTTTAAGCATATAGATTTTGCGTGTCCAATATGCAAATATCCATTGGGTTCGGGAGGGAAACGGGTTAGAACTCTTCCTGAGTGTTTTCCCGATTTGATGTCCTCCTCAATGATTTCTTCCAAAAAGTTCCGAGGATTCCCTAATACGTCTGAATTGATGTTTTCGCCAGTCATTTTCCTAACATTTAATTCCTTTGGGAAAGTCCAAAGCGTGCAAATTTACAATTTTTCCAAATACTATTACAACTAAAAGTTTGACTTTGAACGTTGCAGTATAGTAACTTTATAGAAATTGTAAAAATAACTATGAAATCAACTAATTTATTTCATTGGCTTCCACGGATCATTGGTATTCTGGCGATTCTTTTTGTAAGCATGTTTGCCCTCGATTCATTTTCTCCTAATCTAACTGCTTGGCAGCAGATAGGTGCATTTTTAACACACCTTATTCCTAGCTACATTCTTCTCGTTTTACTTATTGTTGCATGGAAATGGGAATTTGTTGGAGGGATTATTTTTATTGCGATTGGAGTTTTAACCAGCCCTTGGGTATTTATACATAACTACAGGATGAATGGTTCTGTTGGATTGAGTTTGGTGGTAATCCTTTCAATAACAATACCTTTTGCGCTGGTTGGAGTTTTATTTCTGATAAGTTACTATCGAAAGAAAAAGAAAGTTGTTGATAGTTCTAATATATCTGGTTGATGATATAAAAAAGTTTATTTTTGTAACGATTAAACACATGTGGTAAAATAAATAAAAATCAGGTAATTGTGGTATTGTTGAGGGTGGTTTAAAATTTTAATAACTTCTTGTTACAAAAACGCTGATTTTAAAATGATTTTGTGTTTTCTTTGTGTCCCTGTCTACCCTGACTTCCGTTAGGCAGACGACAGGTAGATTTTAGTCTTCGTGGCTCATTTTTGCCACTAAGTCGCTAAATCACCAAGAAACACGAAGAAAGAAATTTAGTTAATTGTTCAACACATTTTAAATAAAAGACAACTTGGCAATAATCGAAATTGAAAATATGGAGTTTTTCGCCTACCACGGATGCTACAAGGAGGAGCAGGTGGTTGGTAATCAATTTATAGTAAATCTTACGCTAAAAACTTCGTCAACCGAAGCAGAAAAGAGCGATAGGTTGAAGGATGCGCTGAACTACCAGCAGGCGTACCAAATTGTGAAGAAAGAGGTGGCCGTAACATCTCACCTTCTTGAGCATCTTTGTGCCCGAATTTTAGATTCGCTATTTGAGCAGCTCGAACTACTGGAGGATGCCACGGTGAAAGTTTCGAAGATGAACCCGCCCATGGGCGGAAAAATGGAGCGGGTAAGCGTTACCCTTTCCCGAAGCAGGTAATGGGCTGCATAGTTTTTAAACCTTGCCCCCGCTGCGGGAGCTTGTTCGACTGCTACTGCCAAACCAATTACCAGTGCTGGTGCTCAAAACTAAAGCTAAACGAGGAAGTTTTAGGGAAACTATCCCAACAGTTTCCCGGTTGTTTATGCCCGAACTGCTTGGCGTTTTATGCTGAAAAAAATTGCGAAAACAACAAAATTGAACCAAAAACGTAGAATTATATACTGAGTAAATAATTTTTTTTATCTTTGCAGTCCGTTAAAATAATGGTCTCGTGGCCGAGTGGCTAGGCAGTGGTCTGCAAAACCACGTACAGCGGTTCGATTCCGCTCGAGACCTCAAAAAAGAGCGCTTACTGTACCCTGAGCCAGTCGAAGGGATAGTAAGCGTTCTTTTTTATGCCTTATTCTTGTGGAAAGTTGCGTAAACAGTTGGAACAACCAGCAGCGTTATAAAGGTTGAAACCAACAAGCCTCCAATCATTGTTATTCCCAGCGGCTGGTAGGCTTCGCGTCCCATTCCGTTGCTTAGCGCAAGCGGAAGCATTCCAAGAATTGTAGTTAAGCTAGTCATTAATACCGGACGTAATCGGCTTCTCCCCGACTCCTGAATTGCCGCGTAAACTTCCATGCCTCTTTTGCGAAGCTGGTTTGTATAGTCAACCAGAACAATTCCGTTGTTCACAACAATTCCGAGCAGCATAATTACGCCAACAAACGTGGTAACGCTAAGGGTAATCCCGGTTAGCTTGAATGCCCAAATAACGCCGATAAAGGTGAGCGGAACGGCAAACATAATTATGAACGGATCCCTAAACGATTCGAACTGGCCAGCCATAACCATGTAAACCAGCGCAATGCCGAGGAAGAAAATCAGGTAAAGATCGGAGAACGATTGCCCCTGCTGTGCGGTTTGCCCAGAAAGAGTGACATCAACTCCCGAAGGGATTTCTGCTGCATCAAGAATTGCTTGGGCTTCCTTTTGGGCTTCGCCCAGCGATACCCGGTTTAGCTCTGCCATAACTTTCACCACACGCTCCTGCGAGAGCCTGTCGATTTGCAGTGAACCGGTTCCAAGAACTATGTCGGCCACTGACCCGAGTGGAATTTGCTGTCCGAAAAGGTTTGTGAGGCTAATATTTTTAATTTTTTCAATATCATTAACGTATTCTGGACCGTATTTTACCAAAATAGAAAAATCGTTTCCTTCCTCCTTGATTGCACCGGCATCGGCACCGTAAATACTTTGCCGAACCTGTAAACCAATCATTGCAGAATTTAGCCCCATAGCCGATGCTTTTTGCCTGTCAATCTTAACCTGAATTTCAAGTTTCCCTTTGTCAACCGTATTTACAACATCAATAAAATTTGAAGATTTTTGAAGATTTGCGGTCAAACTGTCGGCAATGGCGTTCAGCTGTTCGTAGTTTCCCCCGGAAATGTGGTACTCAATAGGTTTAACGTTTCCGGTAACTGCCTGCGAAATTATACTTCCGCCAATAATGTTGAAATTTACAATTTCAGGAATTTGTGAGAGATGTGGCCGTAAATCGTGAGCAATTTGTTTTGCTGAGCGCGATCGTTCGTTGGGCAATGTAAGGTGACCAAGAATTGTTGACAGATTTTTTCCTTCCCTGAATCCAACAGAAGTTAGCACGCCATCCTCTGATTGACCTGAGATTGCAGAGAGACTTCCGGGAGTTAGTTCAGGAACTTCACGCTTAACAATATCCATTACAATTTGGGCAATTGAATCGGTTTTTGCAGCTGTGGAACCAATTTCGGTTTCAATAACAACAACCAAATCGCCTGCATCGAACTCGGGGATGTAATCGGTTCCTAAACCTTTGCCAACCCAGAGGCTAACAACCAGAACGGCGAGTGTTGCCATCAACGAGAACGTTTTGTGCCGAACAGCCCAAACCAATGTTTTCCTGTAGATCTCCTCAAGAAAAACGAAGAATTTTTCACTTAAGCGGTAAATAAGGAAGTGTTTCTGTTCGGCCTGCTTTTTCCGCTTTGCAAGAAGTAACGACGATGCCATTGGTGTTAGCGTTAGGGCAGCAAACAGCGATGCAATCATGGTTACCGAGGTAAGAATTGCGAGCTGCTTGAACATCACGCCAACAATTCCGCCCATAAAAATCATTGGGATAAAAACCATGAGAGTTGTGAGGGTTGACGCAGTAATTGCTTGTCCCATTTCGCTGGTTCCCACAACTGCCGCCTCAATGGGTTTCAACCCTTTCTCAATATGTTGCGTGATATTTTCAAGAACAACAATTGCGTTGTCAACCACCATTCCCATGGCAATAATCAGCGACATGAGGCTGAAAATATTGATAGTCCAGCCCAGCGCAAACATCAGAATAAATGCTGTGATTAGCGAGAACGGAATTGTTAGGAAAACGATGAAGCTAAGCCGCCATTCCCTTAGGAATGCAAACACAATAATTACAACAAAAATCAGCGCGTACCAGAGCGATTTTGAAAGGTTCTTGATACTCTCAACAATTAGCTCATCGGAATTCATAACCTCATCGATGCTAACATCGGCAGGAAGAGTTTTCTGGATTTCTTTCAACTTTTTTCGTACGGCTCGTGTTACTGCCAATGTGTTTTCGCCGGTTTGGCGCTGAACCATAATTCCAACACCTTTTCCGTGCATGCTGCGCGAGTGCTCGTCGGATTCGCGGTAACCATCGGTAATTGTTGCAACATCTTTTAGCCTGATAACTTTGTTGTTAAAATTGATCAGCGCAATATCTTCCAACTGTTTGATTTCCTCAATATCCCCGGGAATTCGAATGGCAAAATCGTTTTCGCCTATCATTATGTTTCCTCCGGGAATGGTAATGTTTTCAGCCTGAAGAATTGTTGAAATCTGGTTTATTGCAATGTCGTATGCCTTAAGTTTCTGCGGATCGACTTCAACTTTAATTTCGCGCTTTGGTGTTGCCAGCACAACAACCGATCCAACTCCCGGAAGTTTACGAAGTTGTCCGGCCACCTGATCCTCAATAATTCTGTCTAATCCGTTAAAACTTTCCTGGGCAGTAACGCCGTAGATCAGAACCGGAAGTAACGATGAGTTGATCTTGTAAATTACAGGATTGGTTGCCCCGCTGGGCAAATCTTTACGAACCAGCTCCATTAAATCGCGTGCGCTGTTAGTTGATGCGTTAATGTCGGTTCCCCAGTCGAACTGCAGTGATATGAACGAAACGTTCTCCTTCGATTGAGAGCTGATTTCCTTTAGCCCCTCGGTTGCACCGAGAATGCTCTCGAGTTTTCGGGTTACCTGCTGCTCAACTTCAATTGCCGAAGCGCCCGGGTAAATTGTGATTACGGTGAGCGATGGAAGTTCCATCTCGGGCATCACATCGAGCGGGAGGCGGGTAAGCGAAACGAGCCCGAAAAGTAGCACCGCCATGAAAAGCATGGCAATGGCAACCGGACGTTTTACTGATATTTTTGGAAGTATCATTTTAACCAATTTTATTTTCTAACAACCTCAACTTCTTGCCCTTCCGAAACGCGAAATTTTCCATCGGCAATAAGTTCTGCATTATTTTCTAATCCGCTAACGGCAACCAAATCGCCATCGGAGTAAATTCGTTTTACAACGGTTTTATAAACAGCATTTTCCTTTACTACCCAAACAAAATCCTCGGCGGTTCCGGGTAACCTAAAAATGGTTTTGAAAGGAATAAAAACAGCTTTTTGCTCTGGCAAATTGATGGTTACCCTTGCAAACATGCCTGGTTTAAGATCCCCGTTGGGGTTGGAAATTTTCACCTCTGCAGGAGAAGTTCGGGTTAGCGTAGTAAGCATGGGTTTAATGCTACTTATTTCCCCCGAAAAAGTTTTTTTGGGGTAAGCGTCTATTTCGATATCGGCATTATAACCAGCCTTTACAATTGCCAAATCTTTCTCGTTCAGGTCGAATTTTATGGTAACCAGATCGAGCTGCATAAGCCGAACAATTCCTGAGCGCATTGAGTATCCGGGATCGAGACCAGGATTGATAAAGTAAACCTCGCCTTCCTCCATCATTCGCTCAACTATTGTTCCCGAGAAGGGAGCGTAAACCTGCGTGTTTTTTCGTACCATTTGCGTTTTTGCCTCGGAGGCTTCGAACTTGGCTTTTACATGGTCGTACTCCATTTCGCTGATGCTTCCCTTCTCGCGCAAACGCGAAACACGTTCGTAATCCTTTTTTAGCGCCTGATACTCAATTTCGGCCTGGGTGAGCATCTCATCGGAAAGTTCTACGATTAAATCACCCTTCTTAACCGTTTGTCCTTCCTCAAAGAAAATTCTTTCAACCTTTCCGGGAAGTGCTGCGCCGAGATTCGCCTCGCGGTTGGCAAAAACGGTGCCTGTGAAAACCATTGTTGGAGTGTAGCTTCGTTCTTCTGCCTTTACAGTAATTACCTTAACGGTTTCAGCTTCGGTAACGGTTTCTTCCTGCTTTGAACCGCAGGAGTAAAGAACGAGAGCCGAGATAGCCAGAAGGTGTAATTTGTTAAATTTCATATTGTTGTGTTTTTTCAGTTTGGCGAAAATAGTTCTAGAAGCTTCCTGCCACTTTTTGCAGGTTAACAATGCTAAGCTGGTTCTCCATGCGGGCATCAATTAGCTCGCTTAACGCATCGTGCCACATGGCTTGCGCTTCGAGTATGTCGGTGGTTTTAACCATTCCCTCGTTGAACGAATCGGTAGTAACCTTGAGGTTCTCCTCGGCAAGTTTTAAGTTCTCCTCGGCCATTATAACTTTCTTGGCGGTTTCACTTGCTAAGAATATTGCCTGCTGAACCTGAAGGGAAATCATCTCCTTCGCTTCCTGCAATTTCAGCTCAGCAACTTTCTGTTCGTGCCTTGCAGCGCTGAGCGTATGTGCCCTGTCGTTCCAGTGGTAAATTGGGATGTTTATGCCAACCCCAACGTTCCAGTCGCCTCCAAATTCCTCGGCAAATCCATTGTAGGGGTTAGGGTTCATTAGCATGTAGTTTGCAGTTAGCCCAACATTTGGCAGGTATCGCGATTTCATCACTTTTACGCTGGAATTCGCAATATTTACCCCCTGACGTAGCGCCTCCAACTCTGCGCGCAGCACGAGAGCGCTATCGGTATAAGCCATTTCGGGTGCTAGCTGCACGGTTTGGCTCAGGCTATCGGTTAGAACAATGGTTGAACTCAGAGGCAAACCGGTAAGCTGACAAAGCGCCATGCGCGAAAGCGATAATCCATTCTTTGCTTTCAGAATATTCAGGTTAACCTCGTTGGTTTTTACCTGAACCTTCAGCAGGTCGTTCTTTATTATGATTCCTTCGCTGTAAAGGTTCTCCAAATCTGTGGAAAGGTTAACCAGAAGTTGCTGGTACGATTCCACCATCTTCACTTTTTCCTGAAGCGAAACCACCCGCCAGTAGGCTTCCTCAACGCTGTAAAGCACTTCGCTTTGCTCTACCTTCTTGTTCGAATTGGCAATGTTTTCGCCATACTGACTGATTTTGTAGAGCTCGCGGATTTTACCGCCAACGTAAATTGGCTGAAACATCGAAACTCCACCAATAAACGTGTTTTTACTTCCGATTTTAAGCTGATCCTTTGGTAGCCACGCATAGTTTTTGAACACCGGATTTCCATCTTTATCAAGAAGAATTCCTCCGCTTATGGGGTTCATTACAAATGTATTGGCCGGGTCGAGGTTCGGGTCGAATTGTCCGGTTTCAGGGTTTATGGTGCTGAACGGAATTACCGGAATTATCATATCGTTCTCCAGCAGGCTGAATTGCCTGTTTGTACGAGTGTACATGCCGTTTGCACTGAAGTTCGGGAGGAAGGCTGTTCTTGCCGATTTCGAAAGATCGTTGGCGGCACCAACATGCTCTGCTGCAATTCGGATTTTGTAGTTGTGCTCCAGCGCCATGCTTTTGCACTCTTCCAGCGAAAGCGACTGCTGTGCGCCTGCATTGAAAAACCAGAAGAGCGGAACCAGATAGAAAAAGAGTTTGTAGTTCATTGAAAAAAGTATTACTCGTTTCGAATTACTAGGCCGAAGAAAAGGATATCCAGCATATCGTCGATAACCTTTTCCAAATCGTCAGCTTTTGGACTATTTATTAGAACCGGAATTTCAACACCTTTCATTGCAGTGATGATTGCTATTGAAGAGAGTTCGGTATCCTTTACCTTAAAAACTCCAGTATCAATCCCTTCCTGAAGGATTCCTTTTACTATACGCACCTCTTCTTCGTCGAATTTGCTTCGCAATTTTTCGGCAAAGGTTATGTTGGATAGATCGTTGTTTTTGAGAAGCGCATAGTAGTTTACCATATCACTAACCAGCTTAAGTCGGAGTTTTATTACCTCGCGTAGCTTTTGCATTGAGTTTAGGGAGCTGTGCAAAACCTCTATTATTTTGGTGCGTAACTCGTCGGCTTCCTTATCAACCACGGCCTCAAAAATTTCATCCTTACTCTTGAAGTAGTAGTAAATTGAACTTTTCCCTTTGCGCAATGCTTGCGCAATATCATCAACAGTTGTCTTTTTAAACCCAAATTTTGCAAAAACCTCGGTGGCTTTACAAATAATCATATTACGCATATGATCATATGAATCAATTACATGCTTGTTTTCTTTTATCATTATTTTAGTATTATTCGACCAAATGACTAATTCGGTCCAAAAGTACAAT
>ERZ795048.425-NODE-425-length-44853-cov-7.943993_pt1 | contig 44853 bp, 35 predicted proteins | sample MGYA00375132_ERZ795048 | MGnify/ENA primary metagenome ERZ795048 (study PRJEB30177, sample SAMN05720225) | activated sludge metagenome | isolation source: Anaerobic digester | place: Hong Kong | collected 2014-12-17 ...
ACATATTCGAATGCAGGGGTTATGTTTCCACCGAATTCCGCGCGGGTGTCCTGTTTACGTATACGCTCGCCTTCAAAGGCGGGACCGTATGAAACCGGAATGGGCACTTTATCAATCTTGATCTTGCAGCCCCTGATTTCAAGGGCCTTTTCCACCATTGTCTCATAGGGAACGTTGGAAATTACATGTTCATAGGTGCAGACCCCCGTGGGGAGTATCTGCGGTATATCGGTATCGGCGATGACGGGGAACCCGTAATTCAGGGCCCCTGCAGCCGCGGCATATTTATCCGTATCCACTTCACCGAAGGCGAGAACGAATGCAAATATTCTGTCTTTATTGTACCGCAGGTTGGAAACATAATCGCCCGGTTTTACCCCGCCGAAGGAAAGGGCCGCGCGGTTCGCGAAGCCAAGGGCATAGATCAGCGCGGACACGTCCTCACCGAAGGGAACAAGGCGCGTTTCCCATCCGAGCTGCACCCCCTCCTCCTCAAGCTGCTGCGCGAACTGTTTTCCGCCGGTTGTTCCCGCCATGAATACATAGAGGCTCTTTTCCTGGAGCTCCCTGGCAATTTTTACCGCGATTTCATTTGTGGGAGCGGCCCCTGTGATGGCGGCAAAACCGGGAGCGGTACCGTCAACGAATTCAACTCCCCGCTCACGCATGATGATATCATTCGCAGCGCCGAGCCAGATGCCGTGTACAGGGTTAGGCCCCACAAGATATTTACACGCCTCAATGATCTCGCAGCTGAAAAGCGTCGCGACACCGGCATCGAGGGTGTTTCCCAGGTACGGGAGCCAGACGTCCGCAGAGGGCCTTTCGGGAAGGAGTTCCTTCGCCCGCCGCAGTATCCCCCGCAGGTCTCCTACGGTCTCAACCTTCTCTCCGAGGAATGAATATATGACAGGAAGATAGTACGCGGTGTCAGGGAACCCTATCCTGCAGTCCTCGCCTTTCTTCTCTATGGTTTCATCAAGTTTCGCTTCGGCCCGTGCCACCCACGCCACAGCACCGTCAATCGCATTCGTACATATTACCTTAGACACCTAACTCCCTCCTGTCCTTCATATCCAGCAGCTTCCGTTCCACCTGCCGGTTTATGCCGAGTTTGTCCCGCCGTGTATTTATAATATCCATAATAGCCTCGCAGGCATCATAGGGATTATCATGCACATGAAATGACGCGCCGAAAATATCCGACGCCCTGTTGTTCAGAAAGTCTGTTACGTTTTCAGAGCCTGAAATATAAAAGGGATGACCAAGAACAACATCGATGCCGGAACCCACAAAATAAGTCCCGATAGATACAGCCTTTTCGCTCATCCACTCAGGCGCCACGCCGACAACCGGCACATCAGAAAGATCATCCCCAAGTCCCCCTTCAAGGACAACTTCCGTCGCAGCTTCCAGGAGCCGTGAATTATCAACACAGCTTCCCATGTGGAGCACCGGCGGCATTCCCACTGTTTCGCATACCTCCCGGAGACCATCCCCCGCATGGGAAAGCGCTGTTTCCGGCGTCAAAAGTCCCGCCTTCGCGGATGCGATCGCGGCGCACCCGGTCTTGAGCACAAGTACGTCCCTTTTCAGCAGCTCCACAGTGAGGGTGTTGATATAGTCATCCAGTTTCTGTTTCGGGTTGTTGCAGCCGACAATGCCCACAACCCCCTTTATCCTTCCCTGAATGATCGCGTCATTGAGGGGACGGAAGGATGCACGGAAGGAACCGCCCAGCATATATTTTATCGCATCCACGCTGAATCCCGCCACAAGGGGCTCGGTGATTTTTGGAATTGCTACTTTTTCCGGATCACGTTTTTTATAATTATCAATTGCACGAAACAGCAGTTTCTTCGCAGTGGCATACGCGGTGCCGGTATTGAAACTGACATGGTCCGCCCCTACAGTTTTTGCGATACTGCTGGTCGATATTATTTCAGTATGATACGACGAGGCAACGTCCGGCAGGGCCGGCATACAGCACTGCACGTCAATAATCATCATCTCCACCGCACCGGAAACAATTGCAAGTTCCTGCTGGAGGAAATTTCCGGCAATGGGAATCCCGTGACGCATGAGAATCTCATTCGCGGTGCAGCAGATACCCGCCAGGGTAACCCCCTCCGCGCCGGCGGCCTTCGCGTATTCCTTCACTTCAGGATCACCCGCCGCTGCAGCCAGCATTTCAGACAGTGCCGGTTCGTGCCCGTGAACAACAACGTTCACGGTATTCTCTCCCAGCACACCGAGGTTCGCGGTACTGCGGACCGGCGACGGCGAACCGAATATTATATCAGAGGCTATTGTTGCCATTCTGGAACCACCCCATCCATCGGAGAGCGATGTACGTATACCGTGCATCAGAATATTTTCATAATCATGGTCAACTCCCATGTGGGTACGGTGCATGCACTCAACGATCATCCTGTCAACACCTTTGGGCCCGACGCCGGTACGTTCCCACACCCCCTGCCGCTTCAGAGGCGCAAGTGAAAGGGTCTTCAGGGTTTCCTCCTGGGCAGTGTACTCTGCAAGAAACACATCCGCCAGGCGGCCAGCTATTTCCCTGTTTGAAAGCCCCTCAATGTCGATGCCGTATTTTACCGCATTTTCACGGAGTGCCTTTTCGTCTTTTATGCGGTAATCGCCTCCATTATCCTCAGCGATCTTTTTTAACAACAGTACGAGGTGCCTGCCATGGTCTGAGTGGGCAGCGGCTCCCCCCGCGACCTCACGAAGATAGTTCCGGGCAACAATAGTATCAGCATCAGCGCCGCAGACCCCGAAGGGGGCTTTCGCGCTGATTCGGCATGGCCCCATATGGCAAATTCTGCAGCATACACCGCTGGTACCGAACTTGCACTGGTTTTTCTGCTGGTCCATGCGGAAAAAACTCACGTTCACGCAGTCGGCTTTCGCTTTTTTCAGTGCCTCAACAGAGGCCTGATCGGTGACCCGTTCTTCAGGGGTCTTTATATCTTCAGCCATTATTATTCTCCTTTCTTCATCACTGTACGGATAAACCGGTCCACTTCGCGGACCACAGTATTTCCAGCAGGCAGGCCGCGGAGAGACATCCCCTTCTCGCCATACCCGGCAATTTCATCATTCATAGGCACCATCAGGGTATAATCGGCCTTCGTTTTACGGGCTACTTCCGAAACCATTTCACTGATTCCGTCTCCCCGTACCCGGTTCGCTATCACCGCCAGCGCCCCGTACTGAATCTCCATTTCTCCCGCAAGATCATAAAGACGGGACACCGTCCTCATTCCGTTCATTGAAGGTTCCGCCACAAGCACAAGGAGATCCACGCTTTTTACGATACGCCGGGAAAGGTTTTCAAGTCCCGCTTCATTATCAATTACGACATAGGGATAGTTGTCCGATATCTCCCGGATCACCGCCCCGAGGACATTGTTGGCATAGCAGTAACATCCCGGACCTTCGGAACGCCCCATTGCAACGAGGTCAAAATCCTCAGCCTCCACAAGGCTTTCAGATATTTTCAATTCCAGCAGTTCCCGTTTTGACACCCCGGTCACCTCATTCGCGGAGGCTATCTTCCTTGCCTCCTCCCTGACGGTACCAACGGATTTCTGCACGGTAACGCCGAGGACGCTGTCAAGGCATGAGTTCGGATCAGCATCAACCGCAAGGACCGGCGACATCCCGTTCCGTATAAGGCCCGATACCATGAGCCCGGAGATAGTTGTCTTACCGCATCCCCCTTTCCCTGTTACAGCAATTGTGTATCCCATTATATGAGTCTCTTAATATTTTTCCCGGAGGGCAGTGCCGAGGTCCCTGAGGGTGCAAAATACTTTTTCAGCATCATCGGTCTGCATTGACCCCGTACCGCATGAGGGGGTAATAACCGAGGCATTATGGATCTGATCAGCGGTAAGTCCCGTCTTGGACGCAAGGTTATCGACAAGAAAATCAAAGTGCGATACCAGGGACTCCACGGTCTGGTTCCGTATCTCAACAGATGTGGGAACAATACCCCATGCAAGGATCCCGCCCTTCTCAATAAATCCCTTTACCGCATCGGGATAGAGCGCAATGGTCTCCCCGAACCCGAAGGCATCAAAATTCACCATATCAACACCTGCGTCAATCAGGATGCTCCAGTCGGTATTACCGCAGCAGTGTACACCGGCAATCGCGTTGTCCGCGTGGATCGCGTCCACTACTTCACCGATACAGGCAACCACATCCTCACGCTTTACCGAAATGTATGTAGAAGAACCGAAGGCAGACAGGATCGGTTCATCAATGAAGCATATCACTTTTTCCGCGTAGGGCTGAAATTTCCGGATCTGCCAGCGGCACTTCATAGCCAGTGCCTTCACCACAACGTCCCTGAATTCATCATTATAATATAATGCACGCTTGTTTTCATCGACAACGGTGAGGGCAAAGGAACAGGGCCCCGTAGTCTGGACTTTCACGAAACTGCGTGTTCCGCCTTCAGCTTTCAGCCGCTGTTCCAGCGCGTAGATACCCCGGGAATAGTCAGCGCTTATTGCCATTGCGCTGCAGTCCCCATTACCTTCATCAGGGTCCATTGCCATGATGTAGGATTCGTAAAACTGCGCGAATTCTTCGGAGTAATCTCCTGAGGTATCAAAAAATATCCGGCTCTTTTCAGTGTCAATAACGGACCGCGGTATACCTTCTGAATACTGAATTTCCATCTGTTCCTGAAGCCCGATTTTCGGGAGCTGCGGCCATACAGGGGCATCCGGGATTGTGCTGCTGATAAGGTCTATCGCGCTCTCCGCACTTTCATGGGGAAAGCTTCCAATTGCGGTCGCAAGAAATTTCACCGGTACACTCATTATAGTCTCCATTATTATATACATTACCCTGTTACCGCATCGTGGCTCCACATCAGGAGGGAATTGTGCCGCGGGGGCTGAACGGATTATACACAGGGGTACGATACGGGATATTCTGCGCCTTCCGGTATATTGTGTCAAGACACAAAATATTCATATATACACAAACACATTTTACCGCATAGCATTACGGTCAAGAACTTTTTGCTGCAGTGTTTTCGCGAGTTCAGAGAATATCCTCTTCATCTCCTCGCCCATGCCGTCGGTTACAGACCTTCCGTCACGGTCGCTTTCCATAAGGCGCTCCGAAAACGGAACCGTACCCACAATATCCAAACCCGGAAGAGATTCCCGGATAAACCGTTCATCTTCCGCGGTGCGGATTCTGTTTGCGATTACCGCAATATTTTCTATGCCGATCTGACGCGCCATTTCGGCAATGCGCTTTACAGAATCAACCGAACGCTGTCCGGGCTCAACAACTACGAGGAAGATATCGACACCCGCCGCCGTAGCCCGTCCCAGGTGCTCGATTCCCGCTTCCATGTCCATGAGGAGAAGATCGTTTTTATGCAGTACAAGGTCCTGTACCAGGGCACGAAGAAGAGAACTCTCCGGACATGCGCACCCGGTACCTCCCCCTTCCACGGCACCAAGCACAAGAAGCGACACACCGCGGTGGATATAGGCATAGGTATCTTTAATATCAGATACTTCCGGATTCAATTTGAAAATCTGTCCGTATTCTTTCAATTTTGCCCCTGTCCGTTCCTCAATGAGCGCTTTCTCCCGGGCAATTGTGTGGATACTGTCCTGATCTGCCGACACGACACCGAGAGCGGAGGCCATATTCGCATCGGGGTCCGCATCGACCACCAGTACATTGATATCATTTTCTGCGAGTGTAAGCGCAAGGGCCGCGGTGATGGTAGTTTTTCCAACGCCTCCCTTGCCTGAAACAGCTATTTTCATGTAATTTCCTGCCTTTTATAAGTAATACCAGAATTATGCAATTATTGTATTGAAACACCGGATACGAACTGAACAACAGGCATGTGTAATTCCGCCGATGCGGCGGAAGCGGATGCTTTCAATTAATAATCGCCCATTTCAGATAATAGTGTTCATTGTATCACAGTACGTCTGATGTCAATAAAAATTATTATATCTGTCAGGTATACTGCCCTATCCCCGCATTGTAATTGACACACATATTCCATGAAATATATTCATCTATTATGAGAATAAAAGGTAACAGTGTTCTTTACAAACAAAACCTCATACGCTACGGGCTGTACGGTTTTGTAACCGGTATTATCGCATTTCTAAACATTATGGCGCTTCACATTCCCCATTCGATCTTTTTTTCAGCTGAATCAGCTCACCGGTCCGGAAAGGCATTGGGTGAGTTTCTTGATATCGCGCCGGTTTTTTTCTTTCTTGCGGCTCTTGTGTCGTTTGGAATACTGTTTACCGGAATACTGATGAAACCCCGCACTTTTCCGGTCCGAACCTTCATGAAGACATTTACCAGGTATATTCTACTCGCCGCCTTCTGGGGAGGAGGGTTTTTTACAGTAATCATTTTGGGTTCACTTTCCGCGCTTTTCGTGATCCTTTTTATGGAAAAACATACCCCGGTTTTCATGTCACTCGGGTTCTTCTCCGGGGCCCTGCTCCTTCTCCTGCTCTCATTCATAGCAGATAGAGCAGGGACGCTATTATATTCCGGCGGGGAGTGCGGTGATGATACCATCGAAAATTCTGCTGATTCAAACACACGCACGAATTCAGCACCAGACCGGTCCCTTTCGTATGCAGAAAAAACTTCCGCCTATACTCTTACCCTCCTGGGAACAGCGCTCATACACGGGAATGAGATCCGTGTGTTACTGTCCTCAATACGAACAGAGGGCACCGTTACACCGGTCATTCCTCCGGATATTTTCACAGGCGCTGTCCCTTCTCTTGCTTTAATCTTTATGTCTTCACTCTGTGTTCTAAAGTCCTTTAAAATAATGCGGAGGGGAAAACATCCCTGATTATTTTATGTTGACGAACCAACTTTTTATTCTTATACTACGTACTCATGATTGCGCTGCTGATAGCGGATTTTTTTTGTGCACATCCGGCACCTGTACACAGCACATCATTGCTGGTAATAATATATCCATTAATAATTTATTCTGACTCTATTTCGTGGCGGGTAAAGATCATCATCTATACAGCTCGTAATGTACAGCCGAACAGTAACTAATATACTGTGTAAAGGAGAAAGTCTTATGAAACGGTGTGTGATGTTAGCCATTACAATGTGCATGGTATTTGCAACACATTCCATGTCGCAGCCGACACCGCCGGTTCATGCGGGAAAGAAACTTGTTTCATTCCCGGTTACTGTCAACGGTTCAACTTTATTTTCACTCTCAGCAAACCTCGGACCACTCAGTGCCGGAGAACGTGCCGCGAGAATAAGCAAAAAACTCAAATACTATAAAGACAAAAGGGTTAACATCGCAGACAGCCTGTCTACGAAAACTGATGCTGAATATATTCTTATTCATACAAAATCTGACGTACTGATGGCGGTAAGCACCGCTGACGCGGAGATTACCGGGACAAGCAGGGAATATCTGGCAAGGGAATATATTGCAGTAATAAAACGGTTCTTCTCTCCCCCCGCCATAGAGAATCATGATTTCAAATATTACATTAATAAATATCGCTCACTTATCCTTCACATCGCATATTCTCTTGCAACAATAATCGGGATACTTGTTTTTCTATGGATCAGCTCAAAACTTTTTAACCGCCTTTATAACTATATTGAATCCCTTGAAGGAACCGTTATTCGCGCATTTTCCTTACGCTCGCATGAAATAGTTTCTTCCGGGAGCTTCATAAATCTCATCCTGATTGTTTTTAAAAGCATTCGTCTTATACTGACACTGGGTGTACTCTACTATTCACTGATATATATATTCTCTCTTTTCCCCATAATCCGTGCTGTAGATATCAAATCAATAATGAAAGTCGTATTACTGATAATATTCTTTACCGCAACCGCAATCGGCCTCTTCAAACTGGTACAGTCGTTCTTTGAAATACTATCTGTTAATATTCCACGATGGAAAGGTTCCCTGATTAAACCCCTTAAAGTAAAGACGATAGAAATTCTTTCTGAAGAACGTATAGTGGAAATAGTAGTGAAGATATCAGAAATACTAAAAATACTGATATATCTCCTGCTGCTGTATTTTTACATCTCACTTCTTTTCAGTCTTTTCGAATTTACCAGTCAATGGACCGGTATTCTGCTGGGTTACATTTACCGTCCCCTCAGCACAATAATCAATTCATTTGTACAGTTTATCCCGAACCTGTTTTTTATCATTGTAATAATTTTTATTACACGATATATGATAAAGTTTTCCGGCCTTTTATTTTTCGAACTGAAGCGCGGCTCCTTCTCCCTGCCCGGATTTGACAGGGAATGGGCCCAGCCAACCTATAAAATTTTACGTTTTTTGATAATTATCTTTGCCGTAATTGTTATTTTCCCATATATCCCCGGATCGCAATCAGAGGCATTTAAGGGTGTTTCTATATTTCTTGGCGTCCTTTTTTCTCTCGGATCAACATCCATCGTGGCCAATATTGTTGCCGGGGTCATACTGACCTACATGAATGCGTTTAAAGACGGCGACAGAGTAACTATTGGTGACGCTACAGGGGATATTATCGAGAAGACCCTTCTTATAACCAGGATCCGTACGGTAAAAAATGTCATAATCACAATACCCAACGGCCTTATTCTCGGCAGCCACATAATAAACTTCAGTTCATCTGCAAAGAACCGCGGCCTTGTGCTGCATACCGCAGTGACAATAGGGTATGATGTTCCCTGGCGCATTGTCCACGAAGAACTGCTTCGTGCCGCAAAAATGACTGAACATATACTTGAGCAACCTGAACCGTTTGTGCTGCAAAAAAGCCTTGATGACTTTTATGTCAGCTATGAGCTTAACGCATACACCGATAAACCGCACCAGATGGCAGGCATCTATTCACAGATGCATCAGAACATACAGGACTGCTTTAATGATAAAGGCATAGAAATCATGTCGCCCCATTACTCGGCAGCCCGTGACGGCAACCTTACAACAATCCCCGGGCAATATGTACCATCTGATTACATGCCGCCTTCATTCAGGATATTAATGCCGAAAAACACAAAGCCGGCATCAGGTAAAAAGCGGAAGAAAAAGGAATAGCACTCTCAAGTCTAAAGGGGTTTTTTCATGCTGAAACATCTCGGGAACACAACACGCCGGATTGGCAGGTTATCCATGTCCCAGACAAAGGGCCTCATTTCCCTAATGGGGAAGAAATCACAGAAAGCCGGGCTTCCCCCCGGAACACTTATTCACGTTGGAGAACGAAAACTTCCAAAACCGGCAATCACCCTTATCCAGTACAACAGGGATACGCTGAAAGAGACTACAACACATGACCTCACAAAGCTGAAAAAAGGAATCTCAAAAAAACATGTGAACTGGGTCAGGGTACGGGGAATTCATGATGCGGAGATCATTGGTGAAATCGGCAAGCACTTTGCGATCCACCCCCTCAACCTTGAGGACATTCTGGATACGAACCACAGGCCGAAGATTGACATATCCGAATCCTATATATTTATTCTTGCAAAAAATATCAGGCTACACAGTGAAGACTTCAGCATACATGCTGAGCAGATAAGTATTGCCCTGACAGAAAACGCAGTTATCACCTTTACGGAAAGCGATGATACAATTTTTGACAGTATAATTCAGCGTCTTGGCAGTACAACATTCAAAATACGTTCTGAAGGTCCTGACTACTGCGCCTATACTCTTCTGGATATTATTGTGGACAATTATTTTTCAACACTGGAAACCCTCGGTGACATCATAGAAGAAATGGAACAGACTCTTATACATAATCCATCACAGCATACACTTGAAATTATATTAAAATACAGAAACGATATGATCCTGCTGCGAAAACTGATATGGCCCCTTCGTGAAATACTCAGCAGGCTTACGCGGGGAGAAACCACGCTAATAAAAAAAACAACTATACTGTATTTGAGAGATATTAATGATCACCTCATTCACATTATTGACAACGTCAGCACATTCCATGACATCCTCTCCAGCATGCTTGAGATGTATCTTTCCAGCGTAAACAACAAAATGAGTGAAGTAATGAAGGTGCTGACTGTCATCACCACGACATTTATTCCCCTCTCATTCATTGCGGGTCTATACGGAATGAATTTCAAACACATGCCTGAGCTCTCATGGAAGTACGGCTATTTCTTTGTGCTGTGCATCATGGCATTGATTGCTTCAATAATGATCATCTTCTTCAAAAGGAAAAAATGGTTATAACATATGAACACACGCGAAACAACTCCAATAGAATTCATCTACACATCATCGATTGAAACTGTACTCACCACATTCGACACCGGCACCGCGGGACTCGCTGATCATGACGCTGAAGCCCGGCGTGCGGAATTCGGTCTTAACGAAATTGTACAGGGAAAGAAGAAGGGTTTTTTCAAGAAACTCCTTACCTACATCATCGACCCGATGGTACTGATACTATTTGCCGCATCTGTATTTTCTTTCATCATTCAGGATTTCATTGAAGGATTTGCAATTCTGGGAGTCGTGGCAATCAACACGGTTATCGGGATGATACAGGACAGCAAAGCGGAGAAGGCCGTTGAGGAACTGAAAAAAATTCTTTCACCTCAATTCAAGGTCATCAGAAACGGTGTCACGGAAATAATATCTTCAAAGTTTATTGTTCCCGGAGATATTATTGTAATGGAAGCGGGCGATATCATCCCCGCTGACGCCCGTGTTGTTGAACAGAAAAACCTGCTTGTGGACGAGGCGCACCTTACCGGAGAAAGCGAACCTGTATCAAAAAACGCCAATCCCCTTGAGGGCAGCGACCTCCGGCTGCATGAAATGAGCAATATTCTGTTCACAGGAAGCAAAATACTACACGGAAACGGACGGGCCGTTGTTACTGGAACCGGCAACAACACCGAAATGGGTAAAATTGCCGAAACCATTCATTCAGCTGAAGATGAGAAGACTCCGCTCCAGGAAAAACTCAACAGGGAAATCAAATTTCTTGTTGGCCTTGCGCTCCTCTCCGCTGTTGTGGTGCTTGGAATTTCAATGCTCAGGGATTTCTCATTCAACCAGTCAATCATTATCGCAATCAGCATCATGGTTGCGGTGTTCCCTGAAGGGCTTCCGGCATCCATTACAATAGCGCTGTCCCTTGCGGTTGAACGTCTCGCGAAGAATTCTGTCATTGTTAAAAAACTCTCATCAGTGGAAACACTCGGGAATGTGGATTATATCTGCACAGACAAAACGGGGACACTGACCCAGCATAACATGACCGTCAAAGAGTATTACATCAACAACTCATTTTATACAATAGCGGATATTTTCAAAATGCTTGCTGATGGTCAGGCTGATATCATCAACCAGCTCTTCCTCATATCTGTCAAATGCTCTACGGCAGAAGTAATTGAACAGGACGGCAACATTGTCAGGGAAATGGGCGACCCGACGGAGATCGCGCTCATAAGGGCGTCTATTCTTTCCGGATTCAACCCCGCAGACTTCAACAGCTACACCGTTCATGAGACCCTTCCCTTTTCTTCGGAAACAATGTATTCAGCGGCGCTGATTTCTGCCGGTACACGTCATGAGATAATAGCAAAGGGCGCTCCGGAAAAACTTCTGGACATGTGTTCCAATATCTACAGAAACGGTTCTTCAATTGAACTTACACCACAGCTTCGCAGGGAGACATACAATGAACTTGCTGCGGCATCAGAAAAAGGATACCGCCTTATAGGATTTATGAACAGGGACACCGCCGATTCAACATTAACCATCGGCCCTGAGGACATGACAGGATTCACCTTTCTTGGATGTGCCATTATATATGATCCGCCGAAAGATGAAGTGAAACAAACAATTGCTGCTACCCGTGACGCTAATATCAGTGTTGTAATGATCACCGGCGACAGCAAAAAAACCGGGTTCTCCATCGCGGAACATGTCGGCATTGCTGAAAACATAGAACAGGTCATAGAAGGCCGTGAGCTGGATGCCCTCAGCGAAGAGGAGTACGGGTTACGAGTTGAATCAATAAAGGTATACTCCCGTGTTGCCCCTCTTGACAAGCTCAAAATAGTGAAGACCCTTAAGAACAAAGACCATATTGTTGCAATGACCGGAGATGGCGTCAATGACGCCCCCGCCCTTAAACAATCAGATGTCGGCATAGCAATGGGAAGAGCCGGTACCCAGGTTTCCCAGGAAGCCGCAGATATTATACTTACTGACGATAACTTCGCGACAATTGTCAAAGCAATCAAAGAAGGAAGAACAGTATACAGAAATATAAAAAAACTGGTGCGTTACCTTATTACAAACAATATCGGGAAAGTCATTGCGGTACTCCTTGCCCCTGCCCTGGGATATGCTGTACCACTCACTGCAATCCAGATCCTCTGGACAAATGTAATAATGGAATCGCTCCCCAGCGTGGGGATCAGCACCGACCCCTCCGATGACAGAATCATGAAAAAGAAACCTTCCAGTCAGTCAGAAAAGATCATAACATCCGATGAGCGAAAAATAATGATTCTGGACGGTATATTATTCGGCATAGTTATAACGGCAGGATTTGCCGCCTTGTTTCATTTGACAGAAGGCGACAATAATATTGCACGTACCGGAGCATTTATAATTACACTACTTTCCCCCCAGGTATATGCCTTTGTACTAAGGGATGGCACGAAAATTGAACGGTTTACCATGCCCAACAGGCTTTTAAAATCGTTCTTTGTTATGACGATTTTTATGATCGGTGCGATTGTGTTTATTCCACAGCTCCAGATTATTTTTAATACAACATCAATTACATCACCCGCCCAATGGGGAGTTATAATTGTCTTTTCTATTATTACACCGTTCATCAGGTTCCTCTGGAGCCTGAGACATTCATGAAATACTAAGGACAAACACAACGTTAATGCAGTATTTTTTTCACTGCAGCGCCAAGGTCCTCAACACGGAACGGCTTTTTAACAACTCCGGAAAAGCCGTACCTGTTGAAATCTGAGAGTACAGGGTCATTGGAATAACCGCTTGAAACAATTGCCCGCACCTCCGGATCAATCTCCCTTAATTTCTGTATTGCCTCAAGGCCGCCCATCTTTCCCGGTACCGTAAGGTCCATAATCACCAGGTCAAAGGGCTGACCGGAATCAAGTGCGCCAACATACATGGAAATTGCCTCCGCGCCATCACTGACACATTCTACCGAATATCCGAGATATTCCAGCATAAGTCTCACGGTCATCAGTATCTCTTCAACATCATCCATGACAAGTATTCGCCCACGCCCCCCCAGTGGTATATTGTTCTTTTCCTGTGTTTTTTCAATGGGTTCATCGGATGCGGGAAGATACACATAAAATGTTGTACCTGTACCTTCAACAGAATCGAGGTCAACATATCCCCTGTGGCTACGAACAACGGAATATACAATTGCAAGCCCCAGTCCGCTCCCGTCTTTTTTTGTGGTAAAATATGGGTCAAATATTGACGAATAATGCTCCTTCATAATCCCTGTACCCTGATCTTTTACGGATATTTGAAGATAACGGCCAGGTCTGACAGGAATTACGCTTTTTTCATCGAGATCAATATTTTCAGCTGATACTGTTATCACTCCCCCGTCAGGCATCGCCTGATATGCATTGATAACAAGATTGTTTATCACCTGGGTAATCTGTCCTTCATCGATCACCGCGGGCCACAACCCGTCCTGAATTTTAAGTTCATACAATACCTTCGAACCCCGTAAAGCAAACTCCACTGAATCTCTCAGAATATCTACAACTGAAGCAATTTTTTTTACCGGACTGCCCCCACGTGAAAAAACAAGCAGCTGCTGCGTGAGGTCACGTGCCCGCATGGTAGCATTTTCAGCTCCCGTTAGAATATTGAAAAGCCTTTCGTTTTCCTCCAGCTCGGTCTTTGCGATAGAAATATTGCCCGCAATAACCATGAGAATATTATTGAAATCATGCGCAATCCCGCCCGCGAGGACACCTATGGATTCAAGCTTCTGTGTCCTCTGCAGCTGCTGCTCCATTCTCCTGCTTTCTGTAATATCACGGCTTACCAGAAGTATGCTTTGCGGTAATCCGGAATGATCTGATATTAAAGAAGCATGTACATCAGCAAGAAAATGCCTGCCGCCTTTTTTCTTCAGGGTAAGTTCCTCAGTTCTCTGCTCATTTTTTTCCCTGATACCCTGAATAAGCATTTCAGCCGCATTACCGGACACTGGTTCTATTATTTCATGTATGTTTTTTTCAAGAAGCTCATCTGATGACTCATACTCATGCATCACCGCTGCCTGGTGGTTACAGAAAAGTATAGTACCTTCAAGGTCAATCAGATATACTCCGTCAGGGGAGGTTTCGATCAGGGACCGGTATTTTTTTTCACTTTCACGTAAATCATCTTCGAGCTTCTTCTGATCAGTAAAATCCTGAACGCAGTTAAGGGTACCTGCATAACCGGATTTATTAATAATCGGGGAACTTGCGACACTGACATGGAGCCTGGATCCATCTTTCTTTTTATATATAAATTTATGCTGCTCGCGAGTACCGTCTTTCCGTTTTTGTATCATTGCCCGAGCTTCACGGCTTCCGTTGCTATCGATACAATCATAATAAGATTTCCCGATCAATTCATCAACTTCATATCCAAGCATTTCCGCCATCCTTGGATTCACAAAAGTTGTTATCTCTGAGGAATCTATTGCCCAGACCCCCTCCTGCATGTTTTCAACAAGGTCGCGATACTTTTTCTCACTACTCCGTAACTGGTTTTCCAGTTTTACTTTATTTATTACTATTTCAATTGTTATAAATAATTCATTCTCATTTACGGGTTTCCCGACATATCCATACACGTCGGTATTTTTCATTTTTAGTATGGTATCATCATCGGAATGAGAAGTCAGATATACAACGGGGATATCAAACCGGCTGTTTATTATACGGGTGGTTTCTATACCGTCAAGAGGACCTTTCAGCATAATATCCATGAGGATAAGATCCGGGGCAATTACTTCAATACTCTTGATTGCACTTTCGCCATTATCCTGAATGGAACACACATCATATCCGCGCTTTTCAAGAGTTTTGCGGATATCAAGCGCTATTACGGCTTCATCCTCAACAATCATTATTGAAGCACGATTCATTTACTCCTGCCCCTGGACCTGTCAGTAAAATGCAGTCACCCTATGCCTGCTAATGACGACTACAATGTACCATTTTAAAACACAGAAATCAAGCCCTTTTACAGGCAGGCAGCGCTCATATACTACTTTTCCCGGATAGTTCTTTATTGAGCTGTTTCTCTATATGCCGTAATATCCTGGTATAGTGTTCCTGCTCTTTTTTTAATGCACGGTATTTCTTATCCCGGCGGATTTCACGTTTATCCATCCCAAGAGAAAGGAGTTTTTCCTTCAACCCGAGGCGGTCATCACGCACTTTCCGCCATTCATCACGTTTCTTCTCCATTTCCAGTCTTAACTGTGATACACGCTCACCTGTAGTATTAACGTCTTTCATAATCGGTCACCGAAGTGTTCAGTCCCTCCTGAATAACACCATCCGCATTATCTCCGCCTCCCGATATCAAGGACATCACCCTCCTGAAGTATTTCAGTCCTGAAACTGCTTTTCTCAATTACTTCACCATTTTTGTTGACACTGATTTTATCGGGATTCATTTTATACTGGTCAATAAGCTCCTGCAGAGTTGATTTATAAAAAACCATCTCTCTGCTGTTTACCGTTATTTTCATCAATACCGCTCCACTCATAAATAATCAGCGCGGGAAGCACAATTGCCGCCGTCTCGGATCTCATCGCGGTAAAACCGAAGTTACAGGCGTGCCATCCTTCATTAACAGCTTCGCGCACTTCTTTATCTGAAAATCCTCCCTCCGGTCCAACAAGAACAGCAATACTTTTTTCTTTTTCCGCATTCCGCAGACATACCTTCAAATCCATGCAGTTCACATCAGTATGCGCGATAATACGGTGGCTGTCCCGAAACAATGACACTGTTTCATGAAAGGATACCGGCGCCTCCACAACGGGGGGAAATTCTCTCATAGACTGTTTTGATGCTTCAGATGCTATTTTCTGCCATCGGTCAATTTTTTTTTCTTCTGAATCCCCTATCACAGGGATTGTCCTCTCGCTGACCACAGGGACTATTCTGCGTACCCCGACTTCGACTGCTTTCTGGAGTACAAGATCAAACTTTTTTCCTTTGAGAATACTAATACAAAGTGTCACATCAATATTATTTTTATTGTTATCACGAATTCTCACAATATCTACAAGAATTTTCGTTTCAGTAATGTCAGTAATGTGCCCCTTATAAAGTGAACCTTCACTATCGCGAAGCGAAACGAAATCACCCTTTTTTACACGTCGTACTTTTACAAGGTGATAATAATCATCACCCTCAATTGTACAGGTACCATCTTCCGATATTGTGTTTATAAAAAACTGGGGCATTACCTTTTGCCAAGCTGCTGATGCATGAAGATTTTCCTGTCAAAGTTTACATTATTCTCAAAGCTGTGAAAGGTTTGAATTGTAAGTGTGCCTTTTTTAATATCAAGCATATCACATCTTACCGGCACAACTCTGTCATTTCTTTTTATGGTATCAACAATGGATAATGTTTTAAAAATTACTTTATCAACATCATGATAGTCAATCCTCAGGGGAATATATTCACCTTTCGACACATACAGTGTAAGCTGGCCATAATTCCCGCCCCGGAAAACAGGCTGAAGTCTCATCCGGTATGATTCTTTCCCCTTAACGATTGCATCGCCGATAATCTTCGCAGTATAATTACTCTGGAAATCAGAATTGGAGAAATCAACATAATTAAAATTTGTAAAAACAATTGAATCATATTTATCAATACCCATCTTATGAAAAAGTTTCGTTGAAAGGACATTATACACCCAGATGTCTTCACCGCGATAGTTATAGAGTACTTTGAGCTGTTCACCACGCTCGGCAGTACTGAAAGAGAAAAGGTAGTCATCAGAGGAAATATATCCGACAAAATCAACCTTATGGGTACTTCCGGCAGGGAGAATATGCACCATTTTCCCACGTATTACACCTTTGGGGTAATCGAACACACTATCAACACGGGCAAGTATTTCCTGTGCGGTAAGTTCAACCTTTCGTTCCTCCTGGGCTTCAGCAAAACGCCCTATGCCGGAAAAAAATAATATCATTCCGAAACATACCAGAGAAACAGTTATATATCTGCGGTTTTTTATTTGTATCATATAATAAGCGTATTAACTCTCAGCGTCTTCATTTTTCAGCTTCTGTAATTCAAAATGCGCAATTTTGTTATCCGGGTCAAGATTTATTACCTTTTCAAGGCTTAAAATCGCATCATCGATTCGTCCGCCTTTCTTAAAGGCAATAGCAAGGGCAAAATGACCATTTACAAAATTCGGGTCGATACGAATTGCCTGTTCAAGAAAATCAACCGCATTTTTATAATCCATCATCTGATAATACGCTGCGCCGCCAATGTAATACGCATACTTGTTCTTTTTGTCACTTTCGATATAATTCTGGACATATTCAACAGTCTTACCGAAATTATTTACCCTGAAATAATTTTTCGCCAGATTATAAATAATCTTTCTGTTGCTGGGATACAATGAGAGCCCCCGTTCCAGATGATCAATCGCTTCATAATATTTCTTTTCATCACTGAGTTTGTTCGCGGATTTAATAACATCCACCGCCTCATCACGGACAAGTTCAATCACAACCAGCGTTATATCATCCTCAACCTGTGCATTTCCTATGAAACGCTGCACATCCTCAACGATATAATTTGTAAAATCATCAAGGGGGAGGTGCCTGTTTTTCAGAACAGTCTCTTCGAACCGCGCTCCGGAATACTCCTCCCGCTCACTGTTCGTCGCTTCTGGAATCCCGTCAGTGTAAAGAATAATTTTATCCCCGTATTTAAGCTTTGTAGACTTTTCCTCGTAGGTGTCCCTCGCGTCTTCAATCGCCCCGATAAACAATCCGTTCGTATCGAGGTTCTCCACAATACCGTCCTCTGTGCGCAACAGCATCGCCTTCTGGTGACTCGCGTTGGCATAGGTGATGTTATATTCATTATCTATACTGATAAAAAAAGCTGTCAGGTAATCCTGGGTCTTTACATGATCAAGAATGTTCTGATTGACTTCCTGAAATATGCGTTTGGGGGAGTCATACAGCATGCTTGCGTTATTGAACGCGATTTTGGCCATTGTGGTAACAAGGGCGGCAGGAATACCATGTCCCGAAACGTCCGCGACAAGAATACCCATCTTGTCCCCTTTCAGCTGGTACACATCATAAAAGTCACCACCGATTTTCTCCATAGCGATATAACGCACTGAAAATTTCAGTTCAAGCCATTCGTCAATATGACCCGGAAGGATGCTCCGCTGAATAAGACTTGCCATATCAAGCTGCTTCTGTATCAGGTCATCACGTTCTTTCAGGTCAGCGAGAACAGCCTGGAGTTCTTCAGTCCGCTGTTCCACCTTCTGTTCCATGTTTTTCCGGTATTCATCGATCTGCGATGACATTTCTATAACTGCGTATTCAATCGTTGAGAATTCGCTGTCAAGGGAATGAAGCATAAATTCGGCCTGCCCCCCTGTAGTAATCTCCCGCGTAACACGGTCCATTTCCCCGAGGACACCCAGAATTGACCTGGTATTTACCGCCATTAAAAATATTCCCGCAAGAGTACAAATTACGATATAAACCGCGACTGTGGTTAGATTAAATTCATTGTAGAAAATACTCCACTGCATAAGCGCTGCAAAGGTGAGAAGAGAAATCAGCATAAGGATGACAAAAAAACCGAACTTAATCCGGAGACTAATCAATATTCTTGGACGTTGAAATATTTTCCTTTTCCGCAACTCATTGAAACATGTTGCCCTTTCCCGGCCCGTGAGAATTTCCGTAATAAGATATGTGGACATACCGTAAAGCAAAATAACGGTCATTACAGCAATTGATACAATTTTCGCTACAATCTTAATCAGCACCAGTGAGTACATATCCGATGTAACATAATCCATATAAATAAGGCCTATAAGGGCAAGGCCGGTTATTGCCGCATATATAATTGAAGAAAGGGAGTTAATCATCGGAAGGTCTGAGAGATTGACATAGAGCGTCTGGAGGTCCTGATCGTTTATATTCTGATCAAGGGTACTCCCGTAAAAATACCGGTTGATGTTCCGCAAAGATTTCTGTACAGCCGGTATCCTGAACGGGGTAAAAATCCCGAACTGAAGGTAGTGAAACGTTGAAGGTATAAGGACCGCAAGGGGCAGCCATTTTATAATATCATGGGTAACCTGTTCATAATGGGATATCGCGAATGAAGTCCCCAGAAAATATCCGAACGCAGCCCCCATCCAGCCGCCCAATATGGTCAAAAACACTATTGCAAACGTATAACTGATTTTTTCCGCCAGGAAGTAGAATAATCTCATTTTTTTACCCTGTGACAAAAAATTCCATTAACAACAACTCACATGTTATGCCATACACTTCACATAAGTTATGCACAATTGTGGATACGTATGTTAACAACTGTTACCTTATTACTCAAGTAATATGTAAAAATGTTGCTTGACCGCGTTTTTATTTATTTATCCAGTATATTCGGCTCACGAACACACCTGAAACCTGCACTATCAATGTAAAGATTCGGGATACCACCAGGCTCTCTATCTGATACACGGACATGGTTCCGGCTGCTTAGCCAGTGCCCCCCCCGTACAACCTTTACCTGGGTTCCATACAATGAATTGTGCACGGTGTTGCCATTATATGCACGGTACCAGCTTGATGTCCATTCATTTGCGTTTCCAGCCATATTTACAACACCATACGGTGAATCACCAGCCCCTTCAAAGGAGGTAACCGGAAGCAATCCCTTTTTATACTCTTTACGATAATTATGATCAGCTTCGTTTGTCTCCCAGAAATCTGAGCAATTCAGCTTAGAGGGATCAAAACGGTTTCCCCATGGAAACGCGATTGTTCTTTTAATGATTTTAAAGCTTTCATCCCACTGTTTTTCAACTTCAAGCCCCGCACCCCGTGCAGCCTTTTCCCATTCAGCTTCAGTAGGAAGCCGCTTCCCTGCCCACTTCGCATAGGCCGCAGCTTCATAATAATTCACAATTGCCGGCAGGTCATCATCCCGGGGGCTGCCTTTCCATGATGCGGGATACCGCGCATTCATGTCTCTGACATACCGGAGAAAATCTTTATTGGATACCTCATATTTATCTATATAAAATGCAGGGAGATTCAATATCTGCTCAGGGTATTCATCCCGTTCCCCGTCATTACTGCCCATAACAAACTTCCCTTCCGGCACAAGGACCCCGATTCTCCTGTCTTTTTTTCCGATAATTGACTTTTTATACCGGACCCGCTCTACCTTTTTTTTATCGGCAAAATCACGTCGGATTTTTCCCTTCTCGATTGAAAAACCGATTACAGAACCTGAGCGCAAAAGCGGTGCATCGCGTTCTTTGAAAATAATATACTTTGCAAGCACTTTGAAACTTGTACCGCTATGGAGATATATGTCCTTTCCTTCGATAAGAGTTACTTTTCCGATAATACGTTCATCAGAAATGATATAATAATCATTTTTCAGCGGTTTTCTTTGAAAAATCAGATACGCCATGCTGTCAGCCCGCAGCGACTCAACAGTGGCGGTAATATGATAATCCCCTGAGTAGAGGCTCCCGGCATGTAACAACAATGACAGTACGGCAGCGGCACAACCTCCGCGCAGCATCAGGTTCTTCATCCCTTCAGAATTTCTTCCGTTGTTTCCTCTCCGGAATATTGCACGTACCGGGCGCATAGTCCCTTTTATGTATCCGATAATCCGCATTATTTTTTTCGATGCAGCTATACCTGTATAAATGTTTTCTCAGGCCAGACCAGGCAGGTGAGTTTCCCCCCGTATACCGCGCCGGTGTCTATCCCTATAATATTTCTCTTTTCATCATCATATACTTCACCCATACGCCCGTGAATGTAAAACGTCGGCGTATGCCCGAACACGACTGTCTTGTCCCAGCGGTAGTCAGCCCGATAGAATTTCTCCCTGATCCAGAGCATATCCTGCTCAGTCTGACTCGAGAGATTTCCCATATACGGACGGAGCCCCGCATGAACCGCAATGAAATCCTCTCCCTCATAGTATTGTATCAAACCCTCAAAAAAAGACCTGTGTTCTTCTCCGGGATTAAACGACCCGGTGTGCTTTTTATAACTCCGGATTGTCGCGTCACCGCCGTTGTACGTATACAGGCTGTGGTCGACCTCCCCCGCAATATAATCAAAAAGCATTGCTTCATGATTCCCTTTTAAAAAAAACATATTATCTGAAGCAATTGAGCGGAGAAACTCAATCACTTCGAAGGAGAACTTCCCCCTGTCAATATAATCACCAAGAAAAATCACGGTATCGGTGTCACTGATCCGACCGGAAACCCGGTTATAAAGCTTTTCAAGTTTCACCATTGAACCATGAATATCTCCAAAAATGTAATACATTATGTTTTTTCCGGGATCGGGACTATCCTGTTATTTCATATAATTTTGCACGCAACAGCATGATGCCGTGATTGCAATAATCAATTTTTTATACAATGAAGGGGTTATTTGCAAGTCTTTTTTATACAGCAGGATATAACAATTGCGGTGTGTGGTATTCTATTTTTTCAACACTTCTTTCCGTGAGTCGAAGGGATTTCTTATTTCCGCCGTCATGCGATGTATAAGGCCCTGGACTATTCCCGACACCGGCTCATCCTCGTCGGTGATCACCCGGGTCTCCATCCATACAAGGTCCCTGCTCCGTACATCGATACACCGCACCCATGCGGCATTTCTAGAGCCGGAAAAACCGATAAACATCAGATAATCAATGCCGTTATTAAATGCCTTCGACATCCGTTTCATTGCGTCGGTTACTTTTTGCTCATAATCCCTGTTATAGACATTATACATCCTTTTCACAGAATCAAGCGCCGCAGCATGCCCCTTCCCCGCCCATGTGCCGGTGAGAAGCGGGTCTATGCGAATATCCTCGATATCGCGGTACGAAGAATTTTCTGTCCTTATATACCGGAATTTATCAATTATCATATCATCAACTATATTGTGCAGATCAGCGCTCTGTACTGAAAGTACGTGATAATTTTTTTTCATGAAAGCCATATAAAGCCTGTTAACTTCAGGGCCCTTGAGGTTCGAGAACAATCCGATCCTGCTCCCCGGCGGAATAGGGTCGGCACGGTACCTGCTGTTCTCCCCGAGGAAATTCACCATTTTAATACTGACCCTGTCAACGATGCGGAATATACGGGTCTCCATACGGCCGATATCGGTAAAGGTGAAAAGCTCCCGGGAATCCCGTACAAAAAGATGCAGTATTATTTTAATTCTGTTCCCTTCGAGGGGCATAAATTTCCCGTATACAAACACATTGCTCTGTATCTTTTCCGCAAGCTCCGGTAATTCAGCCGGGCTATAATCTTTCTTCAGGGTTTCACCGTATTTGTACAGTATTGCATTCACCCGGGCAGGTTTCAGGACCTGTACGTCCTGTATTGCCTGTAAGGAAGAAGCAAAAGAAGAAGGGAACACTGTTTCAATATAATTATAATCAACCTGTCCGGACTCATTACTGAGATAGCCAAATGCCACGACAGGACGCCCATGGGATACTGTGGAAAAGAGGAGAGTTGTTATGAAGGTACAGAAAAGAAAACAAAATTTATAATTCATCACCTGCCTGTCATGCTTCGGATAAAATGGTCCACGATTGTAACAGGATCATCATTATATCGGGCCGGGTAGTTTTCCACCCAGATCAGTTCAAAGGTATCCAGGTTTATTGCCCTGCCCCAGCTCACCTCCTCCCAGTCTTTCAGCTCCAGAAGAATCAGATAATTCACATTCCAGTTTCTTCTGATTTCCCGGAGGGTTTCAGCTTTATTTATTTCAAAATTATACACATGAAGTTTATACACATTATCAAAAGTCCGCTCCATTGACGCAAGGGACCGCCCGTCACCCTCACGGGCAACTGTATGGGAAACCTTTTTAAAGTCACTGATATCAAACACATCTTTCATCGAATACATGTCTGCCGCATTAAACGCGACAACTCTGTACTTGTAACGCATAAAACGTGACAATACAACATTCTTAATGTTATTTGGGCCGTCAACAATCACCGCAACGCTGGAACCCGGTGACACTTTCTGCCTGAGGACACGTACAGGCTGCTTTGAGGAACAGGAAAACAGAACAATCATCCCTGTTAATACAAGCGCAGTAGATTTGTACCGGATCGGCTTCATCATATTAATATCCCTTGTGTGCAGCATCCTTCAGAACAGCGTTATGAAAATATATAGGCCCCGGCATAGTTCTATACCGGGGCCGCGTTATTACCAGATTATTATTGTGCGTTAGGCTGCTGGGGCTGTTTGGCCGCACCTGCCTTCTGCGCAGGGGCACTGCCAGCACCCCCCTGGATTTCTTCTGTCGGCTCTGTAGACTGACCGGGCCCCTGTGAAAGAAAATCATCGGCTTTGTCGCTTCGCTCAATCTGTGCGGATTCACGCAGTTCACTCACGAATTTCGCCATCTTTCTTCTGAGCTTATTGGCGGAAAGATACTGGCGTATACTTTTCTCGGCTGCCTCAACCGGCTGGGCCTTGAAACGTGCACGGTTCTCATTATAGAACGCCTCAACTTCCTGATCACTCACTGCTATGTCCTTGTCAAATTTTGTACGTACATAATATTGCACGACAGCAGTTTCCCTTGAGATATTAACAAGGGTCTGAAGCTCGGATTTACCGAGGAACCCTTCGTTATCCGCTTTTTCATAAATAAGTTTCTGGTTTACGATTTCCTGCAGAAATATCTGTTTGTTAAGGGTCGGAATCCTGCGGATTGTCGCGGGATCAGCCGCAAACTTGTCAACATCTTCATTGGTCACATTCAGCATGCCGAACATCTGCTGAAAAAACTGCTTGTGATGGGCATAATAAATTTCATTAAATTCACTTTTTGATATTGAATCACCATCAATCTTTACAAGCCAGTCCCCTGAACCGAATTTATTGCATGACATTGTAAGGGCTGAAGCTGTTAGAACTGACAGGACCAGAGCGAATTTTCCTAAAGAACGTAATGTACTCATATACTTATTCCTCTTACTTGTAAATTTCTATTGCATGTAACACGCATAACCATATGTATAATAACATCAATTATTGTTACCAGACACAGGGTTTCCGGAATGCCAATAACCATGATTTTGAGGATATTGTCAAGCAGGAAACATGTTTCCACAACATGGCATGTATAAAGATTCACAATTTACAGCAATATATTTTTATCAATGCATCTTCGGAATTTCAACATACCCCCTCAGGAGAGCTGCTGCAACCATTTTTTCAGTTCCCGTATTTTTTTTTCATCTTCACGTTCAACCGGTTTGAACAGTATTATCTCACGGTCACCGCGATCAATGGAAAGACGGGTATCTTTTTTTATAAGAGTGATTGTTTTATCAACAGAGATTTTTGTATCTTTTGAAACACGTATTTTAATGGTTTCACGCTCCCTGTCTTCAATTATTTCTTCAATCAACAATGATGAGGCAATGGCCCGTACCTTTTCCAGCTCAACAAGTATAACAACTTCACCCGGCATCTGACCAAAACGGTCCTGCATTTCGTTTTCGAGAGACTCCACCTCTTCAACCGTTTCACATGATTCCAGCCGTTTATAAAACTCTATTTTCTGACGCTCGTCCTCAATATACGACTCCGGAATATAGAAATCCGTCTTCAGAAACACAGGGGTCCGGAACATCGGCCCCGCGCTCTCCCCCTTCAGGGCCCTCACCGCGTCTTCAAGCATCTGGGAATACAGGTCAAAGCCCACATCCATAATGTCGCCGGACTGCTCTCTGCCCAGGATATTTCCTGAACCGCGGATTTCGAGGTCCTTCATCGCGATTTTAAAACCGCTCCCCAGCTCGGAAAACTCCGACACCACCTGGAGCCGTTTCTGAGCAGTTTCGCTCAGCGGCACATGGGGGGGATAAAAGAGGTAGGCATATGCTTTTGTGATTGAGCGTCCCACGCGCCCCTTCAGCTGATACAGCTGTGAAAGCCCGAAGGTATCAGCACGATTAATAAGTATTGTATTCACGTTAGGCATATCAAGGCCCGACTCAATAATGGTAGTGCTCACAAGAACTTCATGTTTCCCTTCAAGGAAATCAATCACCACCTCCTCCAGTTCATGTTCCTTCATCTGGCCGTGTGCGACACAGAATGACGCTTCCGGCACAAGCTCCTTCAGCATCCGCGCCTGTATATCAATGGTCTCCACGCGGTTGTGAACATAGAACACCTGCCCTCCCCGCTCAATTTCATTGAGAATGGACATACGGGTAATATCGGGATTGTCCTCGAGCACATAGGTGTCAATGGACTGCCTGTTTTCCGGTGGAGTAAGGATAATTGAGATATCCTTGATCCCCGCAATCGCCATGTGCAGCGTCCGTGGAATCGGTGTCGCCGAAAGGGTCAGCACGTCAATAAGGGTCCGTATTTTTTTTATCTGCTCCTTGTGCTTTACGCCGAAACGCTGCTCCTCGTCAATGATAAGAAGCCCTACATTTTTGAAGGCTACATCCTTTCCCAGAAGGGCGTGAGTACCTATTACAATATCGACACTGCCCTCAGCAAGTCCCGATTTTACTGCCGTCGCCTCTCCCCTGGTCCTGAAACGTGAAATCATTTCAATTTTTACCGGATAATCGGCGAACCTTTTTTTGAAGGTTGAAAAGTGCTGCATACAGAGCACCGTGGTGGGCACCAGGACCGCCACCTGTTTACCGGCCATTACCGCCTTGAATGCGGACCGTATGGCAACCTCTGTCTTCCCGAACCCCACATCCCCGCAAATAAGGCGGTCCATGGGCTGCGTCGCCTCCATGTCGTCTTTCACGTCTTCAATCGCGGTAATCTGGTCCGGGGTTTCCTCGAACTCGAACTTCGCCTCAAACTCCTCCTGCCAGAGAGTGTCCGGGGGAAACGGAAACCCCTTCATCGCCTGGCGTTTCGCGTATATCTCTATGAGGTCTTTGGCCAGTTCCTCAATTGACTTCTGAACTTTTTCTTTAATTTTGTTCCATGCGGACTTTTTCCCCAGGGCGTCAATGCGGGGCGCCTTCCCTTCGAGGCCGATATAGCGCTGCACCATGGTAATCTGGTCCAGGGACACATACAGCCTGTCACCGCCGGCATACTCCACGAGGATGAAATCCCGCTCCACGCCCCCGGCTTCCATCCGCTCAAGTCCCCGGAATATGCCGATCCCGTGATTGATATGAACAATATAATCCCCTTCCCGAAGGTCAAGGACCGATTCCAGGGCGCGGGAGGATTTCTTTTTGAACTGGGATTTTTTCCGGTAACTCTTCCCGAAAATTTCATGGTCGGTGAGGACAAGGACTTTCTCCGCCTCAATTTCAAATCCCTCCCGAAGGGGAAGAATTACAATATTCAGAGCATTATCATCAATAAGCTTTTCAAAATTACTGTCGGGGCTGAAATCCGCCAGAAGGTCAAAGAGGCGGCGTGCCTGGCCCTCGAAACCCGTTGTGACTATTACACGCCATCCGTCATCAATACGGCGGGCAATCTCCTCTCTCACACTTTTTATGCGTCCCTGAAAATTCGGAATACCGCGAAGCTTCCAGTGGAGTGCATCGACACGGGCGGTAAAAACACGCAGCTCCACGGCCCGTTCCAGGATCTCATCGAAAAGTCCCGTGTTCAGCAGCAGGGCCGGATCAACTGCCAGTGACGTCTTCACCTTCTTCCTGTACAGTTCCGTAAAGGTTTTCTCCAGCACGTCTTTCTGAACGCCGAGCTCCGTAGTTTCGGAAAAAATGATACAAGCATCACCGGTCAGGAATGAGGGAAGATATCGGGGCTCCATAATCAGCGGGAAAAGGTCCTCAATTCCCGGAACCATCTCCCCCTCCATGATATCAGAAACACCGTTCACCGCGGGGACACTGAGCCCTCGTTCCTCAGCCTCCCGTAGTACCTCCGAAATTGCATCACGCTCATTTTTCGAGAGAATAATTTCTTTCCTGGGATATACCGTAACTTCATCCTGTTCTCCGTAGGAACGCTGGGTATTGATATCAAATTCACGGATAGAATCGAGGGTATCACCGAAAAAATCAAAACGCACGGGATTGTCCATTGCCGGCGGAAAGATATCAATGATGCTCCCTTTCACCGAAAACTGCCCCGGCGACTCGATGCGGTATTCACGTGAATAGCCGTATTCCACGAACTGTTCCACAAGGTCTTCAAAAGGATACTCCTCCCCCTTCGTCAGGAGAAACCCTTTTCTGAGAAAAAACTCCTTTCCCGGAATTGCCCGCAGCAGAGACTCAAGAGGCGTCACCACAATCACCGGGTCCCCCTTGAGGAGCCGGTACAGCGCTGACACGCGCTCCCGCTCAATTTTTTCCGAGGGTGACACGAATTCATAGGGCAGCGTTTCCCATGACGGGAGCATCACCACACGGCCGGGATCCGTGAAGCATGTGATGTCAAGATAGAGCTCGTGCATTCTCTGGTAGTTTTTCACCACCACGAGGGTCTGTACCGGGTTGTGCGCGAAAAGGGACGCGATAATAAAGGAAAATGATGACGGCGCGACACCTTCAATCGATATTTTCCCCGCCCCGTTGCTGAGCCCGCTGAATTCACCGGACTGAATATAGGAACTGACTATTGAAGAGAGTATCATACTATTAAAACGAAAGCTCCGCTTCCGCGGTCACTGTCCTGTCAATAATGCCGCCGCGGATTGTGGTGCTTCTCCCGATCTCGAGAATTTTCTGCAGTTTCCTGCGGTTTTTGGAATAGTGCCACGTATAATATCCTGCCGCAGAATACCCGACCGCGGAGGACGTAAAACAGATGGCCGATATTACGGTACTCCATACACCGAGATCAATGACGGTATAAAAAAGGATCCCGATCCCAAGGGTCACGGTACTGCTGCTTGCAAAAAAGATAGCGTTGTATCCGTTATTCAGGGTATTGTTCCTGTCAATATAGATATACTGCACAAGATATTCCGGGCGGAGATCGTCAAGTTCATTCTCCGCGGCGGTATTCAGTGTGAAACTTCTGCGGATCGGATACCGCCGGATGTGATAATGTCGGGATTTCACCCCATGTCCATTCAGAAGACGCTCAATGGTGTACCGGTACGATCCTTCAGGAAGGGGTTCAGGTATTTTCCAGAGGTACACACTGCGGTAATACAGCTGCGGCATGAAAGTGTACACCACCGGGGCCGCGGCAACGGTGGAATCCCTCTCCAGTGTAAGCCGGTACCTGACATTCAGGTCCCTGTCGCGTTCATTATAAATATCCTGCCAGAGGATATACGGCCGTGTACTTTTCACAGTACCGAAGGGATAATCAAGGGGATCAATGAGGCTCTGACCCCTTACATCACTCCGGAGAAGAAACACCGACATCAGCACTATGGTTATACGGAACACCAGCAGCGCAATCCCGGAAACCCTGTTTTGTATACCTTTATATGTCTGTCCCATACGAATGTCCCTTGAATTACCCGGTTACACTCCTGCTTCACTGATTAGATCGATAAAGCCATGAAGACATTTTTTCCCTTTATCATCGATACCGCATTTCATAAGGGCTTTCCGCGACTCCCCCACCAGACGCTGCAGGCGGTCCTGTGCGCGCTCAAGACACCCGCTGTTGTGCACCGTCTTCCGGAGGTACGCGATGTCCTTCCGGCTTTTTTCCTCCTTCCCGAACACCGAGGTAAACCGCCCTTTTTCAACGTCATCAAGGGTGGCGAGTGTGTCAATAATGAGGTGCGTCAGCTTCCCCTCAATGAGGTCCGACTCCGAGGATTTGCCGATTTCATCACTGCTGCCGAAGACCCCCAGGATATCGTCCCGCACCTGAAACGCGAGCCCCAGGGGGAGCGCGAAATTGCGGATCCGGCGTTCTTCTGCTTTTGTACTGTTTCCGGAAAGGAGCAGCCCCATTATCATGGGATAATATACCGTGTAGTACGCAGTTTTAATGGTGCCGATTTTGTCCGGGATGGACTCATCAATTATGTCCGCGGGAAGCGAATAAAGGCAGTCCAGGATCTGCCCCCAGGCTGTCATCTCATAGGTCCGGGCAAAAAGTTTCAGAAACTCGTTCTTGAGGGCGATATCGATCTTCGCATCGGCAATTATCTCAACGGCATTGGCAAAGAGCACATCCGCCAGAATCAGCGACACATCGGACCCGATCCTGCGGTTTCCGGTGAGGGGGCCGTATTTTTCCCCGCACAGGATATGCAGGGTCTTTTCACCGCGCCTGAGCTCTGAGCGGTCGATAATATCGTCCTGTATCAAAAGAAAATTATGCATGATTTCAAGTACTGCGGCAATTTTTACGATTTCCCCGATGCCCTTTCCGTTCCCGCTGTAGCCCGTAAACCCGAGAAGAAGCAGGAGCGGCCGTACGCGTTTCCCTTTCCGGAGGCTGTATTCCTCCAGGTCCCCGTAAAAACCGGATATAAAATCGTACTCCGGTTTCATTCTTTTCTTCGTAAAAAAACTTTTCACGAATGCATCGATCTTCGGCACATGCCGGCTGCTGAAGGTTAAAAAATAATTTTCTGAGGAAGATGGTTTCATCATGATAGAATTCAGGTCCATGTTTCATTTGCTGCGGGTACACATTCTCCGTGCTATCCCACCTGCGGCACACCACAGTCATTACCATGAATGTGGCATCAGGAGATACTGTATGTCAATAGAAATTCCTGTGCCGTTCGATAATTTACGTTCCCGTGAATTTCTTTTCTCTTGACATTTCATGTAAACTGAAAAAAATTGAAATCCGTTTTTAAAAAACGTATTAATTCTACCGGGAGGTCTTATATGGTCTGTCCTCGTTGTAAAGAAACACTGGTAATTGAAGTGAAGGATGGAGAAAAAATTGATGTCTGTAAATCATGCGGCGGCATGTGGCTCCACAGACACCAGCTCAACAACCTCCTGAAGGAAAGCGGCGGTGACGTGGAATCCTGCTCAATAGACGACAACCCTCACGCCGACCCGAATCCCGTAATCATGTGCCGCGAGTGCGAGAATTCTAAAATGAAAAAAATCAACTTCCTCGATTACTCCGACATCATCATGGACTACTGCCCCTCCTGCGGCGCCTTCTGGCTCGACAGGGATGAGCTTTCCAAAATGCGTTCCTATATTAAGCAGATTGAAAACGGCAGCCATACGGTGACAAACTTTTCCGGATATAATCTCCTTACAAAACTCAGCGAAATAGCATATTCAATTTTCAAATAACACGCTCCCCGCGAACGAAAATCCATTTACCATACTGTGCGGCAACAATGATGTTGCTGCACACAATGCTTCACTCGATAAAATATCACTTTTCCGCCAATATTTGTTGACTTTTTACATTACATGTAAAAATTTGTGCATTAAAATATTTTCTGTATCCTTCCGTTTTTTTTTTGTCATTTTCGGGGATAATTCCTCACTATTATGCAGCAGCATACTGTCATCCCATTCTATATTCGGGTATTATCTGAATCCGGAAAGGAAATGCATCCGTTACGGATCCATGGGCATATGCTGCTGCATACTCTGCCGGCTATTCGATTAGATATTCAGTCATATTCACAGCTGGTATAATAATCACTGAACAGCAGGCGATTATGAAAAGACACTTTTTACAATACAAAGACGGCACACATCATCAAGACGGGTACATTGCTCAATGAAGCATTCATTTGCACATTCAGGTATTATACTGCTGGTGGCGGGGATTCTGCTCCATGACACGACTCTGCATGGATCTGACGTCCCTCACCGCACCGCTGACCGGCGGAAAATAACCATTGCCGTCATGAATTTTGAGGCCAACAACTGCCCCTCTTCCATGGGAAGAGCTGTATCAGACATGATGACAGGAAAGCTTTTCGAATGCCCGCAGTTTATCCTGCTTGAACGGAGCCGCCTGCAGCTTGCGTCACTGCAGTACGGGAAGCGGCATAACGACGTACAGGACCCTTCCCGGGCTGCGGCTATCGGCAGAATGGTTTCAGTTCAAAAAGTCATAGTGGGATCGGTAAACAAAATAGGGTATTTCAGAATTGAAACACGAATAATTGATGTAAAAACCGGCGCAATTGACATCAGTCTTCCAGTAACAGCCCATAATGAATTCGATATCCAGAATGCTGTTGAAGCCATGGCGGAAAGAATTGACAATTTTTATCTCGGAATCCCCCCCATTTCCGGTACATACAATCTTGCGGCATGCGCTGAATACATGATACCCCTGGGTGACATCTCCAGGGGTATTAAAGGGGGTTATGGCTCCCGGTTCAGTTATTCACTGAACACATGTCCGCTGCCCGCACTCGTTACTTCATTTTCTGCCGGTGTGTTTCACCTGAACCCTGAACAGGATTCAACCCGTTCATATTACATAGCTCCCCTGACCATACTGTGCGGGCGCCCTTTTGTCGTCACCGGTTTTGTTAGATTTACACCATCCATCGGCGGTGGATACCTTTTCAGCAGGATTGAACATGACAATATTGAACACAGGACCTATGGAGCACGGGAATATAACACGAACTATTACTACAATCCGCTCATTTCTGTTCGGGGGGAATTTCATATAAAACTATCATACCGATGGTATCTTGCGGTTGTGCAGGACTATTCAGTTTTTTTTGAACCCGATCACCGTGGATACCTCGTATCAACCGGCATTGGAGCAAAAATATTATTTTAACTATCAGGGCCGGGGAAAGCTTCCGGGTCAAATCCGCCCTGAACAAGGAAGACAATCATGAAATCACATAATCCCCTGCAATTTTTATCCGCAGTATCCCTGTGTATCTGCATCCTGGTATGCGTTTCATTCTCCTGTGCTGATACTATGGAGGATACAGTTTTTAATAAGAATCTTGAACCGGGATGTTTCGGATCCTCACAGTGGGACAATTCGAAATATGAGTGAAATATACATACAAAAAGCAGTTCACTTCATTCCTGAAGCAGCTGCGAAAATAATATTGTGATACGGGGACATGAATGAACTCGCTTGACAAAAAAACCAGAGAATTTACGGAAGTATACAGTGATTACTACCCCATTGTGTACTGCACCGTGTATTCAAAAATAGGAAATCCCGACGATACCCATGATATCTGCCAGGAGGTGTTTATCCGTTTTTATGAAAAATTCAGCGAGGTGCAGACACCGCGTAAATGGCTCCTCGGGACCCTGCGGTATGTCATTTTAGAGCATCTGAGAAAAAAAGGCGGAACCGATACCGATATTGACATGGTATATAATGACGTAAGCCTTTCGTTTGTAAATGGATTCAGGGACACCAGAATCATCATTGAAGAAGCACTCGAAGATATTGAAATCTTTGGAAGCGAAAAAAATAAACTGTTATTTGATATGATTGCGATATATAATTTCACCTACAGAGAAACAGGAAGGCAGCTGGGGATGACAGAACGGCAGGTTCGCTATCAATACAGCATAGTTATGAAACGACTCATTGAGTATTTTAAAACAAAAGGTGTTGCCGACCTGGAGGACCTCCTATGAACGAAAAAATATCACTGGAATCACTATTGTCATCATATAAATTCACAGAACCGGTCCCCCCTGAAATCCGGAAAAGGATGCATGCGTCCCGGAAACAGACGATTGTACATATCCTGAAAAAAAACCGGCAATATGGAATAATTCCGTTTCTGGTACTGTCACTGTTTTTTCTTGCTAGAAAGACCGGGATTACACTGAGTGTCATGAAAGCAACCATTGCCGCGTGGACAGCGGTTATACTCACAACGGTTACCATAACCGGCGCAGCCGTGTATACCGTTCATTATATTGTTGAAAAGTGCAGCCCCGTTGAAACCGACATGCGGCAGCCATCAGTACCCGCCGCAGTACCTGTTCCGCAAAAACAGGTTACCCGCGAAACAGAAAAGGCCCCTGCAATAATATATCATGTGGGAATACTACCCTTTGAAAACATCGGGGTTGACAGTACCATAGCACGAAAAATAACTACCGGAATAAAAGCGGAACTCGCATCCCGTCTTCCCGGAAAGAGAATTGCAATATTTTCTTCAGCGGATACCGATACTCACATTATCAAAAACATGCTTATGGGGTCAATTATCAGGTTTGGAGAGGGGTACAGAATTACCGCCAGGATTATTGATCCCGTATCATCTAAAATTGTGCTGTATACAAGCACCGAGATACGATCAGAGGATGATATACCTGCCGTGTGCCGGAGTTTTTCCGGTAACATTGCCGGAAAAGTCCGTTAATGTTACATTGCTGCAATATTCACGTTTTTTTTGATGTAGACACCGGGGAACATGATGCATACCGTTACATATTCATAGAATAAATAGCAACAGCAGATAATAAAGGAACTGGACATGCTTGCAAAACGTATAATCCCCTGCCTTGATGTAATGAACGGCAGGGTTGTGAAAGGAATAAACTTCGTCAACCTCCAGGATGCCGGCGACCCCGTCGCCCATGGCAAGTTCTACGACGACGAGGGCGCTGATGAACTGGTATTTCTGGATATTACCGCTTCTTCCGACAGGAGGAACATCATTCTCAAAATGGTGAAAGATGTCGCGGAAACAGTCAATATTCCGTTTACCGTGGGAGGCGGCATCAGAACTGTTGATGATGTCCGGGAAATACTTGAAAACGGTGCGGATAAAGTTTCCATGAACACCGCCGCTGTTGAAAATCCAGTAATCATACGGGAATCCGCGACACGTTTCGGCTCCCAGTGCATACTGGTTGCGATTGACGCAAAGCGAAATGACCGCGGCAGCTGGACCGTCTACCTCCACGGAGGACGGACCCCCACTGAACTGGACGCGATAGAATGGGCCGTACAAGCCTGTGACCTCGGTGCAGGTGAAATCCTTCTGACAAGTATGGACCGCGACGGCACGCGTGAAGGGTATGACATTGAACTGACACGCAAAATCGCTGAAGCGGTCACAGTGCCGGTAATTGCGTCAGGGGGCGTCGGGAACATTGATCACATGTATGACGGTCTCACTGCGGGGAAAGCTGACGCGGTACTGGCTGCATCAATTTTTCATTTCAGGGAGATATCAATCCGCGCGGTAAAAGAATACCTGGAACAGAAGGGCATACCGGTGAGGCCGGTATTATAACAGATTCAGGAGAGCAATTATCACACCCACCGCAATTGCTATCGCGGTCATAATAATCATGATAATCGGGAGATTGGATTTTGTCTCAACTTCCTCTTTCGCGGTAACGCTATACGCCGGATCCATGGCTACACGGATATTGTCTTCCTCTTCAATGATCTTTGCGATAATACCCTTCGCAATAACCGCGTAAATCAGGTATCCGGAACCCTGCACCTGCTGAATTGACTTGACCCGCCCTATAATAGGCTGAAACTTATTGTCTTTGTACGCGTCAAACGCCTCCGCGACCGTCACAGCCTTCGGGTTGCTGTCTACAATATTGATCTTTACCCGATCCCCGGGAAGAAGTTTTGAGATGTCTTTTCCTTTTATTGGTGAAAGGATCAGGCTGCAGTTAATTATCAGCTTAACCCCGTCCTGCCCGACCTTCGGTTCAGAGGATACCGGTTTTTCCTCTTCAACCGGCTGCGTAATGGTCTCATCCTTTGTTTTCTGGCTGTCAATAATCTGCTGGTCCAGTTTCCGCGCGCTGGTAGAAAAAAGCTCCATTTCAAGGGACGATATAGGCTGGTACATCATGTTTGCTTCCACGCGCTGAAGCCCCAGTGAATCCTGTATGACTTTCTGAAACATGCGGTTCAGGGAAATATCATTATTCGCTTTAAGATACTTATTGAGGTCCCCTATAAAAAGGAATGAGAAGCTGTGGGTAAGCTTGTCCCGGAGAGAGCGGCTGAGTATATCATCCTGTTCGCCTGTGTCGATGTAACTCTGAATGGCCTTCTCAAAAACCCTCCAGTCATCACCGGCATCAATGCTCTGTACCGTGTATGAAGGGCCAACAGCAACAAAAATATTATTGATTTTAAAACTCATGTGATTGTAATGAATGAGAAACGCGCCGTGCAGCGATGATGAAGTAAAGTTGCATTTGAGGGCGTAAATATCCTTCAATGTCCCGGCAACCATCTGTTTTGCCTTCTGCATATCACCATTTACGTAATAAAGGGCTATGTTCAGTTTCTTTGTCTGTTCACCCAGTGAATTTACCGCGGAATCAAGTTCTTCGCTCATTACAGTTCCAATTGAAGTATTTAATTATATCATCGTAATAAATATTATAATTATTAATTTAAAAATCATTACTTTCGTTGTAGTGCAAGTTTAATCCTCTCCAGGACCCTTCCCCGCTGAATTGGCTTAAGAATAAAATCTGCAGCACCCATTTTCAATAAATCCTGCACAACGCCTTTCGTTGTTTCTTCACTGATAAACACCAGTTTCGCTTTCAGGTCTTTCTGACTTAATTCAAAGAGAAATGAATATCCGTCCATAACAGGCATGTCAAGGTTTGTCGTAATGAGGTCGACATCGTTTTTATTTTTGTCATAAAACGCAAGCGCCTCTTTCCCATTCTGAAACGCACCTAAAATTTTGTATCCTTCCGATTCCAGTATCTGTACAAGTTGTTTTCTGTGAAATTCTTTATCTTCAACAACGATCAACTGATACGGCTTTCCGCTTGGTTTCAAACCATCAGGATTTTTAGGGTTGAGATTTGGGAAATCGTGGGTACTCTTCATCGTACTCCTCCCTGGATTTCTCGTAAGCTAAGATAATAAATAATACAAAACCACCTGTCAATATAAAAAATGCAATCAAATTTCCAAGTTATTACAAAATTCTTTCCATGTATTCTGGTATGACGTAAATTACAACATCAAACCTCAATATATGGGGGTCACCTCCGCCGGTTGCGGGGGTGATCCAATATAATAAAAAGATTCTTTGTTTTTCATATCAGGATATTCATATTCAACTCTTACCTGAAATTCAAAAAATTATTTGACGAATTTTTTAATAGGTGGATAACCAGCTTACTATGATGCAGCATACACACATTGAAATTGATTGCACCGCAATAGGGAACAATCTCCGTAACATCCGCGGGAAAGCGGGTGCTGATGTCAAAATTCTTCTGGCGATAAAAGCAGACGGTTACGGTCACGGGGCAGTACCTATAGCCCGGTATGTTGAACGCCATAATCTTGCTGACATGTTCGGTGTCTCATCACCCGCGGAAGGCGTCGAATTACGAAATGCGGGCATTACCATGCCTGTGCTGGTTCTTGGCCTGATACTCCCCGACAGTGAAACCATTGACACCCTGCTGGAACACTCACTGACCCAGACCGTTGCGGACTACTCCCTTGCGGTTTCCATCAATGAACGCGCAAGACTGCATGGTACTACGGCACTGCTTCACCTGAAGGTAGATACCGGGATGGGGAGAATCGGGTGCCCCTCAGGAAACGCTCCGGATATCGCGGAGAAAATTTCGTCCCTCGGGCACACCAGCCTTGATGGATTATTCACACATTTTCCGGTCTCTGATGACCCGGCGTCACAATTCACGAAGCGTCAAATACGCCTGTTCAGTGAAATCATTGATGATATTCTGGCGAGGGGAATCGATGTCCCCCTGCGGCATGCCGCGAACAGCGCGGCTATCCTTAATTTCGACGATTCATTTTTTACCATGATCCGTCCCGGTGTCATGGCGTACGGCTACATGCCATCGCCGGAAAGCAGAAGAAGTATTGCAATTACCCCTTCAATGACGCTGAAAAGCCATATTGTGTTTGTTAAAAATGTTCCTGCCGGTACAGGCATATCCTATGGACTGACTCATACCACAGAAAGAGATACCTGCATTGTGACAGTACCTGTGGGATATGGCGATGGCTACAGCAGGTTTCTCTCAAACCGGGGCCGTGTTCTTATCCGGGGGAAAGAGTACCCTGTGGCGGGAAAAGTCTGCATGGACCAGATTCTTGTTGATACCGGTAATGACTGCTACCCTGTTGGCGAAGAAGTGGTGCTGTTCGGGAAGGATATAATCACTGCAGAAACAATCGCCTCAATGATAGGGACCATACCGTATGAAGTGACATGCGGAATGTCGAAACGGGTACCCCGTATATACATCAATGATGACTGAAACGGCAACAGCAGAGGACCGGTTACCCGGCCCGCTGCTGCACGTGAAGGGATAAAAAAGGTAGTATCTGAATAATATCAGAATTCCACAGTAATTCCCGCAAGCATGTTAAATCCCGGCACATCGTACTCCCCGTAGCCGGAATAATCGCTGTTCTGCCTCAGGAATGTAGTATAGTTTTCATCGGTTATATTATTAAAGTTCGCGAACACCTGATATCTTCCCAGGAATGTGTAGGCAATTTTTGCGTTCAGGAGAAAATAGTTATCAAGTTCCAGCGTCGGATAATCCTGATATACTGTCCGCACATATTCTCCGTTCAAGCCAACATATACATTATAGAAAGTACCGAATATGCCGAACACGGTCTTATGCCGGGGGACAAATGCCAGCATGTTTTCCACGCCTCCCACGGAATACCTGTTGTCAATGAATGAATACGCAATACGGGCACCGGCAATATCCTTATAGCTGAACCGTGCGAAGAGCTCCACACCTTTATAATTAATATCATAGTCGGCGTTTACCCATTTCTTCTGGGCCTTATCCAGAAGAATTCTGTTTTGTGAATAAATCTTATAGCCCGTTGCCCCGAGGGTAAGGTATTCAAAGAGTGTCTGCTCCACTCCGGCCTCGTAGGTTATCATCGTTTCCGGTTCCAGATCATTGTTCACATCGCTCACAAGACCGGGCATACCCACAAGGTTAAAACGGTAACGAATGCCTGGAATATTAAAACCCTTCGCCGCATTGGCAAATATTTTTGTAGTTTTTACCGGTGTGACAATTACTCCTCCCTGATACGCGCTGAAGCCCCCGTATTCATTGTTGTCAGTGTACCGTGCGCCTGCAGACAACGCAAAAAACCGTGTTATCTGCTGCGACACCATACCATACAGCGATCTGTCAGTAAAATAGTCGTCTTCCATTTTACTGTCATTGGCATCATCGGTAATATCTCCGCCATACTTTTTGTATTCCGCACCCACAGTCAGACGATTGCCGTCAATAAGCTTCAGGGTTTCCTGCAGCTTCGCGGCATAGGTCTTATCGACAGACTGAAATGTTATTTCATCTGTTACGGGATTGGTGATATCATGGTTCCCCTGATTATAGGAAACCTGCATAAATCCTTCAAATTTATCAAAGGTGTTATGGAGACTCAATGAGGCGCCTCCCCGTGTCACATCAAAGACCTCAAGGGCGCTCGCGTTCACCTTCCTGTTCGTAGGACCGGGATCATGCATTTCAAAATTCACCAGATAACTGTTTACGTTGGCATAGAAATGCTTTCCCATCTGTACTCCGAAACGGGCGGTACCGTTATGAGACACAAACTCCGATGTATAATCCTTACCGTTGATCTCCTCCTCCCTGTGACCGTCAGTGCGTTTAAAGTTATATGAAACCGCATAGTCCATGATGCCCATCTTCCCGCGGTGATGCACATAGTCGTCCGTGGAATTATATGAACCGAAAGATCCTGACAGGACCGTGTTATACCCCTCAACCTCCTGCCGTTTGGTGATAACATTAACCGCCCCCGCCATGGCCCCGGAACCGAACAGTACCGGCTGCGGCCCATGATATACTTCAATGCGTTCAATGTTCTTCATACCCAGGACATCAGGCATGGGGTGTGAAAAGATGTGGGCCTCTGTATCAAACCCATCCACGAAAATAGGAAACCCCGTGGTGGGGCCCCAGCTCGAAACACCCATGCCCCGTATACTCATTTTTGCCGGGTTTGAGTTTGCAATACCATACCCCATTACCCTGTTTGAACCCGTATGGAAACTGGGTACATTTTCACTTATTACTCCGATAAGATCAGTTTTGGTGGACTGCTTCACCTCCTTTTCGCCAAGCACCGAAACTGTTCCCGGCTGGTCCTTTTTATCTTTTATAACAATTTCCCTGAACCTGAACACGCCTTCCGTTTCCTGCTCACCACCAGCAGTTGTCCCCTCAGCAAAGGATACTCCTGCCATGAGCAGAACAGAGCAGATACATGAATACATCATCAATACCAACAGTTTTCTCATATAGAAATCTCCATTCTTAATGATAATTGCGAAATTGCAGCCGGTATCACCATATTACGTAAAACTCCCCATTGGTATTACCGGCATACATTATGATGCCAACAAGTAGCACGTTTTCAGATATCGTGATATTGTCAAGAAAAAAATATTGTAAAAAATCATTTGTATTAATGTGATATACTTCTTTATATTGTTATTATATTGTTACAGGATGTACTATTCTCCATGAATACTTCATTTATAAAGGACCTCACACTCGATGAAGCGGAAGTATTATTTGCCTCATTGAATGAAAAACCATACAGGGCAAAACAGCTTTTCAACTGGCTTTATGAACGGAATGTTTCCTCCTTTATGGAAATGACAAATTTTTCCAAATATCTCCGGCGTACCCTGGAAGAACAGTATGTGCTGTCCCCTCTTTCCCTTGAGGCACGGCAGGTATCAGTTGACGGCACGGAAAAATTTTTGTTCCGCACATGGGATAATAACTTTATCGAATCTGTTCTCCTGAAAAATGACGGCACTGAAGATGGACGGCTTACTATCTGTATTTCAAGCCAGGCGGGGTGCGCCATGGGATGCAGCTTTTGCGAAACCGCGAAAATCGGTTTCAAACGCAACCTTGCGACAGCTGAAATCATCGACCAGGTGTGTCATGTGAGAAGACTCTCCGGTCTTAAAAACAACAATATTGTATTCATGGGGATGGGTGAACCTTTCATGAATTATGATAATGTGCTCAAGGCGGCGGATATTATGAATTACTCATTCGGATTCCATATATCGACCCGTAAAATAACAATTTCCACATGCGGCATACTTCCGGGAATTGAACGGTTTATTGATGAAAAAAGGGCCTATAACCTTGCCCTTTCCCTCAACGATACTGTTCCTGAAAAACGGGGGAAGGTAATGCCGGTGGAGAAAAAATATCCAATAAAAAAAATATCCGAACTCCTTGAAAGGAAATTTCCGGTTTCCAGAAACCGTGTGACCCTTGAGTATGTGATGCGCGGCGACAACATTTCGAAAGATGATGCGATGCGCCTGAAAAAAATGTTCCGTTACAGCAGGATCAAGCTCAACCTGATTAAACTGAATGAAGGAAAACACTCACTCGACATTCCATCCCCCGACGACGTAGATGCTTTCATTAAAGAACTCATGATAATGAACATCCCCATTTCAATCAGAAAAAGTCTGGGCAGCGATATTTCAGCAGCGTGCGGACAGCTTTCCGGACAGCAGTATGATAATAATTTGACTATTAATGTTGAAAAAGAAAGCCGGAACGCCGAAACTATTAATGAAGACCATGTCCGGCAGTGCTGAAGGAAGCAGGTGCCTGTACGCCATGTATTTTCTCAAATAAAGGGGACAGTGTAACACAGCAGAACGCATGAAAAGGGAAATAATCGAAAACCTCATCAATCAATCCCTTAAAAGGATACATGATGAATATGAACTGAGAAATACCACGTTTCTCAATGCCCTGCACCACAATATTGATTATCTCACAACACACGCTGAAGACTGGTTCGGGAGCGACATCCCGGAAGGATTCAAGCACGTCATCACGTCCCTTACCACCCTCTCCTACATGTATTTTCAGGAACGCGCGGATTTCAGTAAAACGATAATTGACCCGAAATATGAAGAAATAGACTGCTGTGAACTGATCAGCAGCATTACCGGGGACATCAGCTCCCTTCTACAGACAGGGTCTTTCAGGATCGGCACCATCTGCGGCCCCTCCATCATTAATACATCCAGGGCAATACTCCGCGATTCACTGTATAATATCTTCATATCAATATCACAGTTCATGGACACAGCCTCAGATTGTCTTGTCACTATTGAAGAAGACCAGTCAAGCGTCAGAATTAAAATATCTTTTTCCGGTCTGAAAGACAATATGCCTGACATCAGCAAACTGACAAAAATTCTGTTTTCCTATTCCGAAAAAGGCCAGTATCATATCAATATCGGCCTCAGCATTGCCTTTGATAATCTCCGCAATATCGGGGCAATTGTGAAGATATCGGATTTCGTGTCTGAACACGCGATTGAGATCACCATATCCTTTCCGTCTACTATTTTCCTTCAGACTGTTGAAGAAATAAGGAAAGGTCAGGAGAAAACCGAAACCGACGTTGAGGGCAAACTTGTACTGCTGTGCATTGATGATATCATCATCGAAATGGTGCTGCGGGAAACGCTCCAGGAACGTGGTTTCACAACCCGGAAAATCCTCCTGAAAAACATTGAAGATCATTTTGAGGATTCCGCTACCGTTATTATTGATTACGGCTGTATTCAGCAGTCAGAAACAGAAACCTGCGCATCCATAGCAGCAAAAAAAGATACCGTGCAGTTCATTATTATACATGGCGGGGATTACCTGCCCGAAAACCTCCCTGAAAGGGGGAATATTGTCATTATACAAAAACCCTTTGACGTGGACATGCTTGTCGATAAAATCCTGTAGCAGATCAGATACATTCTCCAAGGACACCATCAAGGTCTTCATATTCATGAAACCGTTCAGATATGCACCGTGGAACCGGAGACCGGAATTCCATGGGCTCCCTTGTGGTGGGGTGGATAATGCGGAGAGAAAATGCGTGAAGACAGATTGCCTCCGTATCCCGGAGCGGCGCTCCCCCGTAATGCCTGTCCCCGATAACCGGCATCCCTATTGACGACAATTGCCCACGGATCTGGTGTTTCCTCCCGGTGATAAGGCGTACAAGAAGCAGCGCCTCCCCCTTGCTGAACAGTACAGGAGTGTATTCCAGGATACAGCGCTGCGAAGAGGAGGTTTTTTCTTTTACGATAACAGACCTGTCGCCGCGGCGTTCCATCTCCTGTTCCAGAGGTATCCACAAACCGGCATCATTCTCATTCCATACATGGCGTCCCGGAGTGCTCACCGCGGCGCAGTATATCTTTTCACTGTCTTTCTCCCTGAACTGCTCCGACAATCTCTTCGCCGCTTTTGATGTGCGGGCAAAAACCATTGTACCGGATACCGGACGGTCAAGGCGGTGGACAAGGCCGATAAATACATTTCCCGGTTTATTATATTTTTCTTTCACATAGTCCTTCACCATCTCCAGGAGCGAGGGCTCTCCGGTATAATCCTGCTGGGACAGAATTCCGGCAGGCTTGTTGACTGCTATCAGGTGATTATCTTCGTAGAGCACATCAGGAATCATGGCAGTACTTCCCTTTCTATTAATTACCGTCATTCTTATGAATCAATGCCGTAATATCAACCCAAATCCGTTTACTCCTTTTACAGTTACACACGCATTGTAGAATTTCCGAAATAAATTACTTTACAAAATATCTACCTGTTATTAGTTTTACAAACCTTGATCCAGAATCATGAGATATGGTGTTTTCCCCCGCATTCAGCATGGAAACCATATTTTTCATTCATACATGTATTATTTTTTTATAATTTCGGAAACTTCTGGAGGTCATGAGTATGCTTAAGGAATATAAAACTGAGCAAATCCGCAACGTGGCAATTATTGGACACGGCAGTACAGGAAAATCAACCCTTCTGGACGCGATTCTTTTCGTGAGCGGCTCCATCGACAAAATCGGAAATCCTGCGAACGGGTCCCTTACCTCGGACTACGATGACGAAGAGAAGAACAGACAGATGTCGATTCGAAGCGCTATGGGCTTCGTGGAAATTGACGATGTGAAGATAAATATTATTGATACCCCGGGAATGTCCGACTTTATCGGTGAAGCCCGTGCCGCGCTGCAGGCTGCCGACGCGGCGATCATGGTTATTGATTCCGTTGACGGTGTTCAGATTGAAACAGAAAAAGCATGGCGGTATATAAAAGCAAATAATATCCCTACAATATTTTTTGTAAACAAGATGGACAAGGAACGTGCGGCGTTTGATATAGTTGAAACCGTCAAACAGGACCTTGGCGCGAACCTCGCTCCGCTCTGCATACCAATAGGAAGCGAAGATTCTTTCAGCGGTGTCATTGACCTTATTGACATGAAAGCAATGTCCCCGAAAGGAGACGGGAAGGAAATACTCATTACTGATGTACCCGCCGACATGAAAGGTTCAACAGATACCGCCCGCACCAACCTCGTGGAACTTGCAGCTGAAAGTGATGATAACCTTATTGAAAAATTTCTTGAAGGTGAAAACCTCACCGACGAAGAAGTCGCAACCGGCATACGGACACTTGTCGCAGAGGCAAAGCTGAGCCCGGTTATCTGCGGTTCCGCGACTAAAGCAATCGGTATAAAAAATCTTATCAATGTCATAAAACGCTTTGCACCTTCTCCCGTAACGGGCAAAGAGTACAGCGGGTATAATCCCGATGACGCATCAAAGGAAATCATTGTTAAAAGCGCCGCGACTGAGCCTTTTACTTCTGTTGTATGGAAGACATATATTGACCAGTACGCCGGCAGGTTTAATTACATAAAGGTTATTTCCGGAGAATTGAATCCTGACTCTGAAATCCTTAATTCCGGAAAAGGAGCGAAGGAGAGAACCTCAAAGCTTTTTACCATGGTTGGCAACAAGCAGTTTGATGTCCCGAAACTCTGCACAGGGGACATTGGTGTTATCGTGAAACTCGAAAAAACAGCGACCAGCGATACACTGTGCGATCCGAAGAACCCCGTGGTACTGCCGATTATCAATCTGCCCCATCCTGTTTTCTCGTATGCCATTGAATCAGCAAAAAAAGGAGACGAGGACAAAATAGGCCAGGTTTTTTCACGGATCACTGATGAAAACCCCACAATTACCTATGAATTCAACGCGGAAACAAAGCAGACAGTTCTTTCGGGCATGGGAGAAATGCAGCTGAATATACTTTTAAAAACCCTTAATGAAAAATACAAGCTTGATGTTGTCACTGACGTCCCGCGTGTGGCATACAGGGAAACGATAACCAAGAAAGCCGAAGCACAGTACAAACACAAGAAACAGAGCGGCGGCCATGGCCAGTACGGTGAAGTATATTTCAGGGTATGGCCCCTTGAACGCGGCGGCGGATACGAATTTAAAGACAGCATCGTGGGTGGCGTTGTTCCAAAGTCATATATTCCCGGTGTTGAAAAAGGAGTCAAGGAAGGCATGAGCGATGGCGTACTTGCAAAATTCCCCATTGTCGATGTGGGAGTTGAGTTGTACTTCGGTTCATATCATGATGTGGACTCCTCGGAAATGTCATTCAAAATTGTCGCTCGGAACTGCCTCAAGAAATCCCTTGAAGCTGCGGGCCCCATTCTTCT
>ERZ795048.428-NODE-428-length-44584-cov-34.276876_pt1 | contig 44584 bp, 36 predicted proteins | sample MGYA00375132_ERZ795048 | MGnify/ENA primary metagenome ERZ795048 (study PRJEB30177, sample SAMN05720225) | activated sludge metagenome | isolation source: Anaerobic digester | place: Hong Kong | collected 2014-12-17 ...
TGCAAATCAACCTGAGCAATTTATTAAAGATGACATGACCGGAACCATTTGTTCCGGTAGTGTTCCAATCCGGTGATTTAAAACCAAAAATTCTTTGCCCCCAGCTTATCTCTTCACCGAAACACAAGAAAAAGAAAAGAGCTAATAAAAGGTATTAGAAATTTCTTCGAATTTTGACCCCTGATACATCTTGTCCCGGAGTTGATCTAAAAAACATATAGATCATCAGGAGGGCTGCTAAAAGAAAAAAAACTGCAGTCATTGTCTCAACGACTCCATCCTCTCTACCAAGTTCATTAACTGTTTCGGGAGCTAATCCCACCACTAAACCGTAAGATGTAAACAGACCGAATACGACGAAAACTATCAAAAGGGCTTTTCTTAACATGGCATTTCCCTCCACTTTATAACGTATACTATTTGTCTTTTCGAAGAACAAAACGAAGGTACTGGTAATTTATTTTATGTTAAACAGGTATATCACTACCGCTCAGAAATATGTAATGATTTCATGGAATAAAAACTTTCTTTGACTTTAAAGATTGATCTGAGGCTGAAAAAACAAACAGGTAGATCCCTGATGGAAGATGAGCGGTTTTAAATACACAAGTTTCCTTGATATTGTTCCTGACATCTATCAGTTTGCCCTGAAGGGAATATAACGACACAGCCTTCCAACTGGCTGGCTCATAAAAAAAAATCTTAACCTCTTCATCGCTGATCATAATCTGAGGTGAATCTTCAACTTCTTCAGGAATATCGATGTCAGTTGAAATGCCATTCCAACCTGCAATTCTGGCCAGCATCCACCACATTGCCTTTGCCAGCCTCAAACATCCCGCATTGCTCATATGTGCAACACTTCCGTCTCCATAGTTAGTCGGCGTGATCCAGGGATAAATATGACCATTCCAGTTTCTTGTATTCGGTATATCTTTGCCGTCATCATAACAAAGAATATCAGCAAAATCAAACAACATTCTCGTTTCATCATTGGAAACTGAATCCCTTATCGCTTCATACTGCAAATACTTGAACCATCCCAATCCCTCTGTCATGGTATCTACGGGTCCGGTGGTGAAAAACACTTTTGTACTGTAACCTTTAGCCCTGCAATATTCAATATACGACTGTGTTGCGGCGATATAAAGATTTGTAAATGAAATATTATAAACATCCCCATCCCAACACCAACAAAATCCAAAGGCAGATAAGTTTAGTCCGCCAGAGTTTGAATATGAAATACCTGACTTTGTCTGTGAAACAGCTGCGGATGTTAAGAACCAATCTTCCTCCCCATAGCCACCTCCCGCAGGATAGTAGATCCAGCCAGTAGGAGTATCCACATCTCCCCAGGCAACACTGCTGACTCTCAAATGATCCGGAGTATAAGCCTCAGGGTTACCGGAATTATATACACTCACAGAATATTTCGGGTCCAGTGCCTCAAGCAAACCCATACCTATCCGTACAGCTTCACTATGCGACTCACCAGGATAGGATAACCACATCTGCTTCACCTTATCAATGTAGTACTGTGGTATATCAACATACTTGTCAACCACGGTGTGGTCAGCCATGATCTGACCCGGGCTGACGAGAGCATATGACAAAATTATACTTAACAGCAGAACCCTTTTCATAATCAATCCTAATATCATTTAATCATTCTGACAGTAATACATGACCTCTGGTATTATCATACATTACAATACCGGACTTCCAATTTATTAAACAAATTATTGTTAAATTTGTTTCATGGAATAAACACTAAATCAATACATTTAATTAAGAAATAAGCGATACGATGATGAGATTAGGAATATTTTTCATATCAGGAGTCCTTTCTGTGTTTCTCATAACTTCCTGCATGCAGGCGAAAGATAAGAATGACACTAATATTATCTTCCTGCATCACAGTACCGGTGAAGTTATAATGAACGGTAATACTGACTTAAAAAACGATGCTATAACCCTTCCCGGATTGTTTAAATCATATAATAAAAAACACAATAAAAAATATTCATTTAAAGAAACAGATTTCCCGAAATCTGAACCTTACGGATGGAAGAACTATCCCTATGACTATTATAACATATGGGTGAAGAATGCAGGGAACCAGCCTTTTCTGACAGAACCCACCCTTGAAATGTTAACAAAAGATTACGATGTTATAGTTTTTAAACACTGCTTTCCTGTCAGCAATATTCAACCGGATGAGTCCTCGCCAGACATCGATTCTGAATTGAGATCAATAGCTAATTACAAGCTTCAATATGAAGCGCTGAGAGAAAAGCTTCATGAGTTTTCTGATGTAAAATTCATTGTCTTTACAGGGGCAGTCCAGGTTAAGGCCAATATCACAGAGGAAGAAGCCTTGAGGGCAAAGAGTTTTTTTACATGGGTTAAAGAGAACTGGGATCAGCCTGATGATAATATATACCTGTGGGATCTTTATGAATTGCAGACCGAGGGAGGAATTTATTTCAAGGATGAATATGCACGAAAAGCCACAAACTCACATCCAAACCGGGAATTCGCAGGAAGGTCAGTCAAGCTTCTTTTCAACAGGATTATAGATGTCATAGAAAAAAACGGTACCGGAACAAGCCTTACCGGAGAAATGAACTAAGATACCATTCCCCCTCTGTTCTCTCAATCCACTGTGTTTCACGGATAAGCTCTTAATTCTACTCACTAATTTATATTCAGGCTTTCCCTTGATTTTGTCTCAATCGAGGTAATCTGATCTGAATCTTATTGATAAGGATATACATTGTCAATATGAACAGAAAGCAATATTCAATAAAAATGACAGTGTTTACCAAAAATGATCCGTAGTTGGAATAAAGATAAAGGAATGGGAACTGATCTCCCGGCAATGTAAGGACTGGTACAGGAACATGGTTGGTTTCATTCGGGTAATCAGGCACATTCCAGTAGAAACGATAGGCAATAGTCTGCAGGAATAACAAAATATACAACCACCATCTCTGTGATGTGTAAAAAATGGTTTTTACCGAAATTGCTAACAAGATAAAAAGTATCGGGAAACCTGACATAAAGGTAATTCGCTCTGTGCCACCTGCACCCACATATCCTAAAACAAAGGAAATTATCAGCAGAAATGTAAGTTCCTGCCGTTGCAGCAGAAAGGATTTATATTGGTCCCGGAAGAAAGGCAGTAATACAAATAAAGGTCCATATGCATTGAATATTCCCAGCAAATACTCCGGTAATGATTTGGTATAAAATGTTTTGCTTGCAGCTGAAAAATATGAATAATTATCGAGATCATTTATCTGTATCAAACCTGAGACCAACTTATTGGCCAGTACTACCACAAGGAGTGGTATCAACAGAACTAAGGATGCAGGTCTAAAATATGTATCTACCAGTCTCCTGAACTGTCGGCTTATTTCAGATTTTTGCATGGCACCCGATAAACTCGTTGTTGTGACCGGATTCAGAATCATGAAAGGTGCTATTGCCAGGATTGAGTTAGTCTCTCTGAAAAAAACGCCAATCCCTACAATCAACGAAAAACCGATTACTTCCGAAAATTTGAATGATGAGATTGCGTTATATGTTTCCCGGAGGCGGTTGAGCATTAATAATCCTGCCAACAACCAGACAGCACCCCAATTGTCTGTACCAACAGGATTATAGAAAGCTAATCTCAGATGCACATGCCAGGCCATCATAAAACCGAAAATCATCATCAGTCTTATCCATGGAGTCTCGATGAACTTTCTTAACCAGAATACAAGCAGAATCACAATAATATATATGGCAGAAAGATTAATGATCAGAGCACTGTCAATTATGTCCATCCCGGAAATGTTCGAGAAATAGCCAACCAGTAACTGAACACCTACTCTTTTTATAAAAGGCAGCTTCCCTGAAAGCGGGAAGGATCCACTTTGTATTTGTTCAACCATATCATAGTAATAGATCCCGTCCCAACCTTTTCCCTCATTATAGGATATACGTGGTTGACCTTTGTATATCAAACATATAGATATGAAAAGAAGTGTTACGACAACCAACTCCTGAAGAACGGTTATTTTTCTTTTCCCGGATTTTATGAATGAATATATCTTACTCATAGTTGATTATTTAAACTTCCTGAAATATTTTTTATCCGCCAGATTGAGCATCTCAAAGTCCCCCTTACTATCACCATAAGCATAAATACACTTAAATTGTCTCAGATCGTATTTCTCTTTTATTCTATTCACTTTCTCGCCGGCATAGCAGTTTCGTGTCATAAATCTGCCAGTCAGTACTCCGTGGTCGATTTCAATCTTTGTAGCAATGAGTTCCAGACCATTCTTGTCACACCATAGCTTCAGCCACGGTTCCAATGACGCTGTCACAACCACAACTATATGACCTTTATTTTTATGCCATTCTATCCTTTCAACAGCTTCAGCCCTGATAATTTTATTCATCTGTTCATGAGAGTACCGGTCCGCTGCTGTTTGGAATTCTTCAGCCTTCCATCCCCTGAAAAAGGCTGACCATAACCGTTCTTTGGCTATGCTGTTCGAGATATATCCCAACTTATAACCGAGAAGGGTCATACTGTTTATCAGGATTCCCAGTAAAAACGCGAATCTCCCGACAGCAAATATTACAAAATCCACAAAGCTGTCCTTCCTGGTAATTGTTCCGTCAAAATCAAAAAAAGCTATAGTCTGATTCATTTATATCAGAATCTGCAAATGAAAGATCATTAATAGGGGAAAAGCACACAATACATATACTGCTTCATACAGCTGTGATTATCCATGAAATTAAACATCAAACTATAAATAGAGTAGCCACACAAATGATCCGATCCACAGTAGAATAGTGATGTGGAGAAAGGTATCCTTCAGGGCAACCTGAGTCGGGTCACCGCTATTGTTGTCTACAAATGCAATTTGCAGATATCGGAGTAAGCCGAGGATTACCCATATGGTTGTCAGATAAATATAATCATTATGAATTCGCTGAATTACTTCCTGAGAAGTTGTATAAAGAATATATGCCACAATTATTACTGAAGCCATTATCATCATTGCCCCGTCGAGAAATCTCAGGTTATAGCCTCCAATTACATTCCGCATTTTCGTGCCGGTTTCTTCGAATATAAGCACATCGCTTCTTCTTTTACCAATGGCCAGGAATAATGCCAAAAGAAAAGTCATGAGAACAATCCATTTTGAAAGAGGTATCGAGCCTACTGTTGAACCTACGAACAAACGAAGCAGAAAACCGGTTGAAATTACAACCATATCAACAATCGCCATATGTTTTAGCTTCACATTATATGCTATGTTTAAAATGATATATATCCCAAGTATAATTGAGGCCTCCGGCGAAATTAGTATCATAAGTCCACAACCGCAGACAATAAGGAACAACATTAATAAGAATCCAATCCGAAGTGATACTGTCCCGGCCGCGAGAGGCCGATTCTTTTTCTCGGGATGCAACCGGTCACTTTCAATATCGAAATAATCATTCAATATATATATCGCGCTTGATGAAAGCGAGAATGCAACTACTGCCATTAATGATTTAACAAGGAGTTTAATATCTAAGAACTCCATTGAGAAAAACAATGGTAAAAGAATTGTGGCGTTTTTGACATATTGATGAGGCCTCATCAAGGTCACGATATTCCTCAGAGTATTCATGTATTGTCTTGATTTCAGTTAATTACCAAGAATGGCATTGCAAATTAGTGGTGCAACAGACAGGACATATATCTTTTTACCGGTCAGGATGGCCTGATTATCTATGGTGTCGGTAATCATTAGTCCATCAATCGGACTATCATTTATCCTTTCAAATGCATTACGGGTGAATAATCCGTGTGTCACAGCAGCCCATACTGAGCTTGCACCCATCTCATTAAGCTTATGTGCTGCAGCAAGAAGAGTACCTCCGGTGGCAATAAAGTCATCAACAATTATGGCACTCTTACCTTTTACGTCTCCAAACACATCAACAACAACAGGATTCTCATTATGGTCAATCCGATCCTTATGGATCATTACTACCGGGCAATCAAGAGCTTTGGCAAAAGAGCGTGCCTGTTTAATAAATCCAATATCAGGAGCTACTATAACAGGATCAACTAATGATTTTTCTTTCAGGGCATTACAGAATATGGGCAATGCATGCAAATTATTAACTGGAATATTAAAAAAGCCCTGGATTTGTTGGGTATGTAAGTCTACAAAGATGACTCGACCCGCACCCGAGACCGTGATAGCATCAGCACAAACTCTTGCCCTGACCGAAACCTGCAAATCATCCATCTTATCACCCTTCCCGTAACTAAAGTAAGGGACCACAGCCGTGATCGTCTTTGCATTTGCTCTCTTACAAGCATCCAGCAGGAAAAGGAGTTCCAAAAAATTATCATTCACAGGATTGGCAAGTGTCTGAATCACATATACATCACTACCCCGGATATTTTCATCTATCTGCACATAAATATTCCCTTCAGAAAACCGTAATATTTTACAATTACCCTGGGATATATTCAGGTTCCGACAGATTTTTGTCGTAAGATCAAGACTTCCACTTCCTCCGAAAACTATCAGTTTATTTTCCATCCCTGAATTGATAAGTCAGTTTCAATCAGACAATATGACATACTATAATATAATAGGGCACAGTCGGCCATACGTTTTATAGATTAAAATTTCGAGGAAATTGAAAATGTTATGCTGTCAATAAATGAAGTCAGTATAACAGCTCCCGAACTGTTCAGGTGGTCACCATCAAAGAAATGCTTCTCTGAATAGCTTTCATCGAACATCAGATCATAATAATAGCAGTTACTGTGATCCCTGACTGTTTCGTTTATTAACTGCTGCGTCTTGATCCAGCTCTCTAGACTCAGGTTATCTGTATATGATTTGTATGCAGGTGGTGTAAACAGAATAATAGTTATATCATGATATTCAGCAAATTCAAGAATTGAATTCAGGGCTCCGTTCATCATCCCGAAATGCTCATCATCAATGTTTGTATGCCTCAAAGCTGCTTCTTTACCCGTCGCAAGAATATTTTCAGATGCTCCATTGTTTTCCTCTTTTACCCATCCGAGTTCGGTACACCTGATATGATCTGTACCATCAGCATAGTAATAGTAAATATCAAGGATATTTTTAAACAATAAACCATTCAGGATTTCTGCATAGTATTTCGGATTCTTTGAAATTTTTATGTTGAAGTATAAAATATAATTTTTCGCCCGCCATTTTTCTACAGAATTTTCAAGATCAATATGCAGTGAAGGCACAGAAACCGGAATTACGATATACCTGAGGCCTGACCAGTTATTTTCATATTTCTTCAGGATAGCAAGATCATATTCAAGAGACTGAGAAAAATTTGCCGCATTGAAGCTTCGCATTCTCATCAATTCCGGGTTAAGTCCTGAAACAGAGTGTGATCCGCCAAGGAATAGTACTTCAATACTATCTGAATGCTCGTTCAGATACTCTGCTTTCAATGTATAATCGTTGGGAATATGACGAAGCATATGCTCAATAATGATACAAGTAATCATTATAAGGCCTAATAAAACTGACAATTTAATTACTACTCTCCTCATAATTTACCTGCATAATTTTTAACCTATAAAGTCACACACAATCTCTACCAGAACTTGTCAGGCCTAAAAAGCCTGATATACAAAAGTCAAACCTGAACCGATAAAGATTAAAACACAAATTGAAATTATGTAATAGACGCTGAACCTCAAAATGCCTGATGAATACCAGATTTTACTTATTGATTTTGAAATACCGGCATGATCTTCTTCAACATATTCTGCCAGCAGGAGTATAAGAGCCAGTAAAAGGGCAGGGTAAAATGCCAGGCCGTACTCAGTGACCGAAATTATGGAGAAACCATTACCTAATCCTGAAAAAAACCTGAATACTGATTCCAGGTCAGCTGAAAAGAAAAACACCAATGAAAAACCAAAAAACAGATAGGTGATAATTCTTCCGAGAGCTCGTCTCAGGTTATCCGGCAATTTGGAAAAAACCGCGAATCTTTGATTTCTGGTGAAGAATTCGTAGTTGATAGCTAATGCCTGAATTAGTCCCAGAACCATAAAATTCCATCCTGCACCATGCCATATCCCGAACAGAATGAAGGTTATGAAGACGGCAAAACTTGATGCATATTGACCCCATCTCCGGTACCTGAAACTTAATTGTCTGAAAACATAATCATTGAACCATAACGATAGAGACATGTGAAACCTTTTCCAGAATGTCGTCACGTTGATTGACATGAATGGCCTGTTAAAGTTCGGCAAGAGATCATAACCAAATGCTTTCGCCAATCCAATTGCGATATCAGTATATCCTGAAAAGTCAAAATAGAGATAGAGAGGCTGAATTATCAGTACCATAATAAAGTGCCCTGTATCGGCAGATTGCAGATCAGAGTATGTGCCGGTAATGAGTAGTCCCAGTTGATTGGCAATAACAACCTTTTTGAAAAAACCAACTAATGCAATTCTTAATCCTGCTGTAACCTGATGAATATCAAATTGTTTTTCACCCTTAACCTGCGGAAGAAAATGGTTCGAACGCTCAATTGGTCCTGATAAAAACTTCGGAAAGAAGGATATATATAACAAAAAATTTCCGAATGATTTTTCAGGTTTCTCCCACCCCATTTTAATATTAATGAGATATCCGATAGCCTGAAGTGTAAAGTATGATATTCCTAACGGGACCAATATCTCCCCTAACTTTGAGATATCTATATCAGAATTGAATAACCTGAAGATCGGATTGATTGCAAATGAGGCATACTTTAATATAACCAGCTGCAATATATTGAATGTAATGCCCAGCCTGAGTATGACCTTCGGCGATCTTGCTTTTTCAATATATATGCCTACATAATAATTAATTAATACGAATAGTATCAAATATATAATCAGCAGGTAACTATAACTCGCGATAAAACCACAACCCAGTAAAACCAGAAACATAACTCTCAATCTGGATGGCAGGAGATAAAAAACGAGAAGCGATACTAATGCCAGCAGGGCAAAGGGAACTGAAATTACATCCATTTCTTATACATTCTCTGAATTTTCATTCACGGCTATGCAATAATCAGACTTGTGTTTTTTGCTCGCGATTTCTGCCTTTCACAGGATCGAATGCTTAAAGAAGAAGTAGTCTCCCGGTATTTGAGACCGGTATTTGGCTAATTTTTAAAAAATCTGTCAATGCTTTGGAATCAGCAAAAAATAATTAAAAAATTGAAACATTGCATAACCATTCGTCGTTAAATTTCGTATGTTTGTCAACTATAAGTTGTCATTCGTCAAAATGAGAAAACTCAAAAAAGTAGCAACAATTCTGGCTTTGCTGTGTTTATGTATAACGGGTACAGCAAAGACTTATTTTGTGGCGCCTACGGGAGGTAGTGATACTAACCCCGGAACTAAAGACAGGCCCTGGGCTACATGGCAAAAAGCATTTAACAGTGCAATAGCCGGGGATACCGTATACTTCCGTGGGGGAGTATGGTATCCCGCATCGAAAACAGTACAGGGTTATCCTGTTACGATTATAGCACCCGGCAGTGGTTTCGGCCATAATGGTACTTATAATGATCCCATTGTCTTTATGGCTTACCCTGATGACTATGAATCAGGAAATGTCCCTGTTCTCGACTGTTGGTATGCAAGTCAGGCAACAACAGGAAATGTCGGACTAAATATAGACAAAGCCCAATATCTTAAATTCAAAGGGTTGACTATAAGAAATGTCAGGATGCTCAATGATCATGACAATTGTGTAGGAATAGGGATGACAGATTGCACCGGTTATATGTCGTTTGAAAACATGGTTACTCATAATATCGGTGGTGCCGGGCAGTGGTACAGAGGCTTTGACACTCTGTTCCTTAAAAATTGTGACTCATTCAATTGTTGTGACAGTCTTGACGCGTCATCTCCTGGTGGTGACGGTGACGGCTTTGTAATATCAGCCAGGGGAACCGCCTCAGACACTTATAAGATAGCCTATGTTCACGGTTGCAGAGCATGGCATGTATCTGATGACGGGTTTGATATCGGAAGTACCAAACAACTCAGGATAGACAACTGCTGGGCTTGGGGTAATGGTAATTTCCGGTACAGTGATGGGTACGATGGGGACGGTTACGGGTTTAAGCTGTCATTCAGCGTGATACTTGAGGATGGGAAAAGGTGGCTGAATAATTGTCTTTCTTCTTACAACGAGGTAGGATTTGGTGATGTCAATCTTCATATTGATGATTATTACGGGCCTCGAATGTATTACTACAACAATACCTCCTATTCAGACTACCTTCCATATATGTCAGGTCCCGGTGCGTTTGACTGTCAGACAGGCCCTGCTCATGTCGTTTACAGAAACAATATTGCCTTCAACTACTCATTTTCACAACCAGGCAATTTTAACACCTGCAGTGGAGTGGTTCCTCCATACATTACTGCTGATCATAACACATGGAGGCTGGGTTCCTATAATCTTGCAGTCACAAACACGGAGTATAATGTAACCCGTGATGATTTTATAAGTGTGGATACTGCACAATTAAGATGGCCAAGAAAAAGAGATGGCTCATTGCCCGATATTACATTTATGAAATTGAAATCAGGTAGTGATCTGATCGATACAGGAACGGATATTAGCCTGCCATTTACTGGTTCTAATCCTGATTTAGGATATTCAGAGTTTAGCTCCGGATCACCAGACCCGATAGCACCAGTATTCTTATCTTCTGTTATCCGTAATGAATCCCCTTCACTACTAGAGCTGAGTTACACGCTCGACCTGGCCAATATCGTTCCGGGTACTTCAGCTTTTTCTGTAAGAGTTAATTCAAACGCCAGAACTGTCAACTCGGTTACCGTATCCGGCACAAAGGTAACTCTCACCCTGGCAAGTCCTGTTGTATATGGTGATGTTGTAACCGTGGCTTATACAAAACCCTCTGCAAATCCCTTACAGACTTCCGCCGGAGGGCAGGCCGCATCTTTTACGGCCAGGTCAGTGACAAATAATTGTACACCGCCTGATAATAAAAAACCTGTGGTAAGCATTGCCTCTCCGACCAAAAGCGAATCATTTACTGCCCCTGCTTTAATCACTATTGATGCAGACGCATATGATCCGGATGGCTCAATAGTTAAGGTGGAGTTTTACAATGGAACCAATAAACTTGGCGAAAAAAACAGTGATCCTTATTCTTTCATATGGAAGGATGTACCTGCAGGCACTTATTCCTTTAAGGCTGTAGCAACTGATAACCTGAACGCCAGAACAGAATCAGAAACAGTACAAATAATCGTTCAGAAATCAAGTGAGACAGCAAATCAATTGCCTGTGGTTACACTCATCTCACCAATACATGGTAAAAAATATTACAAAAATGATGAGATAGTAATTGTCGCTGAAGCATTTGATAATGATGGGACAATCAGTAACATAGAGATAAAAAACGGGGAAACCACAATTGCTTTTCTCACGGAAGCTCCTTATGAGCACATCTGGGAAAACATTGATACCGGGCGATATGTAATAACAGCTATTGCCACCGACAACCGTGGAGCAAAAAGTACTTCACTGCCTCTCGATTTTATGGTTGAGGAAAACCCGCGTATAGGTCTTATCAGGTTATATCCTAATCCTAATGACGGCCATTTCACCGCAGACCAGTTGAAAACATCAGATGGATTAACCAGGCTGGAAATCTTCAACATCCTCGGACAGGGTATCCATAGCGTAGAGGTCAATCCCTCAGAAAGCATCAAGGAGATAGATATAAGCAACCTGCCTTCAGGAACTTACTTCATAAAACACTCGTGTGAAAATTTAGTCCTGGCATCAGGGAAATTCGTCAAAAGATAATCTTTTTTAGTCCGGTTTCCGGATTCCTGTCCGAAACAACTTTTAGTTGCTTTCTTCCCCGGGTAAGTTATTTTATGCTGGCATTTCAATATGCAATAAAAGAGCTCAGCCAGACTACATCTCAATTTTTCTTTTCCCTATTATGGTGCCGAAAATAATTTTCAGGTCAACAAAAAAGCTTCTGGTTTCCAGGTATTCGAGATTTAGCCTGACTTTATCAGGCCAAATTACTTCCACATAGTACCTCAAAGGATCAGGGGCAGATGCAACAAGTTCTTCTTCATGAAAATATTTAAGAGAGGCTGGGCTGGTAATACCTGGTCTGATACTGAGTATCTTCCTCTCATCTTCTGTAAGCCTGTTTATGTACTCACTAATATCAGGCCGGGGACCGACAAAGCTCATATCCCCGTTCAGGACATTCCATAATTCAGGTAATTCATCCAGCTTGTATTTCCTGAGTTTTGCCCCCAAAGGTGTAATTCTGCTCTCTCCTTTAATCGTAATTGTATTGCCGCCATGATTCACAGACATTGTCCGGAACTTATAAAGGATGAATGGTTTCCCATCTCTCCCTACCCTCTCCTGACAAAAGAATACAGGTCTTTTCATCCTGAACCAGATGATCAGTGTGATTATTCCGAGCAGCGGCAAAAGGATTAGCAAACCAGTAAACGATGCCGTCAGATCAAAAATTCTCTTCATCTGTAAAAAGTCTGGTGCATTGAATCAGTTACTAATTCCCTTATTATCTGAAAAGCAAAGCTCTTGCCTGATGAACTCCACCAGCAGATAATCATTCTGCAATTCTTTAAGAATAATAATTTCTGAATTTTTGGCATGGGCTTTCATCACAGCCTTATTGTTTTTTGAAATTGTTGAAAGGCATCGGAATTTCATTCTCCAGGCAATTTCATACATTATATGATTCATGTTATTCCCGATACCTTTACCCCTGTAAGGTTTATCTATCAATCTTCCGACAAAACATTTCCTGGTGAAGAAAAAACGCAGGAAAAAATATCCTACGATCTTGTTCCCATCAAACACCCCCATCATCAGAAAGGCATCCTTTCCAAATTGTTTTCGTACTGACCCCGGATCAAGTCCATGAGGATGAAAATACTGAAGATCTTCTTCAGGCTGCGCACTGATCATGTTCGATAAGATCTCCGAATCTGCCAGTTTGAGAATGCGATAAGAAAAAGGGTTGTGAGAAACATCACTAAATACCTGAATGATCACATCATTCAGCCTCCTTATGTATAGGGCGGAAAAAACAATATTGTTGATACCCTCGGCCAGATTCCAAATGAAAGCGAAACGGTGTTTGATAAATATCAGCAGTTCTATCATTTCTGAAACCTTTCAAGATCAGTTTTCAGACCCCGCTTCACAGGCAACTGCCAGAGAAGTTTACACCAGTTATGGTTTCCTTCGATAAGTTCGGGACCATTTTCGGTAATAGCAATATCCCAGCCCACAGACCTGTTTTCAGGAGTCATTAGTGCTGCTTCCCGGGCTATTTCTATTACAGCATCCCAGTGAGGTATCGCAAAGCCGGTAATATTTACTCCTGTCACAGGGTGAATGGTCTGGTCTTTCTTCGTTATATCGGAGTAGACCCCGGGACCATCAACTATCCCTGTTCTCATGTTAATTGATGCTGCAAGGTTACCTGCTGCCATATTGTCTACAGAAGAATTTACGGATATGCGAAGCCGGGCTCCGACAAAATCAACCTTCTTTCCACTAATCTGAGTTATGATACGCACAGTGTTAAGGCCTGAAGGAGACAATTCCATCAGTGAAGAATGTTGTATCACATACTCCTCAACAAGATCGAGCTTCATGGAAGTCATATATTCAATCAAACGGTCATAAGTAAATTCTTTTGCTTTTATAATCCTTACCTCAGCGCCAGCCTGCCCCATGGAATTTTTAAGTACAAGTAATCCTGAATCGGATCTTAAAGCTTTTTCGGCCAGTAATCTGTCAGAGCTGATTTCATCAAGTGTATAACAATCACGCTTTATCAGATTGTTGAATTTTTTTATGAAAAGACTTTTGTTTTCGAGCAGACCACGCGACTTTTTGGGGTTCATTTTTAGCTGGAATTCATACATATGGCCGGTACCAGCCCATTGGTCCCTCTCCTGGTTACTAAGTTCAAAAAATCTGAAGCAAAAATAATCCTTGAATGAAACGTTGTACCTGAAGACTGAAAGCATTGAGTCAAGAATGATAAACGGCTTTGATCTGCCAGAACTGACAGAAGCATAATTAAGGAATTTCCGGAGTTGTTTCCAATCTGATTCTTTAAAATAATAAAGCATGAACAAAAAACGTCTAACGAAAACCATGGTTGATTCCTTAATTTTCATCCATATAAGTGCTTAGGTAAAGTCCCGCATTTTCCCGGGTATACAAACCACAACTTTTCAGTGAGTTAGAGGAAAAGTAGCCAAGTTGTTGAGTATTGTTTCTAAGTTCATGTATGAAATGACCCATTGCTGCAACATCATTTTTGTTAAAGACTTTCCCTAATTGATGGCTGACTACCAGGTCAGCAATACCTGAATCTGATCGGGCAATTGCCATGACCGGAAGTCCGGCTGCCATAATATTGTAAATCTTGCTTGGGATACTAATGTCCGGGGTCCTGTCATCCAGTATGATTACCGCCAGGTCTGCTGCACAAAGAGACTCATACAGTTCTCCATCTTCCCTGAATGGGAGAACCATACAATTGACAAGTCCTTTTTCATTAATCTGGTGGGCGATTTTACTGCTTTTTGCACCTCGTCCGATTATCTGAAAGATGATGTCTGAATCATCCCTGAGATATTCAGCAACGGCAATCAGTGCCTCAATATTATGGGTCTTCCCGATGTTCCCTGAATACTGAACAATAAACTTGTCCTCAAGACCCTCTCTATGCAGTATTTTATTGTTCGCCTTTTTTATCGGCTGGAGATGAGAAAAAGCTGACCAGTTGGGAATCACAATAACATCCCTGCCTCCCGCATAACGTTCTATACCTGATTTCATAACATTGCTCAGTGTATAAATCTTAAATGCACTCAGGAATACTTTACGGTTTCGTCTGGCCCATAACCGGGATAAGAGCCCATCTTTTATGAGTTCACTGGCATTCAGAGCCTCCGGGTAGAGGTCAAACACAACGATTGAGTTTTTCCCCTTGAGCCATGGAACCATCAGATAAGCAGTCGGAGGAACAGTAAAGAAGAATTTATCATATCTGTTGTATCGTATTCTCAACAGGAAAAAAATCTGAAATGATGCAACTATCCAGGAGAATGCCTTTTTGAGATTACTGCCTCTGTTATAACGTGCTATTTGCACAATCTTTATCCCTGGCTTAAGATATGTGTCCTGTACCCTGATGCTTCCGGTAATAAGTACAACTTCATCAAATTTACCTGCGAATGCATTCACAATGTCAATTGTCAGGTATCCCGTGGCCTGGTTGATAAATACTATTTTCTGCGCCGGAATCATTTTCAAATGGATTCGAATTTCAAGATTTAAAAATGCTCATAAGGTTTTCTGCAGCCGCCCTTACCCTCCCTGAGTACTCAGGGTAGATCATTTTTCCCGGCTCACGATCAGGATAATTAGTCAATATTCGGGCAAGAGATATGTAATCATCCGGCTCAAAATAACATCCGCCACGACCTAATTGCTCAATATTGACAGGTAATGAAGAGGCAATTACCGGTACCTGCAGAGAAATAGCATCTTCAATCACAGTACTCCAGCCTTCAAAAAGACTGGGTTGAATTACAGCACGAGCATTTCTCATAAGAAGCAACTGTTCATTACGCGGGATTACTCCAAGCATACTGATGTTTGATTCAAGATCGTTTTCATTAATTAATGAATGCAGCTCCCTCATATAGGGTGAATGGTTTGCATCGGGGAATCTACCTGTCATAACCATGTGAACTTCCACCCCCTCCTTCTTCATTAAAGCCAGGGTTTTAAGCAGAACTCTGTGATTTTTATGGTTATGAAATTGATTGGAAATCAAATAGTAATCGTCAGGAAGTTTATACCTGGCCCTGAGTTCATCAATATCGAGGTCTTCAAAATCATCTATTACCGAGACAAAGTGAAAGATGTGTATCTTCATCCGTTCCTTAAAAGTGAAAAACCGGTGAAAATCATCAGCCACAGCTTTGCTGGACACTACAAGATCAGTACAATTCCTTAGAATTAATTTAATCCTGAGAGTTCGTTCCAATATTTTCCTTTTGGTAAAGAATTCAGGATAATGCTCATGCTGAAGGTCAGCATACCAGCCTAGTAGTTTTACTGCCGTCGCGGTTCTTACAGGAAAATCGATGAGTGGGAAAATTGCATCCAGTTCATAACTATCAAGGACTCTTTCTATAAAAATGTTTCTCCTTTTAATTATTGAAGTAATATTTCCGGAGAATATTAACGGAAAATCCCATTTGATTCTATTCAGGTACGGGTAATTAATCTCATTAACATACTTGGAATTGCGAGGTTGATAAAAAAGAAAAATTTCCGGTTTCTCCTTATCTTTGAGGAAATTAAGAGTTTTAACTATATTAATAATATAGTTTATGCCTCCCATCCAGTTGGGATTAAAATAAAACAATACTCCTAATTTAAATCTTTGCTCCATCCCTGAACCGTCTATTTTATCTGTCAAATTTCAATTTACGTGACAGTATTTTTTTCTCATTTGGATAGTTCCATGCGTCCCACGGGAAATGCTCACCATGACTCCATCTGTTCCATCTTTCTATATCGGATTTTAACATTAACTGAGCGAGGTCACCAAATCTCGTCTTCGGCATCCATCCGAGCCTGGTCTGACTCTTCATATAATCACCCTTGAGAAAATGAACATCAACCGGCCTGATGAAGCGTTTATCGATTTTGATATGTTTTTCCCAGTCAAGCCCAACGATTTCAAATGTCTTTTGCAGAAACTCCTTTATTGTATGGGTTTCGTTTGTAGCGATAACATAATCATCCGGCTCCTCCTGTTGCATCATCAGCCACATAGCCTCAACATATTCAGGAGCGTAGCCCCAGTCTCTCTTTGCATCAATATTACCAAGCTCAATAATGTCCTCAAGGCCAAGGCTTATCTTCGCTATGCCATTAGTAATTTTCCGGGTCACAAACTCTAATCCACGTAAAGGACTTTCGTGATTGAACAAAATCCCGTTGCAGGCAAAAATCCCATAACCCTTTCTGTATATCCTGACCATATTATGAGCATATAATTTGGCAGCCGCATATGGGCTGGAAGGTGCGAAAGGTGTTGTTTCGGATTGCTCAGAAAAATCATTATCTCCGAACATTTCGCTTGTTGATGCCTGGTAGAATTTTACATCCGGTGCAATGGTTCTGATTGCTTCCAGGAATCGTACTACTCCGATTCCTGTTATCTCGGCAGATGCCAGAGGCTGCTCAAAAGAAGCTCCGACAAAGCTCATTGCGCCAAGATTATAAATTTCATCAGGTCTGGCAATTTTTATCGATTCAATGATTGAATAACTATCAAGAAGATCAACTGGTAGTAGTTCGATTCTATCAAAGATATCGAGATACTGCAATCTCCAGAAGTTTGGTGTAGAGAGCCTCCGGTAGGTACCATAAACCCTGTAACCCTTCTCCAGCAAAAACTTAGCAAGATAAGCCCCGTCCTGTCCGGTTATTCCGGTAATGAGTGCATGGTTCATTTATAATATGATATTTCTTCAGGAAAATAGTTCAGTCAAACCTTGTATGGGTTGCCCAATCATGATATTGCTTAAGACCAGAATTCATTGAGAAAGAAGGCCTGTATCCGAATGACAGCAATTTTCTGATATCAGCCAACCAATTTACAGGGTCTCCTTCCCGGGTCTCACCGGTAAAGGAATACCTGACTCCCGGATCAAAGAATCCTGAAAACACTGAAACAACATCTCTTATGTAGATTTCTTCACCATTGGCTACATTTATTATCTCAGCATCAAAAGTTGAGTGTCTGGCAATAATTTCAATGGCTCGAACAAGATCATAAATAAATATAAAGTCCCTGGATTCGTTACCGGTTCCATAAAGTGAAAACGGGACGCCTTTTTTTATTTTTTTGAGAAGGTCCCAGAATAATTGCTTCTTCAAACCCGGGCCGTAGACTGAAAATATACGTAAGGAACAAGTCTTCAACGCATAAAAGTCAAAGTACTCTTTACAAATCTGCTCGGCTTGAAGCTTATGGTATCCATAGGGAGAGAGCGGATTAGGCCTGGCATCCTCTTTTACAGGCAAATTGGCCGGGTTGCCGTATACTGCTGCACTGGATAGATTCATGAATTTGCAGGAGGGTTGATTTCTCCTGATAGATTCCAGAATCTTAAACACATTGACAGTGTTGAGATAAAAATCCCTTAATGGATTAACCATAGACTCAGGGACACTGGCAGCACCGGAGCAGTTTATGCATATTTCATACTCTGCAGCCTGAAAAACAGTATTGAAATCAGAATTTGAAGCGTCTATCAAAAAGAACCGGTCCTTATTGATATAATCATCTACGACATCAGCTCCCCAGACCTCATTGCCCTTTTCAGTAAGAAAATGAAACAGATGATGACCAATAAAACCCCTGGAACCAATTATGATAACCCTCATTGGATATGTTCGTATTTATTAATTTCAAACCCGGTCAGAAACCTTCCCGGTTTGCAGAATAAATTCATAAAAGTCATTGCAGACTTTCTCACATGAGAACCTTTTAATGCTATCTCTTGCATTAGCCCCGAGCTTTTCACGAAGAACCTCATCTATCATCAATTTCTCCAACCTTTCTTCAAATTGTGCATAATCAAAAAGAGGCACCAGAAAGCCATTATACCCGTCCGTAATCATTTCTGAAGGTCCTGCTGTGCAATCAAATGCCACAGCAGGCAGCCCTGCGGACATGGCCTCACCGATGACGTTGGGGAAACCCTCAGAACTTGATGTAAAAGCAAAGATTCTGCTTTTCAGATAGTATTCTTCCACATTTGCTTTTTTCCCTTCGAGATACACATATTCTTGTGCATTATTCTCTGCTATAATCGATCTGAGTTTCTGAGAGTTATTTTGTTTAAGGTGATCATATCCAACAATAACAAGTTTCCATCCGGGCTTTGATAATCTGATAAACAACTCGATGAGCTTATCCTGATGTTTTGTTTTAATTAGTCTTCCGACCATTAAAACAATGTTCTCCTTCTTCAATCCATTCCGGGGCTCTATTGATCTGATGGGATTACCAATTACCTCAATCCTGGTATGCCGAAATTTTGACTGGTAAATCGCCTGTGCCTTCCTGGTCTGAACTATTATCCCTGCAGCCCCGGGATAGAGCAGGTTACGCAGAAGTGTGTGAAAAGCATTGAATGATCTTGTGGGGCTACAACGATCAGAGATATATACAGGCAGATGTAACCCTGCCAATGCGATAAGTACAAAACTATTCCATAGTTCACCGAAACTCAGTACAGTATCCGGTTTGATCTTCCTGACTGTTTTTCTAAGGAACAGAAGTCTTTCAATAGTATAATAAAAACGAAATCTGTCCTTAAATTCTGATTTAGGCAGGTGTATTTTAAGATTTTCAGGGACCGGATAAAATATTTCCGGATCTTTCCCATAGAGGATCAACTCAACGTTCAGATTCTCTTTCTGACAGAAATAGCCTGCGAGTTCTGACATCACCCTCTCCGATCCTCCAGCCTGAAGTGTCGGCATTACCAGGCATACCCTCCTCTTCTCCATAAATAAACTAATGCAGGATTATGGTTTTTCCCTGATTGATTTAATAAGGTCATCAACCATCCACCCGTACGGATCAAAACACCCTTCATGCCAGTTCATGTTTTTATCCCAGAATCCGGGGCAAGGGTCATATCCTTCAGGAGCAAACCCGTAACTTATTTCTACGATCAGCGGGTTGCTGCCGCTAGTGACATAATCAAATGCAAGGCACTGCACTTTGAGTTTTTCGGCGACTTCAAACGATAGCCTTATAATTTCTTCATCAACAAGCACCCTGTCATACAGTATTTCACCGCTCCCTGAAGCTCTGAAATCGCCCTTACGGACCATTCTCTTTATGGCAAATGCCTTGTCTGAAATAACAACCACCCGGATATCATGATCATTCCCGGGGATAAATTCCTGAAAGTAAACATATCCCCTTTCCCTGCCTGTAACCCTGGAATACTCGGTGGTATGAACCAGTCGCAGAAAACCTTTCGCCACTTGAGAGAGTGGCATCTTGCCCTGTCTGTATTTCCGAATGCGTTCCTTTAAGTTATTCAGGCTCTCATATTGTTTGAATCCCTTACCGAATGCCTTCCTGATCAATCTATACGCTTCCTTCCTGGCATTAACCAGAATAACATGTTCTGAACCGGCCCCGGTCCTGAGTTTAAATACTTTTGGGTAATTTGTATTAGCTGCCCATGATAAAGCGTCCTCTTTCGTGTAGAAGACAAAAGATGGCGCCATTGGAGCACCGATTGATTCGAGCAGATACTTTTGCCCGACTTTGTCATCAAAATGCCATACCGTATTGAAATCCGGGAAGACTTTTTTTCCGGATGCCTCTAAGGAGTACAGAAGCTGGTGTGCAAACTTGCCGGCTTTGGCACTCTTGTGACTAAAGTGCCACATCAGAGCATCGCAGTCAGACAGTTGTTGAATAATATCATTATCGTAACAATTGACAAGTTTATAACTTATCCCCATGGAATCACAGTAGCGCACCCATCTCTCACTAAAGTATCCCTTGGTATAGTGAATTCCTATTCGCATCTGATATTTTTCAGGTATGATTTCCATCCCTTCGGAGGACATGCATTTAACGAGTACTGCCAAAGGGCATCAAGGCCTATGGCTTCATCATTCAATGTAATTCCACAGGTTATCTCACTCTCCCGGGAATTATTATTCAGAAGAGGGATCTTTTCGAAAGGAATCCCTAAAAGTACTGACATTGCCCTGTCATTAACAATAGAATCATTGGTAAATGATATTACACCCAATGGTAAAGGTGAAGGTTCAAGTGGTCCGTCTCCCTGACCGGCTATAATTGCATCACACAAACTAAATATGTCACGCCGGGGTTGGGAATCCAATTTGCCATCCGCTGTGCCGTATGCTGCAATTGTATTTAGGTCCTTCACCATCCTCCAGGTAGTGTCATTGCCATACCAGCCTGCAGCTAAACTATGTTCCGGCCCCGGGAAAGAAAGGATCCAGAACAAAGAGGAGAGTTTTTGCCAGAGCCAGAAGCTGTGTTTACCCTGCCTTCGGTTGGCACTGTCGAGAGCAAGTTCTGACCAGTATCTGAGCCGGGAACCGCCGGGATAACAGTCACCACCTCTCTTAACACCACCAAGTCTGTGATGTGGAAGATAGTCTTTGTCACCATTGATCCCCACAATGTTTTTCAGAGCACCGGTTATACCAGTCTTCTGATGTGTTTTTATTTTAGGCAGAGATATAATAATATCTGCTTCAAACATCTCTTTTGTAATACAATACTTATGAATCCCTCTTGAATGAGCCTCAGACATCCTGTCAGGATCATAATTTGTAACCCTGAATCCGGTCTCTTTTCCGGGAGTTATTGGTTCAAGATAACTATTAACGCCAAGGTCAAAGATTACATACTCAGATAGGGGTCTGACCTCAGATATTGCCCTGTTCTCGGCAAAAACATAAGTTCTCCTGCGAAAATCCCTGATTGTCACCGGCACATTGAATTCAGCAGAAAGTGTGCTGACTCCCTCCATAAAAGACCCCGTTATCATCCTTTCCCACCGGCACCCCTGAATCGGTGCATCTCCGACAATCACTTCGGAGGGACCCATTCTGAGTACAGCTCGCAGAACAGCTAAAACAAAATTATCATTTGTCCTGAGACATAATTCATCTTCAGCCTTTAGTGAATGACTCACCCAGTTTGGTTTCAATAGTACTTTCTTGTTTTCAACAGCCACTTTCTGTGGAGCATTATTAATGATATCATTAATAATTTCATCTAACCTGCCTCTGTTCCCATAAACAGAAGAAAGTTTATCCAGATTCCTTTCACTTAAGTTGTCGTAAATCGTCCTGATGTTTAAAAACCGATTCATTATTTTTACTTTTCGGTCATTAAGTCTACCAGCTCCCTGGTAGTAATAAACTCGGATTCCTTAAAATTCTTCTTAATACCTTCCAAAAGAAGTGATAACTGTGTCAAGCCTTTATCACGGTTTAACTGATTAAGGCTTCCGATAAAGTTAACCCTGTGAGTGCTTATTATCGCCGGCTGATGACAGATGAATGCATTGTTGATATCGCGGAGGCATGAACTGACCCAATCCCTGCCTGGTTGAGAAGGCTCAAACAGACAATTTCTGGTTATATATCTTATTCCATATTTATCTTTTTCACCCAGCCAGTGCAAAATTTTCCTTCTCTTCCCGGACGCGGAAGGTTCATTTTGCAGTCTGGCAACTGACCTTAATTTCACTCCGTTGTCTGCCAGTATTTTGTTCAACCTGTTATTGAAGACACCATTGGGCGGAACAAAATATTCAGCCTTGTATCCGAAGATTTTCTCAAAAAGGCTAATACTCTCAGTGATTATGCCGGAATGAAGATGAAATTCCAGTGGATCTTTCATTTGAAAGGCGGCTTGATAATCGACAATGGGATATTGATCAGGAACAAATCCGGTTACACCCTCTATAAAAGCCAGGCGTGTGTGAGGATCATTATTCCGCAGAGCCATCATCCAATGATTAACATTTAAATGCTCACGGCCATGCAACTGGGGTGTGAATAACTTCCTCAGGATTCCTTCCTGCCATAGTTTAAATGCTTTCTGGTTACCTGTATAACGTTCCAAAGTTGTTGTAAACGGTTCGTAGTAATAATCGGTGAAATTTTGCTCTGCTATCTTCCGGAAATCAGGATTGGCAACAATGGTGACAGGAGTAAATGCAGCAGGATTGCCCATGATGTCTCTGAATCTATCCAATACCTCGAACAGATGTTCAAGATCTGACGCAGAAGCAATTGTATCATTCATGTTAAACCTCTCTGCATCAGCCGATCTTAAATCAAGCCCTTCAATTTCAAGCTTTTGAAATGCTTTCAAGGAAGGCATACGGATACTTCCCCAATCATCGCTTTCTATTATTATCAGTTTACGGTCGGTTTTCCAACCCGGAATATTAACCAGTCTTTTTATTAAAGATGAATTCCTTATTGAAAAATACATGGAAGGTACTGTTTAAGGAAACAGAAGTTGGGCAACCGATAAAGCTGGCATAAGAAGTGGTACTCCAAGACCAGGGGTAAAAATCCAGGCATTCATATTGGTAGCACCGGTTCTGAATGCAACAGCTGCATATAAGAGCATCGGGAACAACCCGACTATTGTGATCACACTAACTCTGGATCTTTTCATATGAAGAAACAGAATGAATAAATATGTCGTGGCAAAGAGAAAGAATACCAGCTTAAACCGCCCACCCAGAGTAGGTATAAATGCTGCAAAATTCACAAATGAAATAAATAGCAGAAGAAAACTGTATAGGTTCCGCTCCCTGTCATTCCTGATCTGTTTCCTGCTTAAAATTTGCATAATTATAACAGCAAATACCAGGTAATAGAAAACAAGGTCATTCCCAATTTTTACAAACCAGGCTTTATCTTCCATAGATTCCAGGTTACCTGATATATAGTCCTCATTTGTATAGCCCTCAAATCTTGTCTGTAAAGCTCCGCCTAACCTTAATGACAGTCTTTGTAAGAAAGGAGATATTATCTGGGGCAAAACAAAGGAGACCAAAGCCATAGGAAGGTAGATATAATTCCTGTTGCGGGCAATGAAATAAATCAGCAGTATAACATTCGCTGAAAGGAAGCTGAAATGGACAAGAGATGCCATAAAAGCCAGAATAAGAAATCTTACGTCACGGTACCAAACAACGTGAATTGCTCCATAGAAGAAGATCCATGCTGCAGTCCACATCCTGACACCATTTATGGTTGTGATCGGTAATATTACACAGAAGAACAACAGATGGATCAGTGCATCCGGACCGGGATTTTTTCGATACAGATCATATAGTATTCCTATCGATTTCAGGTAGAAGAAGCCAAAAACAGCCGCAAAAACAGCAAATAGTATCCTGTGGTCATCGGTTAACCGTGAGACCAGAAATGAAACGAAAGGTTCATAAATATCCACACTGTCATCGGTTGAGTAGATCCCTCCTACTATCTTGAAAAAATCTGAGAAGGGCAGCAGGGCGTTTTTCTCCAGTTCAGTTGCGTACCTTAGTGCATCTCCACCGGCTTCATCAACCACAAAGCTCAATCCAAAATATACAAGATAAATATAAACTACAATCCTTGCCTCCCGTCGGCTGTAGTTTGATAAAGCCGCAAGGAAAGCCATGAATGGCCAGATTATAAATAAGAGAAACCAATGTCTGTTGTTTCCGAAATCAATCCATGATGGCCGGGTTGTATAGCCTGTTTGCAGGTATTCCACAGATTGAAGATTAATTTATTGATGATTCGTTCTTGTCGGCAAGAGACAAAAACCTGGCTGCCACATCTCTTATGTTATGCCTGGAGATATCGACAAATCTTTGCCGTGAGTAGTCCTGATTTAAAAAATCCAGTACCAGACTTTCATCAAGCACAGCTGAGCTGAGATTTAAAATTGGACGCCCGGAAAGGGCGTAATCAATAAGTTTACTCGGGACAGCCTCCCTGTTTGATTGATTATCCAGTACAGTATCAACATTAACAAGAAAATCCACCGTACTCATTATAGTTATTAATGATAAACGATCAATATACTCACGAATCTCAAGTTTTTTACCAAGGCATGATTTATAAGGGTCAAACCATGAAGCCTGGTTTGTGTATACTATGAATAAGAAGTCACGTGGCAATGTGCACAAAAAATCCAGAAAGAGTTTAAGATCGCGCTTACCCGGTATTATTGATCCCGCAAAAATGAATACGGGTTTATCAGTTACCTCCCTGTCTTTACAAAGATTTACCTCATCAAAGTTAAATCCCTGGGGAATCACCCTTATCTTAGATTTGAACTCGGGATAGAACTGATCTCTCATTTCCATGAACGGAACAGTAATAAAGTCACAGCTCCGGCAGAAATGCTTTTCTGCAAATTTGAAATAGAATGGCTTTCGGTAGTTGTCCAGCCGGGCGAACATATAAGGATCACCACAATCTGCTATCCAGACATTTGCAACCGGATGTCCTCCGGACTGTACCCCTGCCACCGCCCAATGCACCGGAAATGGTACAGCAAATGAAATCATCAGGTCGAAACCACTCATGGTTTTCAGGCTTTCTTTTATTGCAGGTGTTTCTGCAATATCAGGATACTCGAACAAAAGTGAAAGGACCCTAGTTAATAACCTGCCAATCAGTGATAATACGGGTGATTTAAAATTCGGAACAACAGGATACCTGGACTTCTTCCACATTTTCAAAGATACGGAGCACTCACCCAGAAAAATCTTATAATCAAAATCACGATATCTGGACAGAACAACAACCTTATGCCCTGCCCGGCTGAACTCCCTGGCAAGTTCCGTTGCCCTGAAACTTCTCGGCGAAATTTCCGGATAAAATGCACTTGTAACCAACAGTATTGACTTCTCTGACATTATCAACTACCAATAATCGACAATTGATCATTTACAGGGCTGGATCAGATATGTCATATCCCTGAGATAAAAAAAATGAATATATATGTTTCACCTGACCACAGCTGCATTATATGATGAATCTTTTTTCTCTGAGTTTTACAGATGACAGGTCAATTTTTTCACCCATTTTCAGGAAAATTTCATCAGAAAAATAGTTCTTATTACCACCTGGTGTAAATGTCAATTCACCGAAATAGACTCTGTTATTTACCTCATAGAGGTCAACTCTGACTGTTGGGAAAGGCTTTGATAATACCTTACAGATTCGAATCATCTCATCAAAACAATTTGGCTTTGGCAACGGGGCATCAGTCTGCCGAGCCGGTGCATCAGTGAGTATTTCAGGGCGCAGATTCCAGTTTAAATCATACGCTCCGGCTTTAAAGGAACTTTTTTCCTGATCCTCCAAAGAACCAACAGTGACGTTTTGCCTGTTGAGCATAGTTACTACTACCTCAGGTTCTCCATTTACACACCAGAATTTATAGTCAATTAAAGATGATGACAATGACTTATTGAATTCATCCTGCAACAGTTCTTCAGCTATAATGCGTCTGTCTATATTCCAGTGATGCGGCTCAAAGGTCATCAGCCCGTATCTGTCTCTGAGCCATTTCTTCAAGGTACGCCTGGTCTGAATGATATTAAGCTGACTCTTGTCCCGGACAACCATGGTTTTGCCAAATCCGTGATTTGCTTTCAGCACAAATTTGTCTGGCAATACACTGAAGTCAATCTCATCAGGGGCCTTCCAGACACCATACAGTTCGGTCAGGATATGATCAAAGCCACAGTTATGAATGTATTTACGGACTTTGTACTTATCCGCACACTCCGTCCATAATGATGTGTCAGAATATATTTTAAGCCATTCCAGCTTTTCGTTATAGTCACGCGGGTCCTTTAGATTCAGCTCCTTATTTGAGGCTTTTCTGTAGAAATACCTGGCATAATTCGCAGGGAATAAAACTGCCCAGCTTTCATGGATGAATCTGGTAATCGGAGCATAGATAGACGAAATAAATCCTTTGTTTTTCATTTCAGGTTGGCATTAATATACCATATTATCTTTGGGCAACTAATTTCTTGAGATGACGAATTTTTAGATCGGCCCGCTCACTTAATCTGAGTCAGAGCAATGGCCTCTTAGTTTGATCATTGAACATTTCAGGAATGTAAGAGAAGCTTGCCAGATTATTATTATGAATTAAAGCTAAGCTTAAGTTTGACCTTGAATATGTGAATTGCCTTCAGGTAGAGCATTATCACAACGGCCCCGAGATGAGGAGACAGATTATAGGTCATGCCACATATCCTGTGATATCGCTGACAACCCACTACTTGCAGCTTACTTAAGCCCGAGTTCTTCAGAAGCCCGATAACCTCATTCAATCTCTTCAACGAACCCGTTTTGACGGCTGCTGACAAAGTCAGTATAACAAACTGCACAACAGGGCCGTTTAAAAATAGTCTCTGTTCTTCTGACAGAGAATGTCCGGACTTAAAGATATTAAGACTCTCAGCTGCAAGAACATACCCTCTGATAACTTTGTCACTTGATCGGTATGTTGAACGGGTAGCCGAGCCTTCCCTTTCCATTACACAATAAAACTCTGTAGTCAGTATAAGACAACTCTCAACACAACTATGAATTCTTGCAAGGAGTTCACAGTCCTGATTAAGGATGACCCCCGGCACATAATAAAGAGCATTTTCCCTAAAGAAACCAGCGTCAAACAGGATCCCGACTGAAGAATCTGCTATCATCACCTCGATCGGGTATTTCTGCTTTTGGAATTTTCCGCGTAAAACAGGATAAGCTTCAATTCCTCTTAATATTTGGTTATTATAGTTTTCGAATATTTTTTTACCGGTAATCTTTCCGGTATGGTCTAAATAAATATAACCAGGCACTACCATCTGTGCACTACTTGATAGAGCTTGTTTCAATAGTACTCCCAGTCTGTTTTCAAGAACAAAGTCATCGGGATCAATAAATAGCAAATACTTCCCTGAAGCGTTGGTTATTCCCGCATTTCGGGCAACCGATACTCCTCTGTTTTCCTGATCTATCAATCTGATATTACCGAATTCACCTGACAGCCTGATAATAATTTCCCTGCTGCGATCAGGAGAACCATCATTAATGCATATTATCTCATAGGAGTCCTGGTCCAGATCCTGAGTTTCAAGACTCCTTATACATCTTTCAACATATCTTTCAACATTGTAGACAGGTATGATAATTGAAAGTAATTTCATAAAGTATTACTGCTGTGATTGGTTTAATATATCGGTCACAAGGAGGAGCAACTATGTCCTTTCAATCGCTTCATGTAAAAGACTTCCCCGTATTCCAAGATGCCGGTGAAGAAACTGTTGAATACTTTTCAGGTTAGAAAGTATTAAAAAATAGCTGACTCTCGTTTTCAACGGTAACCGGGATAAAAACAAGTAACGATAAAGGTCCGTTCCCAGCCTTTTTTTAAGTATTTTATTATACACATTCTGATTCTTAAGGTCAGCGTTCAGGGAAACTTCAAGGTATCTCCACATAAGCCTGTTTATTGCATCTTTGTTCAGGTACTTTCTTGCGAGAAGGTCATCACTGCAACAGGCTAAATTTCTTGTGTAATCATATTTATAAAAAGCCTCCCGGAAAGCACGACTGTCAAAAGTTGTGATGTTACTGTTTTCCCGGACACAGTATATGTACATGGGTTTGGAAGTTCTGACATATACCAGAGGTTTGAGAGCTAATTGAACATTAACATAAAAGTCAACATGTATCTGTCTTTCAGGAAATATTATGTGGTCAAATAAGCCTGCTCTATATAATTTGGTACAGAAACTCGGTCTCATCCGGGCAGTAAAAAATTGCTTTAAAATAAAATTGCCACTGCCGGAGATAATCGAGGTTTCTGCCGGGCTGCTGATCCTCCTGTCACCAGTAACGGTAACCATGTTACATTCTGCAATATCTGCATTATATCCGGTAATGAGATTATATAGTGTCTGGTACATGTCAGGGGTAATTATATCATCTGCATCAACCCATCCAATATACCTCCCTTTTGCTGCCTTCAATCCGGCCTGTCTTGCAGTACTTGCACCACCATTTGCTTTATGGATAACTCTGAACCTGCTGTCATTCAAGGCATAGTGGTCACATATAGCCCCACTATTGTCAGGCGAACCGTCATCAACCAGGACTACCTCAAAGTCAGAAAAAGTCTGAGCCCGGATAGAATCCAGGCAATCTTTCAAGTATGGCTCCGCCTTATAAACAGGTACAATAATGGTCAATTCAGGTGCTACCGACATAAGTGAATCAGATTAAAAACTATTTCTACTTAACATTTTATGATAAATAAGCATCCTGAGGGAATCTTTAACTGTCAATTTGAACAAGTATCCTAAATTCTTCAATACCCCTGAATGCTGTAAGATAAAATAACTTTCCTGCGAGATCCTTTGTTTAAAATACCCACTGAATGGTCTCTCTGATATTTTTTTTAGTTTTTTCAATCCTTTAATGGTATTCCTCTTTCTCCCGAGGGTTGTCCGGATATCATTCATGACCGAGGAATAGACTCCGCCCTCCCAGACTCTATATGTGCAGGTGATCCGGTTAAAATAATAAATGTCCCCTTGCATGGCTAAGATCATTATTAACAGATTATCACCATTGAGTTCAGGAATCATTTTAAACAATTCCGGAATTCGCGGGGAGTAACGAAAAACTACAGAAGCTGTCGGATAGAGAGCTCCCCCCCTGAGTATCGCAGTTTCTGAGGGTATTTTACCTTCTGCAAGACCATTCAAATAGATCCTTCTCGAATTATCTGTCTCATTCAAAATTTCGGCATTGGTGAAACAGGCAGCAAAGTTGCCATTCTTTTCAAGGAAGTCAACCTGTTCTTTTAGTTTATACTGATCTGTCCAGTAGTCATCACCCTCACAGATAGCGACATACCGCCCCATTACCCTTGGGAATTGATAACCAGGCCATATCTTTATTCCCAGTGAAAATTGGTTTTGCTTTTGATAAACAGGTTTAAAAATATGAGGGTATTTTGCTTCATAATCACTTATTATAGCAGCTGTATCATCTGAAGAGGCATCATCATGCACCAGAACTTCGAATGCAAAGTCAGTCTTCTGGATCAGAAATCCCTCTAGGCATTGTCTGATGTATTGACCGTGGTTGAATGCGCAGCAGATTATGCTGACAAGTGGCTTTACAGAATTCATTCCGGGAAGCTGCCAGAACTAAAATTCAGACAACAGTTTGCAAATCTCAAGTACTGTCTTATCCTCGAGTTCAGGATAGATCGGCAAACACAGGACCTGTTGTGCCGCTTTTGTAGCCACGGGCAGATTTTCCGGATCCGATGATGGAAGTCCCCGGTAGGTAGGGAACTGGCTAATAAGTGGATAAAAGTATCTCCTGCCCAGTATGTTGTGTTCCTTCAACCTGGCATAGACTTCATCCCTTCCGATCCTATATATTTCTTCATCGATAAAAATCGGGAAATAGGTATAGGAATGTCGTACATCCTGAATATCATATAGAACTCTTATACCTTTAATACCTCTAAGGTTATCCCTGTATAAAGCGGCAATTTCCTTTCGTCTTAAGATATACTTATCGATATATTTCAGCTGCAAAACTCCAAGAGCTGCCTGTAATTCATTCATCTTTGCATTGATTCCCGGTCCTGTTACAGTCACCTCGTCAGCAAATCCAAAGTTCTTCAGGAAATCTATCCTCTTCTTTGTTTTTTCGTCATGGCATATTATAGCCCCTCCCTCAATTGTATTGAACGTCTTGGTTGCGTGAAAGCTCAGAACAGAAAGATCACCGTAGTTCAGAATCGATTCACCATGGATCATCACACCAAAGGAATGTGCAGCATCATATATTACTTTCAACCCATATGTATCGGCAATCTTTTGTACTTCATCTACCATACAAGGATTCCCATAAACATGTACAGGCATTATTGCAGTGGTGAGAGGTGTGATTGCGGCTTCAATCCTTTGCGGGTCAATGTTGAAGTAATCAGGCTCAATATCAACAAAGACAGGCTTAATATTATTCCACCAGAGTGAATGGGTGGTGGCAACAAAACTGAATGGAGTGGTGATGACCTCACCGGTTATTTTTAATGTCTGAAGAGCAGTTACCAGTGCAAGTGTCCCATTTGTAAACAGGGATATATATTTGACACCCAGATAATCTGCAAGTTCCTTCTCGAAGTGCTGATGGATAGGGCCATTGTTCGTGAGAATCCTGGTTCCCCAAATCTGTTTAAGATAAGTGATAAATTCATCAAGAGGTGGAAGAGCGGGTTGAGTTACATAAATAGTCTTTTTAACTTCCATGGTGTTTTGTAATCAATTTTGTCTTTATAATGCTTTTGATATCCGCATAGGCAGCCGGTTGAAATATCTCGCTTATAGCCAGGACTATAACAAACCCTGCCAGGGTAAGGATGAATAACATGGTAGCCGGAGATCCGACGGGCAGGAGTGCACCGATAAGAAAGACCGCAGCTCCCATAACTGATGCAATCAGGAAAGCAGGCACAATATCAGCAAGTTGCTCAGACATGGGATAATTTATCAATCTACCTGAATAAAAGCTGTTGAGAAAATAGGCAATTATCGTATTTATCCACATACCCAGAATCATAATTTTTATCCCCCAGATAATGCCAAAAATGATTACCGGAACTACTAAGATTTTCTTTATGATTTCAAGCTTCAGGAATAGATCTGATCGACCCTGTACGTTAAGCATATTTAGATTCAATGCCTGAAGAGGATACATCATCGCCGGAAAACAAAGGAGCTGCAAATATATAACTGAAGGACGCCACGCTTCTCCTACAAGAGTAATGACCAGCGGTTCTGCTATTACAGCGAGACCTGTCATGAGTACAAAACTTAAGTACATCGTGTTTTTGATCATCCTTTTGTAACCAGACTTAAGGAATGTCTTGTCATCCTGCATCTGAGCCAGTACCGGATAGGTTACACGTGAAATTACCGTGTTCATGTTTTTGGACGGAAGATCAGAAAAGGTTCTTGCCCGTGTATAATAACCAAGCTCATTAGCTGCAAAGTATTTACCAATAACGAGATAATATATATTATTATATACTGTATCAATCAGACCACTAATCAGCAACTTACTCCCGAATCCAAACAATTCCCTGAATGATTTGATGCTAAATACCCGGCTTGGATACCAGCGGTTCCAGAACCATAGGAGAAGAGAACTGAACAGTGATCCGGCGAGTGTACGGCCAACCAGACTCCAGACACCATAACCGCTAACCGCCATAATAATACCTATGATTCCTGATAAGACACTGGAAATAACTGCAATTTTCGTCAGTAGCTTGAAATCTACTCTCTTTCTGAGAGTGGTTCCCTGGATCAGAGTAATCGAACTTAATATCAGATTCAGACCTGATGCTCTAATGAGCCATTTTAGCTCGGGCTCACTGAAAAAATTACTAATTGCTCTCGCGCAAATGAACAACAGCAGGTATAGAACTGCACCCATGACCATGTTGTAGTAAAATACTGTTGAATAGTCGGCTTGGGTGCAATCCTTTTTTCTTATAAGGGCACTCGAAAATCCACTATTTATAAATGTCTGTGAAATAGCAATAAAAATAGAGATCATCCCTAGCAGGCCAAATTCTCTCGGAGAAATTAGCCTGGCAAGAATGATCCCTACTATGAACTGAATACCCTGATTAGCAAAACTGTCAATTGTGCTCCATAACAAGCCTGAAATAGTCTTCTCTTTTAGTGACATCATGAGGTTTTACTCTTTGATGCAGGAAGGAACACGCAACGGCTATAATAGGTAAAATGTTGTGGAGCTCTGCTTTGTTTGTTTACTGTTTTTTCCCCATCCAGTGGAATAATTTGGAACGCTTTGGGGCTTCATCAGTATACCCGTATTTTTCGCCATAACCATATTGAGTTTTCTTTAGATTAATGTCGTTAATCACAAGGCTGATCCCGTTAACATTACTATTGCTGATTTCAGTAATGGTCTTTTCAAAAATACTCCTTAGGGTTTTATTGGATCGGATTATCAACAATATTGCGTCTGCAAGTGGTGTCAGATAAAAAGTGTCCGAAACAAGCCCGATGGGTGCAGCATCAATAACCACATAGTCAAATTCGTCTCTGAGAATTCGTATGAGATCCCTCGTTTTTTCAAGCGCGGTAAGCTCTGATGGATTTGGAGGAACCGGCCCTGATGAGATGACCGAAAGATTATCGAAAGATGTCTTCTGAATAATCTCTTTCAGATTATCCTTACCTATCAGCCAGGTAGAGACACCTTTTTCGTTGCTTAGATCAAAGTCATGATAAATCTTGGGCTTTCTTAAATCAAACCCGACAAGAACTGTCTTCTTGCCCAGCATGCTGTAAACAGATGCAAGACTTATTGCAGAAAAGGTTTTTCCATCGGCTGGCATTGCTGATGTTACTAAAATGACCGGAGCTGTTGCCTCCTTTAGAATGAATTGCATTCTTGATCTCAGCAGACGGAATGACTCAGCTATCGCCGAATTAGGCTGCACAAACACAATGTTACTTGAGCCGCTGGAGTTATGAGGTATGTGCCCTAAAACCGGCAGATTGGTTATTCTTCTTACATCCTCTTCTTTTAATCTGTTGTCAAAAAGAAAAATCAGGAAGAGCACGATTGAAGGAATTGCCAATCCAGCAAGAAGGCCAACAAATTGTATTCTTGTCTTATTAGGCGAGATCCGGGAACTGAATCGAGGATCAGCCTTATCTATTATCTCACTGTCAGACCTGTTGGAAGCTTTTTGCATTTGTTGCTCCGCACGCGTCTCTAGCAAAAAGGTGTATAATTCATCGTTTAGTTTAAACCTACGTTCAATTCCAAGAAGTTGCCTCTCTGTTACGGGTAATGCGGATGCCCTTGAATTAACCCTGCTAATCTGCTCCTGATTTTCAGATCTTGCCAGGCTGTTTGCCCTCCTCAGACCATTAAGCGTTTCACGTAACGCTTCTTTTGAAGAGCGTACTCTTTGTTCAAGATTTCTCTGAAGAGGATTCATTTCGCCGGCTCCTCTGGTGGCTATTTGTGATTGCAACTCAGCTAGTTCCTGAACAAGTCTGGTCAAGCCGGGATCATTGATTCCCATTGTGATAGGGATTATAGGCATTTCTCCGGAAATCTCTTTGGACAGATATTCCGCAAGATAATCGTAATAGTTTGCTTCAAGGTTTAACCGGGCACGCTCGTTCTCAAGCAAAGTCACCTGACCTATCAGGGCCTGACCCTGGGCAGAAAGATCCATAACCTGATGGGCGGACCGAAATTGTTGAAGCCGATTCTCCGTGGTGGCGAGGGAATCAGATATACCAACAAGCTGGTCATCAATAAACTGAATTCTTCTTTCAGCTTCTATATTCTTCTTATCCAGTGAAATATATTGGAATCCCTGTAAATGCCTATTGAGAAAGTCTGCGTCCCTGGCAGGATTTGTTCCAATCATACTAACCTCCAGAATAGAACCGCCTCGTGACAAAAGCTCCACATTCATCCTGCCTATGAAAGAATTTACCAAACTACTACGACTATTAATGATAAAACAAATTTTGCGGTCCATATTCCTCATGAGCCAGTTCGCATTATGGCATTCTACCCGGAAGCTACCATTATCAGTCTGGATAGTATCTCTGAATCTTGCAGTAATATTAAATGGGAAATGCTCCGATTGTGATAAAATGTTAAAGGAATCATCGCCAAGATAACGAATCATGAACTCAGTATTTCTGGGCAAAGGTACTTCTCCATCATATAATATTCTGAGCGGCAGATCAGGATAAATCGGCAGCCTGTTTCTGAATGTTTTAAAATAAAACTCAATTTCAAATGGAAGATCCTGTAGTGTTCTGTCTGTTAGATCCCTGGACCTTAATATCATAATCTGGTTTTCCAGATTCTGCATTCCACCTGGAAGGCCAAGTCCCTGCATTAAAGCTGTGTTATCAACCAAAGCCCTGTTTTCCGATTCATTAATGAGAATGGTGGCTCTGGTTCTGTAAACAACCATTGTGTGATCAATATAATATTTTGCGCCCAGTAACCCTAAAAAGACTGATATCACATACCAATACCAGTTCTTCCTTAACAAATTCAGAAGGACCATAGGCTCTATTCCACCCAAACCTGGTGTTTTCTTTTGTTGTGTCTCCACATGAAAGAAGTCAGCATTAGTCATTGTCTATATCTGGTTGTAAGAGGGGACTTAGTTACGGTTGTTGTAATCTTTTATTTGGTAGCGGGAGGCTGGTGATCTCGGTTAACATCCCGGCTACAGGGTTCTGAAGAAACCAATTATGCCCAGAGATGAAGTAATTGTGGTCAGGAAAAGTGTCCAAAATGATGAGTTAATTTGAAATGTTCTTCCCTTACTTGGCATTACATAAATAATATCATTCGGCATAATGTAGTATAGTTCCGATGTCAGAATACTTCGGTCTAAGAGTGTGAACTCCTTTACAACCGGACCATACGGTGACGGCCGTATTAACTGGACCTTCTGGCGGTTGCTGAAATGACTCAAGTCGCCTGCCATTGCAACAGCTTCAAAAACATTAACTCTATCTTTGGATAAAGGGTATCGTCCGGGACTGGCAACCTCGCCTATAACAGTAAGGTAATTATTCACTAATCTTATTGATATTTCTGCATCTGTAACATAATTCTTGAAAATAGTGTCCAACTCAACTTTGATTTCAGAAATTTCTTTTCCTGCGACTGAAATTTTACCAACATAAGGAATCTCAATATTTCCCTCTAAATCAACACTATATCCAGACAGTGCGGCGCTTTCCTGCGTCAGCCCCCCCATTCCTGTATTCACATTAAATAAGTCTGACCATTGCGGATCAGGAGTTATTACTCTGATATACAAGTTGTCAAATGGCATGATTTTATAGTCCGGAGGTGTAACATAATTTCTTACATCACTCGCAGTTATATCATAATGTGGAGATTTAGCCGAATACCTCAAATATGTTAATTGCTTACGTGAAACACATGAAGCGAGAATCACAGCCAATGACAACGAAATTAGGATTACTGATCTGCGTATCTTCATAAGTCTTTATGTCTTTAGTTAATGCAATTTAAGTATTAAATTCTCCACGGCACTAAGCCTTCTGTTAATTTGTCTTTGATGAACCTGGTGTTATTCCATACCATCTATTGGACAATGCCGTTAATCCTTGAAGAAGCTTGAGAACCCGCCATGAAGTGTCCGGGACTTTATACTCAAAAGGTACTTGAATTTGTCTTTTAAAATGCTCTTCAGAGATGACCAAGGTTATGGAATTCAAGACAAAATTCAGATCAAAGCCAGTCAGAGTAATTGTCCCGGCATCCTGAGCCTCAGGCCGCTCCATGGAGTTGCGCAGGGAGATTGCCGGGAAATTTAAAATTGCAGATTCCTCACTTATAGTTCCACTGTCAGATATCGTACAAAGGGCATTCATCTGCAGATGTACGTAGTCTGTAAATCCAAAGGGCTTCAGGAACTGAATCAGTGAATTCATTTTTGAATTATCCGATGCTTCCAGTCGCTTTCGGGTCCTGGGATGGGTAGAGACAATGACCGGTATTTTATGATCTTCAGCCATGCGGTTCAGGATCAACAGAATCTTCTTGAGATTCTCCGGATTATCTACGTTTTCTTCACGATGAACTGATACTACAAAATACTGCCCCTTAGTAAGTTTGAGGGTTTCCAGTATATCTGAAGCGTCAATCTTCTGCCTGTAATAATTGAGAACCTCATACATCGGTGAACCGGTCAGGTAGATCCGCCTGTGTGGCAGGCCCTCAGATATCAGATGGCGCCTGGCATGTTCAGTATAAACAAGATTAAAATCGGCAATGTGATCTATTATGCGGCGATTAATCTCTTCAGGAACATTGAAATCGAAACAACGGTTACCGGCTTCCATATGGAAAATCGGGATATGCAGCCTCTTTGCCATATAAGCTGAAAGACATGAGTTGGTATCTCCAAGCACAAGCAAGGCATCCGGCTTCTCCCGGCGAAGAAGCTCACCTGACTTCCTGATAATGTCCCCAACCGATGCTTCAAGTGAGGATACATCAACATTCAGGAAGAAATCAGGCTTTCGTAAATCCAGATCCTTGTAAAAAATCTCATTCAATTCATAGTCATAGTTCTGACCGGTATGCGCAATTATATGATTTACATGCTCATCCAGCAGGGACATTACTCTTGAAAGCCGGATTATTTCCGGCCGGGTGCCTACAACAGTAAGTACTTTTAGTTTCGATTCTTTCATAATATTTCTTGGGCGGATACCCGAAAGTTGGTGCCCGCACTTAACAGTTACACTTGTTCAAAAAATGTATCCGGATCGGCCGGATCGTAAGGTTCGTTGATCCAGAAGATAGTATAAAGATCATCGTTGCCTGTATTGGTAATATTGTGAGTGTGCCAGACAGGCATGTCTACATAGGAGGGCTCATGCCCGTCAAGTTCGAAGGACATTACCTTATCTGTTCCAATCCGCCGAAGCTGTATCAGTGCCTTACCCTTGATCACGGCAAACCGCTCTGCCTTCCTGGTATGGAAGTGATTTCCCCTTGTAACACCAGGCTTCGTTGTTGAGAAAGAAATCTGCCCACCGCTGTTGAGTTTGACAGTTTCAACAAATGAGCCCCGTTCATCAGTGTTCAATTTCAGCCTGAATGGGAAATAACTCCCGTGATCTATATAACATAAAAACGTTATGAAAAGATTCCGCTCAAAAGAATCGGTAAGGTCCGGTATAATCCCTTTCTCAGAATATTTTGCCTTGAAACTCTGCAAAAGGGTCAGGATCTCTGTTACACGGGCTTCGTCCGTAGGTGTTATCCTGAATTCATTGTCAGCAATTCTGTTCTCAATGAGGTAATAGATAATTCTCACCAGGTCACCGATGTAGATAAGCTTCAGCTGGGCATCGACCTCAACCCTGGGCTGTTCATTATGAGTAAGCTGGTGGGAAAAAGTCGCAACAACGGAATTGTAATAAGGATTCCCAAACGGGCCGAAAACATTGGGTATTACCATTCCGGTGAATATGCCCCCGTTTCTTTCAGCCCACTCTGCAAGCAGTCTTCTTCCCTCACGCTTGGATTTTCCAAATACATTATCCCGCTCCTCCTGGGTAGAAGATGAGAACAGCACATGAGGCTTTACACCGGTTGTCTCCAGGGCTGATATCAGCTTACTGACCAACTCAACATTTGTGTTATAAATTGTCTGTGGATCATTATGCCTGTTTAAAGCAGCCAGATGAACTATTGTGTCACATTGCCCAACAAATGTTTCCAGTTTATCCTGATGCTGAAAGAAGTCATCGTGAAATGGAATTAATTCCACTTCACCCTTCTTCACCGAAAGATAATTATAAAGATGCGTTCCTATAAATCCGGCCTGACCGGTTATCCCTATCTTAATCATTATTAACTAATTAATTCTTGCAGCCATACATGCAGGACAACAATACAGCATTGCCCTGGTCTGGTCTTTTGCCTCCGGAAACAAATCAATTGAAGATACAGGAAAATTTGAGAAACAGTCCGGCAGAATTATAATACAGCTCACCGAAATCTGCTGCTCCAATCATCCCTACTCCTATCATATCATTTATCATTCTGTTCAGTTCCAGGTATGCCGATAACTGTTTCCTATCACCAAAGACACCAAATGAGCCCGGATCCGGTATCCCGGTCGACTGTTCTTCGTCTGTAGTGTTGTATGTCCCATAGTTCTTTGACCATGAGGCTTTGAAAACATAATCAATATTTTCAACTCTGCCCTCACCACCGAGGTGTAAGACCATCACCCGGTTATTTACAAAGAAATCTTCAGGATGAGTGGCCAAACCATCCCGCAGGTGTGACCTTGTCGTGATAAAAGGTGTACCCAATCCTACTCTGTCATGAGACCATCCGGCAAGGTATTGTCCATGGTTATAATACGGTTCATAATATGAGCCATACTCAGGAGACCAGGGCCTTCCGGCCTGGTTCTTTGTGTAGAGGAATTCAAAAAGGAATTTACTCCAATAAGTCTTCTGCGATTCCTTATGGCGATTCTCAATAATCAATCCGTTAAGGCCGTCCTGTATATTTGCCAGATGTGACAAGCCTCCCACCTCATATAAGCTTTGCCGGTAAAGCATGATCCTTAGTTCTGCAAGCTCAAGCTCCAGCCCCAGATCAATTGAACCAAGATGGTTTCCCTGACGTTCCGCCTGAATATATCCATTGCTGAACTTCTTTCCGGTTATCACATATAAGTAAGTTTCCACGGGAGAGAGAGTGTAGTCATCCAGATAGTATTCCTGCTCGCTGCCCCAGACAACCTGGTGATTGAATCCCCCGTAAAATTTAATCTTCCATGAAGGTTTACCGAATCGGCCATAGAGGGATTTCTGATGCAGGTATGATTTCAAAGTCAGCGTGTCCTGCAGAATATATCTTGACATCTGCACATCACCCATCCACCCGTGCGAGAAGTTGCCCTTAAATGCAAACAACCCTCCAAACCAGGGAAGGGTCCAAAACTCCCGCACAGACAATTCTACCTCAGGAATTCCAAGGCTGGTTCCTGACATTGCCCAGGAGCCTGAGGTCAGGGTGGTGTCACACAGCCCGGTGATCTTCTTTGAACGGCCGGTGCGAAGTTCAAAGATCCCCAGGCGCACCTTACCGTACCCTTCAATAAGAGTAAGATTTGATCCCTGCCCCAGGTTTGCGCGGCCTTCAAATGAGGCGCCCCAGTCAAAGAGTTTGTCGCTGGATAGATCATAATCTTTTCGCGCAGCACCTATTAAACTCAGAGAGGCGCCATCCAGCGGAATGCTGCCGAACTGATTCGCCCTCAGCCAGAACGGAACCATGCCCGGGGTAGTGTAACCGCCAAGACCCTGAAGCGAAAAAGTGTAAAGGCTATCCTGCCCGGCAACACTTCCGGTAACAAACACTAAAAGAAGAAGTGCAAGCCGCAAAGCTTTAGACTTCATTGTTTTAGGGATTATCTTTGAGTTATGTGACAAAGTAAGGTCTTAAAATGTCCCGGCAAGAGCAGGAAACAACCGGCTCACGGCTCATAAACCAGCTCAGGGGCCTCATCAAGCACATCCTTGCGGATAAACCGCAGTGACAAAAGCAACTCCTTCGTCTCCTCCAGGTTCAAACGCTGGGTGTTGTGCGAGTGGTACTCCTCGATCTGTGAAACGGCCTCAGTACCCTCGGTGAAGTACTTATTATAGTTCAGGTCACGGGTGTCGGCAGGGATCCTGAAAAAATCTCCCAGATCCTCCGCCTTGACCATCTCTTCACGATTTACCAGAGTCTCATAAAGTTTTTCCCCGTGACGGGAACCTATAACCTTAATCTCAGACTCTGATTTGTACAGCTCCCGGATTGCCCGGGCCAGGGTCTCAATGGTGGTTGCAGGCGATTTCTTGACAAAAATATCTCCGTTCTCGCCGTTCTCAAATGCAAACAGCACAAGATCAACTGCGTTCTCGAGACTCATCATGAACCGGGTCATGTTCGGATCGGTCACAGTGATAGGCTGCCCTACCTTCATCTGGTTCACAAACAGCGGAATCACTGATCCGCGCGAGGCCATGACATTCCCATACCTCGTTCCGCAGAAGACTGTGCCGCTGCCGTTCAGGTTACGCGACTTCGCCACCATAACCTTTTCGCTCAGCGCCTTGGTCATACCCATCGCGTTGATGGGATAGACCGCTTTATCAGTGCTAAGCACAATCACCTTCTTCACGTGATGGAACTGGGCAGAATCAAGTACATTCTCGCAGCCAAGCACATTCGTCCTGACCGCCTCCGTCGGGAAAAACTCGCACGAGGGGACCTGCTTCAGCGCCGCGGCATGAAAGACGTAATCCACTCCTTTCATTGCATTGTCTATGCTCAGCCGGTCGCGCACGTCGCCAATGAAATATTTGATCTTCGGATTTTTGTAAAACTGCCGCATATCGTCCTGCTTCTTCTCGTCGCGACTGAAGATCCTTATCTCGCGAATATCAGTATCGAGAAAGCGTCGCAGAACAGCATTGCCAAAAGAACCGGTACCGCCGGTTATCAATAAACATTTTCCGTTGAAGTCCATTTCTTAATTTTGAAATTCCCGGGTGCGCCTGCCGTCACTCAATCAGACAGCCAACAAGCTACACTGCCTTTTGTTTTAACTTGAATTTGCCGTTTGTAGTATGGTATTCGGGAATTAAATCTTTCATAACCTGAACCACCTCACACGAGCACAATGAATAAAGTTCTTTAAGCAGCCAATCGATCCGCTCCAAGAATTCCTTTCCATCGATATTCTCAACAAGAGCTTTTTTTATTTTCTCGTGATGAGTAGATGTGGTCATTTCCGCGTCGGTCAACAGCTCCTCGTAGAGCTTTTCGCCGGGCCGCAAGCCGGTATAAACAATCTGGATATCCTTGTCGGGAATAAACCCGGAGAGTTTGATCATCGCCTTTGCGAGATCGGCGATTTTTACCTGTTGTCCCATGTCGAAGACGAAAATCTCCCCTCCCTGCCCCATGAATCCTGCCTCAAGCACCAGCTGGCAGGCTTCGGGGATTGTCATGAAGTAGCGATATACCTCGGGATGGGTAACAGTCACCGGGCCTCCATTCTCGATCTGCCTGGCAAAGATGGGGATGACTGAGCCATTTGATCCGATCACGTTGCCGAAGCGGGTGATTATGAACTGTGTAGAATGTCCACCTTCCTGTGCACGCGACTGCACAACCTTCTCGCACAAACGCTTCGAGGCGCCCATCACACTGGAGGGATTAACCGATTTGTCGGTTGATATCATAACGAACTTCTCCACTCCATATTTGACTGCAAGATCGGTGACTATCCGGGTCCCGCCCACATTAACACGAATGGCTTCGTGAGGATTCTCCTCCATGAGGGAAACGTGCTTATAAGCAGCAGCGTGGAAGACAATATGTGGTCGGTATTCGTCGAAAATCTGTTCCATCCGCGCGATGTTTGTCACATCGGCGGGTATTATGCTAAACCTGATATCGAGGAATTTCTCCCTCAGTTCGCCCTGCAAAAAGAAAAGAGGAGTCTCGGCCTGATCAACGAGGATGACCTTCTCGCAATGGAAGCTTGTCAGCTGGCGTGCGATCTCCGATCCTATCGATCCGGCAGCGCCGGTGATCATTATTGTCTTCTCCGCGAGGCCTTTTTTTATCAGGTTGATGTTAAGCTTTATGGGCTCACGGCCGAGAAGATCCTCAAGATCTACGCGCCTGAACTGTGGCATCCGGAGCTGGCCGGCGACCCACTTATCCACCTCGGGGGTATCGAGTACCTCGAGGCCCAGGTTGACTGCCTTCCTGATGACGCTGCTCTTCTTGTCGACATCCAGCGCCTTTATAGCGAATATGAGGCTTTCGATATTGTTCTTCTCAATGAATTTCGCGCTAAGCGCTGAAGTACCATACACGAGGATGCCGTTGATTTTCTTGCCCTGCTTGCTTTTATCGTCATCAATGAACCCTGACACGTGAAACCCGTAACGGGGATCGCTCAGTATCACCCTTTTGACCACAAATCCCAGCTCGCCGGCGCCGTAGACCAGTACATTTTTCTTGCTCATGGAGGTCCCTGTGGCAAAGCGAAAGATCATTTTGATAAAGATCCGTCCGGCGAAGAGGATAATGGATACGGTTACATAATGGATCAGGATGATGGACTGGGGTATTGCCAGAATATCGGCCCATTGCAGCCAGTTGCCAAAAAGGGAGAACAGAACCAGGACAATGGCTGAACAGGTAGTAACAACAAATACAAGGGTAATATCAGTGAGGGTGGCATGGCGAAGAAGGCCGCAATAGGATCTGAAGGCAAGGCTGAAGAGAGCATAGACTGAGGTGGCAATCAATCCCTGCCATATAAAGATATCCAGCCATTCTCCAGGTATACTGAAGTTGAATCGAAGGAGATAAGCCACCAGAAAAGCCAGAAAAACGAGGGTGAGATCAGCTGTGAACACCAGCCATCTGGGCACAGAATACCGGTTGAAGAAGTTAAGTACCTTTCTCCTTAATTTTAAGATCCATGCGGGATAAATGAATGCCATTTTTTTCTTTCCAAATGTCTGCTCAGCAGGTTGATAATCAAACGCCTCGGGTCAGATCATTTCGCTCTGCGCAAAGTATGTCCTGTTCACGTCCGGGCGTGCTTCCGCCCCGTCAGTCCCAGTACCCTTCCTGTGTAAACGACTATAATTGAGCGGAATTGCAATCGGTTTGCGTTTTTTTCTCAGCCAATTATCAAATAAGAAGGCGCCTGGTCGGACAAGGCGATGCACATATCTTTCGAAGTGTGAATTTACTCAAAGAAACGCTCTCCGTCAAGATTGGTTTACCTCATAATCCCCAAAATATGCGCCTTTCCACACTATTAACCACCTCTTTTCAACTGCTCAGTTCCCCTATTTGCCTTATTAACAACCAAAGAGGGTCAGTTGGTCAAATTACAGAGGATTTTGACGAACGTAACCAAAATTTTGATCTATTTTAAAATGCTTAAAATCAATGTTATCATGTTGTCCTGAGGCTTTCATGGCGTGGCCGCTTTGCAACAAATCCATCCATTCGTCGTTAAAAATTATGTGTTGGTCAAAAGAAATGATATATTTGTCAACTTTCGTCAATATATGAAGTACGCCCTTACTGCCATTCTCCTGTCAGCCACTGCTGTGCTCTGTGCTCAGACTAACCTGACCATTGAGGGGAAGACATACACGAACTCGGATGATACATGGTACGGGGTAAATATTTCCCGCTCACAACCGACAACCCTTACCTTCAGGAACAATTCCATAACCTCCATAAACCGTTATGGCTACCTTCTATCAGCCGGTGATGAGGTTCCCGGAGCATATAATAATAACCTCGACGGTGCGGTCATCTCGGGAAATATGCTTACCTGGAACGGAACGCCGGAGATCGGGATCATTCCTCACGGGATTTTTACCGGATATAACATCAATGTAAAGGTAAGGCACAACTACCTGAACAAGGTGCCCATGGCCATCATCAGGAAGTCCAACGGGATGACAGATGTTTCAGGTGCTGTATCATATAATATTGTAAAGAATCCGGGGACGGGAGTGGTAGTCAAGGGCATGAACGGTGTCAGGATATATAATAACACCTTCTACAGTTCACTTACTACCGCTCAAACTAACAGAGCCTTTATTGATATCTATGAAAACCCAAGCGTTACGCCGGCAGGATCAGCAAAAGGTACTAAAATTTATAACAACATATTTTATTCTAAAAACAGACTCAAGAATATAAGTATAACCTCAACCTGCCTTTCCGGTTTTGAGTGCGATTACAATATTTATTACTGTGAATCAGGCACCCCGATTTTTTCGGTGGATGGCTCAGTGAAGACCTTTGCTGAATGGCAGGCGCTGGGATATGATATTCACTCAAAAGTAATTAACCCGAACTTCAAGGATTTTACAAGTTTCGTTCCTGCTGCCAGGCTGGATTATGGCACTGACCTGGGTTCGGCATATGCTACAGGATTATCTGTTGACGCAAAATGGGGCACCACCAGTCCTGCAACGGCTACGCAGAATGGCAAATGGCAGGTGGGCGCTATTATTTATAAGGAGGTGGTCACAACCGCTCCGGTTCCGGTTTACTCGGGATCGGTCATCAATGATGCGTCTCCC
>ERZ795048.429-NODE-429-length-44565-cov-8.190452_pt1 | contig 44565 bp, 31 predicted proteins | sample MGYA00375132_ERZ795048 | MGnify/ENA primary metagenome ERZ795048 (study PRJEB30177, sample SAMN05720225) | activated sludge metagenome | isolation source: Anaerobic digester | place: Hong Kong | collected 2014-12-17 ...
GAACTCGCGGACGATGAAACCATCGAGAAAGTCACCGGCGCGCCTGTCGGGTTCGCGGGCCCGCAGAGTTTCAAAGAGAATATAAAGGTAATCATGGATAAAAGCGCCGCTCCGATGACCAACATGGTTACGGGCGGAAACAAGGTGGATGTACACACTCTGAACGTGAACAGAAAAAGGGATTTCAACCCTGATATCATCGCGGACATCCGCGAGGCTGTCGAAGGCGATCTCTGCCCGAGATGTATTGGCGGGCTCCAGTTTTTCAGGGGAATCGAAGTCGGGCACGTTTTCAAACTCGGCACGAAGTACTCTGAAAAAATGGATGTCGTTTACTCGGATGCGGACGGCAAGGATATCCCGGTCGTCATGGGTTGTTATGGAATAGGGGTAGGCAGAACCCTCGCCTCGGCTGTCGAGCAGAACTTCGACGAAAACGGCATAATCTGGCCCGTGAATATCGCTCCATACCAGGTATATGTTATGCCTGTGAATATGAAAAATCTCGAACAGTGCGAAGCCGCGGAAAAACTCTATGATCAACTAAATAATGCCGGCATAGATGCTATACTTGATGACAGAAATGAACGCCCTGGAGTAAAATTCAAGGATGCCGATCTTATCGGGTTCCCGGTCAAGGTTGTAGCCGGAAAAGCCCTGGCCGAAGGCGAGTTTGAAATGCAGATAAGAAAAACGGGCGAAAAAAGAATGATAAAGGTCGATAACGCGCTTGAAACAATAAAATCAGTTATTGATGAGCTCATATGAAAATTGCCGCGATAGTTCCAGCACTGAACGAAGAAGCCACGATAAGAAAAACCATACATGTGTTGCAGCATGTGGATATTCTCGACGAGATAATTGTTGTTAACGACGGTTCAAGCGACAGGACAGCCGAAATCGTCGCGGAAGAACTGGGCGTGGTTCTTGTGAACCTGATAGAGAATCGAGGGAAAGGCGGCGCGATACGCGCGGGTCTGGATCGCACAAAGGCCGATATAGTCGTGCTGCTGGATGCCGATCTCATCGGGCTCAGGCGACAGCACATCATCGACATTGTGAAACCGGTTATGGACGGGCGGGCAAAAACAACGATGGGCGTTTTTACCGAGGGCAGGGCCGTTACCGATCTCGCACAGATAATCGCGCCGAAGCTTTCGGGGCAAAGAGCCATCCTTAGAGAAATACTTGAAGAGATCGACATCGCGGACGTGAGGTTCGGGATAGAGGTCGCCATTAACAGGCATCTCGAAGAAAATAATATAAGTATTTACGAAGTTGAGCTCGAAAATCTCACCCATCACACCAAGGAAGAAAAAATGGGGTTGCTGAAGGGGATCGCCGCAAGAGCCATGATGTACTACGATGTCGCCAAAACCTTCATAAAGAGAGATAAATAATAAGGGCAAAAACCCGGCATCGTGCCGGGTTTTCGTATTCATTTTTCTACATTTGTTCAGTCGAGCCGTCGGTACGGTCTGCGTTTCCGATTAACCCGGAACCACCTCAAGATTTTCGTCCACATGTTTCTTGAGCAGTCTCTCGATTCCCATCTTGAGAGTCATCTGTGCTCCGGGACAACCCTGGCAAGCTCCCTGAAGTCTCACGGTAACTGTGTTGCCGTCAAGTTTGATAAACTCAAGGTCTCCGCCATCCGCCTGAAGCTGAGGCCTCACTTTCTCAAGAATATCTTTTACTTTTTCTTCCAGTTCCATAATATCTTAACTCCCTCCGAGCAATTAGCTCCTGATATTATTACTCCCTTCATGTATTTATTTAACCATTATTAAAAAAAAAGGTTCCATTGTATTTTTGCGCTCGAATATTTTTGTTCTTCAATAACTTTACAGACATTTTATTCACTCTATAATCAATACATGCTATTCAAAGGTTATGAACTGGATCCGTTCCAGGAACAGGCGATAAATGCTCTCGATAAAGGGCATTCTATAATTGTTGCGGCACCTACCGGAGCAGGCAAAACCGTTATCGCGGAATATGCTATCGAGAAAGCTATCCAGGAAGGCAAGCAGATTATTTATACTGCTCCAATCAAGGCTCTCAGCAACCAGAAGTTCAGGGATTTCTCATCGGATTATCCGGACAAAATCGGGATCATGACCGGAGATGTAATTATCAATCCGGAAGCTCCCGTTCTGATAATGACAACCGAGATTTTCAGAAATATTATTTTTGAAGCCGAAGAAACAAGGCTTGAAAATATCTATACCGTTATTTTCGATGAAATCCATTACATTAATGACATTCAGCGCGGCACGGTCTGGGAAGAAAGCATAATTTTCGCGCCTCAGCATATCCGCTTTATTTGCCTGAGCGCCACGATTCCCAACTTCGAAGAATTCGCCGCATGGATGAGAAGCGTCCGCGATATCGAAATTCAGACTATATCCGAATCCAACAGGCCGGTTCCTCTGAAAGTTCATCTCTGGGTTCCCGGATACGGGTTCCGCAACATATCGTTCCTGAAACAGCTAGAAAAAGAAGACCTTTCACGCAGAAAAAAACAAAAAGGCGGAAACATAGATCTTGTCAAAATCCTCAAGGAGGAAGACAAGCTTCCATGTCTTTATTTTCACTTCAGCAGAATGGGTTGCGAGGAATACGCGCAGTATTTCCGCGGTATGAATCTGCTCACGAACAAAGAGCGAAGAAACTCGATGAGACTGTTCGATAAGTATGCCGAACAATTCGGCGTCGAGATTAAAGGGCAGGCTTTGTTCATGAGAAACCTGCTCAAGGGAGGCGTAGCATTCCATCACGCCGGGGTTCTGCCTGCAATAAAGGAGATCATCGAGAGACTCTATACGCTGGGACTGATAAAACTCCTGTTCACAACAGAAACGTTCGCGGTCGGTATCAATATGCCGGCTAAGTCTGTTATATTCGATAACCTGCTCAAGCACGACGGCATAACCTTCCGGTTTCTCACAGCGCGAGAGTTTCAGCAGATGGCGGGCAGGGCAGGGAGACGCGGCATCGATGAGGTGGGCAATGCCTATGCCTGTATCGACCTCAGAGACATCAGCTACGAGGGCGTGAGACAAACCCTTTCAAAAGACGCTGAAGATATCGAATCCCAATTTTCGCTTTCATATTCCAGCATTTTGAACCTTTATAACAATTTCGGCGACGGTATCTATGAAGTTTGCGAGAAAAGCTTCAATAATTTCAAATCCATAGGTCAACTGGAACAGTTCAACGGTCAGGCTGATCGTATCGGAAAAAGTATTGAAGAGTTGAAATCCCGCAAATGTCATCGCGGCGGAACAATACATGAAAAAATTGCCAGATTCCTGGACCTCAGAAACGAATTCTTCAAACTTAAAAATAATTTGCGACAAAAAAGCAGTAAAAAATCAATGAGATTCAAATACACCGAAAGAATTACTCAGGTCAAAAACGAAATTGAATCTCTTGATTGTTCACACTGCAAAAATCTGAAAAACTGCCGTAAAACAGCTGTGAAAATAAAAGCTCTACAGAGAGAGATCAGGGATATCGGCGATTTACGCTTCGAAGCGGAAAACTCTCAGCGCGAATTACTCAAGAGAAGACTCGAATTCCTTGAACGCCTCGGTTATATCGACAAAAACGGTTTGCTGCCAAGAGGCTTGATTGCTTCCCAGATATTCGGGTACGAAATTCAGTTTACGGAATTGTATTTCGACGGCGTTTTCGAGGAACTTACCGAGGAACAGATTAATGTTCTCGTCGCATCCATTGTTTTCGAGGCAAGGCGCGGCGTTAAATCCCGGAAGACCAACGATCCTTTCCTTGATAAAACGATCAGGCATGCTGATAGAACCATAATGAAGCTTAAGGAATATGAGCGAGAATCCCATGTTCCAAGTCTCATAAAAGCGCTTGATCCCAAGCTTAATAAAGTTGTGCTAGAGTGGTCCCGAGGCTGCAAATTCGAGGATTTGAAGAGTTTTGCATCAATAGACGACGGCGATTTCGTACGTTCATTCAGGCTCATCGTGGATTTCCTCAGGCAGATGAAAAGAGCTATAAATTCACCTGCATTCAGGGATAAAATGGATAGATGCGTGAAACTCATTTATCGTGATGTCGTCGATGCCGAATCCCAGCTTCAAACAGATCTCGAAGTTGCAAATTGATTTATTCTTTATCCTGATTGTAATATAATTCTATAACTGATTATACAAATATTATTATTCTCTTTTTCTAAATATAAATCTCTTAACCAAAGTTATACATTATTATTCCATATTGTATTAAATATTATACCGAACCTTATTTGCTTTATTGTATAAAGTATTTTTACTATTATATTACGCTATACTTATACACATATACAATGAAGCCGTTTATCACTACCGTTTTAATTATTGAGTTCACAATAATATAATATTAATAATTAACATCAGAAATAATTACCGTATTAAATTCCGCATAAACAATGATAAATTTATTTGCTAACAAATATTCTTGCAATGTAGTACAAGTATAAGCCTTATACATAATAATACCTGTAATATTCTCAGTATTTTATGCGATATTATTTAATACATAGTAATTCGTATATATATATACTGCATATCAAGGATTTCATGTGATATTTTCAGGTTATCGACATTGTAAATGGAAATTTAAATATGTCTGGATTCCATGCTTGAAAAATTTCTGAAATTGGCAGCTTTACTAAAGTGAATATTAGTGTGTTCTAATGAAATCTAATGATAACATCTAGAATATTTCATTTTCATGATACTTTACCCTTAATGAGCGGCTGAAAATGCCTTAGAACGCAAAACCTTAAATATCCTTGTTGTTATGGGCATTTTTAAGATATAGCCCGAATATACCGTTATTCGACCAGACTTTAACGTACATTATAAACATTAAGACACAGGAAAATGAAATATTAGTGATGCATGGTCTGAGTTCTGACCGGACAGTATTTGTAAACTGAATTTGAAACAGGAATTTACACAATAAGTATTTTCGTTATCAATCTTTGCAACCGTACAAATTAAGTTCAATTATATAAAATAACTGCGACCTGAAAAAAAATATTAACTGAAAGAATGATAAGAAAGCGAACCAGGATATAAAAGATAAAGATAATGATACATGAAAATCAATGAATATATAAATAGTTGATGGAATGAATAGTATTCGATGAATAACGAGAAAAATCATAAAAACCTGCCCGGAATGTATTAAAGGAGCATTTAATACAATTTGTGCAGCGCTCTTTCTTCTTATATCTCTTAGTATTGGATTCTTAACATTGCTTATCACCTTCCCGGGCTGCTTTTTCATATAATGATATGCGACTGTTAACAGTCTTAGTAGAAATTCGTATGGTGAGAATCCGGACAAAAAATTTGTGGACGGCAATTCAAATAAACATGAAAAAAATGTTCGTGAGGAAAATATTTCATGAGAATAAAACTGAGATATTTATGTATAGATTTACAGAACAATATTATTATAGTTATTATATGTGATTAATTTATGATGGTACTTTTGAAAGAACATTAATAAAAACTAAAACAAATCGGGGCAACAATATGGCAAATAGTGATTTTCCTTCATTGGTAGAAAAAATCAGCCGTGATCCAAAAGAACAATTTAAAAGTTTGAAGAGACAGGATGAATCGGTTTTCCTTTACAGTTGTTCGTATGTTCCTGAAGAGTTTCTTTATGCGATGGGAATAGTCCCTTTCAGGATGCTTGGAAGATCGTTGAATATCCAGGCTGCCGACAGGCATTTTCAGACTTATTGCTGCTCACAGGTAAGATGCATGATGGAAGACTTCATAAACGGTGATTATGACGAAGCCGATGGAGTAATATTTGCTCACACATGTGATACCATGCAGCAGTTTCATGATATATACAAAAAAAATTTCCCTGACAAGTTTGTAAGGAACATGAATTTCCCGGCACGAATAGACGGGGATATCCCCTTCCGATATGCAAAAGCCGAAGCAAAGCGTTTCCTGAAATCGCTTGAGGAGTTCACCGGAAAGCCGCTTGATGCTGAAAAACTGGCGGAAAGCGTAACTGTTTATAACAAGAACAGAACACTTCTTGAAAAGCTTTATAATCTGCATCTCAAGCATCCGGAAAAGATTCCAAGCAAAATGCTTTTGCAGTCGGTCATTGCCTCGATGTGCATGGACAAACATGACTTTAACAGAAAGATATCAGATTATCTCGAAACGTTTGACGCAAATGCCGGGGAAGACACGAAACGCAAGCGGATAATGCTCGTCGGGAGCGTTAACATCAGCGAAGATGTTTACGACCTTGCGGATGAGTATGGGGCCATGATTGCGGATGACGATATGTGTACGGGGCACCGGTATTTCTCGACCCAGGTATCCGAGCCGTCGGTTGACGGGGTGATTAAGAGATACTTCAACAGACCTCACTGTGCGGCAAAACACAGGGATGTGCATTCGAGAGAACGCTATCTGCTCGAGATGATAGACAAGAAGAAGATCGATGGGGTTATATTCCTTTACCTGAAATTCTGTGACCCGCATGGATTCGATTACCCGGACCTGAAGGTGGCGATGGAAAACAAGAATATACCGAATCAGTTTGTCGAGATCGAGCAGTCATCAGCGCCTTCGGGTCAGATCAGGACAAAGCTTCAGGCTTTCGTCGAAATTTTAAGCTAACGATTAATGCGGGGAGAAAAGCATAATGGCAAAGCAGGAATTTGACAGGCTTAGAGACATATCGAGTAACATAAAGTTAAGAAATATAATGTTGAGTTATTACATGAAAGCCAAGTTCGCATGGCTGTTCAGAAAAAAGATTGCATGGATAACGAGCGGCGGGCCGGTCGAGCCGCTGATCGCCATGGGGATCACGCCGATTTACCCGGAGAATCACGGCGCGATGATCGGCGCCCGCAAAATGGGACCTGAACTTTCGGACGCGGCGGAGAATCTCGGGTATCCGAGAGATCTTTGCTCGTATTTCAGGTGCGATGTTGGCCATTCTATTCTCGAAAAAAGCCCTATCGATATCAGGCCGAAGATTTTGAAAGGCCGGGCGCTTTTCGGCGGCGGGCTTCCCAAGCCGGATGTGCTGGTTTGCTGCAACAATATATGCGGAACGGTTCTTAAATGGTATGAGGTTCAGGCGCGCTATTATAACGTGCCGCTTATTCTCATCGACACTCCCTACAATTACGACGGCGCGACAGATGAAATTCTCGATTATGTTACGGAACAGTTCAAAGACATGATTCCCCAGCTTGAAAAAGTCACAGGAAAAAAATTCGACGAGAAGGAATTCGAGCGTGTCGGGCTTCTCGCGAACGAGGGGATTCAGCTATGGAATGAGATATTGCAGCTTTCGGGATCGAGTGTCCCCTCCCCCATGACATGCTTTGACGCTTTCTTCTATCTCGCGCCGATAGTTACGCTGCGTGGAACTCAGCTTGTCGTTGATTACTACAAGACCCTGAAGGAAGAGCTACAGAGCCTGGCAGACAGGAAAATCGGGGCGGTCAAAAATGAGCAGTTCAGACTTGTCTGGGACAATCTGCCAATATGGTTCAAGATGAGAAGGCTTTCCAAAACGCTCGCGAAGTACAACGCAGTGCTTGTCGGCGATACATATACCAATGCATGGGCCGATAATGATATTCAGGTTGATAAACCTTACGAAAGCATGGCGCGAGCGTATTCGACTGTGTTTTTAAACAGAAACACACAGGCTAAAATAGAAAACATGATCGAGCTGATGGGCAGATACAAAGCAGACGGGTTCCTGATGCACTCGAACCGGAGCTGCAAGCCCTACTCTTTCGGGCAGCTCGATATAAAAGACGAAGTGGCGAAAAGAACCGGAAAGCCGGGCCTTATGATTGAAGCGGACATGTGCGACCCGCGCGCGTATTCCGACGAGCAGATAGAAACGAGAATTCAGGCGTTTATCGAAACTCTGAAGGAAAGAAAAGAAGTATCATGATTACACTTGGAGTAGACCTCGGTTCGAACACGGTAAAGACCGTCATTATTGAAGACGGTAAAAAGTTCCTTGCGGGAACAGTAAAAAAAACCAGTCATGATGCGCAACGGGTTCTCGATGAATGTCTCGGCGAGACGCTGGATAAGGCAGGCGTTTCGAGAGACAGCATTGAAAAGACGGTTGCCACTGGTTACGGGCGAGTGAGTTGTAAGATGGCGGATAAGGAAATCAGTGAAATTTCATGCCACGGGAAAGGCGCTTACTGGTCATTGCCGGGCGTGAGGACGATCATCGACATAGGCGGACAGGACAGCAAAGTGATCAGCCTGAACGACCAGGGTAAAATCATGGACTTTGCGATGAATGACAAATGCGCGGCGGGGACCGGGCGGTTTCTTGAAGTTATGGCGCAGGCATTGCAGGTGCCTCTCGATGATTTCGGCGACATATCATTAACGGCGTCGCGCTCGATAGATATTTCGAACACATGTACCGTATTCGCCGAATCGGAAGTTATCTCGCTGCTTGCCCGTCAGGAGCCGAAAGAGAATATTATTGCCGGGATTCACCAGTCGATAGCAAAGCGCGTGACGGCGCTCGCAAAAAGATTGCGGATCGAAGATGATCTCGCCCTTACGGGTGGCGTTGCGCTTAATATGGGCGTCAAACGCGCTCTCGAAGCGGCTTCCGGCAAGGTTATTAAAGTGCCTGAGAATCCCCAGCTCATCGGCGCTCTGGGTGCCGCAGTCCACGCTTTCGAGATTGCAAACTGAAGATTATAGTAATTCTCATAATAAAAACAGATTCACAACTCGATCAGAAATCACAAATACAAAGATAGTGTGCCATGCACAAAGCTATTTCCTTTGTGCATGTATTCAAGTTTATTTTTGAGAATCACTATAGAATATATATTCGAACTGAATAATCAGACGCGGTTTTTATGCCGCGTTTTTTTATCCGGAATGATATTTCCTTTGAAATCCGGCTTGTTACTGTGGATTGTGGAAGCTATTCTATTAAAAAAGAACCGAAGGTGCTTTCTTGTATAAGTCGGGCTGGGATCCATTGGGCAGAGCTGTTTCCGACTATTTCAATGGTGATAAAATTTCAAAAATAAAGGTTCACTGCGATATATCGGAAACTGAGATATGGCCCGTGGAAATGTTTTTCAGAACACCCGATAAATTCTCCGAGCAGGAATCAACAGCAATCGAATATTGTCGGGGCAACGTGCTCGATGTGGGAGCCTGCGCCGGCTGTCATTCGCTTGCGCTTCAGGAAAAAGGGTTTAATGTATGCGCTCTGGACATTTCGCCCGATGCGGTTCAGGTAATGAAAGCGCGGGGCATAAAAGACGCGAGATGCGCGGACATTTTCGAGTTCGACTCGGCGCCGTTTGATACCATCCTGATGATGATGAACGGTATCGGCGTTGCGGGTGACCTTGTGGGCTTGAACCAGTTGTTGGAGAGAGCGCACCTGCTCGTCGAAGACGGCGGACAGATTATTATCGACTCATGTGATCTAAGGGCTGATCCCGAATATGATATAAATGACAATCAAGTGCTGTATGACAGAAAGCGTCTCTATTTCGGCGAGGTTGAGTACCGGTTTGAATACAAGGGCAAAACAGGCGATGCGTTTCCGTGGCTTTTCATCGATCCCGACACGCTGAAATTCAACGCGAGAAGAGCCGGCTGGCAGCTCCAGATCGTTTACGAGGATACCGAGGTACAATACCTCGCGAGATTATACAAAAAATAACTACGCGGTTCAGTTTTTATTTACAGCTATATAATTCCGAATCATCTTTCCGAAGAAATTGAAATATCGAAATGTATATGACGGGAACATTATGTTTTGTGTTTCTGTTATAATTAAATTTGTATATTCAAAATAAATTCGAAGGAGGTGAATTATGGGTGAGGAAGTTCAATCCTGTGTTGAACCTGCAGGAGGTCCGATTATTCAGGAGAAAGACATTTCTGTACCAGATGAACCGCAGACCAGGGAGGTGAAAAAAATTATGGCGAAAGTCGGAGGTGCCGCGCCTGATTTCGAAGCGGCGGCATTCATTGATGGTGGTTTCAAAAACATAAAATTGTCAGACTACAAAGGCCAGTGGGTCGTTCTGTGCTTTTATCCGGGCGACTTCACATTTGTGTGACCGACCGAACTGAGTGCGGTCGCACTCAAATACGATGAGTTAAAGAATCTTGGAGTACAGGTGCTCGCAATGAGTACCGACAGCAAATTTTCCCACAAAATATGGCAGGAAGAGGAATTGTCAAAGATGGTTGAAGGCGGGGTTCCATACCCGCTGTTGTCGGACGCTTCGGGTGAAATTGGAAAGATATACGGTATATACAGCGAAGAAGGCGGAGTGGATATGAGGGGAAGATTCCTGATAGATCCGGATGGCATTATACAGGCGATGGAAGTTTTGACTCCGCCGGTCGGCAGGAATTTCGCCGAGCTTGTAAGACAGGTACAGGCGTTCCAGCATGTTAGAGAAACAGGAGAAGCCACACCAGCCGGTTGGAGACCTGGAAAGAAAGCACTGAAGCCGGGGCCGGACCTTGTCGGCAAGGTATGGAAGGAATGGAAACCTGAAATGGCTTACGAATAAACAATTTAAGAGAAACAAAAATAAACGGCCTTCGGGCCGTTTTTTTATTTTAAATCCGACGGGATGATCGAAAACATGTACCCGTCGTGACTCACGCCGTGCAGCCTGTGTGAATTTCGCATGATGCCTTCGAGCTCAGCGCCGCCTTTTTCGGCGGCTCGTTTGCTTTTTTCATTTTCCACCGCAATTGTTATTTCGATCCTCTGGAAACCCAGATCGTTAAACGCGAATCCTGTGAGAAGTTTTATCACCGCCGTCGCCGTTCCCTCCCCCACCCTGCTTGTTCTTACCCAGTATCCAAGATTCGCGATAAGGTTCGTTTGAGATATTATATTAAGCCCGCATCCTCCAAGAATAACGCCGGTTTCTTTTTCAGTGATGAGAAAATTATATTCCACTCCCATGTCCCAGTTATTGATTGAAGCGGCCGTCCAGTAGCGCGTATTCTCCATCGAATAATCGTCCGCCATCCAGTTCATCCATGGTCGCAGTTCTTCGCGGGATTCCATCACCGCATCATAAAGAGGCTCGACATCCGCCGAGTTGTGCCTCCTGAGTACAATCCGCCCGTCGGTAAGCTCATCCCTTATATCCATGTGTTCATCCCCGACCGCATCGACACCCGTTGCTTGATGAGTACCCGCGGTCTAAAAAACATTTATTTCCTTCTTTTTCATCGAGGCCCACACCGACGGAAGCCCGCCTTCAAAGATAGTTACCTCTTCGGCAACTTTATTCTGCGTGAATATCCAGCCGCTTATTTCGGAATCCGGAGCCGATACATCGAACGAAACGGAACTCTCGCCCTCGGGCAGGGTCACATTGTAAACCGTCCATCCGTCGTCAGGCTCGAAGTCGAACGTAGGATGCTCTTTCCCCATGCAGTTTCGCATTTTATCGACTGACACTTTTTCCCCGTTAAGCCTGAATTCGGCCTCGAACGCCGTCGAGTTCATGTAAAGATCATTTTTCACAAACACGATGAACGTTGCATCTGTCCCGGCAGGAGTATTGATAATATATTCGCCTGACGCCGCGTCGTGGCTGTTGCTTAAAGACACTTCATTAACGGTCGGCTCGCCGGCGGTGACAGGCGCTTCATCACCCGCTTCGGGCAGTCCGCCGATTCCCGCCTGCTCGACTTCAAGCACCAGGACCTGTCCACGGTCCAGTTCGAGATTGATCCTGTCGCCATAGACAAAATCCGATCCGAGCGATTTCTCGTAAGGATAACTTATCCGCACATAATGCTTCGCGCCGTTTTTATTGAAACCGATTTTTTCATCCAGTTTCAGTGAATATTGAGAAGCGAACATGAGAGGATTGCGCGCGCTGATGATCCCCCTGTTGTCATCTCTGAAATGAGCATACCCGTAAACATCGCCGTCGAAAGGCATGCCTCCGAAATATCGGGATTCTGCAAGAATGGTTTCATCGTTGTTCCTTGCCCAGTCCTCGATTCTGCCCCATATCTCGCGTTCAGCCGGTTTCAGGAGAAAAACATTGTAGTAAAACTCTATCAGTCCGTTGCCCCTCATGAAATTCGAGACGATCGCGTTAGAAAAGGAATCGAGCGGCCCCTGGTAAGTCATTTCGAAATCATGGTTCCAGTGCCAGTTGATCGGCGCATGGTTCATTAGCGCGCTGAGCGGGAACTGCGTTTCAGGCTCTACGATGTCCCTGTATATCACGGAATCGCGCCATGTCACCTGGAGATCGTTCTGCGTGAGCGACGGCGGCCCGACCAGCGCGACATTATAATCGTCCTCGCCGGAGAAAACCGCTTCGTAGTGCATGAGCCACCACGGGCTGTACCATCCTGTGTTGTAGAGGAAAGATTCCGGATCGGTTTCATGAAGAAGCGTGAGCTGCCTGATCTGGTTATCGGTTATCGCCTCGCGCGCGTATCGCTCACCGTAAATGTGCCCCCTGTGATCCGACTTTCTGCAGGTGTATCTTCCCCAGTCGAATTTATATGCCGCTACTTTATGTTTCTTCATAAGCTCGGCGAGATTCTTCATCTGGAGATCGGCAGCCCTGTTATCCGCGAAACAGTACGCATCATCATCGATCATGTCGAATCTTTCTTTCAGCCATTCCTTGTCGATGGAGCCCCTGATTCCGTGCGCGATGACATGCAACCCTATCGGTGCGCCGAGAAAATGCTTCGACATTTTCCTGACCAGTTCCACCCTGCCCGGCGCACGGCTGTCTTCCTCCATCAGGCTCCGGCTTTCCGCCCAGCCCCCGTCCATAAGCAGGCAGTCGAGCTGCACACCGGCATCGGTAAACGCTTTAACACCTTTACTGAATTTCTTTTTCAGTATGGATTTATTGTGCGTATCAGCCATGTTGTCGCCCTGGTACATATTGAAGTAGCCGTTCCACATGATGAAGCGCCTCGGCTTTTTATATCTGATCCTGTCGAGATACCGTGCGAACGCTTCATCAACCCTGTCGTTGATTCCGCCCGATGCAACTCCGATGATTGCCGGTTTCGACTCCACAATCCCGCTGCGGCCCGGATAATGATGCAGGAAAAACATATTCGTGAATTCCTCGTTGTAGCCCGCGGGATACTCGAGCCCCATGAATATCTGCCTGTCCACGAACAGCGGCCTGCCGCCGGGCCAGTGCCAGGGAGGTTTACTCTCGTGCCCGTAATCGAACCGCTTGATTGAAAAATGACGGTATTCAAAACGCTCGACCTCGATCTCGTTGAGAAGCAGACCACCGGAATCCACCACAAGTTTTTTCCGTGTCCAGAACTCATTCGGCGACTGGGTATAATCCACTTCGACTTTTATTCCGTGCCCGGCGTTCTCAAGCTCATAAACACATTCCGTTGCAGAAACTTTTGAACCGACCAGCGCGAAATCCTGTGATGTAAGATCAACCTTTCCATATTCGAGTATCAGCCTGAAATTCTGTGACTTCAGCTTGAACTCAGTGCCGCTTAATTTATTCGTAATCGAGACTGTTCTTAAACCCTGATCATCTGCCCTGACCACACGTTTCATGTACTCGTTTTCGAGAGTGCAGTCGCTGATTTCAGCAACAGCTTTACCGGCACAAAATACAACACAAAACACAAGTAAGAAGAGCAATGCTTTTTTCATGCCGCCTCCTGTCATTTTTCTTTATTGGCCCCATTTGCCTTTTTCATTTTCGCGATCACTTTCAGAAGCGCTTTCTGGTGATCCGTCTGGATCGCGTCCACTCCCTCTTTTATCGCAAGCTGCATCTGAGGAGGCGTGTCCAGAAAGGTAAGAGTATTCTTGAACACCATGATCCCCAGTTCATGGGCTCGATCCACAAAAGCTCTTTCCACTGTATTCGACCCGATATTGAACGCCGTCGGGTGCGGTAGTTTCTTCAGCATCTCATCGATATCCGGGATTTTGTACACCCCCCACGGCATCACTTCAATCATCGGGTCCAGCTCCCGGAACGCAAGCAGGATATCCAGATCCGAATAAACGATTAATCTGGTTTTTTCGAAAGCGTATTTATTTATCAGATCAACTGTTATCTTTTTCGGCATTTCTTTATGATCGAGATAAATTCCCATTCGCCCTTTGAGCGCAATCAATACTTCTTCCAGAGTCGGCACCGGAGTTCCTTTGAAAGAGCCGTCTCCATATTTTGCGCCCGCATCGAGCTTCTTCAACTCTTCGAGCGTCATATCCGCGACCTTTCCTGTCCCGTCCGTTGTTCTATCGACAGCGGGATCGTGCATCAGTACAGGAATCCCATCCTTCGTGTACCTTACATCTATTTCAACGTAGTCGAAACCGATTTCTATTGCCTTTTCGAAAGATGGAATTGTATTCTCAGGAGCAAACTCAGTCGCTCCCCTGTGTGCGATTTTCATAACTTTCAGATTCGGTCTCACAGTTTCGATCGCTTCGCCCAGGGCTTCCGCCTGAAGCGCGAAAACAACCGCGAAGAGAATGATAAATGATGATACCAACCATGCTGCTCGATTCTTCATTACCGGAACTCCTTTATCTTTGTGTCAAATCATATTATATCAACTTGCGCAGGACAGTGGCCATGAAATAAAATGTTAGTGATTAATAGATTTGCACCATCTAAAATTTCGATACGGAGCTTTAGTATTATGAGAGAACACAGGCTGTTGACAGCATTTCTTATTTTGCTTGTATCAACCATGATATCAGGAATTGCAAAATGCGAGGTAACACCTGAAGCGACGGAACTGTTCAGGAACATCAGAATCGCCTACAGCGGTATCGAAAGCTATTCATGTGTTGTTCACAGGTATGATCTTGAAGATGAATTTATCAAAAGCAGGATCGAAGAAAGCCAGGAAACATACAAAGCGGTTCTTAATATGCTCAGCCGTTTTGACCGAAAAGGCGGTGACGAGCAGCAAAAGCCGGGCTACATGCAGAGCCTTTCGCAATGTATTTTTGTCAAACCCTTCAGCATACAGGTATCGTTGGACATCAATGATTATGTGCCGGGATTCATTGAAGGCGGCAAAGTGTTGTACAGGCCCGAAATGAATCCATACGAAATATTCTTCAAAGAGCCTAACATAGGGATGATGATAAGGCAGCCGGCAGATTCAGACAGTTCCGTGGCGCTCATAAACAACTGGACTTACGACCTTATGGAAGTTGACTGCGTGATCGCAAACGGTGGCGACATAACAGCGGGAAAAGGCGAAGTGCAAAACAATGAAAATGCGTACATAATCGAGATGACGCTTGAAAACGGAAAGCTCCCATGGTCTGTAGACTGTTCGTCGGAAGATTACGGTGTGCCGGAACAGGTTAATTCGCAGTTGAACCGTGAACTGAAGATGATGAGCGACAGGATAGACAAATACGCGCCGTTAAAAGGCGTTCTACGGTTGCAGGTTGATAATGAAAACATGCTCATTGTCAAAAAGGAATTGTTATTCGGCGATGAGTTGATTATCGAGTCGGACATTAAGGAAATAAAGCTGAATCAGGTGGATTCGAAAAAGATGCTGAAAGCTAAAAAGCCGGGTAAAAAATGGAAATAAGGATATTCAAAAATTAATTCTCGGGAGCTATAATTTTAATATGAAATACGGAACGCCGCCGGAAGAAAGAGACAAACGAGGACGCAAGTTTATAGGCGTCAAGTTCGAGTGCTGCGGCGTATATGGCAGGATATATTACAGTGAAGCAAACAACGGATACTACGGTTACTGTCCTTTATGCCATAAAAGAGTGAATGTGAGGGTTGATCCCGAAAAAGGAACCGACGGGAGGTTTTTCAGGCTCAAAACCGATTAAACTCTATCAGCCGTCAGTGTTGATCTGCCTGATAATGTCCCTGATAATCGAATCGGATTCTTTTACCTGAACCTGGCAGGTGCCGACACCGCGATGCCCGCCGCCGCCGTATTTCAGCATCAAAGAGCCGACATCCGTTCTTGATGTTTTGTTGATTATGCTGTGCCCGCATGTGATCACGATGTTCTGCCGCTGGAATCCCCACATTATCTGCATCGAAATGTTCTGATCAGGATACAGACAATAGATCATGAACCTGTTGCCGGTGTAAATCTCGTCCTGGTTTCTCAGGTCGAGCACAACCAGATTCCCGTTCACCGCGGAGTTCATTCTGATCATATTTCTAAACAGTTTGTCCTGCTCGAAGTATCTGACCACTCTTTCTTTTACATCATCTATCTCCAGGATTTCATCTATGCTCTTCGCCCGGCAGTAATCTATCATGTCCATCATTAACTGGTAATTGCTTATCCTGTAGTCTTTATATCTTCCGAGCCCGGTTCGCGGGTCCATTATGAACGAAAGCAGCGCCCATCCTTCCGGTTCCAGAATATCGTCTTTAGCGAACAAAGCTGCATCAGACTTATCAACCGCATGGAGAAGATCCCTGAAATGCCGTCCCGGGAACTTTTCTTCACCGCCGTAATAGTTGAAAATAACCCTTGCTGCGCTCAACGCGGACGGATCGCTCGCGCCCTCGAAACTGCCGTATTCTTTTCTCTCGCGCTCACTCGAATGATGGTCGAACCAGATGCCGCATCCCTTTACATAGGGCACATTCGCCAGCACATCATCGGTAGAAACATCAACCTTGCCGTCCTGTATATCTTTCGGATGAACAAACTTAATGTCGTCTATTATGCCCGCTTCTCTGAGGAGAACAGCGCATCCCAACCCATCGAAATCAGAACGAGTGAGTAATCTCATCTATCATGTTCCTCCTGGATATCGCGATTGTATTTTCGATACCAATCAAAGCTCACCACATTGTTTCAAACAAAAAAATAAATTTATATAATCAAGATCTTTTTCGTTTTTTGCTCAAATGGAACTCGACTTCGAGTTCGGCCGCCTTTTCGCTGTCATCATTGAACACGCCGACTTTTATCTTTGCAACCGTTCGGCCTTCGCTTTCAACTTTATGCTCGATTTCAAATGCATCTTCATCCGTAAATGCAGCCCTGGCTTCCGCGTCACTTTCAATCGGTCTGTGAAAAGTTATCGTTGCGGTCCTCGCCAGAAGCACATAATCCGATAGTTGGGGGTATATTAAAAGCGCGACTCCGCCGGTAATTTCAGCAAGCGTGAAAATCGCTCCGGCCTGCATTGTTCCATACTGGTTTTGATTGCTGCGCTCGTTGGGACTTTTGAGCCTGACGTCTCCGGGTTCCGCTTTAACTACTTTTATACCGTTCTTCTTAACAAACGGAATTGTAGAATGAAGTATTCCTTCGACCTGTCGTGAATTCAACTCTGGCCTCCTCGCGTAAAGATTTATTGCAACTATTCGCTATATCAACATGTTATATCATTTAACCATCAAAGAGGTGTACTATGCAATTTAAACACAATGATTCCGAAGTCAAGGCCGCTACGTATAAACTTATATCCCGTTTAACAAATATCATTGTTCACAATATCAGCATAACAAAATAACCGAGAGAATCAGTATGGGCCGAGAACTATCTGATCATTATTCTCGTAGAAACTGCAATGGTAACTTTCATCCCGGATAACATAAGATGCATTGGGTGTCAGTATTTTGACTCCGGGATGCGCCTTGCCCCTGATGCGGCATCTGCCCGGCTCCATGGACCCTATCTTGTCCATAAGGAAATTCAGACGCTGTCTTTTTTCATCGATCGCCGCATTAAGCTGGTGGAACGCCGGAACGAGTTTTTTCATCAGCTCTTCATCGTCACCGCTCAGCGTTCCCTCATTTTTTCTATTTCTCAAAGTATTCAGGTTAAGCCTTATCTTTTCCTTATTCGCTTCGATCTCAGCAATCTCCGCTTCGAGTTCTTTTCTTATTTTGATTGTTTTCGGCCCCAGCCCCAGCTCCACTATGGTTTGCGTGAATGAAGTCGATCCCAGTTCGGAAACATCGCAGGTTTTACCACATATCAGCCTGCCGCCGAGAATGCTTCCTTTGGGATTATTGAGAATAATATCCTCGCCGGCCATGAGACTGCTGTGCCTCGATGCCTGGAGTATCGTTATATTCCTTTTCGCTTCAATATTCCCGCTTTCAACAGACCTTATGATCACAGAATCGCCGGCCGAAATCCTTCCTTCGTTCAGGCCGTAAAGCCCCCCGTTTACGATAACATTGCCCCCCGCCTGAACCACGGCCTTTTCGATATTCCCCTTTATCTGAACATCATCCACCGCACGAACTACAAAATCGCTCAACACGCTTCCATGGATAAGAACCGAGCCGTCGAAATCAATATTTCCTATTGCGAAATCAACATTTCCCGCGACCTCGAAAACCGGCTTAACGAACAATTTATCATCACGTAGAATCGGCTGGCCGCTTATCTTCGAAATGACCGTCAACCCATCTCCGCTCAACTCTGTGTTTTCACCTGTCTCCAGAACGATATCACGGCCTTCCCTCGCCGGGATTTCATCGCCGAACACATCCATGCCCGGCTCTCCTTTGCCGGCCGGTATCTTCACAGCCACCGGCATATCGCGCTCCACGCTCTGGACAAAATCAAGCTCGTGGAAATTCACCTTGCCCTTTTCGTCCTCTTCAAAATCTATATACTTTTCTCTCTTGACCTTGAACTTGAAATCAATCTCCGCATCCTTGCCCGCAGTTGGCGGTTTGCCGTGAGCGACAGGCACGAAGTATCCGAAAGAACCATATCTGAAAATTTCCGTAAGCTCATTTTCGTCGATCCCGAAAACGACTCCGGCGCCCGCAAGAGCTTTTTTCACGTCGTCTTCGGAAAGATAAGTTTCGCTCTCCGGATCGGGGTTCACCTTTACGGACGCTCTAAGCTTATCTTTGCTTATATTCACGACCACAGGCGATGCGTCCTCATGATACTTAATTTGTTCCCTGTCGAACTCTTCAAGGCTTTTCAGTATTTCATCTTCACGATTGGAGTTATCCATGTTTTTCATAAGCCTGCACCTCTGCATGATCCGCTCAAACGAATCTGTTTATGCTATGAAATATTTAATACCCACTACTGGTGATTTTATAACATATATTCCATCAAATGTAATCGGGCCGATAACATGTTCACAAAAATATTCTCATGTCACTCCGCGCTAAATTTCGTGTTTATATAATCAAAAAGCGTATCGGAGACAAGCTCATGGCCGGATTCCGTAAAATGGCCGTCATAAGGGAAAAACAGTGATGATTCCTTTGAATCCCTGAATGGCTCCAACAGATTCAAACACTCAATATCATATTCATCTGCAAACTTTTCCATTATTTCAAATGGCTTTGAAGAAATAGTTGTGCCTTCCTGAAACAGGAATTGTTTCCTGCCTTCGCCCCACTCATCGCCACCGACATGTACGCCATACGGGTACAGAACCATCATGAAGGTAATATCATTCTCTACGGCGAGTTCTGAAACCATCCGTATATATTTTTGTGTCCTGTCATACAGTTCACCGGCGGCTTCCGGCGGCGGGTCTCTGAGAATCGCATATCTGTCTGTCACGGGATCACCGGGAATAATATTCTCAGTTGCAGAAACTGCCGTTTTTCTTAATCTGTTTCGAACAAAATGGTAAAGATACGTTTTCTTCGAAGCCTCTATCACCGGGCCGAGAAACTCCAGAGATCCTTTTGCGGGGTTTTCCGCAGTTGTCATCACAGGTCTTTCCGCATCGTCGAATACCGTCCGGCGTTCATACGTCATATCGTCCTGAAAATCAGACCAGTCGAGCATCAGGATTACCATATCAGGATCATATTCAAGCCCGTAATTTTTCAGGGCAATGTACTCGATCAACGGTGAATAGCTCTGCATTCCCAGGTTTATAACCTCGAACTTGCGTCCTTCCGACGACCACGCATTATTGAGTTTGTTTTCAAGAAGAGACGTAAATACTGCTTCTTCACGCACGCCCTGCCCCATGGTAAATGAATCCCCGAGAACTACAATCCTTGTGACACGCCCGGTTTTGGCGATTGCCCTGTCACTTCCACGGAATCCTTTTGAATTTGCTTTGTAAACAACCCGGTACTCGGGTGTAACGACACGTCCCCTGTATCCGGGCCTGAGTTTGTGATGTACTGCATCGTCACGGCATTTATAAAACTGCGCAGGGGTGCTGCCGATGAGTCGCAGAGCAACTTCGGAAGCGACGATCACAAGTAACGCTGTTACGAATATAATGATTGCAACAAATAAAAACTTTTTCATTTTTTCATCAATTCAATCAGAATCCTTCCGGTCGCCGTCCATTTTAACAATAACAGTCTGAAAAAGAAAGAAAACCGGGTTATGAAAAGAACAGGCGATTCACCGGGATCAAAGGCCGCACAATGAATGTCATTTCAAAATAATCTTTGGTTAACTTATAATATCATCGGTTTGGAAGGACCGGGAAATGAAACAGATTCTGAAAATCATATTCATCGTCTGCCTGCCAGTTTTCATTGTGTCTTCATGCGTTAAAGACAAATATCCGCACGCATCGGGAATTCTCGAACAGCTTCATTATGACCCGGTGCAGGAAGAAACTTACGTGGAACCGTTTATCGTTGAAAAAAAAGATGCCGAGTATACAGTGAGTCCTCTGTACGAGTACGATCTTTACGGACTTGTCGTTTCATATCACCACAGCGACAGTATTCTTGATTACTACCATAAGCTCTGGGGTGACACGCTTAACATAAAAGACCTCTGCGTGCTGTGGGGTAACAACTTAAAAACAGATCTCTTCAGGGAAATAAAATTTAAAAACGCAAACTGGACCTGCTATTTCAATACCAGAAGCAACGAGGCATGGAGCAACTTCCATCTTAATGAGGTATCGAACAATCACCTGCTTTCCGATGACAAGAAAATTTCAAAGAAAATAATGAAAGCGCGGCGTGGAGATCAGATTCATTTTCATGGATACCTTTCCGAGTATTCGAACGACAAAGGTTTCCGGAGAGGAACCAGCATATCAAGAGAAGACACGATGGGCGGCGCGTGTGAAACGGTATATGTGACCGAGTTTGAGATTCTTAAAAGCTCAAATCCCACATGGGATTTTATTAATACAACGACACGATATTTACTAATAGTATCTGTTATTCTCCTGATAATCATTTTTTTCCTGGAAGCCGCGCAATCAAGCAGGCAGGCATTCAAAGATGAAAAATAATCGTTAATTCGCACTAAAACACATTTCAAATCAATTTATTACTGAAAAACTGGATGAACATATCCTTCAGACAATATAATAATTCTAATTACTGGCCGATCTTTGCAGATTACATCGGCTAAACCGGGAGAATATGTTTATGAAAAGATTTATTTTACTTTCAACGGCAATTGCGATTTTCGCCTGTTTCTGCGGTTGCTCCACATTGAATCATTCGGCGAATATCATTTCGCCTGAAAATAAAGCCGGATGCGTGAGTCACGGGATCGAGGTTATGGCAAAGGCGATAACCGGTGCCGGTATTCCCGCATCGACAGAAAGCGCCGAGCCGCAGGGGGTAAAAATAGTCATATCACCGCTTGATTCGCTCGGTCAGCTTGATCCGGGAATTGTCGATGAAGTTAAAGAAGCAATGCCCGCCGCCGATGAGTCTTTCGTGATTCTGAACAAAGGGAAAACTATATACGGGATTGGCAAAGACGATGTGGGTGCCATGTACGCGGCGTATGACATCGGCGAACAGTTCGAGTTGATGAGCCCGAAACCGGACGCAAGAAAAATCAAGGATAAAGCGCTCGCGCCTTCCATAGAAATCAGGGCCGTCAATCCTTTCCTGCATGTAACAGCGATTAATGACCCGAAATCATGGTTTCATGACGAAGAATACTGGAAAACATATCTAGATGAACTGAGCGTTGACAGGTTTAACCTGATAGATATCCACGCGATGTACGAACTGGTATCGACATTTTTTCCGAATTGCTATCTGTACCTGACACACTCGGATGATTTCCCTGATATCGGCGTTTCGAAGGAAGAAGCTGACAGGAACCTTGCAATGCTCAACAGGATAATAGATCTTGCGCTCGAACGCGGTATCCGGATATCGCTTATGAGCTATCACGCGAGCTGGAGAATGACAAGTGACGATGAGACGGAAGAACCTTCCGATGAAGATTTGCAGAAATATACTGCGGATGCTGTAAAGACAATTATCGACCGATGCCCGAAATTATGGATGATAGGCTTCAGGATAGGCGAATCCGGAAGAAGCGCTGACTTTTTTGATAAAAGCTACATGAAAGGTATAAAAGAAGCCAGCCGGGATATATATCTGTTCACTCGAACATGGCATACATCAAGGGAACAGGTGCTTGCAATACCAGAATCATACCCGAACAAAACATTCCTGGAAATTAAATACAACGGCGAACAACTCGGACTTCCATATCTTGCAATGACGTACAACAGGCACCACGCATCGCCCGATTACACCTGGGAGTATTACTCCAACTGGCCGAGAAAATATAAAATCATCTGGCAGATCAGGGCCAACGGAACACACAGGCTGTTCAGATGGGGCGACCCGACTTTCGTCGTCAGGGCATCAGAGGCCACAAAACTTGCGGCGGGCGCGGGTTTCAGTCTCGAATCCATGACTTCTTATTACCCGAAAACTGATTATTTTTACAATCCCGAAAAAGGATTCGACTACTTCAAATGGGATCACCAGAGAAACTGGTTCTATTTCATGCTCTGGGGACGCCTGTCATATAACCCGAACGAGCCGCGCGAGGTATGGATAAACAGGTTCGCAAAGCATTACGGCGAAAAAGCCGCGGACGATGTTTATGAAATGATGGTCCAGTTGAGCGGGATAGTTCCTTTCATTTACTCGTGGAGATGCATAGGGGTCGATCATCGCTCGACGGCTCCGGAGTACGAAACAGTCGGCAATCTCCGAGAATTCGCGGCCAACCATCCGCTTGACCCGCACTCGATTTCTTCAATAGACGAATACGTTGATAATATATTTTCGAAAGATGAGTTGATCGATGCCAAGCTTAATCCGTTTGAATCCGCCGACCTGATCGAGTCTTACGCTGAAAAAGCGCTGGCCGCCGCGGACCGTGCGGCGAAAAATGTCGCGGGGGACAACAAAGAGTTCGAGAGCCTCTGCGTCGAGCTGAAACTTCTCAACGAACTTGCCCTGTACTACAGCAACAAGATCCGCGCTTCGGTATATTTCAATATTTTCGAAAAGAAACTCACGTATCCCGAACTTAAACTCGCAAGGGAATACACGCTCAAAGCCCACGATCACTGGGATAAGCTGTCAACGCTCGGTGAAGAAAATTTCGGTCAAATTCTCGATACGCTCGTCATGAGAAAACATCTGGCTAAACCGACTTTCACATGGAGAGAGGTCCAGTTCCAGTTACAGGAAGACTTAGACCTGCTCGATGCTGCCGAGGCCGAGTTCAACAAACGGCAGGAATCGAAAGGAAAAGTTCTCTTCATCGGCCACTCCCCGAAGCTGATTGCTCAAGAAGGCATGCCGCTCGAAATAGTAGCTACTGTCGCAACAACTAAAGATGCGGATGTCGAAATCACATACAAACCTGATGGATCGAAAGACAGCAGAAGCATCAAAATGGAATACTCCGGCGACGATAAATCCTACAGTGCCTCGATCCCCGCCGAAGATGCAAAGGGGGATATACAATATTTCATCACGGCAAAAGCAGGCGGCGCCCAGGGGCGGTATCCCGGCAAACCGATTAAGAGTTCGTCGAAAGATTACGACATAATGGATTACTACTACGGGAATGCGCGCGACGACAGCGTTAACGAAAAACAGAGACTGAAATTCGAGAGCAAAAAATTCGTTCCCGTTACTTTCACCACCGACAACATCCCGCCCGAAGTCATGCTCGAAAAAGCTGAGGTGGCAAAAGGCGGCGAGAGTGTTGAAATCGTAATATCCGTGAGGGATGCAAGCCCGGTCGCAAAAGCGGTGCTGCATTATAAACCTATGCCGACTTATTACACATGGCAGAAAACGGATATGGAGGACATCGGTGATGGGAAATTCTCGATTACTATGCCGCTCGATTCCGAAGGATTGCTGTATTACTTCAATGTCGCGGATAAATTCAACAATGCCGTTGCTTATCCCGATTTCCTTCTGGAAACACCTTATTTTATTATCGAATCATGGGACCCGGCGAACAGTCCGTATTGATCTCCGGTTATTTGAAAATCACAAGGAGCGGCGGTGGAAACATCGCCGCTTTTTTTATACGGTGAAATATCTCGCCCGGGGATGATGCACGACTATCGCAACCGTGCTCTGTTCAGGCTCCATCATGTAGTTTTCCGTCAATTTCAATCCGATACGGTCACCTGCATCGAGCAGGTTTATCAATTTACCCTGCTGGGACATATCGGGACAACTGCCATAACCGAAACTGTATCGCCTGCCCCGGTACCTGAGGCGCAGCATGTCACCTGCCGAGCCTGATTCGCCTCCCGCGATCCCCATCTCCCGCCTGATTATCGAGTGAACATATTCCGCTGTAGCTTCTGCGGCCATGACGGACAGGCCGTGCAGATAAAGATACTGCTTATATTCGCCCGACTCGTAATAACGCTTTTCGGCTACAGAGGCTTTCCCGCCGATAGTGACCGCCTGGAATGCTACCAGGTCCCTGCCGCCGTCTTCACCGTCGATGAAATAGTCCGACAGGCAAAGTCCCGGGGTGCCTGCGGATCGCGGAAATTCGAGTTCGCATATAATCTTCTCCGAATCTTCAGCCGAATAAATGATTAAACTATCGCCGTTTTTCACACACTGGAAATAGCCTCTCACAGCGGTCGGCGCTATCCAGCCCTCTTCGAGCGCTTTTCTCTTCAGCAACTCTACTTCGGAGCGTATTCCGGCGTCCCTTTCTTGATGCTTTCCCGACCCGTACCCGTCTACTTTGAAATGTTTTCTGTACATCACTTTTTCATTCAGGTAATCGAAGACTGTGCCGGCATCCGGGATATCGACGGTCGCCGCGCCGTAAAACGGCGGCTCAGGTATCGAATGCTCAAACGTAATGATATCAGAATATTCTTTTGATCCCGGCTCGACATCATACGGTTCACCGCCGCCGCCGCCGGCTTTCTCAACCTCGTTTTGCCCACCGTCGGAATTCATTATACCGTTCATTATCTTCATGCTTTCAAAAGCATCACCCGCGTAATAAACACCGGCGCTGTGAACCGGCGCGATATCGTTCTCAACATATTTTCTCGTAAGCGCCGCGCCTCCGCATATCACGGGCACCGCAAGCCCGTTCTCCGCAAGATGTGCGACAATGTATTTCATCTCAAGAGCAGATCTCACAAGCAGCCCGCTCAATCCTATAACGTCCGGCCTGTTAAGCTCGAAGGCTGCGGCGATATCCGAGGCAGTCTGCCTTATGCCGAGATTGATCGTTTCGTAACCGTTGTTCCGCAGTATGATTTCGACGAGGTTTTTTCCTATGTCGTGAACATCGCCCTTCACCGTGGCGAGCATAATCTTTCCCCTGCTCACCCGGTCTTTCTTTTCCATCTTCGCCTCGAGATAATCAACCGCAGCTTTCATGAACCCTGCGCTTTGTAGGACAAATGGCAACTGCATTTCACCGGCGGACATCAATTCCCCGACTTCCTTCATGGCCGGAAGCAGGTGATCGTTAATAATCTGCATGGGGCCGAGCGTTTCAAGCGCGGCTTCGAGCACTGCTTCCATCCCATTTTTATTGCCGTCTATCAACATTATTCTCAGCCGCTCTTCAGGCGGCTTGTCCTCCGCCGTACCGCCGGTTTCGCCGGCGCCGGCTTTCCTGCCCGAAAAATGATCGAGAAATTCAACAAGCGCTGTTTCACTCTCGTTCAGAACCAGCCTGCGCGTCATCTCGAGATCACGGCTGTCTATCCTGTTCAGCGGAATAATCTTTTTCGCATTCACAATAGCCATATCAAGCCCGGCGTCGAGCGCGTAGCTCATAAATACGCTGTTGACAATAGGCCTTATGTCCTTACTCAGTCCGAAAGAAATATTGCTCACACCGAGTATTGTCTGCGCGCCCGGCAGCTCCTGTTTGATTCTTCTTATCGCTTCGATAGTTTCCACCGCGGCGCTACTCAGAGTCTCATCGCCGCTGCCGAGCGTGAATGTCAGCGCGTCGAATATCAGGTCATGCGGGGGTATCCCCCATTTATTTGTGCAGATATCGTATATCCGCCGGGCTATCTCGAATTTACGTTCGGTCGTTTTCGCCATTCCATCTTCATCTATGGTCAGCGCGACCACGCCGCATCCGAACTCTTTCACGAGCGGAAGAACCTTATCGAGCCTTTCTTCCCCCTCTTCCAGATTTATTGAATTGACGACCGGCTTGCCGGGAATCAGCCTGAGCGCAGCCCCGATCACTTCCGGCGAAGTGCTGTCTATCATCAGCGGCGCTTTCACCTGGAGCGCCATCCTGCCCACGAGCTGTTTCATGTGCCCGGTTTCGTCCTCGCCCACCATCGCCACGCAGACGTCTATCATGTGGGCGCCGTTGTTCACCTGGCTTTTCCCGAGATTGACCATCCCGTCATAATCACGCGCGACAAGCATGTCCCTGAAACGCTTGCTGCCTATCGCGTTGGTTTCTTCGCCGACGATCAGCGGACCGGGCTTCTGAAAATACGGAACCGGCATGTAACAGCTCGCAGCGCCCGGCGGCATCTTCGCAGTATGCGATTTAGGTTTAAGAACGGAGCACATATCATAAGCCGCCTTGATATGTTCCGGCGTCGTGCCGCAGCAGCCACCGACGTAATTAACGCCGAAATCCTCGACGAACCTTTTCTGGTACATCGCGAATTCAGTCGGCTTCAACGGAAAATAAACATCGCCGTCAACGTTTTCCGGCAGCCCCGCGTTAGGAAGGCATGATATATACCTGTCGCTTATCTCGCCGAGCCTCCTTAAACTGTCCACCATTCCTTCGGGCCCGGTCCCGCAGTTCATCCCGATCACATCCACGCTGTCGAACGAGCCGATAACCGCAAAAGCGGTCGCTATGTCGCTGCCCAGCAACATGGCGCCCTGTTTTTCTATCGTCACCTGAACCATGAGAGGCAGTTTTTTTCCTGCGGCGGAAAACGCGTTGTCGCAGGCTGAGATCGAGCTTTTGACCTGTAGCAGATCGAAACACGTTTCGATGAGAATTACATCCGCCCCGCCGTCGATCAGCCCTTCAGCCTGCTCCCTGTACGCCGTTTTCAGTTCATCGTATGTTATGTGGCCGAGCGAAGGCGATTTCGTGCCCGGGCCTATCGACCCGATAACAAACCTCGGTTTCTCGCGCGTGGAATAATCACCGGCGACTTCCCTTGCGAGTTTGACCGCGAGAACATTCAGATCATAGGCCCTGTCCTCTATGCCGAAATCGCGCAGAACCGTCCGGTTCGCTCCGAACGTGTTGGTTTCGATCGCGTCCGCGCCGGCTTCGAGAAATTGAGCATGAACTTCTTTTATCACTTCGGGCCTTGTCTCCAGAAGGATTTCGCTGCAATTCTCAAGCCCTCTGAAATCATCGAGTCCCAGGTTATATTTCTGCAATGTCGTTCCCATTGCTCCGTCGATAAACACGATCCTCTCCGAAGCGATGGAAAGATATTCATGATTCACGTTGAAACTCATAACCTGCCGATCCTCTGCTCTGCCCTGTAATTCTCAGTCTCGGTATTCACATATTACCCACCGCATATTCTGCTCTCCCGGTGCGAGTATTTCAACAACTGTTCATTATAATAAGCTATTCATCTTTCGTCGCGGGAAAAGCGTCGGAACATAAATATGTAAATGTCTTCTGTATTATTATACAACTCCATCTTGATATCGCACCATCGCGCAATCAACCAAAATCCGATTATCCTGATATGAGTTAATATTAAATCAGGATTAACAATACCGCATCATTTATCCCCAATCGATGGGCATGCAAGATCAATCCCGGTATGCTGAACATACATTGCAAGTCATAAAATCCTTCCACGATATATGTTTTTGCACTAATATGACTCTAATAAAATTAAAATAATGAAAAAGAAGGTCGAAAATGAGTAACGAATCGAAATGCTTTTCAAAATCACTTAAACCGCGAATAAATTATTTATTTCTTTTAATCTTTTCTCTGCTTCTAATATCGACATGCTCGATCGCAGGAGCAGAAAACCTGTTCAGGGTAAAAAACGGCAGGATAAACGAAATTACGTCTCCGTCACTCTGCAAACCGGAGATTGTGGCCGCGGGCGGGAAATTCAGGATACGGATAGACTCGCCGGATGCGGGAGAAGTCGAAGTAATCGAATTACTGCCGTCGAACGGAACCGGCGAAACGGTAGAGCCAGTAAAAACCATTTTCAGTATTAAAGACACGACGGCATTATACGATGCGGCTGTGCCCTCAACGGCGGCAACCGGTCTGTATGATGTCAGGGTTCGGTTTATCGGCGGAAAAGTCGATACGCAGCCGCACAGCGTTAAAATAATCGATTCCTTCAAAAAAGATTTCGTCTTTTCCGTTATCGCCGACATCCATTTCGGTGACACAAGAGGCGATTACTTCGCCCCGGGCGCCGATTTCGACAGGTTGAGGCGAAACATACTCGTCGCGGCGAGCGAAATCAATCCGGAGTTCGTTCTTATCGCCGGCGACATAACAAGCATGCCCAACGATTACACGCGCGATTTCAAAAAGGCATGGAATTATTTCACGCAGTATTGCACGGCGCCGCTATTCGCGGTTCCCGGCAACCACGACGGCTACGGGATCAGACAAAAGAAGAATGTATTCAGGGATGGGAAAATATACTGGACATCGTTCCTCGGACCCGCATATTTCTACTTCGATTACGGGAACCTGCGCGTGATCGGAATAGACAACTACGAGTGGCCGGCGAAATTCAGGAGTTCGAGCGACATAGGCCTGATGAGCCTGACGGAATCGATCAACACCGGCAACATGGGGCCCGGGCAGTTCGAGTGGCTGAAGGAAACGCTCGAATCCGCGGAAGGGAAAAACAAGATTGTTTTTGCACATTTGCCTTTTGATAAAATGAAAGGCGGCATGAAATCGCTCGACGGCAGCGTCACCATCCCCGGCGTTCCCGCGGAGAAAATCATTTCTCTGTTGAGCGACGCCGGTGTAAGCCACGCTTTTATCGGTCACATGCACAGAAACGAGATCAGGGATGTAGGAAGATTCTCCCAGGTAATGACGAACACCGCGGGAAGCGTGCTTTACAACCCCGAACAGCTATGGGGATTCAGCACGATACACGTCAAAGACTGGAAAATCGACAGCATCGAATTCACTGAAATCGGGTTCGACTGAAACAGTCCGTCAACCGCGCAGTATCAATCCAGATCGAGCTTTTGAAGCCCCGGCGAAAGCGGGTATTCCTTTCCATTCCACACGAACACTCCGGGCAGGCCCGCCGGCATTTCTATTTCAGCCGATGCGCCGCCGGAACCCTCGGATATCGAGACGCTGAGCATCCCTTTCGGATGCGGAATTTTCCCTTTAACCCACTCAAGCCCGGACATGTGCGGCTCGATTCTCACGCTTGAGAACCTGCTCGCGGACGGTTTGATGCCGAGAATAACGGCGAGCATGTCGTAGGTCGGAGCAGCACTCCAGCCATGGCAGTCGGACCTTGTAGGCTCCGGGCTTTCGGCCCATGTGGTAAGCCCCAGGTCCAGCATATTTCTCCACGGCCCGAGAAACGACGTGTATTTATACGAAAGACCCGCCTTCTCGATCGCCCTGTGAAGGAAATACCTGAACTGGTACGTACACTTCGAAATATCGGGATCAGCAAGCGCGCGTTCCATAACTTCAGTTGTCTGGTCCTCCGGCACCATTCCCGCGAGAACAGCCATGAGCGTTGCATGCTGACTGTAAGTCCCCTTTTCAGGAGTATCCGCGACCAGCCCTCTTCCATCGTCCCAGCAGTGTTTTCTCACGGCTTCAATGATTTTATCCGCTCGTTTCCGGTAATCTGCGGCAATCGCACTCGAGCCCAGGTCATCTTCGAGCTTTGCGGCTTCCATCAGCGCCAGCGCGTATTCGAGCGAAACAACTGAAGAACCGCCCTCGGTCGCGCCCGGCGGCACTCCGCCCTTCCATGTCGTTACCCAGTCCACGAAATTCCACCACTCCAGCCCGCCTAACAGACCGTCATCGCGCCTGTGTTTCTCGAACCAGTCGAGCACTTCGTAGATTGATACCATGTATTGTTTAACAAACTCATCGTCGTCCCTGTGCATCCAGAAATCATGGACCATTCCCACCCACTGGAGCGAAAATGTCGGAATAATCTGGAGTACCCTCGACGGGTATCTGCTCCGTGTTATCCCTTCCGGGATTATCGATTCATAAAACAGTTCGATCGCGTTTCTCATCAACCTGTCGTCGCCTGACACATATAAAGAAACCATCGACTGTATCCGCGTGTCGCCCACATACTGCAACTGCTCGTAATACGGGCAATCCATGAATGTCTCCGCCGAGCACATCCTGACCGTCCGCCATCCGACCTGCCAGATCTTTTTCATCAACGGATCGTTCGAGTCGAATTCGGCTACCTGCTCGAACGGATAACCGGTCGCCTTTATCCTGATATCTTCTATAACCAGCGGTTCATCACCCGTTTCAATATTGAGCTGCACATATCTGAACGAGCGCCACCACAGCGTCGTGTACAACCTGTGATCGCCGCCTTCGGGGAAAAATTCATCGAACTTGTAGCCTACACGTACGCCCTGCCCTTTGACTTTGTCCCTGTTGCCTTTAATGTTTATCCCCACGGTAGCTTCGGGATATTTATAAAGAGCCTCTTCGTATACAAGGCTCATCTTCGATCCTTTGCCACCGCTTACGATTATCTCGGGAAATCCGTTAGTAATCTGTTTTCTGTCAAAAAGAATGCTTGTTTTTTTCTTTGCAGGCACCACGACCGGCGCTTCGCCTTTAAGAAATTCCCTGGTGACTTTCACCTTCGGCTTCCTTGGAATCGATGGGAATCTTTCAAGCTTCAGTTCCATGAATGGGATATTTCTCGGCACGAGATGCCAGAGTGAACTTGCATCTCCCGGAATCCCGGCAGGATAAGCGTTGTCGATAGCAATCACTTCGTTCCATGCCGAATCGTCGAACCCCGGCATATTCCAGCCCCACGGATGCAATTCTCCTTTCACCCTTTCAGCAGGACCGGTTACACACGAAATTTCATCGACACCCATTTTCGACTGGAAAGGAACAACGCTTTCGTCCTTATAACTCTTCCATCCATACGGCGTGTCGAGAACCTGTTCGGCGCTGCCGTCGCCCTGGAGTATAAAAGCGGTCTGAACCGTCATCTGCGCCCATGGCGCCATGTTTCCGAACGACCATACCCGCGCCGCGATAATGTTTTTTCCGGCTTCAAGATACGGTGCTATATCAACGGTTTCGAACCTCCAGTGGAAAACATCGCCTCTCGCCGGCCCCCACACGACCTGTTCGCCGTTTACGAATAACTGGTACCGTTGATCCGCGCTGACATGGACAACAAACCTGTCCGGCGCCGACGCGAGTTCTATATTCTTCCTGAAAAGATAAACCCCTTTGTCTGTTTCTATATCTGAATCGTGCATACTCCAGCGCGCCGTCCACTTCTCGCTGAGCCATCTTTTGGAAATCAATGGATTCACGTTCGTGGCGGATTCCGCTACAACCGAAATACAGAAGATGAAAAAGATCAAACCCGACACCGCGCTTTTCTGCCTCAATGTTCTCATAAACCGCTCCCGTAAAATTTTTGTCCGCTTCCGACCGTTCCAGCCGGTTGACCATTTATTATAACAATCCTCCGGGCCGCTGAAGCTGGTATCAATAATATTTTAACAGTTTTCTAATATTGACCCGGCATTGCATTATATACTGTTTAATGATAAAAATTCATGACTGAAAATTCGACCGCCGGCGGCGCGGAACGAAAAAAGGGTACTCAATGGAATTGGACTGGACAAAAGTAATATTCAATCTGATCGGCGGACTCGGCATTTTCCTGTATGGAATGAGGATGATGTCGGACGGATTTCAGCAGGTTGCCGGCAACAAGATAAAGCGTATTTTCGAACTACTGACAAACAATAAAATAATGGGCGTTTTTATAGGTTTGTCGGTGACTGCAATTATACAATCGAGTTCAGCAACAACAGTAATGGTCGTCGGATTCATCAACGCCGGTCTCATGGAACTGTCGCAGGCGATCGGTATTATCATGGGCGCGAACATCGGTACGACTATCACATCATGGATAATCGCGATAAAAATCACGAAATTCGCGCTGCCCGTCCTCGGAATCGGCGTGGCGATGCATCTTTTCTCCAAAAACAGAACGGTTGTTAAATGGGGGCAGATACTGCTCGGGTTCGGAATGCTGTTCTTCGGACTCAAGCTTATGGAATCAGCGTTCAACCCGCTTCGTGAAAGCGAAGATTTTCTCCGTTTCTTCGCGCAGTTCGGAGCGGATAACACTTTTCAGATCATCAAAAGCGCCTTTGCAGGGTTTGTTCTTACGCTAATCATCCAGTCGAGTTCGGCAACGATAGGAATCACTATCGCTCTGGCGAACCAGGGTCTCCTGTCATACCCCGCGGCGGCGGCGCTGGTCCTCGGCGAAAACATCGGCACGACCATTACCATGGAGCTTGCCTCTATCGGCGCGAATATCGTTGCCAAGCGGGCTGCAAGGGTTCATACCTTTTTCAACCTGTTCGGCGTAACCTATATGATATTCCTGTTCCCTTTCTTTATAAAATTCGTCGACATGATCGTTCCGGGCAACATGAACTCCACGTCTCATATCGCGGCGCACATAGCCGCGGGCCATTCGACTTTCAATATTTGCAACACAATCATCTTTGTCCCGTTATCATTCCTGTTAGTTAGACTCGCGACATGGATGATTCCCGGGAAATCGGATAAAGAAGAAAAACATCTCGAATTCATCGATTACAATTTCATATCCGCACCGTCCATCGCTCTGGGACAGGCTAAAAAAGAAATTCTCAAAATGTCTTCTCTCGTTCTCGATATGTTCAAATGGAACGGAGAACTGCTCACACATAAAAAAATTGATCCCAACCTCACAGATAGATTATTCAAATATGAAAACATAACAGACGCTCTACAGGCTGAAATATCAAGATTTCTTGCCGAACTTCTGAGACGGTCCCCGGGGCCGGAAGATGCGGACGATGCGCGATGCTATCTCAGGATCGCGGATGAATTCGAATCTATAGGTGATTACAGCGAAAGCCTGGCAAAATACAGGCTGCGACAGGAAGATCAGGATATCGTATTTTCCGATGATGCCATAGAAGGGCTCGGGAAAGCCCACAAGGAGCTCTACGAGTACCTTGAACTCTGCACACGCTGCTTCATTGAAGAAAAACCAAGGGTTCGCCACGAGGCGGATGCAAAAAGTAAGTCGCTCCAGAAACTGATAAAGAAGCTTCTCAACGATCACATAATGAGGCTCAATCAGAGCCAGTGCGATGTTGTTCCCGGGCTGCTCTACAGCGATATTCTTAACGCTTTCCAGAAAATCAGGTCTCACGCCCACAACATTGCCGAGGCCGCCGCCGGACTGAAATAACACACAGACAGAACTTACACCACGGCTGAAAGGCCTCCGGCGGCTAAAGGGGAACTTTTGAAAAAGTTCCCCTTTAGAATCCCTTCAAAACTTCTAGAACGCTGAAAGCGAAACGTGCCTTCGTCACGTTTCGCTTTCAGCTCGACTTTTCACGGGGAGGCCACATGTAGCGTTGCCCGCTGAAGTGAGACCTTCCCAGTTGTCATTCCTGCGAAGGCAGGAATCCACTCCTTAATGTAAAGAATACTATTTGTTGTGCCACGTACAAAGCGCCGTTCTTTGTGCGTGAAGTAAACTTTAACACGACAGAACAGGCCTTACCGCGATTCCCCTGATTTACCTGTGAGAACTCCGGTTTACACCCTGATGAATATTTCTTTTCGATACATTATGTAAAGCAGCAGCCACAACGCGCCGAATGCCGACAGCGCCACTCCGGCGACAACCGCCGGATGCATCGTTTCCATGACAATCACGATCCCTTTTGTTATATAGGACCCCATGAATTCGGTGAACGAATAAACAAAAAGCGCATTCGAGCCGATGACAACGAAAAAGAACGACCACTTTTTCAGACCGGCGATATCGATTATGCCGTAGAAAGCGGCAAGAAGTAGAAAACACCATCCGCCGGCGCACAGCGCGAACGAGCTCGACCAGATATGCTTGATTATCGGGAACCATATTCCGGATATGTAACCTGCGGCAAGGCAGCCCAGACCCGCTCCCGCCAGCATCCAGAAACGCGCAGCCGGTTTGTTCCCGGATTTTATTATGTAACCCGACATGACGCCCATGAGAACCGTGGCTGAAAACGTCATGCTGCTGAGTATCCACGTATAGGGCGTCCCGTCACGGAAACGGCCCAGTATCAGTTCATCGATATACAGGGCGAGATTGGCCGAAGGCTCCAGGACGCCCGCTCCGTATCCCGGCACGGGAACCAGCATCATCAGCGCCCAGTATCCCGCAAGCAACGCGACGCAGGCCGCTATCTGCCATACCAGCCTCAGGTTGAGGATCACGACCGCGGCGACGACATATCCGCAGGCTATCGCCTGAAGCGTGTTGCAATAAAGGTGAAGCTGCGCCGGATCGAATTTGAACAGGTTGCCCTGTATTGCTATTCCAAGAATAAACAGTATGATGAATCGTTTCGCGAGTCTCCTGTAGAAAAGTTTCCTGCCTCCCGTTTCCTTCAGGTATCCGGACATGGAAAAAGGCATGGAAGCACCAACGATGAACAGGAACAGCGGCATTATCATGTCCCAGGCCGTGAACCCGATCCACTCGGCATGCTCGAACTGCCGGGCCACCGCCTGCGGCAGAGGGTTCCAGACCGCTTTTATGAACTGCTCGATGATATCGCCGCCGCCGATTATCCAGAACATATCGAAACCGCGCAGAGCGTCTATCGAAACCAGCCTTTTTGACTTCTTTTTCTCAGGAATGTCGCCCGACATGGATTTTTCACCGCCACAGTTTACAGATAATTATATTCTTTCGTTTATTTCAGACAAACTCCGCGGGACGATCCTTTTCGGGTTACCGCCCGGCGGCTGCCGTTTCAGATAAACGATTCGGCCATCCTGTTAATTATGCTTCCGGCATCCGGCGGGAGCGTGCGCGGCTCGATTCCGCACCCGGAGATTATGAATTCACCCGCATTGTTCATCAGCAGATATTCATTCGTCAACCTTTCGAACAACGTCCGGATAATATCGGCGTTACCCGTTTCGGCGCCCTCGCAGGTAACGAGAAGCGCCGTCTTTTTGCCTTCAAGAAACGATTTGTGTCCGCCGGTCTCGAACCCCTTGACGAGACAGACGTGGCGGTCGATGAGCGCCTTCATCTGTGCCGAGAAAGACCAGCAGTAAAGGGGCGTGGCATAAATTATCCCGTCAGATTCGATCATGCTCGAAAACACGCCGCCCGCGTCGTCTTTCTGCGGGCAGCCGGGCTCATCGGTGCTTTCCATGCATTTCCAGCACGACACGCACTGCCCGACGTTCACGCCGGCAAGGTTGATCCTCGTCACCGTATGGCCGGCATCGCGGGCCATATCCTCGAATATCGTCAGTGCGGCGTCGGTGTTCCCGCGTTTTCGCGGACTACCCATAATCGTTATTATCTTCATGAAATCGTCCCTTCCCGGAATGTTTATACAAAGAGTTCTATCCGAAACCGGAGATAGTCTTTTTCAATAATGTAGCAATTGGATGAAATCAAAGCAATATAAATCTTAATCCGCAGACGAAAAAAGCCCTTGAAACAAGGGCTTTATACATTGCCGAGGGACGGTGTTGAACAAAACGACAAAACAATCGTCCTGCCGTTTCAAATTAAGAAAAAAAGCAGTAAATAAAAGGAATATTTCATGACATACCGCTTATCTTCTATTTGTCACTCCGATATTGGTCAATTGTCCATATTTGCTTTTCAAAGTCATATTCCAAATCTATCTCAGTGTCAGTTTTTTTTCTCCTCTCTATGACTCGATTTGCCCAATCCAACGATTGTTCCCAAAGATGAACAAGGTCCTCATCGCCGTTAACCATGGCGGAGATAGTTATATCTTCAAATTTAATTGTAACCATTCCTTCAGCTGTTTCCTTGCTTTTGAATAGACTGACCAGCTTGTTTTTTGTCCACCCATATAAATCCTTGCCCAACTCACCGAAAAAGCCTTGGCTTACGGCAGCCACAATACTTCCGGTTATTACAATAACCAGAGTGAAAGAATATACTCCCATTACGCTTGGTGCCCAGGATACTCCAGTCAATATGTCTCTTTCTGTTTCCAATACCCCTGGCCTTGCCTGATCAATATCTTCTCCTTTGTATCCAGTGGAGTTTAGACTTAACGTGATATGTTCAGTGATTTTGCTCATTATTCTTTCCTTTCATCAATTATCCCACGCGTTTCTAACCTCAGGCAGCACATCGGTCTTAGACAATTCCTTCCATTCGGTGATTATACCTGGTATGCCCTTTTTCCTATTCTTCAACTCGACCTCAACTCTGTTTGCAAGAACTGCGGATAAGCTTCTGCAAAAAGGTCTTTCATGAATCGGGATATTCTTATTCTTATCTGTCATCATTTCACTATCAATACTACCAGACAACGAAGTATCTTTTTTCAATCCTTCTAGAGCAAACAGTAGCTGATCGATCTGCTCATCACTGAAGACCTCAGGGTATTTCTTGATAATGTCGCTTGTTCTATATATTGCCACATTAAGCTCTGGCTGGCTTCTCAGGGCAATCTTGTGAATTATCATGTCCAATAGCAAGACAGGCATCTCTGGTAAAAAGGCTTTTTTAGATTGGACAGTCCAAGAGTATGTAGCATTTATCGAGCTCCTGACAATGAGTTTTTCATGAGATAACAATCCCTTTTTTATTTTATCTGAAACAATATCTATCTCTGAAGGAGCATATAGTAAAACAAATGGTTCCGACTCAATAATTGGTATATTGTAGTCCTCCATGTCTTTTCGAAGGTTCTCAATTACTTGTATCGTTTCTTTATCGCTTACATCAATGTTTACCATAATCACATCGGCAATGAATTTACTCAATCCGATAAAAGCCCTTTTTACTCGATTGACCGTACCAAATATGTCAGGATAATCATCTCCTTTGAGTTTATTCTTTTCATCTTCCCACCAATTCACTGCTTTTCTTAGTATTTGCTTTATTTCTTGATGAGACCATTCTATGTAATATTCTTCTTCATTAAAAATAGACTTTGATACCTTGAACAAATTTCTCAGAAGGTCTTGCGTGAACTCTCCTCTAACAGAATCGGCGACCCTGTTAAAGTCCATGTTTAAAAGACACTGGCGTACCAATTCCACTGCTTTCTCTCTATTTATTGAAGGCAACCATATAAAACTTGATATGAAAAAGTAGGTGTCTGAGGGTAGTTTTGTATTATCATCAATTCTTGACCAAAGCGATCTCGCGAAACTGCTGGTTTCAGTTTTATTCAACGCATTAATACTATAGAGTTTAGCTAATCGTATTGACGCCCTTTTCCTGGCTTCAGCACTGCCATTCTTCACTATCTGGTTAAGGTGGGAGATAAAATTGCTATAATCTGGGAACTGCTTTCTCAGATCTCTTTCATATCCTTCGCTCCATGATATGAATTCAAATGGTTCCGGCCAATCTGATGGGAATGGAACATTGTAGCTCCCTTCTGTTAATATCGGGAGCGTTATAAGCACGTCCATCTTTTCACAGATATTGTCACAAGAAACTTCAGCAAGGACTCTTCTAAAGAAATTCTTGAAGGGCTTTATGTAATTTGAAGCCAAAACATCAGGGTTTTTGTATATATGAATTGCAATTTCAAGCAGTTCCAGCAATTGTTCTTGATCGAGCCTAATAGTGAGTCTGGATAAGAATTCAAGTAAAACGCTAATGCGCTCACCAATCCATCCATTATTTCCCGTTTTTGTGTATAAGATAGTCTGTGATAGCGAATTTTTGATGAGAGGATATATATAGTCAAGAGTATCATCAGGCAAAACAGCAACGTTAACTCTGTTGAACATATCTTCAATTTCTTTAATCCTGCCAGCCCTTAACATTGAACAGATTGATAACAATGGCACAAATGGTTCAATCCATTCTGCAGCGGTAGTATATGTTTCTGAAAACATACTTTGTATACCGCATTTTACTGGCAAGGCACCTTCTTCAAAAGATCTGATGAAAGCAAATGCTGGAAGGAAAGAAGAAAAAGTAAATCCGCTCGTAAATGTCTCTGTGATCGATAACGAGTGTGTGTCAAAATCTTGCTTTACTTTTTGAACATTGCCTATTGCTGGCTTGTTTCTTCCTAATACAGATTTCAGAGAATCAATTACTCCAAACGGATTTGAGCCATATGTTGAAAGCTTTTCCCATCTGTCTCTGTACTGGCTAACCAATAGTCTTTTTTGCTGGCCGTTTTTATTCACACTCAGGGCTTTGGACAACAGCATTGCCCATCCTTCCTGGGACAGAAGTTCATAGTTTGGAGCATCCGAGTGCTGAGAAATTCTTATCTCTTGCAGCGACTCTTCAACTATGTCTTCTGCCTGCTCAAAATTACCAATTTCTGCTATTATTGCCGCTCTCTTTATCTCCCAAAAAGGCAAATCTTTGTCTACTGGCCATCTGTTGATTAGCTCTTTTACCTTGCTGAAATCAAGAGTGTTCAAATAAAACAAGCACTGCTCATGAAACCATTTAGCCTGCCACTCAGGTTTTTGCAAGACAACACTTTGTATTTTATTGAGCCACGAAAAAAACCTTTTTGAGTCCAAATCATCTCTAGATTCTCTAATTACAGAAAAATGCAGTTCAACCCAGCATGATCCTATTTCGTCCCAATTAAATTTATCGCTGTTTTCCTCATTCGGCACCATCTTTGCCCCAGGAACCTCTCCCAAGTGAGGATATGGATTATAGTCATTTAATGTCTTCACATAGTATTCAATCCATTCAATAAATAAGGGCGACAGCGCTCTTTGCAGCCTCCAATCAAGTTCATACAGAAGAAATAAGTCATATGGCGGTTCCAGTTCATTAAGGTATTGAAAAACTGGATAAATCCAATCCTGTGTGTATCTCCAAAGTTTTTCTCTGTTTGAATTGGGTGTAATAATCCATCCAGGATACTCGAAACGCACCTGTTTCCAATATTGCAATAATTCTCTTATGTCTTCTTTTGATATTGCTTTTCCTATCTCAGGGCCAAAATCGTAATCAGACTTCTTGGGCTGAGGTTTTGGTACCTTGGGCAATCCGTGGCTTTCCTTCCACTCCACTGTCACACCCGAATCAGGCCATGTCATATATTTAGGTATATATCCGTACATGAGATATAAGAAAAGCCATTCGTATGCTTTAGAGTATCTTAGTTTAGTGTTTGGCCATTTTGCTTTAGGGAACAACGAAGACAAATCCACGGGTATTACCTTTCTATTTATCAGCATCTGTCTTTTTGAGGGGGGCAAATCAAAAAGGCCAAGTAAGTAGATATTTGGAGTAGCAGGCCCGAGGTTATCTCTGACCCAGCCCGTCCACGCCAAAAAATTGGGGTCATCTCCTGAAAAACCAATCAAGCAAAACGCGTTTTCCATTAAAGATTGTTGGACCATGTTAACGAATGGAGCAAACTTCTGTGGATAAGTCCTGTAGTCTTCTTCAGTTATGATGAACGGCCTGTGCGATGGAAGACTCCCGTGAAGCTTTACTAGCCTTGGCTTCATATGATATGGAATATCTTCTTTGGTCAGAACTACATCATACTTCCGTTCAATAATGAAAGGCCTTGTTCTCTCAAGAAGAGTGTCGTAATTGGTTGTGAATATATCAGACCAAGGCAATGACAAAAGCATCTTGTGAAGCTTTCCGGGGAAAAAACCATCGTCCGGAATACTCTTTACAATCAAATCGTCCAATGCTGGCTGCCCAAAAGCAGTCGCATATTCACTCGCTAATTTTACAACTCCTAAGCCATATGTTTCCTCTTCTTTTTTCTCTTCTCTAGATTTATCATCCATTACACCTGGAGGATACAGCATGTCAAACATTTTTTCCCCTAGTTCCTTCCACAATGGAAAATCCATTGTTTGGCCAGGTGCCTTATACGCATTCAAGCTGAAACCAGCTCCAACCATTACTGCCGCTTGACCATACTCACGATCACACCACAAACGGTCTCTTATTTCATCTAAATAGATTTGATCTTGAAACATTTGATTACCCCCCTCCGACCAAATATCTCTAAAACTCCCAGAATACACCTATATCACAGAGTATAGTTTCTCTAAAATTAATTGTTAACAAGCTAATTGTATTATATCAAGAGAAGCCATCAGAAAGTAAGATTGTCTCAAACATTGCTAATGCGCATCTATGACGATAAATGAAGCCATAAAAGCAACACGGAGTATTTCACCCCACGCAAACCTCTTTATTTTATCCCTTTCCCTCTCTGCGAGAGGTCGCCCGCCGGTGGGCTAAAGGTATAAATGAGAGGTTCGCTTGACGGGGTGTTTTATACTTTGGGTTTCACGTTGTCTGTATGCACGTGAAACCAGCCAGAAAGAGTTGGCTTCTGGAGGTGCGTAGAATGGCAACAGAAAAACAGTTGCAGTATGTGAAAGCATTGGCAAAAAGAGCCAATGTCCAGATCGATCCGTCTGAGGTCAAACAGATGGATGTGAAGAAAACCAGCAGCTTCATAGAGGACTTGCAGGCGAAGCTCAGAAATGGCCGCCCAAGCAACAACGGGCAGAGGCCTTTTGATCCTGTCCGTTTCGGCCTGTCTTCGAAGCTTGTTAACGAAAGGTGGACCTCGAAACAAAAAAGTCCGCTTCACTTCGAGCAGGCATTCATAAAAGAGGTCGAACAGACATACAACCTCTTGCAGAGAGCCGAAGGAGTCTTTTCCCCGGCGTGAACTGAAATATTTTTTTGCCGTATTTTCCTGTTTACAACTTCATATCCGCAGTATTCAGATTTTCTCTGTTATTTTTCTGGTAATCCTTTTCAACTCGAACTCAGAAAGCTCTCCAGGTCTTTCTTTCTCAAGCATCGCTCTTACTTCTGGAGTTGAATTTATTTTACGCAGAAAGTCAATGTATTTACTGTCTTTAGACCATATCATCCAGTATTGTCTTCTGTATGCTGCTGCCTGATCTTTACCTCCAAGCGAAATAAATTCTGTAATCTCCCTGAACTCATGACCCGGATACAATATCTCCGTGAGCACATACTTATTTACTGGAATCGCCTGAAGAACTGCTTTGACCGCTTTATCGAGCATGCCTTCTTGGAAAAACAGGTATACAAGGTTCCACGCGCCGTCCGGCCAATCACTCGCTTCCTGATATCTCTTTACCGCATTATCAAAATCTCCAAGCTGATGATAAACATGACCGATTAAATACCTGATTCCCTGATGATCAAGGGGATTAAGTCTCAATAATTCAAGATAACATTCAAGTGCGTTCTCCCATTTTTTCATTTTCTCATACGTCAGGCCAAGATTATGCAGTGCTCGCATGTACGGTCGGTTTGTTTCAAAAACCCATCCATCGCCATCAGCTGGCACGCCGCTTTCTTGTTTCCATAGTTCAATGCCTTTTGCAAAGCAGTCTTTCGCAAGTTTCAGCCAATGTCTCTTAAAAAACAGTATCCCAATATGCACATGTATATCTGTAAGGCTTGGACATATTTCCAATGCACGGCGGTATTCCCTCATGGCGCTTCTATAATCTCCGATGTCATAATATTCCAATCCCATATCAAAAATATCATTTGCCCTGCCTTTTGCAATCATATTCTCTACCTGTTCGAGATTTTCCGAGTTTTCTTCACACCACTTTTTCTTTGCTGTTTCCCTGTCATCATCTATAAGCCAATGCTCTTCGGGAAAGATTTCATCAAAAGCATTGCCAATGGTTTTTACCGTATATTTCCTTTTCTTCTTCCGAGGCGTTATGTTAGGATATTTTCGCGGTTCAATCTCTTTAATAATCGTTTTTATATGCAGAGGGATTTCTGAGATAAAAGAATCAAAAAGTCCTGGCGCTCGGATTTCTGTATTGTCTTTTTTCCAGAGCTTGAAGCGCGATTTTTTCTCGCCGCTTTTAGGCATTCCGTTGTAGAATTGCACCAGCCATGAAACACAATAGTTGTTTAATGCTCTTAGGTCGAGAGGCCAGTTTACGCTGTTTGTTATCCACATTCCACCGTCAATAAGATATATGTCCTCAAACTCTGATATAGAACGGAAGACACGAATACCAGATGCAAATCCTGATTCCGGCTTTAATGCTCTTATTTGATTGCTTTCCAAAAGATCTAAAAGTGTTGTATCAGCTAGGCTGGGCATTACAACAAGCGATTCAGGCATTCCGCAGAACGGAAATTCTTCGCTTTTTTCACTCCATGCACGATGAAGGAAAGCATAAAGGTATTCCCTGCAGCCATAAGGTAAATACTCAAGATATAAACAACCAGTGACAGCATCCATTATTGCATAGCGGTCTAAATATTGCTTATTCCCCTTTTCTGCTTTTGTATGTTTGAGTTTCATCGTTGAATATTTAAGCACATTTCTTTTATCAAGATAGAGACGCGGAGATGGAGAGACAAGTAAATATTGCATTTTGTGAATTTTCGCATATCTGCTTATAGGTCTCATTAATACATTCTCCTCTACAAGATTTTGCTCAGATGCTTTTAGTAATACTATAAACATATTATTTATTAATTTATCATATTGTACATACCTATGAGAACATATGGTCAAATACTATCTTGAGGTAAAAAAAGCACTTGTTGCATTGCTCAACATCTACAAGATGCTCAATAATAAACAGTCTATAAACAAGGATAAAGTTGTAAAACATCTGTCCTGAACTGAAAACCGCACATAGTTCATACACGAAAAAAGCCCTTGGAACAAGGGCTTTATACATTGCCGAGAGACGGATTTGAACCGCCGACGCAGGGATTTTCAGTCCCTCGCTCTACCGACTGAGCTATCTCGGCATTACATCTGTTGTCTTTCTAAAAACTCAGGGCCTTCTTGACTTCTTGGCATTTCGTCGCTGACGTTCTTTTATCTTGCGGCGCCTTTTTTCACTGGGTTTTTCGTAGACCTGTGACCTTTTGTAGTCTTCCAGAATTCTTGCATCCCGGCAGACGCTCCTGAATCTTCTCAGTGCGCTGTCGATTGATTCTCCATCGTTAACTGTGACTCCCGGCAACTAAAACACCCTTCCCTGTTACTGTATTTTTGTAACGGAGCCGACGAGATTTGAACTCGCGATCTCCGGCTTGACAGGCCGGCGTGATAACCGCTACACTACGGCTCCTTAATATGGGCGAAGTGGGGTTTGAACCCACGACCTCTTGCGTGTGAAGCAAGCGCTCTTCCGCTGAGCTATCCGCCCGGCAGTTCATCCCGCTGCTGCACTACTACACCCCCAAGGGGATTCGAACCCCTGCCGCCGCCGTGAAAGGGCGGTGTCCTGGGCCTCTAGACGATGGGGGCAGTAATGAGCCGTCCGGGATTCGAACCCGGGACACCCGGATTAAAAGTCCGGTGCTCTGCCAACTGAGCTAACGGCCCTGGTACTGCTGAGCTTGGCCTCGTGCATCGGGATTTTAATCCCTCGCTTAACTTTCAAAGAACAGCGAATATTTATTATAGTAACACTTCAATAACTGTCAACAATCTAGTAAATAAATAAATTTATACGAACTTTCTCAGTATGACGGTCTGGGCTCTTCTTGGTCCCACGGATATGATCGAAATCGGCGCCCTGATGATTTTTTCAACGAATTTAATGTAACTTTTCGCTTCGCCCGGCAGATCTCTGTACTCTTTCACTCCGCTCGTGTCGGTTTTCCAGCCCGGAAGTTCTTCGTATACCGGCGTGCATTCGCGCAGCTTTCTGAAATCTGTCGTGAACTCGCTGATAACTTCGCTACCGACACGGTAACCGACACACACCTTAATTGTATCAAGATCGTCGAGAACGTCCAGTTTGGTCATCGCGAGCGCGCTCATGCCGTTGATTCTCACACTGTACCGAAGCAGCAGCGCATCCAGCCATCCGCACCTGCGTGGCCGGCCCGTCGTCGTTCCGAACTCGCCGCCTTTTTTGCGCAGATTCTCGCCTATTTCATCTTCAAGCTCCGTCGGGAACGGCCCTTCGCCGACCCGTGTCGTGTATGCCTTTGTTATACCAAGCACACGGTCGATCTTGTTCGGCC
>ERZ795048.431-NODE-431-length-44398-cov-26.748258_pt1 | contig 44398 bp, 43 predicted proteins | sample MGYA00375132_ERZ795048 | MGnify/ENA primary metagenome ERZ795048 (study PRJEB30177, sample SAMN05720225) | activated sludge metagenome | isolation source: Anaerobic digester | place: Hong Kong | collected 2014-12-17 ...
AAGGGCGGAGATATTTCCGTAAAGGTGGCGATAACAGGACACACCAAATTCATATATTTGAGCAAAACAGTCACAAAGATATTACTAGGCACATAGCAGTAAGGAACTTTCTGCGTACACATCCTGACATCGCTTTAGAGTATGGTGAATTAAAGATGAAACTGGCTAATCGGTTCCCGGAGAATATTGAAGGCTACTGCGCTGGTAAGGATGCATTTGTAAAGCAACTAGAAAAGGATGCTTTGCTGTGGTATCAAAATAATAAATCATACAAAACACAATAGAAATATATAAAAGTATGAAAGAGAGGTATATCCTATGATAGGACCAGATAAGAAAAAGCTATATCCAAATGAAAACATAAAAACAGTTTGCTATATAAGTAATCTACCTAAAAGGAGCAATGTTGAGATTGGAGATTACACCTACTATAGTGATAATAAAAACTCACCAGAGAAATTTTATGACAATATAGAGCATCATTATGAATTTCTAGGAGATAAGCTGATAATAGGCAAGTTCTGTGCAATTGCCGAGGGTATTAAGTTTATTATGAATGGTGCAAATCACAGAATGGATGGAATTACGACTTATCCCTTTAACATCTTTGGTAGTGGATGGGAAAAGGTGACCCCTACAATTGAGCAACTCCCTTTCAAGGGAGACACAGTACTTGGAAATGATGTTTGGATTGGCCAGAATGTCACTATTATGCCAGGTGTTAAAATTGGTGATGGTGCGATTATTGCTGCTAACTCAACAGTAGTAAAAAGTGTTGAACCATATACAATATATGGTGGGAATCCAGCTAAGTATATAAAAAAACGATTTAGTGACGAAAAGATTGAATTCTTGCTAAAGCTTCAATGGTGGAACTGGGATGAAGAAAAGATATTTAATAATCTTGAAAAGTTAACATCCGAAGAAGGGCTAGAACAATTAATGAAAAATCCTTAGGAGTTTAACATGAGAACGCTAATTTCCAATTTATCGTTGACTGTTCTACCAAACGGACATATTGAGATTGACTGCATCTACCGAACAGGCAAAAACTGTGGACTGTATCTACCGAACCGATAGGTTGGAAATGTGCGGTTGTTGTAATTAAAAAAATCCAGTCGAGCCACGTTGAAAACATCGTATTGCTTGAATTAAAATAGCCCTATAAAGCCATCAAATAAGCAAACAAGAAGCCGTATTTCTATTAATACGGATCATTTTTTTGTTTTTGCATTAAAATATATCATCTATATGTTACTTCAATATGGAAGTCAAAATTGCTTATAGTGCATGTGAACATATAAAAATGGTATCCAATTCACGATAGAATAAAATTAACTCTAGGTGGTTATTCACCTATTCAATATAGATTAATGAATCAACAAATGATATAATAACTACAAAGAACATAAAGTACAAGAAAATGGCATCAATTCAAAAAAAGGGAGATATTATGAAAATCATTTTAAGCAGAAAAGGTTTTGATTCAAACATAGGTAAAACTACTAGTCCAATATTCGAAAATGGTGACATGATTTCATTTCCAATACCAGAAAAAGAAACTGAGGGAGTTAGCAAAGAAGAGTTTAGTATGCTTCAATATAATGGAATAGACCTATCTGAACTACTTAATCAGCTAGGGTATGGGAGAGATAAAAATCAAGTATGTCATATTGATCCAGATTTAGTTAAAGATAGAAGAGTACAAGTTGTAGATGGTTGGAATGCAATTTTTGGCCAATGTGATAGTGCAGCTATGTATTTAAATAATCAGTCAGTCAATATAGGCGATATTTTCCTTTTTTTCGGTAATTTTCATCATGTAACGGAATATGACAAAGGTTTATATAAAAAGACGAGAAAAAGAGGAGATTTTTATAAAGATAATGACATTCAAGTTATCTGGGGATATTTACAAGTGGGAGAAATTATTCCTAAAGAAAAACAACAGAACTATAAGTGGCATCCTCATTCTATGGATTATTATGTAAATAACAAAACCAATACTATGTATAAGGCAAATGAAAAATTAAGTTTTAATCCAAATAAAGATGGTTATGGAATTTTTAAATTCAGTGAGCATCGTGTTTTAACAGAAAGAGGTTATTCAAAAGCAAATTGGAAGAAAGACCAGGTATATTTGGAAAGTAACATTTGTGGTAATAGACACAATTCATCAAAGAAACCAGAAAATACAATTTACTATCAAGGACAGTGGCAAGAACTCGTTTTAAAAGAATCCAAGGAATGTGAAGATTGGGCAAAAAAAATTATTGAAGAATAATCTCCAATAATCATTTCAACATCTCGTGTTTTACATGTGTTTTATGTAATTGTTATCAATGGTAAATCTATTAAATTCTTTAATCATCTTGATAATGTCTTTGTTTGTTATGTCTTTTGCATACTTTTGATGATAAGTAGAAACAAGCATTCTGCTTATATGACCTAATGCATTATTTAGTTCAACATAATCATCATTTTTAAACAATTTATTCAGTTCATATTCAACTGACCTTTTCATTTTATTATACATGTATAAATCAAAACTACTATTTTCAGAAAGACCAATGGTGTTATTTGGTTCAATGATGAAGTAATCGACTTCACCTTGACCATTTGCATTTTCTTCAGCCCTTGTTCTTATAATCATAGGAGTTACCTTTTTACCATAATATTTTTCGACTAAAGATGATAGCATTATTGCTGTTGTCTTTTTTTCTGGTAATTCCTCCAATGTCTGAATCATGGATTCAACTAAAGTGTAAGGTGAAATCTTAAGTCTATTTCTACTTTTTTCTTCATCTATTAACTCAAGTCGATACTTTACAAAATCCATGCTGAAAATAACAAATTTCCCCACACCATCTTCCACAACAATAGCGTAATCATTATTCTCCATAATTGGATCAAGATTTTTTAAGTCTTTTTCAAGAGCCTCTTTTGTTATTATTCCTTTAAAATCAAGTTTCATCTAACCACCTCATGATAAATTCTATCATGTTTTTGAGAAAAAGTATAGAATAGTATATACATAACCATAAAAAGTGATATAATAGTATTGAATAGTATAATACATGTATAATAAGGAGAAGAAAATGGTTAACGAAAAGTTTAGTGAAGCAATAAAGAGATTTGAGTGTAAAGATTATGAAAAAGCAATAGATCTATTTAAAAGTATTTCGGAAAAACATGTTTTATCAATGTATTATCTAGGTGCTATGTATCGTTTCGGTTTAGGTGTTAAAGAGGATCAAAAAGAAGCATTCAAATGGTTTTTAAAAGCAGCTAAACTTGGACACGTTGAGTCACAGTTTTTGGTTGGATGTGCTTATACAGGTAATGATTTTTTGATAGATTGTGAAACTGAACTTGTTAAATGTGATAGAAAACTTTTATATTCAAATTGGTTACAGGACACTTCTGTTTGGCAAGATTCATTACCTTTCTTTGAACTATCAGGAGTTGGAACTGAGCCCAATGATGCTGAAGCTTTTAAATGGATATCTAGAGCTGCAGTGCAAGGTTATGTAAGAGCACAAGTTGTTTTAGCAGACATGTATGATTGGGGAAATCATGTCGAAGAAGATAAAGAAAAAGCAATGCTCTGGTATGAAAAAGCTGCAAGTAATCAAAATACTGAAGCAATGAGAAAACTAGGAGCTTTGTTGTATGAAAATAAGTCGGATATAAACAAGAGGATAGAATGGTTGAAAAAGGCTTTTGATTTAGGCGATCAGCGAGCAGCATTTGTTCTCGGAAAAGTATATGAAAGAGATATCAGAGAAGAAGGACATATAAAACAAGCTATACACTGGTATAAGATTGGAGCTGAAAAACATAATTGCTTTGAATCACAGCTTAAACTTGGTGATTTTGCACTTAAAGGAATAGGACAAAACAAAGATATCACTCAAGCAGTTTATTGGTACAAAAAAGCGATTAAAACATACAATCTAACTCGAAACGATAGTTATTATGGTCTACCATATGAAAGATTGTTTGACCTCTACGCAAAAGGCTATAAGGTTTTAATTAGTGAAAATGAATACATAGAATACCTAAAAGTTCCGGCTAATTATTCTAACGATTCTGCAAGAATAGCATTAAGAGAGTATTACAAAAAAGGTTATGATGTAGGTGAAGAAAACAAAAAGTTCATTGAATTATTAGCTAGTGCTGAGCAAGGTGATAAAAGTGCTCAAATTAAGTTCGGATATCTATATGTAGTAGATAAATTTCTTGATGAAACATCAGTAAGACGTGTGAAAGATTGGTTTTTAGATGATGCAGTCAATGGAGACGTTGATGCACAATATCTTATTGCTCATGTCTATAATAGTTATACAAGTCAACAAGAACATCATTATTGGCTGAAAAAAGCCGCAGATCAAGGACATTCGGCAGCTCAGTATAAGTTTGGGATAGAAAACAAAGATGAAAATCCAAGTGATTATATCGAATATATCAAGTTAGCATCAAAAAGTAATGTATATGCTCAGATAGAACTAGGATACAACTATGCTCATGGTCAGTATGTATGCAAGAGCTATTTGGATGCATACAATTTATATCAAAAAGCTGCAGATAATATGAAGAAAATCGAAGATATTCGTGAGTTAAGAATAATTAATAATATTAAAATCCGTTACAACGCAGCAAATGATGAAGCTGAACAATTAGCTCTAAATGATGATGTTGATGCTCAATTGTATATGGGCTGTTTGTATCAATATGGTTTTGAAATAAAACGTAACAAAGAAAAGGCGGTATACTGGTATGAACTGGCCAATACAAATGGAAGTGTGGAAGCTTCTGAGCAATTGATTATTATTGATAATGAAATGATATAACCTATGAATCAAAAAATTGAAGCATGTGCTTAGAGAAGTGAAGTATAAACTTAACTAAGATCATGAACTTTACAAAGGGGTTATATGTTCACCTGTACAACTGAAATGATTTATGAGACATACAGTGACAATACAATAGGTATTTCTGTCAGATGGTTTGGGTGAATAGCATATACATACATAAAAATAAATGTATAACAGAAGTGCTTAGTATAATACATTTATAGAAAAGAGGGGTATTATGAATCAAAACGTTTTGAACGAAGCGATTAAGCGATTCGAGTGCAGCGATTATGAAAAAGCTATATATCTATTTAAAAGTATAGCAGATGATCATGTTTTAGCAATGTATTATCTAGGTTCAATGTATCGCATGGGTTTGGGGGTTAAGGAAGACCACAAAGAGGGATTCAAACTATTCTTGAAAGCGGCTAAATTAGGACATGCTGAATCACAGTTTTTAGTTGGGTGCGCTTATACTGGGAGTGGTATTTATAATCATAGTGAAACAGAGCTTGTGAGATTTGATATAGAAACAATTTTAGAAAAATCGGTGAAAGACAACTCTGTATGGCAAGATTCAATACCTTTCTATCATCTTGATGGAATTGGCGTCGAACCGAATAATAAAGAAGCAATTAAATGGTTATCTAAAGCAGCAGAACAGAACTATGTTAACGCACAAATTGTATTAGGTGATATATATAACTGGGGAGTCATCGTTGATAATGATAAAGAAAAAGCAAAACAATGGTATGAAAAAGCTGCAAGCAATCAAAATTCCAAAGCAGTGAGAGAGCTAGCATTTTTCTTTTCCAGAAATAAAAATGATTTAGCTAATAAGATAAAGATGCTGATAAAAGCACATGCTTTGGGGGATAATCTTGCAGCATATTTTCTTGGGAAAACATATGAAAGAGATATTAAAGAAGAAGGACATATTGAACAAGCGGTTTACTGGTATAAGATTGGTGCAGAAACACAAAATTGTTATAATTCACAACTTGAACTTGGTGAGTTTGCACTTAATGGAATAGGACAAAAAAAAGATATTAAACAAGCAGTAACTTGGTATAAAAAAGCAATAGAGACATTTAATTTGATACATCATTATAGCCATTATGGTCAAGCAAATGAAAGATTAATTGACCTCTATGAAAAAGGGTATAAGGATTTAATTACCGAAAACGAATACATAGAATACCTCAAAGGTGCAGTAGAAAGTTCTAAGGATTCTGCAAGATATAAATTAAGAGAGTACTACAAAAAAGGTTATGATGTAGGTGAAGAAAACAAAAAGTTCTTTGAATTATTAGATAGTGCTCAGCAAGGTGATAAAAATGCTCAAATAAAGTTCGGTTATCTATATATAGTGGATAAGTTCATTGATGAATCAACAATAAGAATTGTGAAAGATTGGTTTTTAAATGATGCAGTCAATGGAGACGTTGATGCACAATACCTTATTGCCAATGTCTATAATAGTTATACTAGTCAACAAGAACATCATTATTGGTTGAAGAAGGCTGCCGATCAAGGGCACTCAGCAGCTCAGTATAAGTTTGGGATAGAAAACAAGGATGAAAATCCAAGTGACTATATCCAATACATTATGCTGGCATCAGAAAGTAATGTCGATGCACAGATTGAATTAGGATATAACTACGCTCATGGTAAGTATGTATGCAAGAACTATTTGGATGCATACAATTTATATCAAAAAGCTGCGGATAATATGAAAGAAATTGATGATATCGAAGAGTTAAGAACAATTAATAATATTAAAATCCGTTACAACGCAGCAAATGATGAAGCAGAACAATTAGCTCTAAATGGTGATGTTGATGCTCAATTGTATATGGGCTGTTTATATCAATATGGTTTTGAAATAAAACGCAACAAAGACAAAGCAGTATACTGGTATGAAATGGCAAAAAAACAAGGTAGTAATGAAGCGCAGATACAACTCAATCTGTTGTATATGGAATTGGAATAGAATATGGATGAGAAACGATTAAAGAAAGTCCTTATCGAAATAAAAAATGGACTAGGCTTAGATTATGCACTACATAAAGGATTTGTAAGTCCAACATGTACAGCTAAGAAACTTGATGTATTATATGGGGATAACTCAATTGGCATATATGTCAGATGGTTTGGAAAAGATCAAGAGCAACCACAAATTAGAAACATGGATAAACTATACATTAATCATGATTTTGGAAGCGAAAACAGTGATTTTAGAAAAAGTGAAATAGTCAACATACTTTCTAAATATTATGACGTTGATTGGGATTACTCAGATAAAAAATCAATTCTAATTAAAGAAAAAGGAGAATCGAAAGATGCTTGAATTGTTGATAGTACTAGTTATTATAATTGCAATTATATTGTTATGCATACTAATATTTATATGGAATCAATTAAACAACACAGAATCTAGACTAGTGAAAATAATAGAGGATAGAATCAGATTAAACAATGTTCATTATGAACTGGATAGACTTGACTTTCCAATTGTTGAAGATGAACCATTGGATTAAAAATGCAATAAAAATATAAAATAGAAAGAAGGTGAAACAATGCATACTTATGAAGTAACGATAATATTAAAAGGAAACAAAAGAATTGTTGATACAGTTAAGGCAAGCACAAAGCAAAATGCGAGAGCAGTCATGGAAGCTAGATATCCTGGTGCCAATGTAAGAACACCTCAAAAAATTGACTAGTTGTCGTCATGCAAGAAAATTAAACCAAGCATTTAATGTTGCTTCCGTAAGAGTTCGTTTAATCAAATAATGAGTGTGCTAATATATATAAGTTAAATTACTCTCATGAGTATTAATTTGAGAAAAAAACCAAAAAAATATGTTACTTTGGTATTGTAGATGGTTTTCAACCATGTAAAGGTAAACATATTTTAGCGGATTTTGATGTTTCTTTAATGCACACAAGGTCGATTTTGCAAGCAATATAGTTTTTTCAACGCATATCGAAAGCGTTTCGTTGTTGACATTGAAATAAGATTCTTGATCATAAAGGATTCACATGACTTTTAGTGAGAAATATGAATGTTGTTTACATTTTGTATTTCGATTTTCCCTTGTTGAATACAGAAAGTGATGATATAATTACATCAATTAAATCATAGGAGGAAAATATAATGCCATTTTGCCCGAAATGCGGTGCCGAAGTAAAAGAAAATCAAGATGTTTGCTTGTCATGCGGAACCGCCATTAGTAAGAACGCTACATCAATTGTTTCTGAAGAAGGATCAACAACCGGATGGGGAGTTTTGGGATTTTTCTTTCCCCTTATTGGCCTTATTCTATACTTGGTCTGGAAGACTGACAAACCGAAAGCTGCCAAGTCTGCCGGAAAAGGCGCTTTGATCGGTGTCATAGCCGGATTTGTTTTGGGAATTCTCGAAGCGATAATTGTAATAGCAGCAGGAATCTAATCAATAAGAAAAGCCATACAATTATTTTGAAGGATGTGATATTTAATGCCATATTGCTCAAATTGCGGAGCCGAACTCAAAGACGGTCAGCAAGTCTGCCTGTCCTGTGGTACCTTTGTTAAAACCAACAAGGCGAATCCAAAAGCCATTGATGACGGGAAAACGGATGCCGGATTTTTCCTGATCGGATTTTTCGTTCCGTTGGCAGGATTGATTCTTTATTTGCTTTGGCGTGAAGAAAAGCCAAAAGAAGGACGTTCAGCCGGAAAGGGAGCCTTGGTTAGTGTGATCGTGTCCGCTGCCCTTGGAATTCTTTGGATCGTCATTATGTTGCTCGTATTTCCTTTTGCATTTGGAATTTAACAAGCATAACGTATATTTGGAAAAGCATTCTGCGAAGAATGCTTTTTTATTTTTCTGAAAAGAAAACAATTGAAATGCAATGAAAAAGACGATGTAAGCGAAAAGGCTTACATCGTGGTGAAAAAAGCAACCTTGTTTATGTTATAATAGTAATGCGAAAAGGAATTATCTTTCTTCCCCTGGAGCCGCTTTTTCAATGACATGGATCTTGCCGGGCGAGGAAAACAAAACGCCAAAGCGTAAATCATCGGATTGATTACGGCTTTTTTCGATTGCCGGAACCCTGATGAAATCAATAATACCTCAAAATGAAAGGAAGCAATAACGTGCAGAAAAAAATCATTGTCCCGCCTTACAAAATCAAGATGGTCGAACCAATCCACATCATCGATAAAAAAACGAGGATGGAAAGATTGGAAAAAGCCGGATACAATCCGTTCAAACTAAGAAGCGAAGATGTATTCATCGATTTGCTTACAGATTCCGGAACCGGAGCCATGAGTCAATTCCAATGGGCGGCTCTGATGCAAGGCGACGAGGCATATGCCGGATCGTCCAGCTTTTACCGTTTGGAAAAAACAGTCAAGGAAATCACCGGATACGAATATGTGATGCCCGCCCATCAGGGAAGAGGAGCTGAACAGGTTGTATTACCGGAACTCGTCAAACATCCCGGGATGGTATTCATCAGCAATATCCATTTTGACACTACCAGAGCGCATGTGGAACTTGCAAATGCCAGGGCTGTCGATACGGTCATTCCCGAATGTTACGATCTTGACAAGTGGTTGCCATTCAAAGGCAATTTCGATCTGAATCTTTTGGAAGAAGCCATAAAGGAACATAAGCCGGAAAATGTTGCCGGCATAATTATGACGATTACCAACAACTCGGCCGGCGGCGAACCGGTTTCCATGGAAAACATGAAGGCCGTAAGAAAAATCGCTGACAAATACAACATAACGGTTTTGATCGACGGAGCCAGATACGCCGAGAACGCTTATTTCATCCAGCAACGCGAAAAAGGATATGAACACAAAACGATCAGGGAAATCGCCCGAGAACAATTTGATCAGGCCGATATTTTCATGATGAGTTCCAAAAAAGACGGTCTAGTCAATATCGGCGGCTTGATTGCAATCAGAAACGATGTCGATTTGTTCCTCCGTTGCCAGACCAGAATCGTGCCTATGGAAGGTTTTCCCACATATGGTGGCTTGGCCGGCAGAGACATGGACGCCTTGGCGGTCGGATTGAACGAAGCCTTGGAAGAAGATTATCTAGCCTACAGAATCGCGGAAATCGAATATCTAGGAGAACGTCTGCAGGAGCAAGGAATCCCGATCCAGCATCCTACCGGCGGACATGCGGTTTTTGTTGATTGCGGCGCCATATGTCCCCAGATTCCTTATGATCAGTTTCCGGCCCAAGCCGTTTGCAACGAACTGTATATCGAGGGCGGCGTTCGCGGGGTCGAAATAGGTTCATTGTTATTGGGACGCGATCCCGATACCGGAAAAAATCTGAAAGCGGGGAAGGAATTCCTTCGTTTGGCCATACCGAGAAGAACATATACTTTGGAACATTTCGATTATGTTAGCGAGGCGTTCGGCAAGGTATACAGGAAAAGAGCGGAAATCAAAGGACTTGAATTTGTCTATGAACCACCAATTTTGAGACATTTCAACGCTAAGTTCAAACCGGTGGAATAAGGGAGGTATTTTTGTGGATACATTGCATGTGACGAGCGAAACCGGAACATTAAAGAAGGTTCTTTTGCATCGTCCAGGCAGGGAACTTGAGAATTTGACTCCGATATGGTTGGACCAATTGTTGTTCGATGACATACCCTGGTTGGACCTGGCGAGAAAGGAACACGCCCGGTTCGCGGATATATTCCGGAAAAACGGGGTGGAAGTCTTGTATCTTGCCGACCTTGTCAGCGAAGCCCTTGATAGCGAAGCGTCGATCAAGGAAAATTTCATCGCCCAGTTTTTGGATGAAGCCAATGTGACAAGCGACACTTTGAAACAAGTATTGCATGATTATCTTTCTTCATTTAAGAATACCAAGGATATGGTTGAACAAACGATGGCCGGAATCCGTAAATCGGAGGTTCCCAATTTCGTCAAACGCACGTTGTCGGATTATATCCGCGATTATCCGTTCGTCACCGATCCGATGCCGAATCTTTATTTCACCAGGGATCCATTTACCGTGATCGGAAACGGGGTTGCCATCAGCCACATGTATACCCAGACAAGGAGCCGAGAAACCATTTACGGCGATTATATTTTCAAATATCATCCGGTTTACGGAATGGGAAGAAATCCAATGTACTATCAAAGAAACGATCTGTCGACGATAGAAGGCGGAGACATTTTGGTTCTGAATGAAAAAACACTGGCCGTCGGAGTTAGCCAAAGGACGCATCCGGCCGCCATCGAAAAACTGGCGAAGAATCTTTTCTACAATAATCCGACCAAATTTGAAACCATCATCGCTTTCGACATACCGAAAAGTCGTTCGTTCATGCATTTAGATACGGTATTCACACAAGTCGATATCGACAAATTTCTGGTTCATCAGGAAGTCAAAAGAACCATGAAGGCATATGAACTTACAAAAAACAAGAATCGAGAAGGCAAACTAACAGTCATCCCGATCGAACAGAAACTTGATGCGATTTTGGAAAAATACATCGGGATTCCCGTCACCTTGATTCCCTGCGGCGGCGACGATGTGGTGTCATCCGCCAGAGAACAATGGAACGACGGAGCCAACACCATCGTCTTGCGTCCGGGAGAAGTGATAGTATACGAACGAAATCATATCACGAACGAAACCCTGAAAAGACACGGAGTCAAAGTTCATGTAACTCCTTCCAGCGAATTGTCCCGCGGGAGGGGAGGACCACGTTGTATGAGCATGCCTTTCTTCCGTGAGTGAGCAGATAATACAAAGTCCGGAGTTCCGGACTTTTTTATCTCCGTATTGTTTGAACGCTGAAAGCATGGTATCATATCTTTGAACTGCAGGTTGCATCACGGGAGGTCATTATGTCGCACGTGGAAGTAGTGGGTGTATCAAAGGATTACTGGAATCAGAATATCTCCACCAAAGCCTTGAACAACGTTTCCTTAAAAATCGAAAAAGGTGATTTTTGTTTGATTGTCGGGCCATCAGGATCAGGGAAGTCAACTTTGCTTTATGTCATGAGTGGACTAACGGAACCGTCATCCGGAGATGTGCAGATTAGCGGCAAAAGCATCAAAGGAATATCAAGCGAAAAAATGGCTGAAATCAGAAGAGAAGAATTTGGCTTCGTCTTTCAGTTCTTCAATTTGATTCCCAATTTGAACGTGCTTGACAATGTGATGTTGCCACAAGTGATCGGACATCACATTGATGAGAACAGAGCTTTAGAGGTATTAAGGATCGTAGGAATGGCCGAATTCAAGGATAGATTCCCGGACCAGTTATCCGGCGGCATGCGCCAAAAAGTTGCCATTGCCAGGGCGATCGTCAATGAACCCGGGCTTTTGTTTGCGGACGAACCGACCGGAAATCTCGATCAGAAAAGCGGACGCGAAATAATGGAGCTTTTGCAGAAACTTAATCATACGAACGGGATCACAGTGGTGGTTGTCACGCACAATCCCGACCACCTTATTTACGGATCCAGGAAAGTCGAATTACTGGATGGAGTCGTAACAAGCGATGAAAAGCTTTAAGTTCAAACTTCGTTTTGCTTTTTCCAATATATGGAAAAATATCGGGAATTCGCTGTCTTTCGTGCTTTCTTTCGCTTTGGTCGCTTTGTTTGCTTTGTTGCTATCGAATGTGTTTTCGGTATCAAGACAAGCATTGTACTACCAATCCATAGAAAAATACGGAGATATTGATGTTGTTGTTACTTACGACGAGGATGCGTCTTCTAGAATTGTAAATCGGCGTTCTATGACCGAAGAATATGCCGTTTATGTTGATAAGGCATATAGCTTTTTCAATCTTTCGGTAGTGGCAGAAACGGCTTCCGACACCTTCTATGTCGATGTTATGTCAGCGAATACATCCGAATTTGAATTATTGGTCGACACGGAACTGGGGTATGTGGGAGATACCGATGCGGTAATTACCGAAACCATGGCCAAAAAGTATGATTTACAGGTCGGAAACGACCTGACAATGTATCTGTTGGGACAGACATATACCTATGAAATAATTCGAATCATACCTGACGAAGGGCTATTTTGCGGGAATTCCGTATTTGTGGACAAAACCAAAATTCTTGATGAGTTTCTTGGTCTTCCCCAACTAGACAATTTGGGTAATACGCTCTATATTTGCCTTGAAAATGATATCGAATGTGACGATTTTATTGCCATGATCGAAGCGAATCCGCAGTATTCCGACTATCTTATTTATGCTTCCGTCGATCAAAATCTGATAAATACCAGAGCGACGCGAATGTCTTCCATCCTGTTCGGGATCGGTGTGCTTCTGGCGGTGGCTCTCGTCATGGTCATGCACTCGCTTTTTCCGTTGATCGCCGCCAAACTGAGAAGCCAATACGGAACAATAGTCTCTTTGGGCGGCAGTGGTAAATTTATATTGCCGGTATGGCTTGTCGAATTAGCGGTATATTTTTTGATCGGTGGCCTAATAGGGCTGTTTTCCAGCTTTTTGATATTTCAATACGTTGCTCATACATATGGAATTGAACACATGATAAAGCTTGATTTCTTAATGAGTTTCATAGCTTTTCTGGTTTTAGGCGTATTGATGCTGGCTGAAGGGTATGTCAATTACCGGAAGATCGTAAGAACTGATCCGATAAGTCTTAGTTTCAATAAGCGATATGAAAAACAGCATTTGTATGGACTATTGATTCCGATCACGTTTCTGGTTGTGATCCTCGTAATGGTATTCAAACCTTTCACCTCGGCCTGGAACAGTTTGGCAATCGTTGTCTTTTCTCTGATGTTTGCGTTTCTGTCGATTTCCGCAACTGTAAGCAACATATCCCGCAGTATCAAAAAGCATAGACCAAAAAACCTGTTCGGTTATTTTAACAACACATACTTGGGTGATAATATCCATATTCACCGTTCACTCAAAACCTTGCTTATATCGATTTTGATCATCGTGATGTCATTGTCTGTGCGGGAATTTATCTTTGATGAAACCGCCAAAGCGAATGAGGCTTTCCTGTTTGATTATGCTCTTGTCAATATTTTTGATTATAGTGACGATCTGAAGCAGGAAATATTGGATGACTATCCTGTCGAAATGGCTGATGAAGCATTGTTCTATCAAAACGTGTACATCAATTTTTCTGAAGAAGAAAACCAAGAAACGAATGTCAAAATCAGTTACTTCGTTTCGATCGATCCGGACATGTTTAATTCTTATTTCCGGTTCGGGTTCGAAGGAATAAATACATTATCTTCGCTTCCAAACGACAGGGTATATGTCGTCATTCCTAAAAACTATTCCCAGACTTACAATCTGTCCTCCGGCGATACCGTGGAACTTGACATCGGTCCTTCACATGATCCCGTCACAGCGGTGATAGCCGGTTTCCTTGATACTAACTATGAAGGAATAGTTTATTCCAACTTGATGATGGTGGCCGGACACGAGACAGATTACAATGTCAACAGCATGCTTATCAGAGCCGAAAACGCGGAAGATATTTTCCGGGAACTATCTATCGATTACGGCGAAGAGATGTATTATGTGCTGGATATGGACGAAGTGATCGGAGAAGTGGAATCGGAAGTTACGACGGCCGGGAATCTGTTTCTTGTGTTGACGGCGGTATTGGTTACGTGTTTCATGATCATCATCGTAAACGATACCTTGCTTGTGTATTATTCTTTAGAAAAGGATTTGGCAAGATTGAAAGCGATCGGAGTTGGAAAAAAGGACATCATGTTCTCGCTTCTTACGGAAGCCGCGCTTACCATGGCGATCGTTTGCGTCTTTGTACTTTTGGAAACAATGGTACTTACAGCATATTTGCCGAAAGTGATGTTGTTCTTCCATTATTATAAAGAAGTCGTTCCGAGCGGTTTCACTCTCATGCTGGGGTTGATTCTCGGATTTGCATCTTATGTTTTCGGATACTTTTTGTACTATCGTAAAATAATCCACACCGATATAATGACGGAAATGCGGATCGAATAAGGAGGAATATATGAAACCGAAAAAATTACTTGTATGTTTAGGCGTGCTGTCAGCGATATTTTTCCTAGCTGGCTGTGGCAAAGACCCGGTGGAAATCGATTATGACGAATTTGTGGCGACGCCAACTAATCTTTCCATTAATCGTGCGGATAATGAACTGACGTGGTCGCCGGTAGAAAACGCTACCGGGTATGTTGTCTATATCGACGGCGAAGCAGAATCCACCGAAACTGTTACGTCATTCGATTTCACTTCTTATATCGGCGATGATGTAATCGTATTCCGGATCAGTGCCTTGGCTCCGATCGGTATGAAAGATTCCGGTCAAAGCGTATCAATTGCTTACAATCCGAATCCGGCAGAGGAAAGAGCGGCAATCATGTCCGTTCTTTCGAATAACGGTTATGGCGACTGGGGAACAGACGACTTCATAGACGCATTGATCACAAAAGGTGTGACAGCCGAAGATCTGTTGGCTTTCATCAACGCGTACAAACAATACGAGGATGATGTGGAGAGCGCATCCGGCGATCCGGTAGGGATAATGGACGCTTTCGAAGAATTCATGTCACATGTGGAGAACATCGAAGCTTTCGTCAGCGCCCTGATGTCGACGAAACTAATGATTATCATACAAGACGAGATCGATGCAAGCCAGGAACAACTTGATTTTTACATGTCTTTATCCGAAGAAATCAGAGATCTTTTTTATGCCGAAGAGATTGAAAATCTGGAGAACAACATCATTGCGATGGAAAACGCCATGTTGGCTATTCAGGACTCGTTCGATTATACTGTTCTCAGTGTCACCGGCAGCATAGAATACCTGATGACTGTTTTTACGGATATGGATACAGTATTGACATCTGTCACTGATATTTATCAAGAAGGGATTTCCGGTTTCGAGGATTTCAATCCAGACGAATTCATAGTGATAAAGGATGAATTGGTCGGCGTACTCAGGGACAATGAACCGAGTATGTCTGATTGCGTGCTTTTGTTCGAAACCATTAACGCCATCGGCGAAGTGTTTTCCGGAATCAATCTGCAATCAGATGATTTCGCTTCGATAACCGTTACCCAATATGCTGCAAAGATGGTGATCGGCTATCAAATCGCCATTGAATACATCGACTCTTATGATTTGGACTTTTTTACCACTTTCAAGGATCTGGGGCTGACATATGCCGAAGACCAACCGGCAATGCTCGAAGCGGAAATAGAGATTCTTTATTTGAAACATGTCAAAGCGTTCAAGGATGACAACCAGAATCTGTTCGACCAGTATGACGAAGTTTTCACACCGGAAGAAAAACAGAGTATTTTCGGTTTCTATGTTTCATATTTGATGGAAGCGAGCAATATTTTACAAGCTTTTTCCGGTTATACCGAATATGAAAACGAAATTTCCAGTTTCCTGGAAAATTTACAGAATGTCGGATACGAAACCATGGATACCATAAGCGACATGAGCGAGCAATGTTATGATAAGATGATGAATTACTTTGTGAAGACAGACGGAGAAATACTACGCTTGATGGCAATTGCAGACCAATTTTACGTAACATATCCTGATCATGTATATGTTTTTGGCAATTATGCGTTAGATATCACTTACAAATCCGCAGACGAATTGTATATGGCGATTTTGGAAAATCAGATCAAAATTATCGATCACATACTGGGTTATCTCGATGCCATGACCGGAGAGATATCTGACGATGATATACCTGCGCTGGTTGATCTGATTCAAACGACGATTCCATATGATTCCATCGCCGCAATATTCGATATGGATGAGGGTGCGATGATCAAGTTTGAAACGGATATCGACACATTGCTTACCGAACAATTGCCGAATGTGGTGGAGTTACTTGACAATCTTGGCGGATATGAAAAATTCTACAATGTGATCGGACGGCTTGCCAACCGGATATCAGGATGGGATGATTATTTCGCCAACGACACCGAGGACTACGTGCTGATTATCTATCTTTTGGATTATTACGGATCTTTCATGAATTCCGGAAACCAGGATTTGGTGAACGAAATAAAGACAGGCATATTCAAGACAATGAAAGAACCTGAAATCATCGATATGCTTTCATCGTATGTCTACGGATTGGACGAAGGAGACATCAATGAATTGGAAAACAACTTCGATCTGGCGTTTGCCTTTTCCCTGAGCGAGGCTGATGTTATTTCCAGACTTGACAAAAACAATCTGACAGTAGCAGATAAGGCAAGGATAGACAGATATTTCGATACCATAAAGGATTATTTCATATCTTAGCGACGAACAAAATAAAAAGCCGTACGGGGAGCACCCGCACGGCTCTTTTTTTTTAATTAGATATCGACCCCGAGCAACAGTTTAACCAAAATTCCGATTCCGAATGATATTGCGGAAACGCCGATGCTGATGATTGCCATTTGTCCGAACCTTTTTCCGAACGGAAGATCCTTGGCCACCGATACATAATAGTTGAAAAAGAAAATCACGAATACGACCACCCCGAGCATGACACCGAGTGCGATGTAAGGATCGGATAAAAGAAGATAGGGAAGAATGAGCAAGGTGACGGTGATGACATATGCCACCCCGGTATAAAGAGACGATTTGAGAGCTTTGGGATTGTTGTCGGCCCGTTCGCTCAGATATTCGCTGGCCGCCATCGACAAACTGGCGGCGATGCCGGTTATCAAGCCGGATAGGCTGATCAGTCTGGTGTTAGCCAAGGCGAATGTCAATCCCGCCAGAGTTCCGGATATTTCTACCAAAGCATCATTCAGCCCGAGAACCATGGAACCGACATAACTGAGCCTTTCTTCGTCGAGCATGCCGATCAGTTCTTTCTCGTGATCTTCCTCATCCTGAGATATAGCTATGGCTTCCTGGACGTATTTGGCGATTTCGTGGTAATCGGTCTTCGCCTTGTCCTCGCGTTTCTCCATTGTTTTGAGAGCGAAAGTGTATCCGAAGATCGCTGTCAATATCCGGTAGTAAAGTATCAGGCCCTTTTTCGGCTTGGCCGCCCTACCTAAATATTGGGACCAGATGTCGGAATGGTGCTTTTCCTGGGAAGCTATTTTCAAAAGAATTTTGCGGTTGCCGGCGTCTTTTGTCCGTTTGGCAATATGTGTGTATACGTAATATTCGGTTATCTCTCCCCGTTGCAAAGATTTGATTTGCGACAGTATTTCTTCCGGTATGTCTTGCATGATATCACCCTTGCTTTCGATTGGTAATAATTTTACCACAAATCCAGACATAAATCCATTATGAGGCGGTTTATTATAACTGATTTTCCGTCATCGGCGATGTCTGAGAGTTTTACAAAAACATAATGAAAAATTTTTTTAATGTGATATAATCAAAAATACAGATGAAAAAATACATTGTGAAAGCAAACGAGATTGGGGGCGCATTTTATTTTCGCCCGGTACTACAAACTCGACGCCATATGAAACGATAACTCCAAGGAGGATACAGAATTCATGGAACAGTGGGACATCATCATTTATTTCATTTTGATCGGCGTGCTTTTGTTTGTTGGAAAGATTCTCAAGACCAAATTACCTTTCCTGAATCGCATTGTTTTGCCGACGGCTTTACTCGGCGGTCTCATCGGCCTGTTGTTATCAAGCGTCGTGATTCCCGGATCATATACAATTGATACGGAAGTCATGGGGCCAATCGTTTATCATGCTTTGGCTTTGGGCTTCATCGCTTTGACGCTTAAACAGGAAAAAAGCAAAAACAAACGCAAAGTATGGTCAACCGGAATGGTCATCACCAGCACCTATGCTTTGTAGGGTTTCATCGGGATTCTCCTGGTATTGCTTTTCTTCTCCGATAAATTCGTCGGAGCGGGAATGTTATTGCCTCTCGGATTCGGGCAAGGCCCCGGTCTGGCATACAGTTTTGGAAACATGTGGAGCGAGCTGCTTGGCAACCAGGGAGCATCTCTTGGTATGTCCTATGCGTTTTTAGGCTTTGTGTTCGGCGGCACGGTCGGGGTTCTTTGCATCAATATCCTTTCTCGTAAAAAGGGCGTGCAAAAGCCAACGCAATACGAAGATGTTTCGCTTTACAAAACGACTATCGAAGTCGATACCATCAAAGAAGTCAGCGTACTTGACGGCCTTACCGTCCAGGTGGTCATCATATCGGTGATATACGGCTTGGTGTGGGGTACATTGTATCTTGTCAAGGCGCCTTTAATGTCGCTAAATACCGAAACCAGCAATATCGGAAGCACTATTTTCGGACTGATGGAGGGATTTAACTTCATCATCGGTATCGGCTATGCCTTGCTTTACAAAATAATTCTTAACAAGCTTCGGAAGAAAAACAAAACTTTGAACTTCATGGTCAACGATTATGTGGTTTCGAACATTGCTTCGCTTTGTTTCAACTACATGATTGCCGGCGCTGTGCTGGCGATCACCGCGGATTTTTTGAAAGACTATGGAATCTTACTCGCTGTCGTTTCGGCAGTCGGAGGCGTTGCCACTCTCTTTTATCTTAGATTCATCACTTACAGGGTTTATCCAAATTACAAGGCGGAATATTTTGTCGGCTTGTTCGGAATGCTATGCGGCGTCGCATCGACCGGTATCGCTTTGCTTAAGGGGCTTGACCGCGATCTCGAATCTCCGGTAGCCGAAGAAATGGTTCTTGGTTCCGGAACCGCCATCACCATGGCGCTCCCGCTGTTCGCGGTACTGATATTGCCCTCGCTTGGGTATGATAAATTTGGGAACCCGACAGCCAATTTGTCCTTGTATAATAATATTGCCCTATTTGGATGTCTTGCGTTTGTTTTGGTAATGGTGGGAATTCTCTTGTTCCGTTCAAGAAAAAAAGTTACTCAGTAAATCAATTTGATGATGCCGTGATTTTTACGGCATCTTTTTGATTTCATATGGTGTAAACGAACGGAAAAATGTATAATATACATGAACAGAAGGAGGTTGGATATTCATGCAATATCGCATTACTGAAAAAGGCAATTTGCTCAATGAAAAAGGAAGACTGGCGACATCCGGGTACGCTACCAGCCTTTTGCTACATTACGACCGGAATGAAATTGCCGCTTCACCCTGGCGGATCAAAGAATGGGATTACTATGCCGTTCTTACAGCCAAATACGGAGTCGCATTCGTTGTTTCCGATCTGGGATATACCGCGATGGTTTCCGCCGTTTTCTTTGATTTCGTCAAAAAGACCCAAAAATCCATGACTAAACTTTTCTGGTTCACATTCGGGAAAATGGGACTGCCTTCATCATCGGAAAAAGGCAATGTAAGTTGTCACCAACAAGGATATGATTTCGATTTCATCCGCAATCAAGATGAAAGACTGATCAAGGTGACAATCAAGGATTTCTATCCGGGAAAGGATTTGCGAGCAGATCTCACCCTGAAAGACATGAAGGATGAAACCATGGTCATCGCCACTCCTTGGCAGGAAAAACCAAAAGCTTTCTATTATAATCAAAAGATCAACTGTATCCCAGCGTACGGCAGCGTTTTGATCGGCGAAGAGTCCTATGCATTCAAAGAAGGAGAGGCATACGGAGTACTCGACTGGGGAAGAGGCGTCTGGACATACAAGAACACATGGTACTGGAGCAACCTTTCCGGAATAGTTGATGGTCATCGGGTCGGTTTCAACATCGGGTATGGTTTCGGAGACACATCCAAGGCTACGGAAAACATGCTGTTCTATGACGGCGTCAGCCATAAACTTGACCAGGTCACTTTTGAAATTCAGGAACCGGATTTCCTGAAACCATGGAAATTCACCGACAACGAAGGAAGATTGTCCCTGACAATGGAGCCGCTTGTCGACAGGCAGGACCACACCAACATGATCATCATCAAGAACATGGGACACCAAGTCTTTGGAAAATTCACCGGATTTATCGTCCTTGACGACGGAAAAAGAATCGAGCTCAAGGATATGATAGGATTTGCGGAAAAAATAACGAATCACTATTGAGAGGTAAAAAATGACAAACAAAGAATTGTATGATCTTCTAACGGGCGACGGGTTCTGCACGATCGAACTGGATGGTGACGACAACAGAAAATACGAAATGGAACAAATCGGCTTGTTGCCGATGCACGGTGTGACATATGCCATCATGAACATCTTAAAAGTCGACGATACGCCGGTGGATAAAAACGATGCAGGCGTGGTTTTGTTCGAACTGGATTTCGATGACGAAACGGAAGAGTATTTTGTCGCCACCGTGGAAGAAGACGATGTGTTTGAAGAAGTAATGACGGAATTCGAGAAAATTCCGCCGACTGATTAATAAAGCAAAACGATATCTTTTTTATTTGGAATATGATATCATATTGTCAAGAAAAAGCAAAAAAATTGAGAGGAGTGCTGTAAATGAATATCTATTACTGCAAGCACTGCAAACGAATTTGTTATACTTACCCGGTCGATAGCACCTTGGTTTGTTGCGGAGACGAGATGACGCTTCTCCAGCCAAAGACAAGCGATGTCGGAAATGAAAAACACCTGCCGGTGGTGGAAAGAATCCCAAATGACATGATCAAGGTTACGATCGGAAGCGTACTGCATCCAATGTTGCCGGAGCATTTCATCCAATGGATCTTCATCGCCCAGGATGACTCTTACCAAATCAAAACATTCAAACCCGGAGACACGCCGGTGGCAACGTTCCACATCAATCCGGACCAGGACATCAAGGTTTATGAGTTTTGCAATCTCCACGGTCTGTGGATGACGGAAGTAAAAAAATAACAATCAATAGCAGGAAATGCCGGTTTGTAAAAACCGGCTTTTTCTTTACCCAGTTGTAAAAAAATATTCCTTAGTGTAAAATTGCTACATAAGGAGTTGAGAGTGATGGATATCCTGGAATTGCTGAAATACTTGCTGCTTGGATTGATCCAGGGATTGGCCGAAGTTTTGCCGGTTTCTTCAACCGGGCAGGTCGAACTGGTCAGAAGCCTTATCGGTGTCGATGTGGAAAAAGAATTGCTTTTTCTCATTTTGTTAAACACCGGGTCTTTCATCGTGCTTCTTTTTGCTTTCAGAAGACAGATAGGCGTTCTGATCCGCGATTTTTTTCGTTATATTTTCTCCGGTAAATCCCATCCCGAGAGCAAGCCGGGGTTTGTATACTGCATCAAGCTTATCTTAGCCACGCTCCCGGCCGCGGTCGTCGGGTTGTTTTTTCGTCACAAAATCGATGGTTTTTTATTGAATTATGGGACTTTGTTTTCCGGAATCGGGCTATTGGTAACCGGAACAGTTTTGCTTTATGTGGGATTTGGTGATTACCGTCACCAAAACGGGAAAATCGGTTGGCTCGACTCGGTTTTGATCGGTGCCGGACAGGCTTTGGCGTTGATACCGGGAATCTCCCGTTCCGGGATGACCACTTCAATTGCCCTAAAAAGGGGAGTAGACATCGATTCTGCTCTTGATTTTTCTTTTCTTATGTATCTTCCCGTATCGTTTGGCGGACTTGTGCTCCTTTTGTTAGAAGCGTCCGGAAGCGGATTCTCGGTTCCTTCCCCATCTCATTATGTTTATTATGCCGTTGCTTTTTTGGGAGCGGCTGGATTCACTTATCTTGCTTTTAGGATTATTTACAATGTTTTTCGTTCCGGAAAGCTGAAATATTTCGGATATTTCTGTCTTGCGACCGGAATTCTTTCTTTGATTGTTTATGCATTTTAGCTGACGGGAAAACGAGCGAAAATAATAGGCAAAGGCGGTTTAACGAATGTCTATAGTGGAACTCATTAAATACATATTCTTAGGACTTATCCAGGGATTTACGGAGGTATTGCCGATATCTTCAACCGGGCACGTCGCCTTATTTCAGATCATCCTAAACATCGATACCGATTCGGGTCTCGTTTTTATGGCAATCGTCAATTTCGGTTCCTTGTTGGCGGTGGTCTGGCATTTCCGATTATATATCGGTCGCTTGATCAAAAACTTTTTTGTATTCATGTTCGATAAGGAAAGCAGAAACGAAACTCGAGACGACTTTCTGTATGCCATTAAAATCATCATTGGCGTTATTCCGGCCGCTTTTGCCGGTTTGTTCCTCACAGGTTATGTCAACGAAATATACAAGCGATATTCTTTATTGCTTGTTGGTATCGGATTGCTTGTCACATCCACATTTCTTTTCATTGTCAGGAAAGGCCCGGAACGCCACGTCAAGCAAACATTGACCTTCAAGGATGCGACGATCATTGGATTGCTTCAGCCGTTTTCAATCGTTCCCGGTTTGTCCAGAAGCGGCATAACCGTCTCGGGCGGATTGTTGAGAAAGGCATCGATGGATACGTCGCTTTCTTTTTCTTTCATGCTCTATATTCCTTTGTCGATCGGGTTTGCTTGTCAGTCGGTGTATTACATGATAGTGCAACCGACCGGACACAATTTAGGCTTTGATCCATCGGATTTATATCAATATATATATTATGGTGCCGCTTTTCTCGCCAGCTTGGCCGCAACCAGGATCGGACTCAAATACATTTTCAAATGGTTCCGAAACGGCAAATTGGTGATTTTTGCATACTATACCCTTTTCCTTGGCATGATTGCCCTGGTGGCGGGAGCGGTGATCCTTTAAGGACAAATTTCCGACCCGATTGAATTATCATCGTCGATGATGTAGAATTTAATTATGCTTGATGAAATGACCGAACTCATTTTCGAATAGGAGAGAATCTTATGGAAGAATTTGAAAAGCAGGAAACAAGCACGGAAGAAGGAATGACTTTTACCGAGTTGTTACGTATCGTATGGGACAATTTTCTTCTGATTGTTTTAATCACAGTATGGATCACGGCCTTGGGATTCGTATACACCTTTGCGGTTGTATCGCCTAAGTATACAGCTGAAACCGCCGCGATGGTCCAAGTGGATACTGATTCGGGGACTTCGGAACAATCGGCAATCAGTATTGCTAATTACCTGATGACGACATATAAGGAATTCATTGTCAGCAGACTGGTTTTGGAAAGTGTGATAAACGATGTCGACGGCATCAGCGACATGACCGTGGAGCAATTGGCAAACAGCGTCACCGTCTCCAGTACGAGCGGGGCTTACATAATTTATATCAATGTCGACAACACATCTCCGGAACTGGCCCAGGCAATCGCCAATCAGATCGTGGACAACGCCATTGCGATAGCCGATGACGAAGCCAACGGGTTCACTTTTCTTCAGGACAAGCTGAAACTTGTTTATTCAGCCGCGCTTCCGGAAGCACCCAGTTCGCCGAACAAACCGTTGAATATCATCATTAGTTTTATTCTTGGCGGCGTCATCGCCTTGATGGTTGTGTTCTTCAAAGAGATTTTCAATAACAAATTCCAGACCAAGGAAGAATTGGAAAAAGTCCTCAATCTGCGGGTAATCGCCACGGTTCCCGGCACGATCAAAGAGAGAAAGTTGGTGGACTGAATGGAATATTTCGAATATCATAACGTAGTTATCGAATCTCCGAATTCACGGGAGGCGGAAGCCTACCGGAAACTGGAACTCAATATTGCCATGATGTCTTTGGATGAAAAGATCCAAGTCATCCAAAGCACGTCTGCCATTCCCGAGGACGGCAAAACGACGACAGCGATCAATCTGGCTGCCGTATATGCCGAAAAAGGGGAAAAGGTTATCATCGTTGATTTTGACCTGAGACGTCCGAAAATTCACAGGGCATTCAAAAAGCCGAATGAAAAAGGGTTCTATGATTATGTGAATGGCGACATCGATTTTCACGATATCATTGTTCACGACGAATCCGGGATTGATCTGATTCTGACGGGGAAACATCTTTCTTTCCCCCACATTGTCTTAGAGTCCCATAAAGCTTCCGACCTGATTGCCAAATTGCGTAAGGAATATGACTACATCATAGTCGACACTCCTCCGGTATTGTCCGTGACGGATTCCCTTATTGTCAGTAAATATGCGGATGGAGTCCTTTATGTCGTCGCTTACAATAAAACGAAAAAAGATGACGCCAAGGCCGGGTTGTTGCAACTGCAAAAAAATCATGCCAGGGTGCTCGGAAGCGTGTTTGCCAACATCGATATCAAAAAGTTCAAAGGCTATCACGGATACGATTATTATTCGCATCAGGATAAAACGTCCTGAAAGCCGGTGATACCGTGATTGATATCCATTCCCACGTCCTGCCTTTTGTGGACGATGGATCGGACAACATGGAGATGTCCCTTGCCATGATAAGGGAAGCTTCAGAGGCTGGGGTCACCGATTTGTTCCTGACGCCGCATTATATGCGCCTGAGGGACTATCTTTCCAATGCGTCTGAAAACAGAGAAATTTTTTCCGAATTGACGAATAAAGTCAAACAGGAAGGGATTTCTATCAAACTTTATCTTGGAAACGAGATCTATTATTCGCTTGATATCCTGGACGCCTTGAGAACGGGGACCATCATTCCTCTGGGCAACTCGAACAAAGTTCTTGTGGAATTTTCGCTGTTTGAAGAAGACGAGGAAATAACCGAGGCGATCCACAATATCAAATCGCTCGGATATGTGCCGATTATTGCGCATCCGGAAAGATATCCGTATATTTCCAAACTCTCAGATTATGAAATAATCAAGCAAATGGGAGCTTTGATTCAACTAAATGCTTCCTCGATCATCGGGCAACGTGACAAACTGGCCCACAAGAAAGCAGTGGCCATAATCAAAGCTGGACTCGCCGATTTCATCGCTTCTGACCAACATGTCCCGGGAAAAAATCACCTGGAAGAAGCAAGGAATATCATAAACAGGAAATTCGGTTTACCAGTGGCGAAGGCATTGTTTGAAAACACCGTTGTTTTAGAATGACACTTCTTTTGAAGTGTTTTTCATTTGCTCACAAATACATCATATTGTTTAGGTATAATCAAATTGAAAAATTCAAAAATCGGTACATTTCACTTCTCCCCCTATGAATGATGGTATCTTATTTTTGAATTTTCCAATTGGTACGGGTCAAACCCGTGCCAGCCGCCAAATTCAGGTCTTCGGACCTTGCATTTATAAATCTAAGGCTTGTCAAAGTCTTTTATTTTCTAAAGGTGTGTGATGTTTTTATGAAAAGTTTTTATGTTTTAGTTGCAGACGACGAATTCAGAATCAGAAAGTTATTGGCTGATTTTTTGGTTAGGGAAGGCTATAAGGTTTTGGAAGCATCCGATGGCGAGGAAGCCATCGACTTGATTTTTGAATCCAAAATCAAGATTGATCTGGTCATTTTGGATGTTATGATGCCAAAATACGACGGATGGTTTGTCTTGGAAAGGATTCGAGAATTTTCAACGGTGCCGGTAATCATGCTTACAGCGAGAAGCGATGAAAGCGACCAGTTGAAAGGATTTAAATTGGGAGCCGACGATTATGTGACCAAACCTTTTTCGCCTAGCATCCTGATGGCGCGGATAAACAAACTGATCAAACGCGACAATGTCGAAACAACCGAACTGGTTTTTGGAAAGATCAGGATGTCTCTAGCTTCGCGGGAAGTTTTTGTCGATGAAAACAAAGTGGAACTGACGCCGAAAGAATTCGAACTTCTCAAATACTTTATCGACAACAAAGGCATCGCTTTGTCGCGCGACAAGATTCTGAATGCCGTATGGAACTACGATTACTTTGGCGATTTGAGAACAGTCGATACCCACATCAAGCAGCTCCGTAGCAAACTGGGCGATTACGCGCACTATATTTCCACCGTGAGAAGCATCGGATACCGGTTGGATATCGAAAATGAGAACGTCAATTAAGAGCCGACTGTTTCTGATCACCTATGGTATCATCCTGTGTTTCATACTCGGTTTGATCGTACTCAACAACACTTATTTGGAAAAATATTACATGAACTATCGTGAAAACACGCTTTTGAATGCTTTCACGGAGGTAAAAACAATAGATTTGAGCGAGGACACCTACGATTCCTTGCTCTTTGACGTGGAAGAAAACTACAACATAAGCATTCAAGTTCTGAAAGAGAGGGGCATCCAACCGAATATCGATAATCTTCCCTCGCCATATTTAAGACTATATGGCAATACCATGTCGATCAGTCCCGGAATCATCAGTCAGATCATGTTGCAATTAAATTTGCTAGACGACGGATATTCCAGCAGCAGTTCGGTCGATGTCGGAGATGGTTACGTGGCGTTCGTCCAAAACATCATTCCCACATCATCGACCAACGGCGATGATGTTCAATTGCTTAGTTTGTGCGCTGCGACTGATTCTGGCGACGGGTTGCTGATGTATTACATTCTGACTGTCACGGTTCAATCGATCCGCGATAGCATCAGCGTTTTCAATACTTTCACGATCATCATCGGATTCATTTTCATGATCATTTCCGGAATCTTTACCTATTTGATCAGTTATCGCTTCACCAACCCGATTCTGGAGATAAATCAAGTAGCTCGCCAGATTTCCAATCTGGATTTTGGTAGCAAGGTGGAGGTGAGCTCCAATGATGAGATTGGCGACCTTGGCAACAGCATCAATCTGATGAGCACGCAACTTGAGAATGCCATCAGCAAGCTCAAGGCGGCCAATGAAAAACTAGAAAACGATATCCAACTAAAAGAGAAGATCGATTCGATGCGCAAAGAATTTATTGCCAGCGCATCCCATGAATTGAAAACGCCGATATCGCTGATTCTAGGATATGCGGAAGCTTTGAAACTTCCCGGTATCGACAAAGATACCAGCGACGATTATCTGAATATCATCATGGACGAATCGAACAAGATGAACAAACTGGTCATGGAAATGTTGAAGATATCACAACTAGAAAGCGGTTTTTCCGAATTCACCGTCAGCGATTTTTCCGTGAAGGATATGACGGATGAAACCGCCAGGTTGTTCTCGATCATTTTCGAAGAAAGTAAAATAAATGTGACAATAGATGTCTTAGATCGGGAAGTGTCGTCCGATTACGACCAATTGCAGACGGTATTGTCCAACTTTATTTCCAACGCAATCCATCACGTGGATAAAAACAAAAAAATCAGGATTTACAGCGAAGAAACAAATGAAGGCAATTTGCGGCTTGTCGTATTCAACACCGGCTTGGCGATCGCAGAAAGCGATCAGGACCGGGTTTGGGAAAGTTTCTACAAAGTAGACAAGGCGAGAACCCGCAGCTACGGCGGTCAAGGGTTGGGGCTGAGTATCGTCAGAAACACCTTGGACAACATCGGTTACGGCTATGGTGTCAAAAATGTCGAAGGCGGCGTGGAGTTCTATTTGGAAATTCCGGCTAAAGATATAAAAAGTAACAATCAATAGCGAAGAAGATATTTGCTTCTGAAACGTAATGACAGCGTTTTTTCCTTTGCTTTGTATTGAAATGCTCAAATACGTATGTTAGAATTGTCAATATTCGAAGTCACTCTAGGGGGAGGAAACTTTAAAGTGCGACGCATAAAGAATGAGTCAATGGGCGATTACATGAGAAAAATTCGGATCATCCAGTACATATTTGTTGATGCGGTTTGCATAGTATTCACCTATTCGCTGACTTTTCTTGCGCTCAAATTTGACGGAGCTTCCAACTTTGACATCGAGACCGCTTTCAAGGTCCTGCCTTTGGTTTTGGTATTCAAACTGGTCGCTTTTTATTTGATGAAAGTATACAGATTGGTCATGGACAACGCTGGCATCGAAGAAGTATTCAGAATCTTCATTGCGGTGATAACAACCAATATCGTCATTACGCTCGCTTCGCTTTTCATTCCCAATTATAATTTCATACCGGAAGTAAGCATGATATTTACCACGGCTTTCGAAGGCATTATTCTTTCTGTGCCCAGGGTTATAAAGAGGCTTACCAACTTGGTATCAAGAAAACATCCGGTCGGTGGAAAACGCACTTTGCTCGTGGGAGCAGGGGCTGGCGGGAAATTGGTATTGAATGAAATCCGTAACAATCCCGAACTCAACAACGTTCCGATTGCTTTTGTGGATGACGACCCTTTGAAAATAGGTAAAATAATGTCTGGATGTCCGATTCTGGGCCCGATCGACAAAATACCGAAATTTATTGACATATACCAGATCGAGGAAGTCATAATATGCATTGCCAATATCGATCCGAAGTGGTTTCAGGAAATCATTCAGACAGCCGCCGAAAGACCGGTGAGAATCAAAAGAATACCGAAATTCAAGGAATTGAAAAAAGATACGCCGAAAAAGTTTCTGGAAATCAATGTCGAAGACCTTTTAAGTCGTGATGTTGTGGAGCTTGACAGCAGCGGGATCAGCGAATTTATTTCCGGAAAAAGAGTCATAGTCACTGGGGCCGGAGGATCTATCGGTTCGGAACTGGTCAGGCAAATCGTAGACATGAGACCGTCCGAATTGTTGATGTTGGATATTTACGAGAACGGCGTTTACGACATCCAGATGGAACTAAACCATAAATACGCCACATCGGACGAAGAACCAGTTCAAAGAAAAGTATTGATTGGTTCAGTATACAATTACAATCGGATGAATGCCATATTTTCAGCTTTCAAACCACAACTCATATTTCATGCGGCGGCATATAAGCATGTGCCGCTGATGGAAGATTCTCCCATCGAAGCGGTCAGAACCAATGTCATCGGAACATACAATATTTGCAAACTGGCATCGCTTTACAATGTGGAAAAAGTGGTTTTGGTTTCTAGTGACAAAGCCGTCAGACCGACCAATGTCATGGGAGCGACCAAACGATTTGCGGAAATGATCATGCAGTATTTCAATAGTGTGTCCTCTACCAAATACTCGGCAGTGCGTTTTGGCAATGTCCTAGGCAGCAATGGATCCGTCGTACCGCTATTCAAGAAGCAAATCGAAAACGGAGGTCCGCTTACTGTCACTGATGAAAGGATTATTCGTTACTTCATGACAATTCCGGAAGCCGTCGGGCTGATTCTCCAGTCTGGAACATTCGCCAAGGGTGGCGAAATCTTCATTCTGGATATGGGAGATCCTGTCAAGATAATCGACCTAGCCGAGAAAATGATCATGCTTTCTGGAAGAAGACCGTATATTGACATTGATATCAGCATTACCGGGTTGCGTCCGGGAGAAAAGATGTACGAAGAACTTTTGGTTGACAAAACAAAAGACATAACAAAAACAGCCAACAAAAAGATCTTCATCGACAGGGGCTCGGAAATAATGCCGATCGAGGAAGAAATCCGCGATATCACAGGAAAGTTCGAAACCCTAAACAGCGTTGAAATCAAGGAAATGATCAAAAGCATGGTTTCAACTTACACCCCAAAATAAAAGGTACGGGCATCCGTGCCTTTTTTGATTCCATATCCCTTTATATATTATGGTATTCGTGGTAGAATATAGATGAAAAAAACCAAGAAACGCGAGGCGACGACGCCATGTTTTCATTAGAAAATGGCAGCAAGGTAAAACTGGAAATCCGCAAGATGGGAATCAACGGCGAGGGCATCGGTTATTTCAACCGGCTTGCCATTTTTGTGCCCAGAGCGATTACCAAGGAAATCGTCAATTGCGAGATTGTCGAACTGTATGACAAATATGCCGTCGCCAAACTGGAAGAAGTCGTCAAGCCGTCGAATCGGCGTGTCGAGCCACCGTGCAAATTCTATGAACAATGTGGCGGTTGCCAGTTGCAGCATGTCGAATACAAAGAACAGCTCAAAGCGAAATTGAGCCTTCTGAAACAATCGCTTTCCCGATATACGAGTCTGGACATCGCTTCGCTTAAAATCCGAAAGGCACTCGGTTTGGCGAACAATTACCATTATCGCAACAAATCCCAGCGTCCATTCAAAAACACCAATTTCGGGCTGGCTCTCGGACTGTTTCGCCAAGGCACAAACCAGTTCGTTTATGTCGACACATGCATGACGGAAGACGAACATGTGAATCAGATCAACCAGGAAGCTTTAACGGTATTGAGAAAGTATCACGTCATGGCTTCCGACCAAATGAATAAGGAAGGTATCCTTCTAAATCTCGTTACCAGATATCTCGCTTCAACGGAAACTGCCAGTGTGACGTTTATTGTGACCGATTTCGATCCTGTGTTGAAAGAAGTCGCAAAAGATCTGATGGCAAAAAATCCTTCCGTTGTTTCCGTGACATATAGCGTGAACAAAAAAAATAACCCCATGATGTTCGGACCGGCGGTGGAACTTTTGGCCGGTAAGCCCTATATTACTGATTTATTTTCCAACATGAAAATACGTATCTCCCCCGATGCTTTTCATCAATTGAACACGGCGCAGATGAAGGTTTTGTACGATGAGATCGTCAAAGCGGCGGAATTAGAGGGCAAAGAGACGGTGATTGACGCTTATTCCGGTATTGGAATGACATCTTTGATGATGGCCAGAAAAGCGAAAAGGGTCATTGGGATTGATTATTCTCCCGCCTCGATCGCAGATGCGACCAAAAACGCCACAGCGAATGGAATCAAAAATGTTTCTTTTATCTGTGACCATGTCGAAGGCGCCCTTCCCAAACTGATCGCAAATGGAGTGAAGCCGGATATTCTTGTATTAGATCCCCCGCGGGCCGGGCTTCCCGAAGAGATCGTGAAACTGATTGTCAAAACTAAAATCAAGAAAATAATCTATGTGTCATGCAATCCGTCGACTCTGGCAAAGAACATTGCCGGCTTAGAAAGCAAGTATGAGGTTTGCTACATCCAACCGCTTGATATGTTTCCGCATACGGCAAATGTCGAGAGCGTCACATTGCTCAAGTTGAAAGAGAGCGGAGGTGCGAACCGTTGAGAATCAGAGAATACGTCATGCCGAAGTCGCTCATTTATACGGGCGAACATCCGGAAGTTAAAACAAAGATCGTCCATTACCAATATGATGAAAATAAAGTTGAAATAACGGATAATTTCGTTTCCCTTCCCGGTAAAAAGCATTATATTCAGGTCATAGGCCTCAAGGAAATCGACAAGGTCAAAACGATAAGGGAATTTTACTCGATCAATCCGCTAATTCTCGAAGACGTTTTCAACGTCAAGCAAAGAACCAAGGTCGAGATGCACGACGATTTCCTGTTTTCCTCATTGCATCTCGAATATCAGGACGGCGAAGAGATCAAGCATGATTATCTGAGTATTTTCATGAACAAGGATGCGTTGATCACTTTCCATGAAACGGAGCCGGCCTATCTTGCGGCTTTACCTGGCCTTTTTCAAAAAAACGAGGAATTGCGTAAACGCGGTATCGATTATCTTTATTACCAAATCCTCGATATCGTAACCGACAATCATCTGGATATTTATGACACGCTTGAGAAACGGGCGAATGATTTCGAAGAGGAAATCCTGGAAAACGAGAAAATCGACCAGGAAAGTTTCTATTTGACCAGAAAGCAATTTTTGAAGTTGAAAGAAGCGGTATCGCCACTTATGAGCGAACTGCGTGTGGCGATGGGATCTGCGACAGCTGGCTTGCTTTTCTCTAAAGACACCGAGCCATATTTTCAGGATTTGCGGGACCACTTGCAAAGGCTTGACGATCAATTGAATACTGCCCGTGAGGAAATCCGCCACCTTCTCGATCTGATGATGAATAACCAGTCATACAAAATGAATCAGATCATGACGACTCTCACGTTGTTTTCAGCAATTTTCATCCCCCTGACTTTCATTACGGGAATCTTCGGAATGAATTTCACATATTTCGGCATCCTTGATTACAAATATGCCATACCGGCATTCACAGCCATCTGTGTTTTGCTGGCAGTCGGCATGCTTATCTTCTTCAAAAGGAAAAAATGGTTTTAAGATAAGAAGGGAAAGGACAAACAAGAAATGGACTCAGATCTGCAAATTGCCCAAAAAGCAAAAATGGAGACGATCACAAAGATCGCCGGTAAGCTCGGATTGAAAGACTCCGATATCGAACTATATGGCAACTACAAAGCCAAAATCAACATGGAAGCGGTGAAATCCGACCGCTTTCAAAAGAACGGCAAGGTGATCCTTGTCACCGCTATTAACCCGACACCGGCCGGGGAAGGCAAGTCGACCACCACGATCGGACTAGGCGACGCCTTGAACCGACTGGGAAAAAATACCGTGATCTGTCTAAGGGAACCATCGCTCGGACCGGTCATGGGCGTCAAGGGAGGAGCCGCCGGGGGCGGCTACGCCCAAGTGGTACCGATGGAAGACATCAACCTGCATTTCACCGGAGACATTCATGCCGTGACGGCTGCCAACAATTTGATCAGCGCCGTCATCGACAATCATCTTTATTTTGGAAACCAGCTCAATATCGACCCGGAAAGAATCGTTTGGAAACGGGCGATGGATATGAACGACCGGGCATTAAGAAGGATCCAGGTCGGTTTGTCAAGCAAGAAGGAAACTCCGCGCTATGACGGTTTCGACATCAGCGTGGCTTCCGAGATCATGGCGGTTCTTTGCCTGGCAAGGGATATCGATGATCTAAAGAAGCGAATCGCTCGTATCGTCGTGGCTTATGATAAAAGCGGCAATCCGGTAACAGTAAGCGACTTAAAAGCCGCCGGTGCCGCCACGATGTTATTGAAAGACGCTATCAAACCAAATCTCGTGCAAACCTTGGAGAACAATCCCGTATTGATCCACGGCGGTCCTTTTGCGAATATCGCCCACGGATGCAACTCGTTGATTGCCACTGATTTTGCCAGAAGAGCCGGCGATTATGTAGTGACCGAAGCCGGTTTCGGTGCCGATCTCGGAATGGAGAAGTTCCTCGATATCAAATCCCGTCTTTTGGGAGTGTTGCCTTCGGCTATTGTACTGGTTGCCAGCATCCGCGCTCTTAAGCATCACGGAGGCGTCGAAAAGGACAAATTAGCAGAAGAAAATGTCGAAGCTTTGGCAAAAGGAATCGTCAACTTGGAAAAGCATATCGAAAATATCGGTTTTTACAAGATTCCTTTCGTTGTTGCCCTTAACAGATTCTTATCCGACAGCCAAGCGGAAATGGATTACATGATGAACTGGGCGAAAGAAAACAATTGTCCGATGGCGCTTTCCGATGTGTTTGCCAACGGATCTGCCGGCGGAATGGAACTTGCAAAAATGGTCATCGAAACCATTGAAAACAAGTCTAGTCAGCATTCCGGTTTGTTATACGATGTCGACTTGTCAATCAAAGAAAAAATCGAAAGAATCGCCAAAAAAGTATACGGAGCCGCTAACGTGGAATATTCGGAAGCGGCGGAAAAAGCGATTGAGACTTATGATGCTTTCGGATGGAACAAGATGCCCATCTGTATGGCTAAAACCCCTTTGTCATTGTCAGATGATCCGAAAAAAATCGGACGTCCAGAAAATTTCACAATCACGATCAGGGATATGAAACCATCGATTGGCGCCGGTTTTCTGGTGGCTTTGACGGGCGATGTCATGACAATGCCCGGCTTGCCAAGAAACGGAGCCTTCGAAAACATGGATGTCATCGATGGCAAAATAATCGGACTCTTCTAAAACAGGAGGAAGCAAAATGAAAAAAGAAATCAGCGACACCATGAAAAAATTGCGCGATCTCGGGCTTAAGATCGCCAAGACTGCCGAGAAAGGGTATCAACAAGCCAAATCAAGCGTGGAAAGCACCATACTCGAAGACAGTCTGCGTCGCCGGTTCAACTTGGAAAATCCATATAAATTCCAAATCCGCAGAGACAATTCCGTGTCCGACCTGATCGAAGGCATCATGCCTCGGAATGCCAAAAGATATGATGAGGACGACATGTTTGTGTTCTATGGCGACAAGGAATCGAACAACCTTACAAAAGGCGATCTCATCAAAGACTTGAGTTCCAACGCCGATTACAGAATCAAGGATCTGATCGAGGTGGAAGTACCCGTCGAACTGGACGGGAAAACCTATCAGGTCATCGGCACCGCCGCCCTGTGCGATCTCTTGTAGGCATTATGGCAAATTACCAAGACGAATTCATCGATTTATACCGGAAACATATCAGACGCCCGGGATCCGAGGAACTGTTGCAATATCTTTTGTCGGATCAATCCGACTTTTTCACAGCGCCGGCATCGACCAGATTTCATCTGTCCCATGAAGGCGGCCTCGTCGAACATTCGCTAAATGTCTATCATTGTCTGAGAGACTATCTTGGCAGAGAACGCGTGACGGACGAATACAAATGCCAACCATCGGAAGAAAGCGTTGCGATCGTCGGGCTTTTGCATGATCTATGCAAGGTTAACGTGTATCGAAAATCGTTCCGTAACGTGAAGGATGCGAACGGAAAATGGAATCAAGTTCCGTCTTTTGACTATCGTGACGATCTGCCATACGGGCACGGAGAGAAATCGGTTTATATCATATCCGGTTTCATGCGTCTCACGCGTGAAGAGGCTTTCGCCATCCGTTATCACATGGGATTCTCCGCCGATATGGAAAACAAGGCTGACGTCTCGCGTTCGTTCGAACTATTTCCTTTGGCGCTTTGTCTATCGATTGCGGATATGGAAGCGACTTTTTTCCTAGAATCATCCGAAGAATAATTTCAAAACCCCGTTAAAACATGACATGAGGTGAAACATTTGGCACGCATTTATAATCTGACCGAAGGCAGCATCATAAAGAAACTCTTTTATGTCGCGCTTCCGGTCTTGCTTTTGTCATTGTCGCAAATGGCATACAACTTGACCGACATTTTTTGGGTGGGGCATGTGGAACTGATCGGAATAGTCGAAAGCCAAGCGATTTCGGCTGTCGGAACCGCTGCTTATATCACCTGGTTCGCTTTCGGGATCATCATGATCGGAAGGATCGGCACCAGTGTGAAAGTAGCCCATTCGGTCGGAGAAAACAAAACCGACCGGTTGGCCGGATATGCGGAAAACGGTTTGATATTGCAGGCCATACTGGGCCTGTTTTTCTCAGTTGTCGTCGTGGTGTTTCGCAGACAGATCATCTCGATCTTCAACATCGGCAACGAAAACGTAGTCGAGTACACCGTCAATTATCTGGCGATTGTCGGTTCGTTTCTATTCGTCCAATTCTTGACATACGGATTCGTCGCCATCAATGATGGCGTGGGAAAGACCATGACGAACTTTTTGATCATGCTGATAGGAATCGTGGTAAACATGATTTTGGATCCGCTCTTTATCCTGGTTTTACGGATGGGTGTTTCGGGAGCGGCACTAGCCACTGTGATCGGACAAATCATCACTTTGGTCGCATTTGTTTTTCTTTACGCCAAGAAAAACAAAATGTTCCGTTTTCGTCTGTCGGCATTTCGCAAGAAGTATCTTCTGGAAATCGTCAAGATCGGATTGCCTACCGGGCTGCAAAGCATGCTTTTCACCTCAATCTCGATTTTTATCGCCCGGATGGTTTATGAATACGGTGAGTATGTGGTGGCTGCCCAGAGGGTTGGCGTGCAAATCGAACAGCTGACATGGATGATAGCCGGCGGGTTCCAAACCGCCCTGACGGTGTTTGTAGCCCAAAACTTCGGAGCCCGTTTGCATGGACGGATCCGGAAAGGGTTCGGAATCATGTCCGGACTGCTTTTGCCTTACGCCGCTGCGGTTGCTTTGTGCCTTTATTTCTTTTCGGATTTTTTGCTCGGGATATTCATAAGCGATCCGGTTTCGCTTTCTTACGGAGTTGCTTATCTCAAAATAATCAGTCTGGCCCAGATTTTCATGATGATGGAGGCAATCGGCACCGGACTTTATAACGGAGTCGGGAAAACCTATATTCCTTCGATTATCGGAATTGTCGGAAACGTGCTTAGAATTCCTTTGGCGATCGAACTTGTGAAAGTTATCGATGAAAACGGAATTTGGTGGTCTTTGAATATATCCGACATGTTCAAGGGGGCGATTCTTTATGCCGGATCACTGATCCTGCTTGCGTTTTTGGAAAGAATCAAACTAAACAAAAAACAGAACCGGCAATTGGTAGAAGAAACATGAAAAAGCGATGTTTTTTGGGTATCAGGTCCGGTTTTTTCGGCCAAATGGCCGACAATGTGCTAAAATATATAGTGACATAATCAAATATTCACAGAAGGGATGATCGCTCATGGATTGGTACTGGTGGGTGCTTATCTTTCTGGCTCTGATCGCAATATATCTTGTCAACATCGGTTATCTTGTTGCCAAGATGCTTTTTCATCCGAAAAGGATGACATTATCCGAGACCAGAAAAAGAGAATTGGAAAAAAGTCCGGAGATATTGAAAGCGACAAAAGATTGGCGTTTTTCGATGTATCAGATCGAATCGCGCCATAAATATCCTCTGCAATTGTATTTTTTGCCGGCTGAAATTCCGACCAAGCGTTATATTGTCATCGCTCATGGTTATACGTATACGAGCCATGGCGGCTGGAAATATGCTACCTTCATGAGAAATTACGGCTTTAATGTCATTCTCTATGACGAGAGATACCATGGCGCTTCCGGCGGTAAAAATTGTACCATGGGATACTACGAAAAAGATGATCTGTACGATATCATATCTGATACTTATAAAAGATTCGGTAACGATATCTATCTTGGAACATATGGGGAATCAATGGGAGGAGCAATCGTTCTCATGGAACAGTCCGGCGATGACCGGGTGAAATTCGTGGTGGCCGATTGTCCGTTTGCCGATTTGAGTCTCTTGCTAAAATATCTGATCCGGAATAAAGTTCATTTGCCCATGTATCCGGTAATATGGATAGTCGATTTCTTTTTCCGGTTATTTACGAAGACCAGTATTTTTCGGATATCGCCGATTGAAGAAGTCCGGAAAGCCAAAGTCCCGATCCTCTTCATGCATGGAGGCGAAGACGCTTTTATTCCACCGATCCACAGCGAACTTCTTTTTGCTGCCTGTCCTACCGGCAAGGATCTTTTCATCGCCGGCAGTCATTCCCGGCATACCGACGCTTGTCGTAACGAAACGGATAAATATAAGAAAACTCTTAGAAATTTTATGGTAAATATTGTCCATGCGGACATCGACGGAAGGTGACACCATGTTTGACGTAATCATAATCGGAGCCGGAGTCGTCGGCGCGAATATCGCCGCGGAAATGGCAAGATACGATTTGAAGATCGCGGTTTTGGAAAAACATTCGGATGTTTGCGAAGAAACCTCGAAAGCAAATTCGGGCATTGCTCACAGCGGATACGACGCCCTGCCCGGAACTTTGAAGGCAAAATACAATGTTATCGGAAACAAGATGATGAAAGATTTCTGTGAAAGACTGCAGATACCGTTTAAACAGAACGGTTCTTTAATCATTTCCCTTACTGACGAAGGGATTCCCAAATTAGAGGAACTGTATGATCAGGGAATCAAAAACGGAGTCGAACAATTGAGAATCATCGGCAAGGAAGAAATCTTTTCCCTGGAACCAAATCTAAATCCCGAAGTGAAACATGCCTTGTATGCACCGACGGGAGGAATCGTCGATCCTTTCCAATTAACGATCGGTCCGGCGGAAATTGCCTGCCAGAACGGGACCAAATTTTTCTTTGATACCGAAGTCACGAATATTCGCAAAGAGAACGGACATTTTATAGTAACGACCAATAAAGGTGATTTTCAAACCAAAGCCATCGTCAATGCCGCCGGCGTTTTCAGTGACGACATCAACAACTGGATTTCAGAACACAAGAAGAAGATAATGCCGAGAAAAGGCGAATATTGCCTATTCGACAAAGAAGTGGGAGATATGGTGCATTCCACCATTTTCCAATTGCCTACACCGAAAGGCAAAGGCGTTCTCGTCACTCCGACAGCGGAAGGAAATTTGCTTGTGGGTCCGAACTCGCTCGGAAAATATGACAAGGAAGACACCATGACTTCGGCTGAAGGTTTGGACTATGTCTTGGAAACCGCTTCGCAAAGCGTGGCAAAAGTTCCAACCAAATTCATCATCACCGGATTTGCCGGCCTGCGTGCTTCGGAAGAAGGCGGCGACTTCGTTTTGGGTGAAGCCGAAGATGTTCCCGGATTCTTTAACGCCCTCGGAATTGAATCACCGGGTCTGACAGCGGCACCGGCCATTGCGATCGACATGGCAAAATGGGTGGCCACATATCTCCATGCAAATCTTCGTGAAAATTATATCGACAAACGCGAGAAACTTGTCCGGTTCGAGCAATTAGGCAACGCGGAAAGACAAAAATTGTTTCTTTCTGACCCGGAATACGGACATGTGATTTGCCGTTGCGAACTAGTGACATTGGCGGAGATAAAGAACGCTATTCATCGCCCGCTTGGCGCCACAACCGTCGACGGAATCAAACGGAGGACCCGTGCTGGCAGCGGACGCTGTCAAGGGGGTTTCTGTTCTCCGAGAGTGCTGGAAATCCTAGCGCAGGAGCTTAAAAAGGATCCACGTGAGATAGAAAAATTCAGTGAAAAATCCACGTACCTTGTCGGTTTCGACAAGGACATGTTGTGAGGTGGCCGCCATGTTTGAAAAAGATTTAGTGATTATCGGCGGTGGACCGGCCGGATTGGCCGCAGCTGTAGCCGCTCACAAAAACGGAGTAAAGGACATATTGATAATCGAAAGAGAGAATCATCTCGGCGGCATTCTGAATCAGTGCATCCACAACGGCTTCGGCCTTCATACTTTCAAAGAAGAACTTACCGGTCCTGAATATGCCAAAAGATACGTTGATCAGGTGCTAGAAGAAAAGATTCCTTATATTTTGGACACGATGGTGATCGATCTTGATCATGACAAGAAAATCACGGCGATAAATGAAACCGACGGTATCATGGAAATCAAAGCAAAGTCCATCATTTTGGCGATGGGGTGCCGTGAAAGACCGCGGGGAGCCCTGAATATTCCGGGATATCGGCCGTCCGGTATTTTCTCGGCCGGAACAGCCCAGAAATTCGTCAATATCGACGGATATCTTCCCGGAAGAAATATCGTTATTCTCGGTTCGGGGGACATCGGTCTCATTATGGCGAGACGTTTGACTTTAGAAGGCGCCAATGTGAAAATGGTCTTGGAGATCATGCCTTATTCGGGCGGACTGAAAAGAAACATCGTTCAATGTCTCAATGATTACAACATACCTTTACGGCTGAGTCATACTGTCACAAATATATACGGCCGTGACCGCGTCGAAGGCGTGACGGTCAGCGCCGTTGATGAAAACATGAAGCCGATTCCTGGTTCCGAGGAATATGTAGAGTGTGATACTTTGTTGTTATCGGTCGGATTGATTCCGGAAAACGAACTTTCCCGGAAAGCCGGAGTGGAGATAAGTCAGAAGACCCAGGGGCCTGTCGTTTCCAATTCTTTGGAAACATCGATTCCCGGAATCTTTGCCTGTGGCAATGTCCTGCATGTGCACGATCTAGTCGATTATGTCAGCATGGAAGCCGAAGCAGCCGGGGAATATGCGGCCAAGTATTTAGAAGGGCTTCCGGCAGTCAAGCGCCAAACAGTGATCCAAACCGGAAACGGTGTGAGATACACGGTCCCGAGTTATGTGGATAAAGGTTCGTTAACGGGCTCCTTGACGGTCAGATTCCGGGTGTCCGGGGTATATGAAAATAAATATATTTCGGTTTATTTCGATACCAAGCGACTCTATCATAAGCAAAAACGCGTTTTGACACCCGGGGAAATGGAACAAGTGCTGTTACCGAAAATTTGGTTTGACAACGTATCCGACTTGAAGACGATTACGATCGTTGTGGAAGAGGAGTGATTAGCGTGGCAAAGGAAAAAACTTTGACTTGTATCAATTGTCCGCTCGGATGCCAGTTGTCGGTAAAAATCGACGGCGATAAAATCGAGGTTTCCGGATTCAGTTGTCCGCGCGGGGAAAAATACGCCAAAGAAGAAGTGTTGCATCCGGTTAGGGTGATCACATCCACAATACCGGTCGTTAACGGAGAAGTCCCGATGGTTTCCATAAAAACCAAAGGCGAGATTCCGAAAGACAAGATCATGGAATGCATGATTTCGCTCAAAGGATTGAAAGCGAAGGCTCCCGTTCATGAAGGAGACGTGATCCTTGCGAATGTCTGCAACACTGGCGTCGATATTATCGCCACCAAAGAGGTAAAGGCGATTTGAAAAAGATATTTGTCATCAAGACAAAATACAGAAATTTCCAAATTGTGATCGAAGACGGATTTCTGCTTTCAATCGACACGACATCAGAAAACGAAACTCCGCCCGAACTTTTGGATGGACCGGCCAAAATAGTCCTTAGGCAATTGGAGGAGTATTTTTCCAAAAACCGGAAAAATTTCGATATCCCCTACAAAATGAAAGGGACATTATTCCAGCAAGACGTTTGGAAAGCTCTGCATCAAATCCCATACGGAAAAACCGCGAGTTATTCTTTGATTGCTGAAATGTCCGGACACAAAAAAGCCATTAGGGCAGTGGGAACGGCCCTTAAGAACAATCCGCTTCCGATCGTAATTCCCTGTCACCGGATAATCAGGAAAAACGGATTAACCGGCAATTATAACGGCGGAGCCGATATGAAAAAATATTTATTGGAATTAGAAAAGAACGGTTCTTAAAAAAGAACCGTTTTCTTTTTTCGGGATTGACAAATACAACGGCGGAGGATATAATGTTATACGAAGCTAACATATCGCATTTTTTTTGCTAGTTATGTTAGCGAAAGCTAACAAAAGGAGAAACAATCATGACACTTAAAGATGTGAAGCCGGGAGAAAAATGCGTGATAAAGAACATCTTTGTCAACAACCTTAGAAAAAGGATTATCGACATGGGACTTACGACTGGTACAATCGTCGCCGTGAAACGGATGGCACCCCTGGGCGATCCGATGGAAATTAGGGTCAGAGGATATTCGCTGACATTAAGAAAAGCGGAAGCAAGGATGATCGATGTCGAACTTGTCGAAGGAAACGGCAAATGAAAAAGATCGCTTTGCTCGGAAATCCGAACTGCGGAAAAACGACGCTCTTCAATTCTTTGACCGGATCGAATCAATCGGTCGGAAACTGGCCCGGAGTGACAGTGGAGAAAAAATCCGGTTTTTTGAAACGAGACAATTTCATGGCGGAGATAATCGATCTGCCAGGAATCTATTCCCTGTCCACCATCTCTTTGGAAGAAGAGATAGCCGCACGTTTCGTCTACGGAAAAAACATGGATTTGATTATCAACATCGTCGATGCTTCGAATCTTGAGAGGAATCTGTTCCTGACATATCAATTACTTGATGCCGGCGTTCCGATCATCGTCGCCCTCAATTGCATGGACATTATCGAAAAACAGGAAGATTTCATCGATGCATTTGCCATGGAAAAGGAACTGGGAGTACCGGTGGTCCCGATCGTCGCTTGTCGTAAAAACGGCACCGAGGAACTGATTGACAAAATAATCAATTTCGATTATACGGTTTCATCAACTTCGCATTTGTACGGGGAGAAAGTCGAAAAGACGATTAAAGAGTTCGCCGAAGCGCTTGGCGGCGACCGTTTCGCGGCCATTCGTTTTTTCGAGGACGGACTTAAATCCCTGGATCTTAAGGAAATAAAACTGGACAAGGAAGAAACGGCAAAACTTTTGGATTCATATGCAAAAAACCGTAAGGAATACGATATCGATTTCGATATGGTTATTCCGAACGACCGTTATGATCAGATAATCAAATTATGCAAAAAGGTATATCGTAAGAATCCTTTGGAAACGGAATCGAAAACCGATAAGATCGATCGGGTGCTGACCAACAGATGGCTGGGACTTCCGATATTTGCGGCTATCATGTTCGGAGTTTTCTATCTTGCATTCGGACCGGTAACCTCATATATCACCGTGTGGTTTGTTAAAGGACTTGATTGGTTGTTTTCCTATATCGAAGATTTTCTGGCATCAGCCGGCGCAGCCGCTTGGGTTTCCAGCATGTTGGAAAACGGGATTTTCGGCGGACTATCCGCCGTACTCGGTTTCTTGCCCCAGCTTGTGGTGTTGTTTTTGTTCCTTTCGATTTTGGAAGATTCCGGTTACATGGCAAGAGCGGCTTTCATTATGGACCGGGCTCTGAGAAGATTCGGTCTTTCGGGTAAATCTTTCATTCCCATGCTGATAGGGTTCGGCTGTTCGGTGCCAGCGATGGCATCTACCAGGACGCTTGACCGCGATGATGATCGAAAGGTGACGACGATGATCATTCCTTTCGTTTCATGCGGAGCCAAGGCTCCGATCTATGGCGTGTTTGCGGGAGCCTTGTTTTTCGGTTATTCGTATCTGATTGTTTTCTCCATGTACATACTTGGCTTGCTGGTTGCGATTATGTCTGCGATCCTTTTCAAGAAAACCATTTTCAAAGGAACAAGCGCGAATTATTTGATGGAACTCCCGGAATATCGGATGCCGACTTTTAAAAATACGATGCTTCATACCTGGGAAAGGTCCAAGGCTTTTTTAATCAAAGCCGGAACCATCCTGCTGGGAGCATTCATCATCATATGGTTTTTAAGTTATTTCGGTTTCAAGGATGGAGTGTTCGGCTTGCTTGACGTGTCTGATCTGGAGTACAGTTTCCTAGGGTATTTCGGCAAGTTCATCTTGCCGGTATTCCGTCCGATCGGATTTACGTCCTGGCAGCCTACTGTTGCTATTTTGACTGGGATCGTGGCTAAAGAATCGGTTGTGGGGACGCTTGGCATCCTTTACGGGGTAACCGGTAACGCCATCGAGAACGGATCATTGCTTTATGAGTCGATCCGTTCGGCCTTCACACCGGCGCAAGCCTATGCTTTTATGACTTTCGCTTTGTTGGCATCTCCTTGTGTCGCCGCCCTTTCCGCTATGCGAAAGGAACTGGCTTCGAAAAAATGGTTCTGGTTCACGGTTTTTTATGAACTGATTGTTGCTTATCTGGTATCACTGATTATTTATCAGGTAGGATCACTCGGTGCCGGCGGAGTTATTACAGCCATTGTTGCAATAACAGCGGCGTTGATTGTGTTTTTCACGATTAAGCGTATAATAAGAACCAAAGGGTGCGAATCATGCATCGGCTGTTCATCGCAAGGCGTATGCAATAACGAACCCGGTAGGGAAAGAAACCAGGAACAAAAGAGAAAGGGGAGACACACTAGTGAAAAGTGACCAGCATTTCAGCGACTCGATCGAAGATTATCTTGAAGCCATATACCTTTTGGGACAAACAAGTGTCCGATCGATAGACATCGCCAATCGTCTCGGAGTCTCCCGCGCCAGCGTCAGTCGTGCCGTTACCACCTTGAAAGAAAAGGGCATGGTATCAAAATTGCCCTATGGCAACATATCCCTGACGGAGTATGGACTGAACGTATCTCAGAATGTCGAGAAGAAACACCGGATCCTGAAACATTTCTTAACGGATATTTTGGGAGTCGAAGAGAGTAGGGCCAACATAGAAGCCTGTGGCATCGAGCATGATATCTCCGATGAAACCGCGGACAGGATAGCCGCGCTTCTGGAGAAACAAAAAAAGTCCTGAAAT